>Ga0209253_10001495_pt1 | contig 20527 bp, 22 predicted proteins | sample FrelakmetBRP12BR_FD_187145 | JGI IMG/M metagenome (GOLD analysis project Ga0209253, IMG submission 187145) | Freshwater lake sediment microbial communities from the University of Notre Dame, USA, for methane emissions studies - BRP12 BR (SPAdes)... | ecosystem: Environmental > Aquatic >...
TATTAACCACTATCCACTATCCACTATCCACTGTCCACTATCCACTGATTGGAGAAGGATATGCACGCTGCCGATCTGTTGAGCAAACGAGCACACCTGACGCCCGATCGTGAAGCGTTGGTGGAACTGGCGACGGGCCGCCGTTACACCTACGCCGAGCTGAACGCGCGGGCGAATCGCCTGGCAAATTTCTTGCGGGAACGGCTGGGCATCCAGCCGGGAGAGCGTGTGTCGGTTTTGGCCCACAACGGCGTGCCCTACATTGATCTGTTCTACGGCCTGGCCAAGATCGGCGCAGTTTTTGCTCCGCTCAACTTCCGACTCACCGCGCGCGAGCTGACGTACATTGTGAACGATTGCGAGCCGGTCGTCGTGATCTGCGGGCCCGAGTTCGTGAGCGTGCTGAACGAGATGCGCCCCCAACTGAACATCACTCACTATGTGAGCCTGGAAGGCGCTCAGATAGAAGGCGCCCGGTGCTACGAAGACGAAACAGCCTGCGCGTCAGACGCCGAGCCGGACCGTCCGCCTCTGGATGACGAGACGCCTTATTGTATTTTGTACACTTCGGGCACCACTGGCCGGCCCAAAGGCGCGGTGCTCCCGCATCGGCAAATTCTCTGGAACTGTATCAACACCATCGTCAGTTGGGGACTCACCGAACAGGATGTCTCGCCGGTGCTGACGCCGCTGTATCATGCTGGTGGACTCTTTGCCTTCCTCACGCCGCTGTTGTATGTCGGCGGGCGCATCGTCCTGGGGCGCACGTTCGATGCCGAAGCGTCGCTCAAGACGATCGTCGAGGAAAAGTGTACGGTTATCCTCGGCGTGCCAACGCTTTTCCAACTGTGGTACAACACCCCTTGCTTTGCCCAGGCTGATTTCAGCCACGTCCGCTTTTGGATCAATGGCGGCGCGTCCATCCCGGTGCCACTCATGCAAGCGTGGCTCAAGGCGAAAGGCGGCGTTTTCCGCCAGGGCTATGGTCTTACGGAAGTCGGCCCGAACTGCTTCAGCATGACCGATGAAGAATCGGTCGCCAAGCGGGGGGCGCTTGGCAAACCCATCTTTCATAGCCAGATGCGATTGGTTGATCCTGGAACCGGTGAGGATGTGCCCGTCGGTCGGCCAGGCGAATTGCTGATCTCGGGGCCGCACGTGTGTGCCGGTTACTGGCGCAACCCAAAGGCAACCGCCGAGTCGCTGCGTGACGGCTGGTTTCACACTGGCGATATGGCGCGCATGGATAAAGATGGATTCTACACCGTCATCGGACGCTTCAAGGACATGCTCAAGAGCGGCGGCGAAAATATCTATGCGGCAGAGGTGGAAACTGTCTTTCGCGATCACCCGGCGGTCGCCGACGCTGCGCTCATCGGTCAGCCAGACGAAAAGTGGGGTGAAGTCGGTTTGATGATCGTGGTGCTCAAGCCCGGCCAAACCACCACACAGGATGAGTTGAAGGCTTTTTGCCAGGGACAGCTCGCCAAGTTCAAGATTCCAAAACAGGTCGTGTTTGCTGACACACTGCCTTACTCGCCGTATGGCAAGGTGGAAAAAGCCAAACTCAGACAACAGTATATTGGGTAGCGATGGGAAGGAGAGCATCATGCCAAAAGCACATGCCAACGGAATAGACATCTATTACGAAATCCACGGCCCGCAGGGTGGCGACCCGCTGGTGTTGATTGCGGGGCTGGGCTATAACCAGTGGATGTGGCACAAGATGATTCCCAGTTTGGCCGAGCACTTGCAGGTCATCGCCTTCGACAATCGAGGCGTGGGCGAGACCGACAAACCCGAAGGGCCATATACCGCGCAAATGTTGGCCGCCGATACAGCCGGCCTGCTTGAGGCGCTCGGCATCCGTAGCGCGGCTGTCATGGGCCACTCGATGGGCGGATTTGTGGCGCAGGCGTTGGCACTCGACCGGCCTGACCTGGTGAGCAGGCTCATCCTGTCTGCCACCAATTTTGGAGGGCCACGGCAGATCCCGGTCACGCAAGAGGCGCTGGCCGTGCTCACCGATGTCAAGAGTGATCCCGTCGAGCGGCTCAAGCGCGGCATCCTGATCAGTTGCGCCCCAGGCTTTGGCGAGCGGCGGCCTGACATCGTGCAAGAGTGGCTGGCTTACCGCGCGGCCCATCCTATCCTGCCCGTTCCCTATCAGGCGCAGATGGCGATTGGCATGGCGCTGATGTCGGAAGAAGCTGCATTCGAGCACAAGCTCAAGCATGTCCAGGCGCCGACGTTGATCCTGTTTGGCGAACACGATAAGGTCGTGCCGCCCGGCAACGCCGAATTGCTGGCGCGCCAGATTCCCAGCAGCACCATCGTGATATTGCCCAACGCTGGGCACTTTTTCCCATTCGAGGTGCCAGAGGCAGCCGCGGCAGCCATTGAAAAGTTCCTCAAAAGCTAGGAGGAGCGATATGACCACTTCTCTGGACGGATTGATCGCCGCGCATTGGGACGCGCTGGTAGACGACATCGCCAAAGACGCGATCTGCCAGATTCCATCCTATCACCAGGCGCCGATACGGGTGACGATGGAACGGGTCGGGCGGTGGCTGCAGACTTGTGCAGATAGCATCCGCGAAAATGATCCGCATTTGCTTGAACGGTACCTGACGGGCGTTGGCGAGGAGCGAAAGGAGCAAGGCTACGCCATCCACGAATTGCACGCCATCGTCTCGATCACGGAACAGCATTTGCGCGACCTGATTGATCGTTCCTACGCTGACCCGGTTGAACGCAGCGCGCAAAAGTCGTTACTGGATGCAGTGCTCGCCGGAGCGCGCATGGTTCTGAGTGTGACTTTTCTCCTCAGTATGGCAGACAAGAGGTCGTAGCAGTCGGAGGGGGACATGGCAGAGGCGACACGGGGCACTCCCGACAAGACCGGTTTCGTAGAAGTCGAAGACGGGACCCGGCAAATCTACTGGGAGTATTTTGGAAAAGGGGAAAGAGAAGTGGTCGTTCTCCTGAACGGCCTGGCGATGCTGACCAGGTCATGGCATCGCAGCGTGCCCTATCTCCACCCCGACCATGACGTGTTGCTCTATGACTATTTTGGGCAGGGCCGGTCGTCCAAAGAGGACGAGCCCTATTACATCCCCAAGTTTGGCGAATACCTCATCCGGGTCATGGACGAGCTGCGTATCGAAAGAATTCATCCTGTGGGCGTCTCGTATGGCGGTTTTATCGCGGCAGATTTGGGCCGGCTCTATCAAGATCGCCTGCACACCTTGACCGTGTCCGGCATTCTCCTGACGCGGGAAACGGCCTTTCAGTTCTATCAAGACCTGTCTCTGATGTTTTATCGAGAGCCGGAGCCGGCTTTTGAGATCTATACGTTTTACATGTACGAAAAAACATTTGGCGAGAATTTTCTCCGGCAAATCTATGGCTCCACGATGGAGAAAATGCGCAGCAGGTTTCACGAGCTATACCACGACAAAAAGTATTGCCTGGTTCGATTGACCGAAGCTCAGAATCCCTTTTTTGAAAATATTGATCAAGACCCGAACGCTTACCGGAACATCCAGACGCCAACCCTGATCCTGACCGGCGCGCACGATCGTGCCATTCCGCCCTGGCAGCAGGTCAAGCTCCTGGGCATCATTCCGAACAGCCGCCAGATACTCTTGCCCGAGTGCGGCCACATGACGTACATGGAATACCCGGATATCTTTTGGCCGCTGGTGAAAAAATTCTTTGCGGCCAAGACCGTTGACGTGGATGTGAGCAACGTGCTGGGAGCCTAGCCGATGGCGCGACACGCACAAATCGTGAGCACAGGTCGCTGCATTCCAGAGCGTGTCATCACCAACGATGACCTGAACGCGATGCTGGGTGAGAACGTGGGCGATTGGCTTGTGGAAAACGTCGGCATCCATGAACGCCATGTCATGGCCGACGACGCGACCACCTCGGACATGATCGTCGCTGCCGCGCGCCAGGCGTTGGAGCGAGCCAGTGTCGCAGCCGCCGATCTTGATCTGATTCTCGTCGCCACAGACACGCCCGATTACATCAGCCCGGCCACGGCTTCGGCCGTGCAAGCCAAACTGGATGCTATCAACGCCGGAACGTACGACATCAACTGCGCCTGCGCCGCCTGGGTCACTGGCCTGGACATGGCGGCCCGCTACATTGCCACCGACCCTGACTATCGTTACATTCTTGTCGCCGGCGGCTATGGCATGACCAAGTTCATTGACTGGACAGACAAATACACCTGCACGCTATTCGCCGACGGGGCCGCCGCCGTCATTGTAAAGGCCGGTGACGCGCCTGGCTTTCTCAGCGGCAAGTTGATGGCGGCGGGCGAGTATCATGATGCGCTGGGGATTTATACCGGCGGCACGTATCGCCCAGCTACTCTCGAGAATGTTTCACAGTCCGGCAAGCCTACGGTGCGGTTCGTCAAGAAATTTCCCAAGACTTTTAACTCGGACAACTGGCCGCCGCTCGTGCGAGAGGTCGTGCGCAAGGCAGGCTTGACGCTAGATGACATTGGCTTTTTCCTGTTCACACAGCTCAATCTGCGCACCATCGAGTACGTGATGGCGAACCTGGGCCAGCCGATGAGCAAGACGCACTGGATCATGGACAAGTGGGGCTATCTCGGCTCGGCGTGCATCCCGGCGGCGCTGGATGATGCTCTGGAGCGCGGCCTCGGGCCCAAGCCAGGGGACAACGTGGTGTTTTGCGCGACCGGCGGTGGCATGGCGATGGCGGCCACGGTGTGGAAGTGGGTAGTGGCAAGTGGTTAGTGGTAAGCGAGCAGAAAGCGAGGCACAAGATGACGAGCGAGATCAAGAGCTACCGCGACTTGAAGGTCTGGCAAAAAGGCATTGAACTGGTCAAACAAGTCTATGCGCTGACTCGCAAGTTCCCACAATACGAGACCTACGCGCTGGCGAATCAGATGCAAAGGTCAGCCGTATCAGTGCCGTCAAACATTGCCGAGGGGCAGGCCAGGCAGCACACTGGCGAGTTCCGTCAGTTTCTCCATACAGCCCTCGGTTCCCTGGCCGAAGTGGATACTCAAACCGTCATCGCCTATGAACTGGGTTACATCACCAAGCAAGAAGCAGACAACATTGCGCAACGCGTCATCGAACTTCAAAAGATGCTCCACACGCTCATCGCGCGCCTGCCTGCTTTACACTAATCACTAACCACTATCCACTAATTACTGCGACTGGAGGGAGCAATGTACATCGGTGACTATCTCGGACGGCGTGAAATCTATTCGCCGGACAAGCTGGCGATCATTGACGTGAGCAAGAAACCGGAATGGCGATTGACCTATCGCCAGTTCAACGAGCGCGCCAAACGCTTTGCCAACTGGTTGCATGACGTGGCTGCCATTCGCAAGGGCGACCGCGTGGCGATCCTCGCTCGCGACGGCATCGAGCACCTGGACTGCTTTTACGCCTGCGGCAAGCTCGGCGCGATCCACACCGCCCTGAACTGGCGGCTGCATTGGCGTGAGCAAGTCGGCATTATCGAAAACACGCAGCCGCAAGTCTTGCTCTATTCCGACGACTTTAAAGCAAGCGTGGCCGAAGTGGAAAACGCCATACGCCACAAGCCATACGCCATACGCCACTATTTGCACATCGAAGGTGACGGCATCCCCGGCAGTCTGCATTTTGAGGGTGCGCTGCAACAGTCGCCGGCGACACCGGTCACTTGCGAGACGCTGGAAGCCGAGGATATCGCCTGCCTCCTCTTTACCGGCGGCACGACCGGCTTGCCCAAAGCAGCTCAAATCTCCCACCGGCAGATTTGCTGGAATGTCCTCAACACCGTCATCCACGACCTGACGCACAACGACATTTACCTCTGCGTCTATCCGTTGTTCCATGCCGGCGGATTGTTCGCTTACATGTCGTCCCAGGTCATCTTTGGCAACACCAGCGTCCTGACGCGGCAATTTGACCCGGCGCAGGTGTTGGAGCTCATCGAGCGTGAGCGTGTGACCGTCTTTGCCGCTGTGCCCACCATGTACCAGATGCTGACCCAGGCCCCCAACTGGAAGACCGCCGACTTGAGCAGCCTGCGCTTTTGCACCAGCGGCGGAGCGCCGTTGCCGGTGCCGCTCGTCGAGCAGTACACACGCGAAAAAGGCATCCGCTTCAAGCAGGGCTTTGGCATGACCGAGTTCGGGCCAGGCCTGTTTGCCTTGTCCCCTGAGGATGCGATCCGCAAGGCGGGCAGCATTGGCCGTCCCAACTTTTTCGTGGACGTTCGCGTGGTGGACGACGACAACCAGCCGCTCGGCCCGAACCAGGTGGGCGAGTTGGTGCTCAAAGGCCCGAGCGCTTGTTCGGGCTACTTTAATGACCCCGAAGCGTCCCAGGCCGTCATGGATCAAGAGGGCTGGTTCCACACGGGCGACCTGGTTCGCTATGATGAGGGCTGGTACTTTACCGTGGTAGACCGCAAGAAGGACATGTTCATCTCCGGCGGTGAGAATGTCTACCCGGTCGAGATCGAAAAAGTGTTATACCAGCACGCTGCTGTTCACATGTGCGCTGTGGTCGGCCTCCCTGACCCCAAATGGGGCGAAGTCGGGCTGGCGTGTGTTGTCCTCAAGCCCGGCGCGACGGCGACCGCCGAGGAACTGATGAGCCACATGCAGAACAACCTGGCTCGTTACAAGGTGCCCAAGCGGGTCGAGCTTTTGGACGCATTGCCGCTGTCCGGCATGGGCAAGATTCTCAAGCGAGAGTTACGGGAAAAGTTCACCCAATGACGAGTTCCGAATTCAGAAAGGAGGACATCATGAGTACCATTCCAACCTTACCCGGCATCACATCCAAGCTGATTGACACGCCGCGAATCAAGATGCACGCGCTCTTGAGCGGCCCGGAGAGCGGCACGCCCGTGCTGTTCATTCACGGCAACGCCTCGTCGGCCACCTACTGGGAAGAGATCATGCTCAAACTTCCCGTCGAGTTTCGGGGCGTCGCCATTGATCTGCGCGGTTATGGCGACACCGAAGACAAGTTGATTGACGCCACGCGCGGCTGCGGCGATTGGGTGGACGACATCCTCGGTTTCACCCAAGCGATGGGCTTGAACAGGTATCACGTCGTCGGCCACTCGCTCGGCGGCGCGGTCACGTTCAACCTGATCCCGGCGGCGTCCGCCCACATCCTGTCGGCCACACTCGTCAACCCCGGCTCACCTTTCGGCTTTGGTGGGACGAAGGATCTGGACGGCACACCCTATTACGACGATTGTGCCGGATCAGGCGGCGGCGTGGTCAACCCCGAGTTCGCCCGGCTGATGGGCGAAAAGGATCGTGGCAGCGATAACCCGCAGGCCTCGCCGCGTGTGGTGATGAATAGTTTTTACTGGAAGCCGCCCTTCAAGCCCGCGCGCGAAGAAGACTTGCTCTCGTCGCTGCTTTCGGAAAAGATCGGCCCGGACAAGTATCCAGGCGACATGACACCTTCGACCCACTGGCCTAACGTCGCGCCCGGCAAGTGGGGGCCGATCAACGCCGTATCGCCCAAGTACGTCGGCGATAGCGTCAAGCGATTCATCGCCACTTCGCCCAAGCCGCCCATCTTGTGGGTGCGGGGCTCGGACGATCAGATTGTCTCGGACACGTCGTTCTTTGACTTTGGCTACCTGGGCAAACTCGGATTCGTGCCCGGCTGGCCCGGCGAAGAGGTTTACCCGCCTCAGCCGATGGTCAGCCAGACGCGCGCCGTGCTGGACAAGTACAAGGCGGACGGCGGCGCGTATTGGGAAAAGGTCATCGCCGACACCGGCCACACGTCCCACATCGAAAAGCCGGACGAATTCATGACATTGCTCGTCAGCCACCTGCGCGACGCACGAGGATAGAACAATGGCCGGACGAATTCAAGTCGGCGAAAAAGCAACCCTGACCCGAACCATCACCAGCGAGATGGTCGTTGCCTACGCCGACCTGATCGGCGATCACAATCCTGTGCATCTGGACGAGACCTTTGCCGCGACGACCCGCTTTGGTCGCCGCATCGCGCACGGCATGTTCGTCGCCGGCTTGATCTCGACGGTGTTGGCCAGTGAACTGCCAGGGCCAGGCTCGGTGTATCTGGGTCAGACGCTCCAGTTCAAAGCGCCCGTATACCTGGGTGATACGATCACTGCGATGGTTCAGGTGACCAAGGTGCGCGAAGACAAGCCCATCGTCACGCTGGCGACGGTGTGTACCAACTTGGGTAACGAGGTCATCCTGGAAGGTGAAGCGGTTGTGTTGATTCAGTAGGGAGAACAGTTGATCCTTGCCTATTGTGACGACACCCGACCTGATCGTGCATTACCGCCATGCCGGGCTTGGTGATCAGACACTCGTCTTGTTGCACGGCAATTACGCTTCGTCGCGCTGGTGGACGCCGCAACTCGACCGGCTGCCTGCAAGTGTCCAGGCCTACGCGCCCGACTTGCGTGGTTGTGGTGGAAAAGAAGCTCGAACACAGTTCAAACGGCGCACGAGCAGGCTTACACTCCATGACTTGGTTGACGATCTGGCGCAGTTTGTCACTGCACTGCACCTGACCAACTTTATACTCGTCGGGCACTCGCTGGGTGGAGTGATCGCCATCGAGTACGCGCTGGCACACCAGGACATGTTACGAGGACTGGTCCTGGTGGATACGGCCCCGCCGGAGGGTTTGTCGCTGCTAAGTCTCGCCCGTCCACTGGCTGCGCCGCTCGGCTTTGGCAATCGGATGCTGATGCAAAGAGCGTTGCGCCAGGTGGGCCTGCCGCGTCGAGGGCAACTGGCGCAAGATCTGGTCAGCGATGCGCTGAGCACTGATCCGAATCAGTATATTGCTTTCAGCGAGGCGCTGAAAGGCTGGAACGTGGAAGCGGACCTGCCGAGCCTGCGCGTGCCCACTCTGCTGATCTGGGGGCAAAACGACCAGATTATGCCCGGCCACATCGGCAAGCGTTATCTTGATTTGTTGCCGAGAGCTCAGATGGTGGTGCTCCCTGCCGCAGGGCACTCGCCCCAGGTGGAGCAGCCCGACGAATTCGCAGCCGTCTTGCAGGACTTTTCGCTAGGGACGAGTGCGAACAGGCCGCAACAGGCAAGACAGCTTTCGTTTCGAGAGCGTGTCTTGACCGGCATCACACATCAAATCTCGAATATCACGCAAAGGAGATGACATGGTAATCGGATCAAAATCTCTATCCAGGGGCGTCGCCATGGTCGGCGCGGGGATGTGCAAGTTTGGCGCGTTCCCCGACAAGACCAGCCGCGATGTGTTTGTCGAGGCGTTCAAGGACATGCGCCAGTCGGTAGACAAGGGATTCGATCCTGAGGCCATCGAGACCCTCTACATCGGCAACTATTCCAGCGATCTGTTCGAGGGCCAGGGCCACACCGCGCCCATCATGGCCGACTCGGTGGGACTGACGCCTCGACCGGCGGTGCGTGTCGAGGACGCCTGCGCCAGCGGCGGCGTGGCGTTGCGGCAGGGCATTATGGCGATTGCGTCCGGCCTGTACGACATCGTGCTCGCCGGCGGCGTCGAGCGCATGACCAAGTTGCCGACGGCTCAAGTCACCGATACGCTGGGGACTGCCGGCGACATACTCTACGAGATTCCGGCCGGCTTTACGTTCCCTGGTTTTTACGCCGCGATGGCGACGGCCTACATGCACAAGTACGGCATGACGCCGGAGCACCTGATGCACGTCGCCATCAAGAATCACAACAACGGCGCGCTCAATCCCAAAGCCCAGTTCGGTGTGACCATCCCCGCGTGGATGCAGGGACGGATTGAAGCGGCGAAGAAAAAGAACAAGCCCGTGCCGACCTGGAAAGACGAATGGGAGTTCCTGCACGATGACGCAGCCAACCCGATGGTCGCCTGGCCGCTGCGGCTATTCGACTGCTCGCCTATCACCGATGGAGCCGCATGCGTGTTGCTCGTCGCGCAAGAGCGCGCCAGAGAATTCACCGATAATCCGGTCTACCTCGTCGGCTCGGGGCAGGCATCCGACGTGGCGCTGCACGATCGTGACGACCTCACGGCGATTCGCGCGGCGCAGATCGCATCGCAGCGGGCCTATGAGATGGCAGGCGTCAAGGCATCCGACATCCGCATTGCCGAAGTCCACGACTGTTTCACCATCGCCGAGGTCATCGCCACCGAAGACCTGGGCTTCTTCAAACCAGGCGAAGGCTTCAGGATGGCTGAAGATGGTGTGACTGCGCGCGAGGGCGCAAGGCCGGTCAACACATCGGGCGGGCTAAAATCGAAGGGCCATCCAGTGGGCGCATCGGGCGTGGCGCAGGCGGTCGAGATTTGGAAGCAGATGCGCGGTCAAGCCGGCGAGCGCCAGGTCAAGGGCGACATCCCCTTGGCGCTCACGCACAACGTCGGCGCGACCGGCTCCACTTGCGTCGTGCATATCTACGAGCGGAGATAGAGACTCTATCTTCATGGGAGATATAATGATGGCTACCTTACCTTTCACGGCTGCATCGTTCAACCGGTTCCTCAACGAAAAGAAACTGATGGCCTCGCGCTGCCCGCAATGTGACGCACTCTACCTGCCGCCGCGCGCCATCTGTCCCAAATGTCACGGCGATCAACTCGAATGGGTCGAGACTGCGGGCCAAGGCAAACTGGCCGCGTTCACATCCATCTATGTTGGCCCAACGGCCATGAACGCCGAAGGTTACAGCCGCGAAAATCCTTACGTCACCGGCATTGTCGAACTGACGGAAGGCGTCAAGATCAGCGCGCGCATCATCGGCGTGGACGCTAAAAATCCCGCTGCGATCAAAATCGGTACGCTGATGACGGTCGAGTTTTTGGAGCGCGGGGAAGGCGAAGCACGACGAACGTTCCTCGCGTTTGAGCCGGCGAATCAGAAACAAGCGGTCGGCAGTCAGTGAACAGACGCTGACCAGTTAGGGGGTGTATGTACGGCATCGGTTTCTGGCTTTACAAGCATGCGAAGCTTCATCCGAATCGAGTCGCACTCATCACGCCCGAAAAAACATTTACCTACGGCGATTTGAATCGCGAAGCGAATCGCGTCGCGCACGCATTGACCGCGCTCGGATTGAAAGAAGGCGACCGCATCGGCGTGTTGTGCATGAACTATCCCCAGTTTCTCTGCCTGCTGTTTGGGGCAGGCAAACTGGGCGTCGTCAACGTCTCGCTCAACTATCGTCTCACACCGCCCGAAATTGCGTATCAGATGACCGACAGTAACGTGCGCGTGCTGTTCGTTGGATCGGAGCAGGCGAGTTACATTGCGCCGCTGAAAGAGCAGACCAAGATCGCAAAGGTCTTTGTACTCGAAGGGGATGCGCCGGCCGGTTGCGGCGCTTATGCTGAACTCATCAGGAATCAGTCCGACGCAGAACCGGCGGAGCCGATTTCGTGGGACAAGGGGTTGCTCACGGTTTACACTTCGGGCACAACGGGCAAACCAAAGGGCGCGGTGCTTTCACACGCCAATCAATTCTGGAATGCGATGAACGACATCATTCCGTTGCGACTGACAGCGGATGATGTGATGCTCACGATTCTGCCGCTGGTCCACGTTGGCGGCGTCGGATTGTTCACGTTGCCCGCGTTACTGCTTGGCGGCAAAGTGGTGATGCCGCGCAAATTCGACCCCGAAGAATCACTGAGACTCATCGAGAAGGAAAAGGTGACGGTGGTCATGGGCGTGCCTGCAATATGGCAAATGCTGATCGCAGCGCCCTTGTTCAAGACGGCTGATTTGTCGAGCGTGCGATATTTCTACAACGGCGGCGACCGCTGTCCGCTCGAGGTCGTGGAAGTGTTCCGCGAGCGCGGCCTGACGTTCGGCGGCGGGTATGGCTTGACCGAAACATCGCCGACGGCGTTTATGCTTGAACCGGAAGATTTTATCAGAGGGACGCAGACGCTTGGGTTCATCGGCAAGCCCGCGTTCTTTAACGAGGCGCGCTTTGTCAGCCCCGAGGGCAAGGACGTGCCCCCCGGCGAGGTCGGCGAGATTTGGTTGCGCGGCGGGAACGTGTTTGGCGGATACTTGAATCGCCCCGATGCAAATGCAGAGGTTTTCACCGAGGGCTGGTTCCACACCGGCGACCTGGCGATGCACGACGAAGAAGGTTGCACCTTTGTCGTCGGCCGCTCAAAGGAAATGTTCAAGAGCGGCGGTCTGAATGTGTATCCCGCCGAGATCGAGGCGGTGATGGGCCGGCATCCTGCTATACGCGAAGTGTGTGTCATTGGCGTGCCCGATCCGAAATGGAACGAAGTCGGCAAAGCGATTGTCGCGCTGAAACCCGGGACGACGGCGACGCCCGACGAGTTGATCGCGTTCTGCGAGGGACAACTCGCGCGCTACAAGCTGCCCAAAAGCGTTGTGTTCGTTGACGCGCTCCCGCGCAATACGTTGGGCAAAGTGAATCGCGGTGAATTAAAACAGAAATTCAGCGGCTAGGGCACAGAGGGCAGCGAGCAGTTGTCTGTCCCCTACCCCCTGATCCCACGAGATGAAACGAAATGACACCTTTCGTCGGGCAAACTTTCAGCGAAAAACACTTGCTCGCGCAAGACGAATTCGATCGCTTTGCGGCGTTGAGCGGCGATGACAATCCGATTCATGTGGATCCCGAATTCTCGGCGCGGACGCGGTTTGGCAAAACGGTCGCGCATGGAATGTTCCTTTACAGTTTGATTTGCGGCGTACTGGCGAAACACTTGCCGAACGCGTCACAAGTAAGCCAAGATCTGATGTTTCCCGCACCGTCGTACGTGGGCGAAGAGATTGTCGTGAGCGCGCGCGTGCTCGAACTGGATGCCGCCAAGAACTGGGCGCGTATTGAGACGATGGTCACGCGGCCGAACGGCGAAATCGGTTGCCAGGGTGAGACGACAGTAGAGTTGGTATAAAGCATGAGCCAATTGATTCTGCTCGAGTCGCGCGACAACATCGCCACACTGGCACTGAATCGTCCTGAGCGGCACAATAGTCTCGTGCCTGAATTCTTGCGCGAGATGTTGAACGCCGTCGCCCAAGTTGGCGCCCAGGCGGAAGCCCGCGCACTCGTGTTGCAGGCAAACGGCCGCTCATTCTCGACGGGCGGCGACGTGCGGGCATTTTACGATCACGGCGACAACATCGAACCCTACGCTCGCGACGTGGTCGGCTTGCTCAATCAAGTCATCGTCGCGCTGGTGCGCTTGCCTGTGCCAATTATCGCGGCGGTTCACGGCATCGTCACCGGCGGCTCGCTCGGTTTGGTGCTGGCATCAGACATTGTACTTGTTGCGCCTGAGGCGAGTATCACACCCTTCTACTCTGTCGTCGGTTTCAGTCCTGATGGCGGCTGGACGGCGATGCTCCCATTGTTGATCGGGCAAAAACGCGCGAGCGAAATTCTGATGCTGAATCGAACCATCTTGGCAGAGCAAGCCGTACAGTGGGGACTCGCGAATCAAATCATCGCGGCAGACCGGATTCGCGCTGAGGCGCGCGCTGTGGCCGAATCCATCGCGCAGAAAAAGTGGGGAAGCATTCAGCGCACCAAGCGATTGTTGTGGCGAGATGCGGATGCTCTGGCGGCGCGACTCGAAGAAGAGCGCGCGCGCTTTTGCGAGCAAATCGTCACAGCCGAAGCGCACGACGGAATGGAAGCATTTCTGAACAGGGTCGAGAGACACCCGGCTTCTCAGAGAAATCCGGTCTCTGGACAAACACGATGAAGAGCTTGCAAATCGGTCAATCGGCGACCATCACGCGAACATTCACGATGAATGACATGGCCGAGTACGCCGCACTGGCCGGGATCGCGCAAGCGCCGCGCACCATCCCAGGCCCATTACTCGGCGGGATGTTTTCTTGCTTGCTGGGAACCCAACTGCCCGGACGCGGGACAAACTGGCTCAAGCAAAAGTTTGCCTTTCCTGCCCCGGCTCATGTCGGCGAAGAGATTACGGCTACCGTGGAAATCATCCGCCTGCGGCCAGAAAAAGACCTGGTGAATTTAAGTACCGTCTGCGCCAATCCTGCGGGCGTCATCGTGTGCGAAGGGGAAGCGCTGGTGCTGGTAAAGGATCTGGAGTAGCACAATGCCGAAAATCAGAGCTAACCGAATTGAACTATACTATGAGTTGCACGGCCCCGAGACCGCTCCTGTGCTGGTGCTCAACAACGGCGTGATTATGAACGCGGCCACCAGTTGGGTCTTTCAAACGGCGACCCTATCCAAACACTATCGTCTTTTGCAGTACGATTGTCGGGGGCAGGGACAATCTGACCATCCAGAAGGCCCGTACACCATGGATCTGCACGCCGATGATTTGGCAGCGCTGATGGGTGCGCTGGGGATCGAGCAAGCTCATGTTGCCGGAATCTCGTACGGGGGCGAGGTCGCTCAAGCGTTTGCCTTAAAGTATCCAGCCAAGGTTCGCACTTTGATTCTGGCAGACACCGTCAGTGAGGTGGGAGCCGAGCTGCGCATTGTGGTCGAGAGCTGGATAGACCCGGCTCGCTCGGCGGATGCGCTGGGCTTTTTCAACGCCACTGTGCCGTGGAATTTCTCGCCCCAGTTCATCCGCGCAAATCCGGCGCTGCTGGAAGATGCCAAGAAGCGCTACGCTCTGCTGGATTTCCCGGCGGTTGTCCGGTTGTGCGAGTGTTTCTTGGGCGTGAACTTTACCGAACGCTTGAAAGAGATAAAAGTGCCCACGTGTCTCCTGGTTGGAGATCAAGATCTCATCAAAGGCCCCGCCTACGCCGAGATTCTGCACAGGGGTATTCCGCACGCTGAACTGCACATTGTGCGGGAATCTGGCCATGCCACATGCTGGGAGCGAGCCAAAGAGTTCAACACGATCATCCTGGGTTTCCTGGCGCAGCACAGTGGTTAGTGCACAGTGGTCAGTGGGTAGTCCGGCTACTAACCCCTGGACGCTACCGACTAGACACAGCGGAAAGGAGGTGCAACTACATATTGCTAGGGAGACGGTCTTGCTGGGGCAGGGACGAACTAGGCTTCGCTCCTGCGGCTCATCAAATGAAACATCCCAATCAATGAGGAGGAGTTTTAAAATGAGAACCATTCGCCTGTTTACGTTGTTGGTCATCGTGGCATTCGTGGCGGCTGCCTGCGCACCGGCGGCAACCCCTGCGCCGACTCAGCCGCCAGCCAAGGTCGAGCCGACCAAACCCCCGGCGGTGGAGCCGACCAAGGCTCCTGCCGCGGCGGGATTAAAGTGCGACAAGCCGATCAAGATCGGCCTCATCACCGACAAATCAGGTGCGTTGGCCGTCTACGGGGCCATGGCCGAGCGCAGCTTTTTGCTGGGCATGGAGTACGTCACCGGCGCGCCTGGCAAGGACAATGTCTTCAAGCTGGGCGACTGTGAGATCCAGATCATCATCGCCGACGACAAGGGTGTTGTGGACACCACGGCCACGGTCGCGCGCGAATTGATCGAGGTCAAGCAGGTTAATCTCTTGGTCGGGACGGTGAGCTCGGGCGGCACGGCGACGCTGCAAGGCATCGCGCGGGACAACAAAAAGGTGCTCATCGTCGCCCCGGCGGCTGCCAACGACATCACCGGCAAAGATTTCAACGAGTACACCTTCCGCACCAGCCGCAACAACTACCAGGATTTCATCAACCTGTGCCAGTACCTGACGACCAAGTACAAGAAATTCGTCCAGATTGCGCCGGACTATTCGTTTGGTCGAGGCGGGGCGGCTTCGGCAAGGGACGCGTGTACAAAGTTCGGCGGCACGTTCGTGATGGACGACATCTTTGCACCGCTGGATACCAAAGAGTTCACGCCGTACATGGAGCAAATCGCCAAGTCGGGCGCAGAAGCCTGGATCGTCACGTGGGCGGGCGCCGGCTTTATCCCGATGATTAAGGCCGCCAAGGATGTGGGCGTGACCGAAAAGATGGCGATGGGTTCCTCGATTGCCAACAATGCGACCGTGGCGCCGTTCTACGCTTCGGCGGTCGGCCAGAACAGCGGCATCCTGTATCACTATACCGCGCCCAAGAATCCCATCAACGACTGGCTGATCAAAGAGGTCAAGGCTCGCTACAAGGAACCGCCCGATCTCTTTGACGCGGACGCCATGAACGCCGCCATCCTGGCGCTCGCGGCGATCAAAAAGACCAACGGCAACACCAGCCCCGACGTGCTGATCAAGGCGATGGAAGGCCTGGAATTCGACGGGCCCAAGGGCAAGGTTGTCATCCGGCCCGAAGACCACGTTGCCATCCAGGACATGTACATCGTCAAGATCCTCAACATAGACGACAAAGAGTTCAAGTTCTTTGAACTGGTCAGCACGACGCGTCCCGAGCCGCCGTGCTTGCTGCCGGAGAGCTTGAAGGCACGCTGCGGCAAGCTGCCATACGGCAACTTGAGTGGCAAGTAGTTGGTATATAGAGATGGGAGATAGAGAGCGTCATGCGCGCTTTATCTCCCGTCTCACTCTCTATCGCCAGTCTCTATCTCTGTCGGGAGTAAAGTGGTGGATAAACTCATTGGACTAGCCGACGCAGCCGCTCTTGTGCCTGATGGTGCGACCATGTCCTTCGGGGGCTTTACCACACAGCGCCATCCGATGGCTTTTGTGTACGAACTCGTACGGCTCAAGCGACGCAACCTGTATCTGTATGGACATTCGCCAGGCGGAGATTGGGATATTCTCATTGGGGCAGGTTGTGTGAAGCGAGTGGAACTGGCCTACGAGGCAGACGAGGCGTTCAATACGATCGGGCCTCGCTGGCGGCTGGCTGTGCAGCGCGGCGAGATCGAGTGGGAAGATTACAGCAATTTCTCAATGGTGTCGCGCTTCACCGCCGGCGCGATGGGCATCCCGTTCATGCCCATCCGCAGTTTGCTGGGCAGCGATGTGCTGGCCCGGCAGGCGCTTAGTCCTGAGCAGCGGGCCGCTGACCCCCGCACCTCTCCGAAAAAACTAGACGTGATAGAGTCGCCTTTTGATCCCCATGATCGCATCGTGCTGGTCCCGGCCATCCACACCGATTTCGCCGTGCTGCATGTGCAGAAAGCCGCCCCGAATGGTATCGTCCGAATCGAAGGCCAGACCTTTGCCGATGTGCAACAGGCGTTGTGCGCTGACACCGTAATCGTCACGGCTGAAGAAATCGTGGCAGAGGAGACCCTGCGCTGCGAGCCGGAGCGCAACCTTGTACCGTACTTTGCGGTCAAACACGTTTGCCAGGTGCCTTTCGGCGCTCACCCTTACGCAGTCTATAACTATTACGACTATGACCCGCGCCAGCTCAAGCTCTATCACGGTGGCGCAGAGGACGAGGCGGCGTTCCAGCAGTACCTGGACAGGTTCGTGTTGGGGGTCAAGAGCCACGCCGAGTATCTGCAAGCGGTCGGTGGCCAAGCATGGCTGGATAGTCTGCGCGCTCAACCGGGCTACGGGTACAGGCCAGACCTGCAGCGGAGGAGATTGGACTGATGGCAGACTATACCTTGACCGAGCTGATGGCAGTCACTTCCGCGCGTGAAATCAAAGACGGCGAAATCGTCTTTGCAGGAACGGGCCTGCCCATGCTGGGCGCGATGCTGGCTCAGCGCACCCATGCTCCCCATTGCTGCATCATTTTTGAGGCGGGTACGGTCGCTAGCCAACTGGCTCACCTGCCCATGTCGGTAGGCGATCCCCGCGCCATGCGCGGAGCTGCAACAGCCGCCGGCCTCAGCGAAGTCTTTTCGTATGTGTTGCAGGCCGGCCGAGTGGATGTGGGCTTTCTGAGCGGAGCGCAGATTGATCGCTTTGGCAACATCAACAGCACCTCGATCGGTTCAGACCCGCGCCACCCCAGGGTGCGCTTTTCCGGCAGCGGCGGCGCCTGCGATATCGCGTGCCTCGCCCAGCGCACGATCATCATCGCCTTGCATGAAAAGCGGCGCTTTCCTGAACAGGTGGACTATATTACGAGTCCCGGCTGGCTGTCAGGGGGAAACAGCCGGCAACAAGTCGGGTTGATTCGAGGCGGGCCGAGTGCCGTGGTGACGACCAAAGGCGTCATGCGCTTTCGGCCCGATACCCAAGCGATGTACCTGGCCAGCTATCACCCCGGTCTCACGGCACAGGCTGTCGCGGAGGATACCGGCTTCGCCCTGGATATTGAGGGTGCGACCGAGACACCGGTACCTACGCCAGACGAGATTCGCATCCTGCGCGAGGTCGTGGATCCGGAAAGAGTCTTTTTGAAATAGAACAACCATGCCCGGTTGGATGAGCTAGCGCTTGTCCTGGGTGTGGTTTTCAACCTGGGAGATGAGACCATGCCGAAGACATTCTTGGGGCAGTTTAGAGACCTGCTCAAAGGCTCCTCGTCCATCAAGGTGGGCGTCATCACCTCGCGAGTCGGCCCGATAGACTATTACGGCAAAATGCAAATCCAGGGGCTAGAATTGGGCGTCGAGCATGCCACGCAAGGCACCTGGAAGGTGCGTTGTGACCAACGCGCCGATAGGCCCATCGAGCTGCTCATCGAAGACGACGCGGGCGACCCGGCCACGGGCGGCCAAAAGGCGCGCGCCCTGATTGAGAACCAGGGCGTGCACATCCTGCAGGGCTGTGCCTCTAGCGCTGTGACCATCGTGGTGGCCCAGGTCGCGCAAGAGTATGAGCGCATCTTGCTGGTCGAACCGGCGGCAGCCGACAGCATCACGGGCGCTCACTTTAATCGCTACATCTTTCGCACGGGCGCCAGCGTCTCGCAGGACGCCGCCGCCGGTGGCAAGTACGCCGTTGAGCATCTGGGCCGCACGTTCTGCTTTATTGCGCCCGATTATATCTGGGGACATCAGAGTAACGCCGCTTGGAAGCGCGTTGTAGAGGAACATGGCGGCAAGACGCTCAAAGAGACCCTTGTCCCCCCGGATACAACCGACTTTACGCCATATCTTCGGGAGATACTAGAGATTCGGCCCGATGTGCTGGTGCAGTCGTGGGCCGGAGCCGGCTACCGTCAGCTTTTCGGCGATATGCGTAAACTGGGCATTTTCGACAAGATGCGCGTGACGGGCGGCCTGGGCGACCGCGAAGCTCGCCATGCATTAGGCATGGACGCCGTGGGCATGGTGGGCATCATCAAATACTCGCACGTTCTGCCCCACAACCCGATCAACGACTGGCTGACGGCCAAACATATCGAGCGACACGGCGAGCCGCCGGATCTATTCACTGGTGGTGGATTTGCGGCCGGCGTGGCCCTGGTACAGGCACTGGATCAAACCGGAGGACACCCTGAAGCCGATGCGCTCATCCCGGTGATGGAGGGCATGAGCTTTGAAGGGCCCAAGGGCACCTACACCTTCCGTCGAGAAGACCATCAGGCTCTTCAACCGATGTATGTTGTCGAGATGGTGCCAGACCCTGATCCCCAACACTCGTATGCTATTCCAAAGCTGATCCAAGAGATGACGCCTGAAGAGACGTCGCCGCCGTGTTTGGTGAAGAGTGGTTAGTGGTCAGTGATGAGCGTTGGGTACAACGCATGGTCAGTCGTGACTAATCACTCGCTACTAACCACTTTCCACGCTGGGAGAAAGTTACATGGACGATAATGTCATCCTCGAGACCCGCAAGCTGCGCAAAGAGTTTGGCGCGCTCGTCGCGGTGGCGAACGTCAGCATCAAGGTGCATGCGAATACTTTGCACTCGATCATTGGCCCTAACGGAGCTGGCAAGACGACGTTCTTCAACCTCTTGAGCCGGAACATCCCGCCGACCAGTGGTCAGGTCATCTTCAAAGGACGTGACATCACGCACCTGCCCGTCCATCGAACGGCCCACCTGGGCATAGGCCGCTCCTTTCAGATCACCAATCTTTTTCCCAACCTGACGGTGCTGGAAAATATCCGGCTGGCGTGCCAGGCTCTCGGCCACGACAACTTTCGCCTGTTGAGCCACTATACACGCTTTCGCCAATACGAGGAACGGGCGTGGGAGGTCATTCAACGCGTCGGGCTGACGGATCAGGCCTTGTCGCCAGCGCGGGCGTTGCCGCATGGCGGCAAGCGCAAGCTCGAGTTGGGCATGATTCTGGCGCCTGACCCTGAAGTGTTGTTGCTGGACGAGCCGACGGCGGGACTGGCTGCCGAACAAGTGCCCGAACTGATCGAGGTCATCCAAGAGATTCAGCGTACCGGTCGGAAGACTGTGATGTTAGTGGAGCACAACATGAACGTCGTCATGAAGGTCTCTGACCGGATCACGGTAATGCACCAGGGGCAGGTCTTGGCCGAGGGCACGCCTGCCGAGATCTCTACGAACGAGGTTGTCCAGAGTGCCTACCTGGGTGCGCTGTATGGCGAACTGCTAGTGGAGAGTGGTTAGTGGAGAGTGAAGAGAATGACCCACCAACCACTCATCACTAGCCACTAGCCACTTGATATGGAGAATCACCATGAGCAACCTGCTAGAAGTCCGTGACGTACACACCTATATCGGCCAGTTCCACATCCTGCAAGGGGTGACG
>Ga0209253_10001496_pt1 | contig 20524 bp, 19 predicted proteins | sample FrelakmetBRP12BR_FD_187145 | JGI IMG/M metagenome (GOLD analysis project Ga0209253, IMG submission 187145) | Freshwater lake sediment microbial communities from the University of Notre Dame, USA, for methane emissions studies - BRP12 BR (SPAdes)... | ecosystem: Environmental > Aquatic >...
CGGCCCCTTTCACAGCCTATTCTTTTTCACGTTTGGGGTTCTTCATTCCTCAAATACTCGTACATTTTCTGTCCCATGGATCGGAAAAGGCGGAAAACGATGAAAGAAAACAAGAAGCATTACCTTGGGGCGCCGGACGTCCTCCTATACGCAAAACGCCAGGAAACGCTTCTACAAAGAACCGATGAAACCGACACGTCTGTAAGTTGCTTAAAGGGATTAGTCGATGACAAAAAGCCGTGACCGCGTAAGCACTCTAGGATCACCACCGACCGTTATTCTCCAAAGTGCCCGATCCAATTAAAAACCCATTTATCGGTGAGGAATAGCTTTCCCACCCCCCCCAACTTGTAAAGATTTTCTCATTCCTTCCGAATGTTTTCGAAATGCCAGAGCCTTGATATTTTGTGCATCACATTTTACCCCGTTTATCAAAAATTATATGTTTGAAATCCGTCTCTTCGCGAAACAGAGAATGGCGGTTGAACTATTCCTTAGGTTGCCGGCTTGCAATAACCATTACCGTCGCTAACGTGGCTTTTGTTACCTCAGTTAAAAATTGAAAATCTATGAAATCTATCCTGTCTTCAGTGGTATGCTGATAAGGGTTTTTGTAATACGAATTGACATAAATGACATCGTATCCCTCATCCCAGAAGGATCCCTCGTCTCCTCATCCACAGTCTTTCCCAACCATTTCTTTTACTTTTAGCTTGGAATAATTTTGCGTCAGTGAAGAAGCAGTTTTTACTAATCCCTTATTGGGCGGACGACCTGCAATCACCACGATGCCATCGGGGTAGAGAAATTTTAGTATGCGATTTCTTATCGTCTTCAGTCTCAGTTTTATCGCACCCATCGTCCCCCCGATTTCTGAACTCTTGTAGGATACGCTCCCCATAGGATCGTTGTAGCCAATAATGTCCAGGTTGATGACACCTCTGATATTCAACCCCTTTTCACGTGCCTTTCTGGCAAAATGTTCACTCCCTACTCTCCCCTGTTCTTCGTTGGAAAATATCCCAAGCTTAACAGTGCTATCCGCCGAAACGTCTTTTAAAATCCTTCCAATCTCCAGCACGGCCGCAGCCCCACTCCCATTGTCATCCGCACCTGGAGCACATACTTCTGGCTGTTTAGAAATAGAATCGAAATGGGCTATCACCATATATATCGCGCCGGTTTTCTTCTTCCCATCAACGGTTGCAATAACATTCTTCCATTTTTTCTCCCTGAAATAGTACTCATCAAATTCGACTGCAATTCCATACTCTTGGAATCTCTCGAATAAGTAATTTGCAACTTCATCCTGCTTTTCCCAAGAATATCTTGTTTTGAATTTTTGTAACGCTTCAACTCCCTTGTAAATATTCTCTCTGGAAATAGAACCCAACGCATTCAAGATAAAACTGTTCTTCTCATAATTTGTTTCAACGTTATCCGATTGGCAGCCCAATATGAACCAAAGAAATACAATGCTTAGAAGGAACATACTCTTATGTTTCTTACATGACTTTCCAACCTGAATGTCGGATTTCCACAAATCTTTGCTCATCGCTTTACTCAATCCAATTGTTCAACATCTCGATCCCCAATAGATACAATAGATAGACAGATTTTCAATTCCTTGGTGTCCCGCTCCTGAAGCAACGTTTAAAACATACGCCTCATGTTGCTTCTTCATAAGTATTCCCTTTTCTAAAAGTGATCAAACCACTTTTTTTAGCCAATCGGTTTTCCAATAATGCAGACAGCACATTTCACATCCCTCATGCGTCATCACACCCTTACCATCACAGTAAAGACCACGAAGGATCACAACATCTTTGCACCTATTTATTTTCCTTCCTCCATTATTTAATACATATTGGGGAATTTTCAACACTTCGTAAGTGCTATTGCAGTACTTCTCCATGGGTTCCTGAAATTTTAATCTTTTGAAATATCCCCTATCATTAAGTGTAGATTTAATTTGAGAATAAGAAAGAATTCTTACCCTATCACCTATTTCCAATCTTTCTCCTGAACTATCTTCACGTTGATATTCATTTATCATTTCCTCCATATCCGATCTTCTATCGCTCTTTCGAAAAACTTTATCACGGCCGCTTCGCATATGACGTTTGACAGCAGGCCATACCCTCAACAAAATTTGATAGACTTTTTCGATACGATTTAGCTCCCTTCCTATATCCGTCATTGCCGTGTACTGACAAATGTATCCTATATCTCTTTTCTTTACCAATGTTAAATTATCTTGTTCAAATCTCATTCTATCTGTTGTTTTGGCCATCACATTTACCCTTTCATACATTAACTATTAGATAACGATACTTTATCTTATGCCCTTTTCCAACCAGGTTTTCTTCCAAAAATATGGACAGCTCCTGTCACAATCCTTCCCACCTAATATTCCTTTTCCATCACAAACTAAGTCCTTAAGCACAACAATATCCTTACACCTAAGCATTTTCATACTATACTCATCATATAACCATTTAACCTCCCTCAGAACCTCATAATCTCCGCCACAAAACTTCGCCATGCTTTCCATAAAAACGAGGCCTTCATAGCAGTTCCTCTCATCGAGAGTCTCCTTTATTTTCTCATACGATGAAATTCGAACCCGCTCCCCTCGCTTAAATTTTGCTTTACCGTTGTACTTCCAAAATATCACATTGCTTAATAACTTCGAGAATTTCCTCATAATAAGATCCCTTCCATGACTTTCGTCTGATTATCTCCAACTTGCTCAGAATCAGGTCTTACTAATTTTCAAAAATAATTCTTCATTTGTTCAAAATGATCATTCTAGGTTTAACTTTCCCTATTTCTTCTGCCGATTCAATAATATGCTTGGCCACACGGTCCTCTATACTTCCACCCGGATTCACGAATTCAGCCTTAGCAAAAACATTTTCGGAGCACAGCATCTTCAATTGAATCAAGGCACATTTCCCACTGCTTCCAGGACAGAACCTATGAACATTCAATTCCCCCTGTACCCTTAAATAACGGCCTTCTCATTGAAAATGTGACAATGATAAAATTTAATATATTCGCTTTACTGCTTGGTTTTATCAAGCAGTCTAATCCTAAACTAACAAATGGAGGCGGCCCCTGGAGTCGAACCAGGTAAAACGGAGCTGCAATCCATTCCCTTCCCACTTGGGTAGGCCGCCATTTTAAACTGGTTGTCAAAGGTTTCTCCTTCCAAATGCTTTTCCAGCTCCAGTAACCATTTCTCTGCTCATTTTCAGCAACCTTTGCTCTCTTGCTTCTTGCACATGTCCTTCAATTCGTTTCACGTGATCGCGCCCTAGCCCTTTGACCTCTGGCATGTTGAGAAGCAGTTGGGCTTTTACAAAACAATCTTACCAGTTCCCCGGCTAGCATCGGTACCGGGCTGATTGCGCCCATTCTTTTCAGAGCAAAGACATTTCCTTCCAAAGCATCATTCGCGCCATATATCACAGAGCAAATGCTTTCAAATCCAATCTCCCGGCAATAATCTCTTAGTGCCTCAGAAAAGTCTTCTTTCCTACCATTCGGAAAGGAAAAGTGCTTAACTTTAATAGCGAGACTTTTTTCAAGAACCTTCTTTGAAGTATAAATTTCTTCTTTTGCTTCCTGAATGGGCATCCGACTGAGGATCGGGTGAGTATGGCTATGACTGCCAATTGTGATTCCATTCTTTGTCATTTCTTGGACCTCATCCCAATTTAACATAATCCTATCGCCGCAATTCCTCTCAGGTTTTTCACCTACTCCCAGCGCCTCAAAAAGGTTTCGTATCAATTCCCTACGCTCATCATCTGGTCTTAGTTTAAGCGCTTCTGCTACCTTCCTATTAGCCTCTTCCTTTTCTTCTTTGGCCTTTATCGGCACTCTCTTATCGCCGAAGAGCGCAGGAAACTCGAAGTGATCTTTTTGGGTCTCCAGCAATGCGAGTCCAATCGCATCCGTCCATGTTTTATCCATTGTTCCAATAAGGCCCGTTGTCAGGTAAATCGTCGCAGGTACTCCGTGCTTTTTTAGAAAAGGATACGCAAGCGTATAGTTATCTAAATAGCCATCGTCAAAAGTTATTGCAATCGACGGCCTTCTGAATCCTTTCCCGAATTTTAGATGATCAACTACTTCGTCCATACTCAATATTTGATAATTTCTTTTAAAATACGGGATTTCTCCTTTGAAATGCTTTACACGATGATGGACCACTGCTCCCTTGTTAAGATATTTTGAGCTGTCCTCTACTATCCTATGGTAAAGGAGAATAATACAAGGGTGCTCTTGACGTACCCTCGCTAATAATTTCAGGAGAAGATCAAGGAATCTCAAATAATAAAAACAAAAAAATAGTAATCCTTTTACCAAATCTCTAATTCGCCTTTTCTTAGCCATTTCTTAAAGCCTGATCTAATCTCTTCCTTTAAAATTGAATTCAACATAAATTTGAGTTAGGTTGCGACCTTATTCTACACCCCCCCTTATTGCTACCTACTTTTATTTCCTTTCCCTTACCCGCTTTATCATTTTCAGCAAGTAATTCGGAAGCCTTTTCTTAATAGCTGCTTTGATTTCAGGTTTTCTAAACGTGTCAAAGAAGAAAACCTTACTCCCGAAGGTGTTCTTACCTATCGTCACGTTTATTGTATGTCGATCATGTTCCGTCCATATGTACTTATGCTCATAGGCCCCCTTGAGAAGGTCAATTTCCTTGATTCCATTCTCTATCGCTTTTTGAATCACATAGGCCCGAAGCACAAGGCCAAGGCTGTACTTGTATAAAGAAGGATCAAAACCTCCCTGATAGTAATATATCTTGTTTGCGTAGCGGTAATCGTACAAAATAGCAACAATTTCATTATCTAATTCCAGGCAGCTAATCTGCAACCACCCCTTAAGGGCGAATTCCCTGGCAACCGCCTTATGGAATGCATTGTACTCCTTGCTTGAAAAACCATGCTTAGAGCCTTTCTGCTCCCACCTTTTGTTGTGGAGGAAAGATAGCCTTTCCATCGCACACTCCAATCCTTCGATATCTTGCCAGATGAAGTACCTGGTCTTGAAATCTTTCTCAAGGTTCTGCATCCGTCGTTTGATATTGTAGCGCATATTTTTGCTCAGACCACCAATATATGCTTCCCAGTCAGCAAGAAGCTGGATATACGGGCAAATAGCCCTCTCGCTAGTTTTAACTATTAGCCCATTATCCGCGGCCATATTTTGAATTGGCCTGACAGTAAAAGAGGTCGATACCATGTCTGTCAGATTGGCAACATCCCATCCATTTTTAACAGCTAAATATTTTATAAAAGCATTGACAGCTTCATTCTCGAAACCCTTCTTTATGATAAAATCCAGATAATCCGGGCTTACATCCTCACCCGTGCCGAGGAATCGGATTTCATTGATAGAAACAGCTCCTAGGATTTTTCTCGCCCGGATATAAAAAGGGGCTATAGCAACAATATCCTCATGTTGATCCCTTAGTACCAGCACACAGAGCTCTTTGCCGCCTCCGTATACCTGCCACCAGTTAAATACCCATTCCCAAGTCAGAAAAATACTGTCAGATTCACTTTGGCACAAAATATTATTCCATCTGTCAGCGAGGGACCTAAGTCTTACGGTATCCCCGATTTCTTCAATTAACAACATAATCCTATCCCAAGGTTAATAAACCTTTCTTTCAAACAAAATCCCAAAATAAAGTCCTTTATTACCTGCACCCTATTTGTTGGCCGATAGAGAATTTCCTCGCTAACACTTTGAGAACATGTGGCGAGATATAACGATTGGTTGTATCCCCCACAAGGAGCAGCACCCTTTCTATTTACCGGTAGAAACCATTAACGACGCAAGCTATAACCCATAGACATAGCCAGAATACTCCAAATTAATAACAAATTCAGATTGCTTCCTTATCTTTTCTCATTTCTGAGGGGCTTTAGAAACTTCCTTTTGAGGTTCAAAATAAAAGGGGCTTTCTCTCTTACTAGGGGTTTAATGGTATTTTCAAAATATCCGACAAAAAAATAGGGAATACTCTTAGGGTATACAAAAATATTGACAAGATCTCGGTTATCGGACGCAATCTCATTCTTCCAGCGAGATTCGATACCTAAGAAATCAAATTCTTTCAACTTTGAATGAAATATATCCTGAAGCGCGTAGTTGAACAAGACCACGCCTGGAGATAATTCTTTGTACGATTCATCATAAGAGGTCTTCAGAGCATAATACCTGCTTCCGTATGCAATCCCGAATAGGTGAGCTATAGGAACGGAATTAAAGTAAACCAAATAAGTGCATAGACAGTGCTTTTTAGCAAAGGTTTCGGCCACGTCCAAATAAAATTCCTGTACTCCAGGCACCGCCGTCAATGAACTCCCTTCTTTCTCCTTCCAGCTGTTTCGCTCGATGATTAGAATATCTCGCATGGCTTCATGAATTTGCTCGGGATTGGATACCTTCACGAAATCTAACTGACCTGTCTTTCTCATTTTATTAAATTTTCTCTTTTGTTCCTCCCGGAAATGCTTCGATTTCGAGTTGAGAAAGCTCTGCCAGTCAGTATTGATACTTAAAAACGGCGAACTGCTAACTTTCTTAAACACGGTTACAATACGACACTCCCTTGCCACCTTCGGTAGGCTCTTCGCCAAAAAAGAATCGAGTTCCACTTCATGGAGACATAAGTTTACCATTGGAGCTCTATTTCTCAAGTGAGAGAATAATACCTTCAAAAGTTCTTCAGGATCGCCTCCAAATATTAAATTTGGCCTGTATGTGTGACCATTCACAGGGAACAGAAGGACCTCTTTTTCTCCATCCACGAGGAGAGGAGCTATTCCGATTGGGTCTTTCTCATTTTTTATTAAAAGGAATAGAATAGGCTTATCTTTCCAAAAATGGTTGAGCCATATGGTTATCCACTCATATGTCAGGAATAAATTTTCAGACTTTGAAACGTCTATAATCTTTTTCCAAACCTCTGTGAGTTCTGGAATTTTGTTTACATTCGTAATCTCTTCAATCGTTAGCATAATTTCCACCTATGATTTCTTTAAAGAGGCCAAAGATTTTCTTGGCGATCATCTTCCAGCTATATTGTTCTGAAGCCCGTTTGTGCAATTGAAACCCTAGGTTCCTCGAGGACCAGCATTACTGATCGATCAAGAGTATAGGGTTAATAGATAAGCAAAACGAATGTTTATTCAACGACAGAATTAATATATCAAAGGGCGGAGAGGGGACGATCATCTCGAGAGGGTTCTTCTCCTAAACTTTTTTCGAAAGCCTTTTCGCCTCCCCCCACAGCTTTTCCTCCTGCATGTTGGCGGTTTTCTATTCATTACATACTTCTATATTTTCTGCCTAATGAATCGGGAAAAGAGAAAGACTGCGAGGGAAAACAGGGGTGATCGATCCTCAATATATAGATGTCAGCAATTCCGCACATGGTATTTACCTAGGGGGCGGGTGTTAGTCCAGGAACAGAACTCACAGAGCAAATTGCATAGTGTCTACCACATACCTCAATTTAATTGAGCCAAATTCGCAAATCAATAATTTAACCGACAAGGATATTCAAGACGATACGATTTGCTTATTGGACAGGCTACCGCCCTCTCGTTTACATTTGCGTATCCGCTGGGTGAGAAGCAAAATAAATTTTGCCTTATTCAAGTACAAATTTTGCCGCTGCGGCCGAGCTTTTCTCGAACCTGTTCAATAACTCTCTTATCGTCAGGCCGGTCTACTCTCTTGAGACCTCTTCTCAGGATAGAACTCCCATACAAACGATTCCGCCAATCTCAAAAGCGTAGGGATGAAATCCATATTGTTCTTGAGGAATCCGACTGGTAAAAGAATTCAGGGAGCAATTGGTTGTGAATGAAATCAGTTTTCCATCTGCTGTCTTCAAAGAGATAAATTTCACCAAACTCATGCAGGAGGTACAAATGGTGCTTGCTCTTTCTAAAGTCTTTTGAGGACAGAGATCCGCATTCATGGAGAGGTAAACTACCTTTTTTGATAAATTGAGATTGGCCTTAAAGCCAGCACCAATATCCGGCCTTCAGTGCAGTCTATTCCTTGTAGTTTCGATAATACCCATCGTAATAATTCACAGAATACTTAGCATCCTTTTGATTATAGACTATGCCGATGATCTTCTCCCTTCCTATTAATCCAATGGCCTTGCGAACGGCTCCCTTCGGAGTATGGTCTGCCTTTACAACCATAATTATTCCTTCCACTAAAGTCGATAGCAAAATCGGCTCCGGAGTGGCAAGAATAGGAGGGGAATCAATGACGATATAAGCATCCTCGAAAAGCTCATGCAGGGATTTCAGCAATTCCTTCATCTTCTTTGACCCGATGATTTCAGAAGGTTTGGAAGAAGGTTTGCCCGCCGGGATAACCCAGAGTTTTTCTCCATCCGAATTTTTCAAAATCTCCGATAAAGGGATTTCATCTTCTAAATAATTTGAAAGGCCTTTGGATTCTTCAAACCCCTCAATATAGATTTTTGGCTTTCGCAGATCCGCATCGATGAGGATGACTTTTTTATTGATCTCGTGAGAAATGGCGATGGCCAGATTAACCGCTACGATTGTTTTTCCCTCTTGAGGAATCGAACTGGTTATCAGCATAGAATGAGGAGAGATGGCTGATTGGTGAAAAATATGGGTTCTCAACTTCTTGAATTGCTCTGCCCCAAAAGAATTCGGAGGGGGAATTAGAATAGAGCCCTTTTTAAACGGGAATTCTAATGCTCCCGCTCCCTCTTTTATGTATTCTCGATGCAGCTCTTCTCCTCCAAAGATTCTTCCTTCGTTGAAAACGTTAAGCCGGGATTCGCCTTCGGCCTCCTCTTGTTTTTCTCTTTCTGCCTTTTCCAGAGCGCGATATACTTGACTCATCTTCCTTACCACCTTTATCTGAAGAATTGAAGAAAACGTTCTAACGGGGTAATGACCAGCCTTTGAAGCCCCCCAAACCATCCTGTAAAATTGTATGATCGATACCCAGTCTCTCCGAATTGCAGGATTAATAGAATTACTCCGGCGATGGAAATGCCGATGAAGATCCAACTCCAGATCCCGAAAAGTCCCCTCCCCATGCTCAAAAGAATCCAGCTCCAGGTCCCGAAAATCCCCCTCTTCAATTTCAAATCGTTGGCTGCCTCGTTTACTACTCTTTCATCGATGATGATCTTGTCAGAAGCATATCCAATCAAAAGAGAATTGTCGCATAAAATATTGATCAGGCGGGGGATTCCACCAGTCCTTTCATGAATTTCCTCGATTGCTCCTATCGTAAAAATAGATCTTTTCGCACCCGCGATCCGCAATCGATTGGCGATATACTCTTTTGTCTCATTCCCGTTAAAGGCTGGAAGGTGGTATCGCATATTGATCCGTTGCCTAAGTTGACGGAATCCCGGTTGCTCGAGCGTTTTATTCAATTCGGGTTGACCCACCAATACTATTTGGAGCAGTTTTGATTTAGAAGTTTCCAGGTTTGAGAGAAGCCTGATCTCTTCGAGAAGCGCCGGATTCAGTCCCTGTGCTTCATCTACAATCAACACCACCTTTTCATCATTTTGATAGGCTTTAAGCAGATTTTGGTGGAGGATATGGAGATAATCCCCTTTGGTACCCTTTTGAACCACCACTCCCAGATCTTTCAGGATATATTCGATAAAATCGTAGACGGTCAACTTTGGATTGAAAAGGAAGGCTGTTTTCGTATCATCGTTCCCATTGAGTTTTTCAAGCAGATAATGGATTAAGGTCGTCTTCCCAGTACCGACTTCCCCCGTCATGACGATGAACCCCTTTTTTGCTTTCACGCCATATAGCAATTGGGCCAAAGCTTCCCGATGGCTTTTCCCAAGATAGATGAACTGAGGATCCGGGGTCACGTTGAAAGGGTTTTCCCTTAAACCGTAGAAAGTTTCGTACATGAGAAAATTTTATTCTTTTAAAAATATATTTTTTTCTTTTTCCAAATTTGGAATGATTACTAATATTGGAAATCCCAAATCGGCTTCCAATTCGGTTTCGGAATGAAAAGATTGGTCCGCCGTTTCTTTCAGCCAGGCGAGTCCCAAACCAGCCGTTAGCCCAATAAAGGAGCAGATGAGTAAAATCTTGAAAGGATCTGGCCGGATGGGTTTTTCGGGCAAACGAGCCGGGTCCAAAACCTTGAACTGCTCGCCCTGTTGTTTCCGCTCGAGATTCTCCGCCATCTGCGCTTGCATCTTCTTTTCCAAAAGAGACTGGTAACTGGTCTTCATCAGGTCGTAATCCCTTGTTAACAACACCATTTCTTGTTCCCGCCTGGGAGTATCTTCAACCCTTTTTTGATAAAGGGACATCGTATCTTGCAAGAGCTGCACCTCATCTTTGAATCTCTTCACTTCTGCTTGCGCCGCGCGGTATTGTTCCATGTACTGGGAAAGAAGCCTTGTAACTGCCGGATCTGTCCCAAGGGTTGGGGTCGGGATATTCTCTTCACGATTCCTCGCCAGACGGGCCATGAGTTCTCTATGTTGGGTCTCTCTCGCGGCCTCTTGCTTTTTTAAAATTTCTTTCACCTTGGGTTCCAGCAAGGCAATTTTTCTTCTTAAATCAATCACATCTGGATGGTTCTCGGTATACTTTGACAGGGCAATGTCAAGGTCCTTCCTGAGGTTGTTCCATTGGGTAATGAGGGGATCTTCAGAAACTCTCCCTTCGCGAATTTCTTCCTTATCCGAATTTCCTTCTCTTCGCACCCCTTCGGAGATTCGAGGGAGTTCCGAACTCCTTAAGCGTTCGATTTGATCTTGAAGGAGTATACTTCGGTCTTCCACCGCCCTGATGTTATCGCTGGTTGTTTTCAATTGTTGTTGTAGTCGTTCCAGAATTCTCAGATTGGCATCCAATTGCTGCGGGAGTTGGCCCATATATTTTTCTTTGTATTTCCGTAAGTCCTCTTCCTTCCTCTTTAACTGCCCCTCTGTAGCATAGAGTTCTTTAGCGATAAATTCAGCTGTTTTTTCGACCTGCAACTCTCGAACTTTCAGGTTCTCTTCGATAAACAAAGAAGCCAGGTTGTTGGCCACCTTCATCACTTTGGCGGGATCCTCTCCCTCAAAAGAGATGGAGAAAGTACTTTGAGTCGCGCCTCTGCTTTGAACTCTAATGTCGATCATCTTCCTCATCTGTTCTATAATTACTTCCATGGGGACTTCATTACGAATATTCGGGAAAACGTCAAATTCTTTGATTACCTTTTCCAGGCTGGTCCGGCTGAGAATCTCTTGACTAATGGTATTAAGCCGTTCCGTAATAGGGGCCGTGATGATCGAACGAACATAAGCTTCCGGAACTTTTTGGGGTTGAACAAGAATGAGAGTCGTAGCCTTATAAATCTTCGGAAGACGTTTGTAAACTGGAAAAGAGAATAGAATTGAGATTACCAAAGGAATAAGAATGTACCATTTCCTCCGCAGGGCAATCTCAAGATATTCTCGGATATTGAAATTTTTTTCGACATTTTTCATCTTTATCCTCTCGCCTGTATGAAGGGATGCAATTGAATTAAAGAGCGGCCCTTATTCGTAATCTCCCCCGGTTTTCAGTATAGGATAAATCATTAATATTTGAATTTTCCTCAATGTGATAGACTTCGACAGAAAGAGTTAACCACTGAAATAGCTGATAGGAAACACGTCCCCCAACCCTCCAGAACCAATCGTCTCGATTGGAATCCAGAAATTCAGTTCTCTGCACAGTCCCATCCATCCCTAATGTGATTCTTTTCCTCAACCGGTGGGAAATGCTCCCGATTACTCGATTGTACCTGGTCGCACCAAGATTTTCGGCTGTAAAGTAATCTTCTCCGTATCCACCTTGCAAAGCGATTCTGTAGGTGGTGCGGTCGGCAAGCTTGGTAAGGCTCACGTTACAGCTCAAACCAGAGCCTGCATCCCCTTGTTCTCGATTTAGCCAGAAATATCCCCATTGCGCCATCCCGCTCACCGTAAGGCTGAAGGCATGGTCGATCCCGATGCTCCCGATACTCGGCCGGCCGTTATTCGTAATATCCCCCGGTTTTCAGTATAGGATAAATCATTAATATTTGAATTATTGTCCATGTGATAGGCTTCGACGGAAAGAGTTAACCACTGAAATAGCTGATAGAAAACACGTCCCCCAACCCTCCAGAACCAATCGTCTCGATTGTAACCCAGAAATTCAGTTCTCTGCACAGTCCCATCCATCCCTAATGTGATTCTTTCCCTCAACCGGTGGGAAATGCTCCCGATTGCTCGATAGTACTGGGTCGCACCAAGATTTTGGGCCGTAAAGTAATCTTCTCCGTATCCACCTTGCAAAGCGATTCTGTAGGTGGTGCGGTCGGCAAGCTTGGTAAGGCTCACGTCACAGCTCAAACCAGAGCCTGCACCCCCTTGTTCTCGATTTAGCCAGAAATATCCCAATTGCGCCGTCCCGCTCACCGTAGGGCTGAAGGCATGGTCTATCCCGATGCTCGGATTGTAAACGTTATAGTCAATCCCTGGAGGATCAAAATCATACCTCCGAAAAATGAATTCCCCAAAAATGGTCGTACGGGGATTAAAACGATAATTATAGCGAGCTTTGGCCATGTGCCCCTGGAAATCGGGCGACCTCTCAAAATCGGCCAGAGTAAAGGCATATTCTAAAATTATGCCATTCTGGAGATTAAACCAATAGGTAAGCCTGGGATTAATGAAGTTTTCTTCGCTGTTTTCATAGAGGGGGCTCTCGTTTCGGTAGATGTTGTTCCGGTATAAGAGTTCGAAGCGATCTTCGCGCCCAAACTGATATGTTAGGGAAGGCTCTAAAACATTTCGAGTGTATACAGACCTTGTCTTTTGGATTCCCAAAAGATTTTGATTCGGTGGGGCTCCAAGAGTATAATCCCTCTCCTGAGATTCTTCCGACCTGACAAACACATCCCTCAGTCGGAAGGTAAATCTTGGGGCAAAGTCGTACCATGTGTTTAATGTCCCTGTATGACTTACGTAATTATTTTCGGAATGCTTTGCATAAAAAACTAAACCAAGAAGGTAACCGAGGTCAATCCCGGAGTTCTCTGTTGTCGTGGAAAACGTCAGTCCGGGAGAAACGGTTGTGATCCAGTCATCCTGCGTATTCGTGTGGGTCAGGAATAAATTATCGGTGTAATCCTCCTGAAGAGTGATATAGGGATGGAATTTGGAGAGGAAATCCCTGAAATCCGCATATACAAAAGAATAAGGATATAACAAAATTAACGTTAAAATCACACCTATGAAACCCTGTGCCTTTTTTCTGTGGGGAATCAAATAAAAGCTTCTCATTTGCCTCTGCAGACCTGAGGGGCCTGGCGATATTGTTTTCCCGGAAACCTTTCGAGATTCGGTCTCTACCCATGACTCAACATGGCGGGTAAATTCGCTTGTTTTAATGGTCATCTTTTCTCCCAATCGATGCTGATGAACTCTTAATCGCCTTTTTCCCTCTCGCCGGAGAAAACTATAAGGCGCAAAATTAATCAATATCAACCTAATTCATGGACCTGGAGTATATTAATATGCTCTTCGGAGCAAGCCCCAGTGCCTCCGTGAGAAGGGATGGTTTTCGATATCTGTTATGGGACAACTATCGTATCCCCCGGTCTTATAATGCTGTTTGGACCTAGGTCTTCACCTTTTATGATTTTTTTAAAATTCACAGTAATTCGCCTCTCCTTGCCATTTTCCTTCCGAATGATTAAAATCTTTTTTTGGTCGGCCCATTCTGTGAACCCACCGGCCATGGAAATGATCTGGGGAAGCGAGGTTTCTCCCCGGAGCCGATAGACGCCGGGATTCCTCACCAGACCGGAAATATATATCTTGGCACTGTTGGCCTCCGTAACGATCACAAAGACGTGGGGATCATCTATGAACTTCTTTAATTTTTGGGTCAATACTTCTTTTAATTGCATGGGCGTAAGTCCGGCTGCCTGGACCTCATCGATGAGGGGAAGGGAGATTTTTCCATCCATCCTAACCGGAACCGTCCGGGATAAGGCTTCTTCCCTCCACACATTGATGTAGAGAACGTCCTCTAGTCCAATCACATACGGCTTGCCATCGGGAATGATTTCCGTCTGCTCTTGTTTCTTTAATATGTCTTCTTTTCCCTCTTGCGGATAGGCCATGGGGGGGAAGATAAAAAGAATGCCCACCCCGATGATTCTCAAATAGAACATTAGGTTCTTCATCTCGTCTCCTGATTAAATTGGGTATGAGAATTGTTAAATTTCCAAAATTCTCTCCGAATGGGAAGAAACCCTTATTGAAAAACTTATGAGGTTTTCGTCCCCATTACCTTCTTAACCAGATCATTGGTATCTGTCCCGTCAATGGGGAAACAAATCTGATCGATCATCACCTCATAACCCTCACTCTTAAAATCGTAATATTTCAAACTTCCTTCGCAATGGGATTTGGCATGGCCTCCGGCCCACTGATCTGCGTAAGGGAGGAGAGCAACCAATCTGTTTTCTCCCAATGAACCGAGGATGTCGCTCTCCCGGAATTCTTCTCTTAACAAATGGATCAACTGCTGATAACAGGTCTGCAGGCCCTTCTCATTATCGTGGCTGGAACGTTGGGCCAGCTTCAGGATGAGAATACTAAAAAAATTTTGATATCGCCGAGCCCGTTTAACTTCCAGGTCGAGAAAATAAAGAAATAGCTCCCGGTTTAAGATTCGGCTCGACTCCATCCCCGCCCCTTTAATCGATGGATCTGCTGAATAGGTCATCCCATCTCCTCCTTCATCCGGCGAAACTTTTTCAATTCATCCATGCGGTATTTTTGAATTTTATACAGTAAGGCCTTATAGCTCACCCCAAGCAATATGGCTGCCTTTTTTCGGTTCCAATGTGTCTCCTGGAGAGTTTTTTGGATCACCTCCTTTTCAGCGAGTTCCGCCGCTTCCTTACCCACTCGTTTGAGATTCAGAGTTTCCATCTCTTTTAAGCCATTCTGCAATAGAGTGTCCGAGGGGAAAGCACCTATTCCCCCATTGATATGATTACGGATCGGCCCACGGATCACCTCCTCTTCGCCAAAGAGGATAATCCGTTTGATCATATTTTCTAATTCCCGGATGTTTCCCGGCCAGTCATATCCTTCGAAAATGCTCATCGTCTTCGGGGATAGAGGGGGAATTGATTTAGTATATTTTGTTTGATAGAGATTGAAAAAATGTTGGGACAGGGGGCGAATTTGTTCTCTTCGCTCCCGCAGAGGAGGGACCAAGATGCTCATCACATTGATTCGGAAAAAAAGATCTTCCCGGAATCTACCCTCTACCATAAATTTCTCTAAATGATCTTTGGTTGTTGAAATTACCCGGGTATTTACAAGAATATCTCCATTTCCTCCTAAGCGAGAAAATTGACCATCCTGGAGAACTTGCAGGAGTTTTGCCTGGATAGAAATGTCGATTTCTCCAATCTCATTCAATAATATGGTTCCCCCGTTGGCCAGTTCAAACTTCCCCGGCTTTTTCAACTGGGCACCTGTAAAAGCTCCTTTTTCAAACCCAAACAATTCACTTTCGAGCAAATCTCCTGGGATGGCCGCACAATTTACCTTAACAAAAGGTTTTTCAGACCTATGGGAGCTAAAATGGATCATTTGGGCAACTAATTCTTTTCCTGTTCCGCTCTCCCCTTTGATTAAGATAGTGATGTCCGTTTTGGCGATTTCATCAACAACGGCCTTGATTTTTTTCATCTTCGAATTGTTATCAAAAAAGATTTGGTAAATATTTTTCATAATGCTCTTCGAAGTTAGCAATCTAAATGCCAACCATGGGAAAATTTTTTCATTTTAGTATATCTTTTTGTTTTTGTTATATTTTTTTAATTTTTTGGACAAAATATTAAATCTATCTCTTATCAAATATAAGGAAAAAAGAGAAAAAAATAAGTAAAAAGTGGCAATCTATTTCCACTTTTTGTCATTTAATGCTAAAGAAATCGGTTCCTCTCCTAAATTTTCTCCTTTGGGAGAAAATGGCCTAACCGAGGTGTGAATACATATCCAACAAATGGCCAAGTTTTAAGTCATGTTATCTAAATCATTATATTTTTTTAAATATTTTTCATGCCTTTGACAATCTCTATGTATCTTTGGTACAATGGATATCATTGACCGACCTCCAGAAGATTGGCATTATATTGTGTATAAAAATTATTAACCACTACATATAGTGGTTGTCAAGAGAAAAGTTTAATCTTATAGGCAAATGATTTTTCTACAGTCAAAAAATAGACCTTAGAAAAAAATAGAAAATATTGAAGATTTCTTTCTTAAAGATATATTGGAGCCCTTTCCATTACCCGGGGGGATAAAAAACATAAATCTTTTCTATATATTAAATGGCCTATTAAAATCAAAAATAAGGTGAACTCTGTAATTTAGGATGGGAAATACCCTATTCTTAGGCTGGCTTTAGTCCCAGGTCGTTGAGGCCTTAAAAGATTCTCTCCCAAATGTAGAAACTGACCTAAATTCCTTCCAAAAGAATGAAAGAGTTTATGGTGCATGGGAGGTAGATCGTCTGTTCATCCCATATTCTTTAATTTTATTGAGCAGGCTTTTGTAACTGATATTCAGCATATTGGCGGCCTTTTTGCTGTTCCAATTCGAACGTTCTAAGGCCTTACAGATCAGTTCCCTTTCTACCTTCCGGACCGCCTCTCGATGGACCTCTCTTAATGAAGGCTGCCCCATTTTAAGAAAATTTTCATCGTTTTTATCTTTGGCAATATCCTTTTTAACTGCCTGGCCTAATTCGGAAATTATTTCTTCTTCATTTCCCAGGACGACGAAACGCTGGAGCACATTCTCTAACTCCCGAATATTGCCCAGCCAATTGTGATCCAGAAAAGCATTCATCAGTGAACCGGGTAACGAGCTCACCTGCTTCTGATATTTTCCACGGAATTTATTCAAAAAATACTCTACAAAGACTGGTATTTCCTCTTTCCGGTCCCGTAAAGGAGGGATGAAAATGTTTACCACATTCAACCTATAATAGAGATCTTCACGGAATCGTCCACTCTTTACACCCTCCTCGATGTTCTTATTCGTGGCCACCAATATCCGCACGTCCACCCGCACATCCTTCTTGCCCCCTAACCTGGAAAACTCACGGTCCTGCAAAACCTGGAGAAGCTTAGCCTGAAGAGATGAACTAATTTCGGCAATCTCATCCAAGAAAATGGTCCCTCCATTGGCCAATTCAAATTTCCCAGGTTTCTGCCGGTAAGCCCCCGTAAAGGCTCCCTTTTCATACCCAAAAAGCTCACTCTCCAGCAATTCTTCGGGTAGAGCGGCGCAATTCACTTTCACAAAAGGTTTATCCCGGCGATTTGAATTCTGATGGATGGAGCGAGCAACTACTTCCTTCCCAACTCCGCTTTCCCCCTGAATTAAGATCGTTACATCTGCATTTGCGACTTGATCGATGATCTCCTTAATCCGATGCATCTTTTCACTGGCATAGATGAAAATCCCCTGTTCACGGGGCATCACCTCCCCAACCTCTATGAAGGTGGAAGAAGAAACAGAAGGGTTCAGATGGGTCTTGTCTTTGGAAAGGATCTCCCCGGGACCTTTCATCAGACGTTGCATGTCATGAATTTTCATGAAGAAACGGGCTGAAGTTAAAGCCGCCCCTACCTGGGTGGAAATATACGCAAGGGCCAATTTATCCCCTTCGTTGAAAGCCCCGATCTTTGAATGGCTCAGGTTAAATACACCCACAACTTGATCTTTTTCCCGGATCGGGAAACAGATCAAAGACCTCATACTATTATTCAACCCATCCACTTTTACAAACCGGGGTTCATCCTTTACATCATTGACCATCATGGCCTGGCCTTCTCTTAAGACCCAACCGGCAACCCCTTCCTCGAGCTTAACCCGCTTCCCCGTGGCAGAATGATTTGGATAATAGATACTTTTCCTATCATTCTTTCCTCGGGAAGCCAATATAGATAACTCTCCCGAGATTGGGTCTTTGATCATAATAGAACAGTTTTCGGCATCGATCTCATCAATAACGGCATCCAAAATATTTTGGCATGTTTCTACAAGATCGGGGACGTAACGCATCGCCCCCTGGACCCTGCGAAAAAGGATGAATTCCCTGTTTTTTTCACTACTGGAAGGTGTGCTGCTGGATAAAATATTGTTATTTTCTAGAAGGCTCTTTGCTGGTAAGCTATTTACCTCCATCGGCTTCCCTCCTTACCTTGCTTTTTGAATGACCAATCCTTCATCTGTCATAAAACTTATTGGTTTAAAGACCTGCCTGGTTTCTCCTCCGATTTTTTCTACTTCCGCTGCTTCATCCAGGATATCTTTTCCTGGGCGAACTTCGATTCAACTCATCCGCTAACCTCCTTTTTTGGAGTAAGTTTTGACGTTGCTTTAACCCCTTCCGGAGATGGAGAAGAATTTTCTTAATAGGCAAAGGTTTTAGGAAAAAATCGTCAGTGCCAGCATTGATGATTTCTTCATATTCGTCTTCCTTCATTTCACCATTTGTAAGAATCATCACGTAGGCTTCGGGAAACACTTTTTTAAAACCACGGATGGTTTCAAGGGTAGAAGAATCATTGATCCAGTATTCTGTGATTAGGCCGGATACCTCATATTCGGAGAAATTCTTTAAAGCCTTTTCAATCGTATCGACAGGGATGATATTGTACTCTTCGCTTTCCAGCAAGGTCTTCAAGGCCCATTGCGTATGCGATTCTTGGTCTAAAATGATAATTGTTTCTTTGAGCATTGGTACAAAAATCTCGGAATTTTTATAATAAATTGGAGCTAAGGTTCTTTCGCTCTCTCTTTGCCGCCGTGCCCATCGGATGACGGAACATCGAAATAAACGGACAGAAAAAGATAATTTTAAAAAAAGAAATGATCAGCAATTTCCATACCCATTCGACAGCTCTCGAAATCTTTCTTATAAACTCCTTGCCTTTAAAAGACTTTTTTGATGAAAGAAGGCTTTCGGTAGTGAGTCTCTGAATATAAGAATTGACCTTTTGGCACAAACCCTGAGCCAAAAAGTTTAACTAGGGGGAGAACTTGAATTATTTCAAACGATTTTGTCTTTACCTAAAAGGATCTGGCTAGCGATGAGGGGTTTCTCGATCGATGTCCTGGAACACTAAACTCAAAGATTGAGGAACATTTAACATCTCAGGGTAGGTAAAGGCCTGCAAGGAAAGGTTTGGGAGAAAAGGCTTCAGGGCATCATCGGATTGAAAAGGAGGATGTCTCTGAATCAAATTGGATAGCCTTTGAAGGAGCGCTTTTGATCCTACTTGGTCTGTTTCTGGAAGGAGGATTTCAAAGCTTCCATTCTCTCGGCCAACGATATCTTCTTCTCTTATGTAGGTCCTTAAAATTTTAGCCATTTCGTTACAAAAATTTTCAAATGGATCTTTGATTTTTTCCTCCGAGGGAACTCTTACCACCACAAGGGAAAGGGGGTGCCCATGTCGTTTTGCCCGCTTCAGCTCCTGCCTAAGACATCTTTTGAAATACATATGGTTGAAAATAAACTTTTGGACTCTCAGGGTTGCGAGATCAAAAACATTCTGTCTTTCTAACTCCTGTTTCCCTAAAATGAGTTCCCTTTGTCTCAAACCCTTTCGAATGTGGACGAGAATTTTTTCCGGCGAATAGGGTTTTAAAATCAGATCATCCAACCCCATGGCGAAAAGTTTTTCATAGACTTTTTCATCAATGGTAGCATTCGTGACCATCATAATATTTATTTCCGGTCTCTTCTGTTTCATCCATCGGATGATCTGACTTGTATCTTCATAGGGAGGAAAGTATTCCATAATGATGGTAGAATAATTTCCGGTAGAAAATTGATGAGTGGCCTCTTTTAAATCGTTTGCCGTTTCCACCCCATAATTCTCTGCTTCCAAGATCATCCGGTAGGCATTGATTAGGTTTTTAAATGGGTCAATCAATAGAATCCAATTCGGGGGAATCATTGGATCTTAATCTCCTCTCCTGGGTATTCCATTTTTTCAGGAGAATGCCGAATCAGAGAAATTTATCCATTGACAAATTTTGATGAAATCGCAAAAAGTCCGTAAATTGGTTTTCCTGTCATCGCCGTGAAAACGGGAATCCAGTCTTTTCAATGAGTTTTGTGGATGCTGGATTCCCGCCTATGCAGAGATTTTAATAGTGCAATTAATTTTACATTGGGAACCTGTTTTTCAGTTTTGCCGAAAGCAAAATCGATTTGGAAACGAATCTCTGAAATCCCCCCCAACCCCCCTTTGATAAAGGGGGGGCAGCGGGGATTTCTGGGATTGGCCGTGCCCTTAAACCATTTTGGGTTGGAAACGGAAAATGTGTCAAATGAATTATGTCGGTAATCCAAAACAACCATTTCTC
>Ga0209253_10001497_pt1 | contig 20522 bp, 17 predicted proteins | sample FrelakmetBRP12BR_FD_187145 | JGI IMG/M metagenome (GOLD analysis project Ga0209253, IMG submission 187145) | Freshwater lake sediment microbial communities from the University of Notre Dame, USA, for methane emissions studies - BRP12 BR (SPAdes)... | ecosystem: Environmental > Aquatic >...
GCGCGCGCGTGGAGCCGCGAATAGCGCCGCGCCTGGCGGAAGTTTCCGGGAAAAGTGGGGGCTGACCGCACTTGCTCCCGCCAGCGCAGCGCGGGGAAAATGCGGTCAGAGCTGTAATACGGCGGCAGCGCTCGCGATTGGGAAGCCAACGAATTCATGTCACCCGCCTCATTCCGAAGCGAAGCGAGGAACCTGCTCTTGGCAATTGATTGATTTCGTTCAGAAGCAGGTTCCTCGCTTCGCTCGGAATGAGGCCAATCAGAGGGATTCATCGACACTTCTCAACAGCCTGCCAACACACCCATTGCCACCATCCGGCAAAGTCGTCTCCGACCCCGCTTTTCCTTCAGCCTGTGCGGCGCCCCAGCCGTACGTGGATGTTCTTCTCCTGCGTGAACGCCAGCAGTTCGGCCAGGCACTCTTCGCGCCCGAGGCCCGACTGCTTGACGCCGCCGAACGGCGCGCCGAGGAAGTGGCGTCCGACGTCGTTGATCCAGACGTAGCCCGCCTGTACGTTGCCCGCCGTGCGCAATGCGGTGTCGAGGTCGCGGGTCCAGATGGAGCACGTGAGTCCGTAGTCGACCGCGTTGACCTGCTGCAGCATCTCCGCTTCGTCGGACCAGGGCATGATCGCGAGGACCGGACCGAAGATCTCCTCGCACGCGATGCGCATCGACGGCGTCACGTCGCAGAAGACCGTCGGCTCGACGAAGAAGCCCTGCCGCAGCGCGGGATCCGAGGGACGGTTGCCCCCGTAGACCAGCCGCGCGCCCTCGCTGCGCGCAGACGCGATGTAGCCGAGCACGCGCTCGAGCTGCGCCGCGCTGACGATCGCCCCCATCGTCGTGGCGGGGTCGGTCGCCAATCCGGGCCTGAACGCGGCGACGCGCACCTTCACGCGCTCGATCACAGCGTCGTAGATCGCGCGATGCACGAACGCGCGGCTCGTCGAGCCGCACGACTGCCCGCACCACGTGAAGTTCATGCCGCCGACGGCGCCGCCCGCGACGTCGTCGGGATCGGCGTCCGGATACGCGATCAGCGCGTTCTTGCCGCCGAGCTCCAGCAGCAGCGGCTTCACGGTGTCGCTCGCCGCGCGCATCACGGCGCGGCCGGCCGGGACGCTGCCGATGAGGGCGACCATCGCCACACCGCGGTGCGCCGCGAGCGCGGCGCCGGTGTCGCGGTCGCCCGGCAGCACGTTGAACACGCCGGCCGGGAACAGGCCGTCGACGAGTTCGGCGAGCCGCAGCGACGACAGCGGCGCCTGGTCGGGCGGCTTCACGATCACCGCGTTGCCGGCGGCGAGCGGCGCGGCGGACTTGCCGGCGGCGAACATGAACGGATGATTGAACGGAAAGATGCGCGCGACCACGCCGAGCGGCTCGCGCACCGAGAAGTTGACGGCGTCCGGCCCCATCGGGATCGACGCGCCTTTCATCTCCGTCACCAGGCCCGCGAAGAAGTCGAGCTGCGCCGCCGCGACCTGCGCGTCGCGCGCCATCTCGTGCACCGGATTGCCGCAGTTGGCGGCGTCGATCAGCGCGAGCTCGTCGGCGTTCTTGCGCAGGATCGCCGCGGCCTGCCGCAGGATCCGCGCGCGCTCGAGCGGTGCGACCGCCTTCCACTCGGCGAAGCCGCGCTGCGCGTCCGCGACCGCCGCGTCCACGTCCTGCGCCGACGATACGGCGACGTCGGCGAGCGTTGCGCCCGTGCTCGGATTCAACGTCGGCGCCGCGCGACCCGACATCGGTTCGTGCCACCGGCCGCCGCGATAGATGCCGCGATGCGCGGGCAGGACGAGGGCCGGGGACCGCGGAGTTTCAGCGTTCACGGAATGCTCCTTGCTCGCAGCGCGATGCGCGCGTCAGGCGGCCGCACGGCCGCGCCCAAGCCGCCCGATCAGCGCATTGACGCCGATCGACAGCACGAACAGCACGATCAGCAGCGCGTACATCCGCGGCATGTCGAACGTCGAATAGGCCTGCATGACCAGGTAGCCGAGCCCGCGGTTGGAAAGCTTGGTTTCCGCGAGCAGCGTGCCGATGATCGCGACGCCCAGTCCGAGCCGGACACCGTTCAGGATGGGCGCCCGCATCGCCGGCAGGTAGACCTTCGTCACCATCGCCCACGTGGACGCGCGGAAGCTGCGCCCGACGCGAATGAGCGTGCCGTCGATCTCGCGCATGCCGGCCGCCGCGCTGATCGCGACGGGAAAGAAGCAGGAGACGACACCCATCGCGATCTTCGACCCGGCGCCGACGCCGAACCACATGATCATGACCGGAAAGAAGATGATCTTGGGCGTCGGGCCGAGATAGAAGATGAGCGACTCGAACGCGCGCGACAGGAAGCGATTGGCGCCGAGCAGGATGCCGACGGCGAGGCCCGCGAGGGTGCCGATCACCATCGCGATGCCGATCTCGAAGGCCGTCGCGCCGAGGTTGCCGTAGAAATCCGGGTTCGCGAGCAGCCCACCGAGCGCCTTGCCGATGGCGACGAGCGACGGCACGACGTCGCGGAACAGCAGCCCCGAGGCGGCGAGCGCCTCCCACCCGCCGAGGATCGCCGCGACGATCGCAATGCGCAGCAGCCAGACGTCGCGCCGCAGCTTTTCCGCATCCTTCGGCCGTGGACTCATAGAACTCTGCCTTCGCGCTGCGCGCTCCGGCGTTCGCCCTTGGGGCGGCCCGGCGGGCGGACAGGAAGGCCTGCGCGCGCCGCGCTCCGGCGTTCGCCCTTGGGGCGGCCCGGCGGGCGGACAGGAAGGCCTGCGCGCGCCGCGCTCCGGCGTTCGCCCTTGGGGCGGCCCGGCGGGCTCACTGGTGCGGGCGCAGCCATCGCTCGACCTTGCCGGTCATCACGTAGAACACGATGCTGATCAGGACCACGAAGCAGATCGCGGCGTAGGTGCCCGGCAGGTCGTAGCGCTCGGCCAGCTCGTTGATCAGCTGGCCCAGTCCGCCGAAGTTGATCAGGAACTCGACGCCGACGATGTTGATCATCGCGAAGATGAGGCCGAGCCGCAGGCCGACGAAGACCGACGGCAACGCCGCCGGCAGCAGGATCAGGCGGAACTGCTGCGTTCGCGTGAGCTTGAACGTGCGCCCGACGTTGATCAGCACCGGCCGCACGCCGACGAGGCCCTCGAGCGTCTTGAGGATCACCGGCGCGAGTCCGGCTGCGAAGCCGATCATCACGATCGTCGTCGCGCTGCGGCCGAAGATGACCAGGAACAGCGGATACATCAGCACGACCGGCGCCGCAGCCAGCGCGCCCACCCAGGTCTCGCAGGCGAGGCGGAGCGCGAGGAACCGGTAGAGCAGCATCCCGGAGCCCACGCCGATCGCGGCGAGCAGCACGCTGGCGGCGAAGATCTCCTGCGTGGTCTGCCAGAACCGGAGCAGCACGTTCTCCTCCGCGACGATGCGCGGGACCGCGAGCAGCACCTGCGACGGCAGCGGCACGATGAACGCGTTGATCAGCCCGGAGCGGATGGCCGCTTCGACGAGGCCGATCGCGACGAGCGTGGCCAGGACGCCGAAGATCCGCGCGCCGGGCGTCGAGACCCAGAACGCCCGGGCGGTCATCGGTGCGCGTTCCTGCGCAGCGCCTGCGCTTCCGCGTCCTGGATGCCGCGGCTCGCTTCCTCGCGCAGGTCGTGCCAGATCTCCGCCACGTAATGCCCGAACGCGTCGCTCGACACCACCTCGGAATCGCGCGGATGCGGCAGGTCGATGTCGACGGTGCGCTTCAACCGGCCCGGGCGATACGTCATCACGAGCACCCGGTCGGAGAGCTGCACGGCCTCCGTCAGGTTGTGTGTGATCAGCAGCGTCGTCTGCCTCAGTTCCTGCTGGATCTGCAGCACCTTGTCGCCGAGCAGCAGCCGCGTCTGCTCGTCGAGCGCCGCGAAAGGCTCGTCCATCAGCAGGATGCGCGGCTTGGACGCGAGCGTGCGGGCGATCGCGACCCGCTGCCGCATGCCCCCCGACAGCTCGGACGGATAGCGCCGCTCGAAGCCGTGCAGTCCGACGAGCTCCACGAAATGCGCCGCCTGTTCCAACCGCTGCGCCTTCGGCACACCGGCGATCTCGAGCGGGAACGCGACGTTCTCGACGACCGTCCGCCAGGGGAACGTGGACTCCTCCTGGAAGACCATGCCGATCGCCGGATGGGTGCCGGAGATCGTCTCGCCGGCGACCGTCACGCGGCCTTCGTAGTCGCCGAGCAGCCCGCCGATGATGTTGAACACCGTCGATTTGCCGCAGCCGGACGGCCCGATAATCGACACGAACTCGCCGGGCGCCACGCTGAACGACATCTCCTCCACCGCGACTACCGGGCCGTCGCGCGTGACGAATTGCTTGTGCAGGCCCTCGACACGGAGGAGCGAGTCCTTGTGCGCCCCCGAAGCCTCCGGCCGTGCAATAGCGTCGTTGGCCGTCATCGGCTCAGCCACGCGTCGTCGCGCCCGGGCCCGCGACGGCGCTCATCGCGGGCGTGTATCCGGGCCGCACGATTGCGTCGACGACCGCGACGCCGCCGCGCTCGACCACGCGGATAGCCGCGGCGAGCACGGCCGGCAGGTCGTCGTGCTTCTCGACCGGACCGAAGCCTTCCGCGCCCTGCGCGCGCGCCATGCCGGCCAAGTCGACGTTCGGGTCCGAGATGCGCTGGCCAATCCACTTGTTCGCGACCGGCCGGTCGCGCATGCGCGCCATGCGCTCCTGGTGCACCTCGTCGTTGTAGAACGTGCGGTTGTTCGCGACTACCACGAGCAGCGGAATGCGGTAGTGGACCGCCGTCCACAGCGCGGTCACGCCCATCAGGAAATCACCGTCGCCACAGACTGCCACGGCCAGCCGCCCCGATCCTGCGAGCGCCAGCGCCGCGCCGACCGCGATGCCGGGTCCGCCACCGATCCCCCCGCCGCCGTCGGACCCGAGAAACTCGAGCGGATGCCGGAACGGCCAGCAGGCACCGTTCCACGACAGCGGAAGATGCAGCAGCGACACGGCGCGCTCGCCGACGGCTGCGCGCAAGGCGACCGCCACGTCGTCGGTCGTCATCGCGCCCTCGCCCACCGGCGCGGGGACGAACGCATGCGGACGCGGCGGCATCCCGGGCGCGCGCGCGCCGCCGACGGCCTCGAGCAGCGCGGGCACCGTCACCTCGGGCGTCGCTGCTATGTGCACGTCGACCGCCGGCAGGCCCTGGTGATCCATGCTCCAGCCGTTGTGCAGCACGTGATCCAGCGATACGTGGACGACTCTGCCGGAGGGCTCGCCGCCGCACGCGGTCTTGAGCGTGCCCGCCAGGTCCACCCAGTCGAGACTCACGACGACGTCGGCGGCCGCGATCGCCGTGGCAGCGTCGGCCTGCAGGATCACCGCGGGCGCGCCGACGTGCAGCGGGTGGTCGGTCGGAAACGCGGCACCGACCTTGAGGTCCGTGATCACCTTCGCGCCGATCGCTTCCGCGAGTTGCACGCGCGCCTGCCACGCGCGCTCGTCGCGCGTGACCCGACCGATCAGCAACACGGGCACCCGCGCGGAACGCAGCAGCGACGCGACGTCCGCCACGACCGCGGTCACCGGCGCGGAAACGACACTGGGCATGTAGCGCGATGACGCGATGGGCGGAAGCGGCGTGGCGAGGCGCGCCTCCTGCAGTTCCGCGTCGAGGTTCACGTAGACCGGCGCCTGCGGCGCCGTCGACGCGAGCCACGCCGCGCGCAGCAGCGACTCGCGCGCTGCGGCCGGGGACGCCGGCTGGTCGTCCCACTTGACGTACGGCCGCACGAGCGCCCCCTGGTCGCGCGCCGTGTGGATCCAGTCGATCCACGGACGCCGCTTGGTCGCGTCGACCGGCCCGGTCGCGCCCAGCACGACGACGGGCATCCGGTCGCACCACGCGTTGAAGATGGCCATCGTCGCATGCATCAGGCCGACGTTCGAATGCACGACGACCGCCAGCGGCGCGCCCGTCACCTTCGCGTAGCCATGCGCGATCGCGACCGCGTGCTCCTCGTGCAGGCAAAGCAGGATCTGCGGCCGCGTGTTGCCGAGGAAATTGACGAGGCTGTCGTGCAGGCCGCGGAAGCTCGCGCCGGGATTGATCGCGATGTAGGGGACGCCGAGATCGCGCAGCGTCTGCGCGACGACGTCGCTGCCGAAAACCGGAACTGAGGCAGACGCAGTGGCGGGCACGCCGCCGGGACGCTCGATCGACGACGGGTTCCCGTCGCTTCCTCCCACGGGCGCGGCCCGCGTCACCGCGGCGGGATCTGGATCAGTTCGGCGAGCTGCTCTTTCGTCAGCGGCGCGGCGGTGTACTTCAAGTTGACCGCGTCCTGCACGATCAGGTCGAGCCCGACGATCCTGTCCGGGTCCACCGACGCCTTCGGGAAGAAATCGTCGCGCGTGCGCTTGGCCATCGCCACCGGAATCGGCACGAACTCGGCGTACGTCGCGAGCGCCTTCGGATCGTTCGAGTACATCCAGTCGATCGTCTCGCGATACGCCTTCATGAAGCGGTCGATGACCGGCTTGCGGTCCTTCAGCGTCTGCGTGTTGGTGATGAGCAGGCGGACGGTCTGGCCCTTGAACACCGCCGCGTCGTTGCCCGACGCGATGATGCGGATCTTGCCTTCGTCCAATTGCTGCAGCCCGAACGGCGGCGCCGACCAGCCCACGTCGATCTGGCCGGACATCACCTGCGTCAGCGTCGGCGCGGGGCCTCCGGTGGCCGTCGGCTTGGCCTTGAGGTCGTACTGCTTCGTGAACGCGGTGACGATGCCGTGCGTCGACGAGCCGTTGGTCGAGTAGGCGATCGTCTTGCCCTCGGTGTCCTTCAACGACTTGATCGGAGACGCGGCCGGCACATACCAGAAAAGATCGGAAGCGCCGGTCGTCTCCGCGCCGATGATGCGCACCGGCGCGCCCTTCGAGTACGCCGACAGCACGCCCATGATGCCGGGCGCGACGCCGATGTCCACGCTGCCGGAGATCACCGCCTGCTGCGTCTCGCCGCCGCCCTGCGTCCACAGGATTTCGAGCTCGAGGCCGTGCTTCTTGAAGATGCCGGCGCGCTGGCCGACCTCGGCGATCGTCGTGTCCCAGTTTCCGCGCTGGCCGGCGGCGATCTTCAGCTTGTCCTGGGCCTGCGTGGACGAAATCGAGAGGCTCAGCGCGAGCGCCAGCAGCCCTCCCGCGAGAATGCGCGACTTGCTCATCGAATCTCCTCCAGGGCCCGCGCCGACGTCGACGCCGTGGGGCCGATCTTGTGGTGTACCGGATCAGGCGGACCCGCCCGATGGCCGAAGAGTGTCGCGCGGGATCGGGCCAGCGTCAATGCTCGTGCGTGCGGCCTGCCGGTGCTGGATGCCGATCCGTGCCCAGGCACCGACGTGCACGACCGGTGCGCGGACCTCCGGTCGCCGGAACGCGCGCACTGTTTTGCGGCGCGCTCCGGCGCGGTTGCGCGGGTCACGTGCTGCGTGACCCGCTGGCGCGGTCACTCGGGCACGAGCGTCGCCCGGTCCGGAAGGTCGGCCTGGATCGTCGCGAGCGCGTCGAGCACGCCGGCGCCGTTGCGCTGCGTATCCCAGCCCGCAGGAACCTGCGCCGACTGCCGCAGCACGCGGCGGAACGCCGCGACGCGCTGCCACTTTTCCGGATACCGCGTGTCGAGTTCCACGCCCCAGCGGGCGAGCCACAGCGCCGCGGTGCCGGCCACGAGTGGCGTCGCGTACGACGTGCCGTTGCTCTCGCCGTAGAGGAATTCGTATTTGTTCTTGAACTTCGTCGAGGCCACGCGGATCGGCTCGGCCGGCGCCGAGATCGCGACCTGCGGTCCCGCGCAGCTCGGGATCCAGACGTTCCGCCCGGGCGTCGTGCCGCCGACGGCGATCGCGTGGCGAAGGCGTCCCGGCGCGAACACGAAGAACGGCGAATGCTGTCCGGCCGCAGCGACGACGATCACGCCCTGCGCGTACGCTTCGTCGAGCGCGTCCTGCACGCAGCGCATCGGCAGCAGCGTGATGCCCTGGCTGATCGTGATGACGCGGCAGCCCTTGTTGACCGCGTGCCGGATGCCTGCGCATACGCCGGGCTGCTGGTCGTCGACGACGATGCTGTTCGTGTCGCGGATCGGCACGACCTCGACGCCGGGCGCGGACCCGAAGAACGGCCGCTGCGGCGCGTTCGCGTCGCGGCCGGCCAGCGCGCACAGCGTCCGCGTGCCGTGAAACGGAAATCCGTCGTCGTGGCCGGGCTCGAGTGCCGAAAGCGGATCCTCGTTCGGCGCGTCGAAGAAATTCGCGTCGAGATCGGTGCGAATGACCGGCGACGTCCCGTTCGCCCACGGACCCAGCGCCGGCTGCTCCGAGTATCCCGTGTCGATGTGACCGACGCGGATCGACGACCAGATCGGGTTCGCGACGCCGCCCAGGAAGTTCCACGCGTCGGGCAGGCGCACTTCGGTCAGGTGCCAGTCGTGCGCGCCCGCCGCCGGCGCGGGTGCGGCGGCCATGAAGCGTCTGACGAACGCGGGCTCGGTGCGCGTCGCGAGGCGCGCGAACCCCTTGGCACCCTTGACCAGCCGGACCTCGCCCGCGCCGGCATCTCGTAATCCCGCGCGGATCTGCGCCGTGCTCGATCCGGGGAAGAGCGCTTTCGCGACGTCGCCGGAGAGCAGATAACGCTGCCCGCCGACCGCCTGCAGCAGGCTCGCCGGGTTGGGCAGCCGCGCGGCGAGCGCGCGTTCGAACGCCAGCACGCCGGCGTCGCCGATCCTGATCTCGAACATGGAGGACATGGGCGATTCTCCCGATGGAGTTGCGTCAGCGGGGCGCAGCGCGCCATCGCGTGCGCGTCCTGCGCGGATCTCCGTCGTGCGTCTCTCGAGGGTGGGCGCCTTCACGTCCTGCGTCAATGGCAGCGAAGGACGATTGGGGCGCGCGGTTCGCGACACGCTGAATGCATTGAACCGCATTCCGGCGGCAGGCGCGATGGCCCGTCGTAGCGATTATTCGCATCGGGCGCTGCCTGTCGACTCAGCGCCCGCTGCCTGTTCCGCGTTACGGAAGTGCACGACCAGCACTCCGTCGTTCCTGCGAACACGGGAACCCAGCGACTATCCTCGTCAGACACTGGATCCCCGCTAGCGCGGGGACGACGACCCGCGGCAAACCAAACGCCGGCGCCCCCTCGCGTCGGCCTACCAGTCGTGCACCGTCCCGTCGTGCAGGCGGTTGAACGGGAGGTACGCGGTCTGGTACGGATACTTCCCGGCCTCGTCCATGTCGAGCTCGACGCCGATGCCCGGCTGGTCGCCCGGATGCAGCAGGCCGTTCCGGAAGGTGAACGACTGCTGGAACACGCGGTCGGTCGCCTCGCCGTGCTTCATGTACTCCTGGATGCCGAAGTTGTGGATCGCGAGGCCCAGGTGAAGCGCGGCCGCCATGCCGATCGGCGAGATGTCGGTCGGGCCGTGGATGCCCGACTTGATCTGGTACTGCGCCGCGAAGTCCATCAGCTTCTTCATCGGCGAGATGCCGCCCGTGTGCGTGACCGCGCTGCGCACGTAGTCGATCAGCTGTTCCTGGATCAGCGTCTGGTAGTCCCAGACCGTGTTGAAGATCTCGCCAATCGCGAGCGGCGTGATCGTGTGTTGGCGCACCAGCCGCAGCGCGTCCTGGTTCTCCGCGGGCGTGCAGTCCTCGAGCCAGAAGAGATCGTACGGCTCCAGCGACCGGCCGAGCTTCGCCGCCTGGATCGGCGTCATCCGATGGTGGCCGTCGTGCAGCAGCGGCAGCTCGGGGCCGAACTCGGCGCGCACCGCCTCGAACACGCCGGGGATGTGCCGCAGGTACGCGCGCGTGTCCCAGTCTTCCTCCGCCGGCAGCGGCGCGCGCTGCGCCGGCTCGTGGTCGTAGCGCTTGCCGACGTTGCCCGCCGCCACGACGTTCGAAGCGACGCCGTAGATCGCCTTCAGTCCCGGCACGCCGGTCTGGATCCGGATCGCGCGGTAGCCCTGCTCCAGGTGCCTGCGCACCGAGTCGAACAATTCCGGCAGGTCCTTGCCGCTGGCGTGCCCGTAGCACAGGCATCCGATGCGGCTCGCGCCGCCGAGCAGCTGGTACAGCGGCATGTTCGCCGCCTTCGCCTTGATGTCCCACAGCGCGACGTCGACCGCCGCGATCGCGGCCATCGTGACCGGACCGCGGCGCCAGTACGCGCTGCGATAGAGGAACTGCCACGCGTCCTCGATGCGATGCGGGTCCCTGCCGATGAGCAGGGGCACGACGTGGTCCCTGAGGTAGCTGACGACGGCGAGCTCGCGGCCGTTCAGCGTCGCGTCGCCCAGGCCCGTATGGCCCTCGTCGGTCGTGATCTTGAGCGAGACGAAATTGCGGTCGGGGCTGGTGACGATGACTTCGGCTTTCGTGATCTTCACGCGTGCGATCTCCGTGTTTGTCTAGTCCGCCTCATTCCGAAGCGAAGCGAGGAACCTGCTGTTGGCAGTTGACAGATTTCGTTCAGAAGCAGGTTTCTCGCGGAGCTTGTCCTGAGCGCAAGCGAAGGGCTCGAAATGAGGCGCAGGATGAGTTGAGGGCGCGAATTTCAACAACCTGCTAGCGCGCGAGCCACCCTCCGTCGACCGTGATCACCGTCCCATGGACGTAATCCGACGCGGACGAGCAGAGAAACACGACCGCGCCGTCCAGGTCCGCGGGCGCGCCCCAGCGGCCGGCCGGGATGCGCGCAAGGATCTCGGCGCTACGCGCGGCGTCGGCGCGCAGCGGCGCGGTGTTCGCCGTCGCCATGTAGCCGGGCGCGATCGCGTTGACGTTGATGCCCTTCGCCGCCCACTCGTTGGCGAGCAGGCGCGTGAGTCCGAGCACGCCGCTCTTCGCCGCCGTGTACGAGGGCACGCGGATGCCGCCCTGGAAGGACAGCACCGACGCGACGTTCACGATCTTGCCGCCGCCGCCCTGCACGATGAACCGGCGACCCGCCGCCTGCGCGAGGAAGAACACGCTCTTGAGGTTGACGTCGATCACGTCGTCCCAGTCGGCCTCGGTGAAGTCGACCGCGTCCGCGCGGCGGATGATCCCGGCGTTGTTGACGAGGATGTCGAGCCGCCCCATCGCGGCCACGGCCTGGTCGACCGCGCCGCGCGCCGCGTCCGGGCCGCGCAGGTCCTGCGCGATGGACGTGAAGCGCCGGCCCGCGGCCTCGACGCGCGCCCGGGTCTCGTCGAGGGCGGAGGTGGCCACACCGGCCACGTCCGCGCCCGCCTCCGCGAGCGCGACGGCCATCGCCTGGCCCAGGCCGCGGCTCGCGCCGGTGACGAGCGCGCAGCGGCCGTCCAGCCGGAAGCTCGCCGCCATCAGCGCAGGTCTTTCGTCGCCACGTGGTCCATGTCGTCGAACACCTGGTTCTCGCCGACCATGCCCCAGATGAACGTGTACGCCTGCGTGCCGACGCCCGAGTGGATCGACCAGCTCGGGCTGATCACCGCCTGCTCGTTGCGCACGACGATGTGGCGCGTCTCGTCCGGCCGGCCGCACAGGTGGACCACCGCCGCGTCGGGCGGCAGCGCGAAGTAGAAGTAGACCTCCATCCGCCGCTCGTGCGTGTGCGTGGGGAACGTGTTCCACACGCTGCCCGGCTCGAGCACCGTCATCCCCATCGTCAGCTGGCACGTCTCGACCACGCCGGGGACGAGCAGCTTGTAGATCGTCCGCCGGTTCGCCGTCTTCGCGTCGCCGAGCGTCGTCGAGGACGCCTCGGCCTGCGTGACCCGGCGCGTCGGGCAAGCCCGGTGCGCCGGCGCGCTGTTGAGATAGAACTTGGCGGGGTCCGTGGCGTCCGCGCTGCGAAAGCGGACGTCGCGCGCGCCCATGCCGACGTAGAGCGCGTCGCGGGGCCCGAGCGCGTGCGTCGCGCCGTCGACGACCACCGATCCGGGTCCGCCGACGTTGATTACGCCGAGCTCGCGCCGCTCGAGGAACGCGCCGACGGCGAACTGCTTCGCGAGGTCGGGCGGGAAGCCGACCTCCTCGCCGAGCGGCATCGCGCCTCCGACGACGATGCGGTCGATCTGGCTGTAGGTCAGCGTGAGTTGGCCGGGGATGAAGACGGGATCGACGAGAAACTGGCGGCGCAGACCCTCGGTGTCGAGCGTCTTCGCGTGGTCGCTGTGGATCGGCTGGCGGAAGTCCATGGCGGGTGGGCGCGGGGAGCGGCGGGAACGTAACACCGAATGCTAGGCGCCGGCGTCCAAACTGGTCAAGTGGCCGGACCAATATTGCCGCGTGACGCGGCCGCAACCGCGCGGCGTCCGCGCCGACGATGGCGGCCAGCGCGACCGGGCCGCCGCGCCTCCTCAGCGACCCTGCACGCGCCTCACCACGAACGGCGCCGAGAACAGCTTCGCCCCGTCCGCGCTCAGGAACCGTTCGATCTCGGCCGTGTCCGCCGTGATCGCGGTCTCCGACGACAGGCCTTCGCCGCCCGTCGTGCCCTTGATCCGCCCGGCGCGGATGGCCGCCTTGAGCGCGTCCTCGTCGATGGTCGCGAAGCGCAGCGTGTTGCGGTCGACCAGCGTGTATTGGACGAAGAGGTACCCGACGGTCTTGTCGCCCTCGGACTGGACCACGTTCAGGTAGCGCTGCTTCCCGACCCGCGACGTGTACGCGACGTGCGCTTCGTCCGTCAGTCCGTTGGGCTTGTGGTCGACGTTGACGATCCGCGTCCGCTTGTTCGCGGGCTTGCCGGCATCGCCCAGCGAGAACTCGGGACCGATGTGGAGATACGACAGTTCGTCCTTCGCCTGGTACCGCCACACGCCGTAGATCGCGGTATCCGGCAGCGCGCTGTCGAAGGACGAGATCGGGTTGACCGAGTCGACCTTGCAGCCGGCAAGACCGGCGATCAGCAACAGCAGCGGGACAACGGAAAACGTGTATCGAGCCGACATGCTTGCCTCCATGGCGCCTCATCGCGAAGCACGTGGTCCCGGACAACCGCGCACTGAAGCTGCAGTGCAATTCCTGGACCGGCGCGCGCCACCGCAAACCCTGCCGGTCAAGGGAACTACTCCGGTTGGAGTCTACGCGGCGCAGCGCGTTGGTCCATGGCGGGCGTCCCTTCCCCCCGTCCTGCACCTCCAATCATCGGCGACACGATGCCCGCCCCGTCGGGCGTGGTACGTTAGCAGGCTGTTGAAATTCGCGTCAATTATCCAAGATTGCCTCATTTCGAGCGAAGCGAGAAACCTGCTTCTGAACGAAATCAACCAATTGCCAACAGCAGGTTCCTCGCTTCACTCGGAATGAGGCCCACGAGGGGGATTCGTGTACGCTTTTCAACAGCCTGTTAGGCATTGCGTCCGGCGCGCGACGCGGGGCCGTCGAAACCGAGCCTATCCTGACGGCCCTCTACCACCGCGCGCGCCACGCGTGCAGGTCCGCGACTGCGCAAGTTTTGGCGATGCCGGCGCACTGGTCCAGCGTAGCGACGCGTCGCTGCGCCGCAACATCGCACCGAGAGGGAACGAGCCCAGTTGACGGGATGTTGAAATTTCGGTGCCTCATTCCGAGGAGCCGAGCGACGAGGAACCTGCTTCGGGCAACCCGTTGAACTCGTGCAGAATCGGATTTCTCGCGTTGCTCGAAATGAGGCGGAAAAGTGGTGAACGTGCGTTGTTGCCAGCCCGCAGAGGATCACCGATGAGCGACTACCCTCCCCTCCATCTCCACGTCCCCGAGCCGTCCGGGCGCCCGGGGCGCGAGCCCGATTTTTCCTACCTGCACCTGTCGCCCGCCGGCGCGGTGCGGCGGCCGCCCATCGACGCGCGGCCGTCGGAGACCGGCGACGTCGCCGACGCGCTCGTCCGCGTGCTCGACGACGCCGGCCATGCGCAGGGTCCGTGGGACCCGCGCGCCAGGCCCGAGCTGCTGCTGGCCGGCCTGCGCGCGATGCTGACGACGCGCGCGTTCGACGGCCGGATGCTCACCGCGCAGCGGCAGAAGAAGCTGTCGTTCTACATGCAGAGCCTGGGCGAGGAGGCGATCGGCGTCGGCCAGGCGCTGGCGCTCGAGCCCACCGACATGTGCTTCCCGACCTACCGGCAGCAGGGGGTTCTGATCGCGCGCGGCTACGGCCTCGTCGACATGATGTGCCAGCTCTTCTCCAACGAGCGCGATCCGATCCTGGGCCGGCAGATGCCCGTGATGTACACGTCGCGCCGGCACGGCTTCTTCTCCATCTCCGGCAACCTCGGCACGCAGTACATCCAGGCGGTCGGCTACGCGATGGCGTCCGCGATCAAGGGCGACACGAAGATCGCATCGGCATGGATCGGCGACGGCTCCACCGCCGAGGCCGACTTCCACAACGCGCTGACCTTCGCCGCCGTGTATCGCGCGCCGGTCATCCTCAACGTGGTGAACAACCAGTGGGCGATCTCGTCGTTCCAGGGCATCGCGGGCGGCGAGGCCGCGACGTTCGCGGCGCGCGGCGTCGGCAGCGGCATCGCGTCGCTGCGCGTCGACGGCAACGACTTCCTCGCGGTGCTCGCGGCCTCCGGGTGGGCCGCCGAGCGCGCGCGCCGCGGCTTCGGGCCCGCGCTGATCGAATGGGTGACCTACCGCGCGGGCGCGCATTCGACCTCCGACGATCCGTCGAAGTACCGGCCGGCCAACGAAGGGGCGCAGTTTCCGCTCGGCGATCCCGTCGCGCGGCTGAAGCAGCACCTGATCGCGATCGGCGCGCTGACCGAGGACGCGTACGCGCGCCTGCAGAAGGAGATCGAGGACAGGGTCGTCGCCGCGCAGAAGGAGGCCGAGGGCTACGGCACGCTCGCGTCCGGCCACGTGCACGACGCGTCGACGATGTTCGAGGACGTGTACAAGGACATGCCGCCGCACCTCGTGCGCCAGCGGGCGCAGGCGGCGGATTATTGATCCCTGCCGACATGAGGGGAAGCGTACACAAGGCTTCCGTCGTCCCCGCGAAAGCGGGGACCCAGCGTCGTTTGCGGAAAGTCGCTGCGTTCCCGCTTTCGCGGGAACGACGGAGTTTCTGCCACGGATTTCCGTAACACTCGATGGAATGAGAATGCGCCCACTCTTGCTGTTCTCACTGCCCACGAGGGGGAGTAGTCAGCACTTTGTGATCGCCCGACGGAGTTGAAATGGCCACTATGACGATGATCCAGGCGATCCGGTCGGCGCTCGACGTGATGCTCGAGCGCGACGGCGACGTCGTCGTGTTCGGCGAGGACGTCGGCTACTTCGGCGGCGTGTTCCGCTGCACCGACGGCCTGCAGGCGAAGTACGGCACGTCGCGCGTGTTCGACACGCCGATCGCCGAGGGCGGCATCGTCGGCGCCGCCATCGGCATGTGCGCGTACGGCCTGCGTCCTGTGCCCGAGATCCAGTTCGCCGACTACTTCTACCCGGCGTACGACCAGATCGTCTCGGAGGCAGCGCGCCTGCGCTACCGCTCCGCCGGCGACTTCACCGCGCCGCTCACGCTCCGCATGCCCTGCGGCGGTGGCATCTACGGCGGCCAGACGCACAGCCAGAGCCCCGAGGCACTCTTCACGCACGTGTGCGGATTGCGCACGGTGATGCCGTCCAATCCGCGCGACGCCAAGGGCCTGCTGATCGCGTCGATCGAATGCGACGACCCGGTGATCTTCCTCGAGCCCAAGCGCCTGTACAACGGTCCCTTCGACGGCCACCACGACCGGCCCATCGTGCCGTGGTCCGCGCATCCGCTCTCCGACGTGCCCGACGGCCACTACACGGTGCCCCTCGAGTCCGCGTCGATCGTGCGCCCCGGCGCGGCCGTCACCGTCCTTACGTACGGCACGATGGTGTGGGTCGCGGAGGCCGCGGCGCGCGAGTCCGCCATCGACGCCGAGATCATCGACCTGCGCAGCCTCTGGCCGCTCGACCTCGACACGATCGTCGCGTCGGTGAAAAAGACCGGCCGCTGCGTGATCGTGCACGAGGCCACACGCACCAGCGGCTTCGGCGCCGAACTCGCCGCGCTGGTGCAGGAGCACTGCTTCTTCTCGCTCGAGGCGCCGATCGAGCGCGTGACCGGCTGGGACACGCCGTACCCGCACGCGCAGGAGTGGGCGTACTTCCCCGGCCCCGACCGCGTGGGCGCCGCGCTGCGCCGGGCGCTGGAGACATAAAATGAAACGACCCCCACGCTCGCTTTGCTCGCTGCCCCCTGAGGGGGAAGGTCAGTCCCTCGGGGCGGCCCTTCGGAACTGACATGGCCATCCACATAGTGAAGGTCCCGGACATCGGCGAAGGCATCGCCGAGGTCGAGCTGGTCGAATGGCACGTCGCGGTGGGCGATACCGTCATCGCCGACCAGATCCTCGCGGACGTGATGACCGACAAGGCGACCGTCGAGGTGCCGTCGCCGGTCGCGGGACGCGTGCTCGCGATTGTCGGCAAGGCCGGGGACAAGCTCGCCGTGGGCAGCGTGCTGATCCGGCTGGACGACGCGGGCGAAGGCGCGAAGGCCGGGGCCGATGCCGCCTCGATTCCCAAGTCGGCCGGCAGCAACGCAGCTGACGTTGCGAAGCGGCCCGGCGCGCCCGCGGCGGACGCGTTGGGGAAGCCGGGCCCCGCATCGGCGCCGCGTGCCGCGCCCGGAACCGCAAGCGCATCCGCAGCCGCATTGACAGGGGCGCCGGCAGCCGCAGCGGCAGCCGCAACGGCAACCGCCGCGCCCGGTGCCGAAGCCGCGGGTCACGCAGACAACACGTCCGCGCTCGCCGGCAAGCCGCTCGCATCGCCGTCGGTGCGCGACCACGCACGCAAGCTCGTGGTGGACCTGGCCCAAGTGCCGGGGAGCGGACCCGGCGGCCGCGTGATGCACGAGGACGTCGTGCGCTTCGCTGCGCGCGGCGCCGCGCCGGCCGCGAGCGCGCAGCGCTACGCCGAGCGCAGCGGCGAGAAGCAGGTGCCCGTGATCGGCCTTCGCCGCCAGATCGCGCAGCGCATGCAGGCCGCGCTGCGGATCCCCCACTTCACGTACGTCGAGGAAATCGACGTCACCGAGCTCGAGGCGCTGCGCGCGCGGCTCAACGCCGCGCGCGGCAAGACGCGCGGCCACCTGACCGTGCTGCCGTTCCTGATGCGCGCGATCGTGCTCGCCGTCCCGTCGTTCCCGCAGCTCAACGCGCGCTTCGACGACGAGGCCGGCGTCGTCACACAGTACGCCGCCGTGCACATCGGCATCGCGACGCAGACCGGCGGCGGCCTCATGGTCCCCGTCGTCCGGCATGCCGAGGCGCGCGACCTGTGGTCCACCGCGGCCGAGATCACGCGCCTGGCCGACGCGGCGCGCGCGAGCAAGGCGCAGCGCGACGAGCTCTCCGGCTCGACGATCACGATCACGAGCCTGGGTCCGCGCGGCGGCATCGTCACCACGCCCATCATCAACACGCCGGAAGTTGCCATCATCGGCGTCAACCGCATCGTCGAGCGGCCCGTCATTCGCGGCGGCGCGGTCGTGCCGCGGTTGCTGATGAACCTGTCGTCGTCGTTCGACCATCGCGTCGTCGACGGGCAGCTTGCCGCCGAGTTCGTGCAGGCGCTGCGCGGGTACCTCGAGTGCCCGGCGTTGTTGTTCGTGGATTAGCAGGCGTTGAACCTTTCCCTCTAATTCCGAACTGCTACAGTTGCCCCCGCCTCATTCCGAGGAGCGAAGCGACGAGGAACCTGCTTCTGGGCGAAGCCGATTGATTGGCAATGAGAAGCAGGTTCCTCGCTTCGCTTCGGAATGAGGCAAATGACGGGACGTCGGTGCACGCAGGCAGCGCCGGCAAGAGCAAGACACCAACTCACCGCGCGGCGACTCGCCACAACGACGTCACTTCCGCCGCACGCGCCGCGTGCAGCGGGTCCGCTTCGTCGGACGCCTTCGGATGGACCGGCCGCACGTCCGCGCGATCCACCACCCGCAACCCCGCCACATCGAACATCCCGAGCAGCTCTTCGCGCGACCGCAAGCCGAGATGCTCCGCGAGGTCCGACAGGATCAGCCAACCCTCGCCTCCCGGCGCCAGGTGCGCGGCAAGCCCACCGAGGAATCCGCGCAGCATCCGGCTCTCGGGGTCGTAGATCCCGTGCTCCAGCGGCGAGCTCGGCCGCGCGGGCACCCACGGCGGGTTGCACACGACGAGCGCGGCGCGTCCTTCCGGAAACAGGTCCGCTTGCACGACTTCAACTTTCTTGGCTAACCCGAGGCGATCGACGTTCTCGCGCGCGCACGCCAGCGCACGGGGATCCTGGTCGGTCGCGACCACGCGCTTGATGCCGCGCCGCGCGAGCACCGCGGCGAGCACGCCCGTCCCGGTGCCGACGTCGAAGGCCACGTTGTTCGTTGACAGCGCCTCCGGCAGCGGCGCGTCGGCCACGAGGTCCACGTATTCGCGGCGCACCGGCGCGAAGATGCCGTAGTGCGGATGGATGCGGCCGCCGATCGCCGGGATCTCGATGCCCTTCGTTCGCCACTCGTGCGCGCCGACGAGGCCCAGCAGCTCCCGCAGCGAAACGACCGAGGGGCCATCTGCCGGGCCGTACGCTTCCACGCAGGCGTGCCGGAGGTCGGGCGCACGTCGCAACGGAATGCGGTAGTCCGCGTCGAGTTGTATGAGCAGCATGCCCAGCGTACGCGCGCGCTGCGACCGGGCCTGACGATGGAGGTGGAACGCTTCGGCGGTCGATATGGGCGCCGGCGCTGCGGCCGCGCCTTTCGGCTTGCGCGGCGGGCGGTCCGTGCGACTCGCCAGCGCCTTGAGCATCTGCCGCGCGTTCTGGAAGTCGCCCCGCCACAACAGCGCCGTGCCCTGGCACGCGAGACCGTACGCGTCGTCGGCCTTCGCCGCGTCGTCGGCGAGAACCACACGCTTGGGCGGCGGCGCCCCGCGTTCCGAGCGCCAGCGCGCCGAGCACGGCTTTCCGTCCTCGGTCCAGGCGATGACCGGGTGCGTGTCCACGCTAGCAGGTTCTTGGTGGGTGATGATCAGTCTCCCCGAACCGCGGCACTCTTTGACGAAATGAGTCCTTCCCGTCCGCGCTCGTTCCGAGCGCAGCGAACTCCTCTTGTTTGCCTCATTCCGAAGCGGGATGAGTCCCTCTGATTCGCCTCATTCCGAGCGCAGCGAGGAACCTGCTGTTGGATATCCATGACGATTTGCAAGAAGCAGGTTTCTCGCTGCGCTCGAAATGAGCGCTACGTATGTTGGTTTCAAAGGTCCGTTAGAGTTCCGTGTACTTCCTGCTGGTGCCGCGTGCCTTGTCCACTGGATACTTCTCGGCGTTGGCGAGGAGCTTCCTCCGCGCTGCGGCGATGAGATCGATGCCTAGTTCGTCGCTCAGCCGGATCAGGTACAGGAGAACGTCCGCGATCTCCTCACTCGCGGCTGCATGCACATCGGGAGAAAGCCTGCGGCTCTGCGCTTCGGTCAGCCATTGAAAGACCTCGAGCAGCTCGCCTGCCTCCGCCGACAGCGCCATCGCGAGGTTCTTGGGCGAATGGAACTGGCCCCAGTCGCGCTCGGCTGCGAACGCACGCAGCTGCTCGCGTAGTTCGTCGAGTTCCGTCACGTCGATGCTCCCACGCGTGCGCGCGCCGCTTCAGAACTTCTCGTCGCGCCGCAGGTAGCGCCACTGGCCCACCGGCAGCGCGCCCAGCGGGACGCTGCCGCTGCGCACGCGCTTTAAGCCGGTCACCGTGAGGCCGACCAGCTCGCACATGCGGCGGATCTGGCGCTTGCGGCCCTCGCGCAGCACGAAGCGCAGCTGGTCCTCGTTCTGCCACGACACGCGCGCGGGCTTCAACTTCACGCCGTCGAGCTCCAGCCCGTGCTGCAGCAGCTTCATGCCCGCGTCGGTCAGCGTGCCCTCGACGCGCACCAGGTATTCCTTCTCGACCGCCGAGTTGGTGCCGACCAGCTGCTTGGCGATGCGGCCGTCCTGCGTGAACACGATGAGGCCGGTCGAGTCGATGTCGAGCCGGCCCGCGGGCGCCAGCCCGCGCAGATGGCTCGGCTTGAACGTGATCGGCGACGGATCGTCGGCCCAGCGGTTCTCCGGCTTGATCAGCACCATCGCCGGCTGATGGTCGTCCTCGGGCTGGCCGGACACGTAGCCCATCGGCTTGTTGAGGATGATCGTCACCTGCTCGCTCTGGTGCTGCGCCGCCGCCTTCTCGATCTCGATGCGCGCGTGCGGCGACACCCGCACGCCGAGCGTCGTGACGACCTTGCCGTCCACGCGCACCCAGCCGTTCTCGATCCACTCGTCCGCCTCGCGCCGCGAGCACAAGCCCAGCTCGCTCATCCGCTTCGACAGGCGCGGGTCGTCGGGGTTTTCGTGGCGAGGCGGGCGCGACGGATCCGGTTTCGGCGTCGGGCGCTTGTGCGCGGGCGATGGCGAAGATGTTGGGCCCCTGGGCTTCGCATCACCAGAAGAC
>Ga0209253_10001499_pt1 | contig 20501 bp, 17 predicted proteins | sample FrelakmetBRP12BR_FD_187145 | JGI IMG/M metagenome (GOLD analysis project Ga0209253, IMG submission 187145) | Freshwater lake sediment microbial communities from the University of Notre Dame, USA, for methane emissions studies - BRP12 BR (SPAdes)... | ecosystem: Environmental > Aquatic >...
CGGGCAAGCCGCTTCTGAAACCCTAAGAACGAGCTATTCATCTCGTTCGCCTAGTTGGGCTATCATGGCCGATGCCAACAATGACGGCTTCGACGATGAATTGATTATCTCTAGGGGACAACAAGTCGAGATTTATCGTTGGGACCCGAATTCTAATTTGTTTCTGAGAGTCTGGCTAAGCCCGGTTTACGAACACGGAATTCGGAGCTTGGATTGCGGGGACGGGGATAATGACGGGTTCAACGAGCTGTATTTGGCTCATTCAAATTGCAGCGCATTTGGTGTGCTGGAGTGGATGGGAGGAGATATTTGGGGAAATTATCAGCCGTCGGAATCGTGGGATACAAGCACGCTTGACGATGCCAAAGTCCGGGATGCCGACAATGACGGGCTTAAAGAGGTCATCGGAGGAGGAAGCAACAACCAGCTTTCGGTCTGGAAATATACGGGAGGAATCTACAAAAAAGTCTATAGCAGTCAAAACTTCGGAGCCGGCACCCATGCTGACGCCGGTGACGTAGACGGCAATGGCGAGAATGAGGTAATCGTCAGCGCTGGTTCTGCAAACGACGGTATCTTGTATGTCTTTAGTTTGATTTTCAATGCACAATCTAATACATATTCACTGGTTTCTCGCGGATCACTTTCTGGAGTTCCCTGCATCGGGAACCTAACTTTGGGCAATATGGACGGAGACAACCGCCAGGAGATCTTTGTGGCATCATGCCATAGTACGACAGTATATGATTTTAACGGAACCCTGCAAAAAACCTGCGACAATGCGTATGGCTCTTTTCATCCGACAGTAAAATAAAAAACCGGATTTTGAGGTTCTTCGCATAATAAATGCTTTTTATAATAGTCGATATCCGCACTGTAAGCTGCGGGCGTTTTGTATAGGTTTTTGTAACTGATCTCCGATCAAAGAGCCATTAAAGGTGGGAAAGCTTAAGGGGGGTGGACACAGCGGGCGGACCGCCCACGTTTTTGTCGCTCCTATGAACTCTATTTAAACGCGAAATGATTTCCCTGAAAGAGTCCGACGCAGGAGTCCACGACCTCCGGATCATAGAGAACGTCCCGATTTTTTGAGATTTCATCCAAGGCTACTTCGAGCTTGTGGGCCGTCCGATAGGGCCGGTGGGAGACCATGGCTTCCACGACGTCCGCCACGCCGAGGATTCTAGCCTCGCGCATGATGTCGCCGTCCTTGAGTCCTTGGGGATAGCCCGATCCGTTCACCCGTTCGTGGTGTTGAAGGACGATCATGGCAATCGGCCAGGGAAAATCGATTTTCTTCAAGATGTCGTAGCCGACCTGAGGATGGGTCTTAATGAGGTCGAATTCATTGTCATTGAGCCGCCCGGGCTTGCTCAAGATCTCGCTCGGGATCGAGATCTTCCCCAGGTCGTGGATCGAAGCGGCCATGCGGAGAGCTTCGACTTTTTCCTTGTCCAGCCCCATTTGGTCGGCCATCGAGCGGGCCAGGTCGGCCACCCGGCGTTGATGGCCGGCCGTGCACGGATCCCTTGTCTCGACCGTCAGGGTGATGGCCTGCATGGTCGCCCCCATCGCTTTCCTAAGTTTTTCCACGGTCCGTTCGAACTCCTCTTCGGTCCGTTTCCGCTCGGTCACATCCCGGGCGATGATCAGGTCGGCCGGCTTTCCCTCATAGGTGATGACGCCGGCGTTCAGCTCGACATAGACGAGCCGGCCGTCCTTATGTTTCAAGCAGGTCTCGGAGAGGGTGGGGAGGTTTTCCCCGGCCAATCGCCGCTCATATTTTTCGATTAGCTTGTCTAGCTCGACGGCCGAGATGATCAAACGGAGGGGAATGTGGAGAATCTCATCAGAGGAGTAGCCGACGATTTCAGGGAGCCTGGGGTTAATATATTTGAATTTCCTGTCTTGAACGATGGCCACTCCGTCATTCGCCTTTTCGATCAAAAAACGATAAATTTCCTCGTTTAACATCCCTTTTTCTCCTGCCGTCCGGAGGGTGGGCTCATGAAAAAAGTGTTCATTCTTTATACAGACCTCGTCCCTTTTATTGAGTCGTAAAACCGGTCCAAAACTTGAAAAACCTTGATAGCCTTTGGGGGTGAGAGGGGGGAAAAAAAATTCACCTTGAAAATCGCCCATACCGGTGATTGACGAAAAGTGTCACCCGGGCGAATACTGTAGGCTCGCAAATGAAGGAAACCTCGACCTTTGGAAAGCCCTTCGGACAGAGAGAAAAATCGCAAGGAGCCGACGTCTTTTTCAGATAGAGGATTCCTGTTGACAAATTTTGGTAACAATTATGGCCGGCAAATTTTGACGATGAGGAGCGACTAAAAAGAATGGGCTCGAATCTCGGGGAGCTTCTGATCAGAGAGAAAATCATCTCTGCCGAGCAATTGAAGTCCGCCCAGGAGTTTCTGAAAAAGCACGATGTGTCATTAGGAAGCGCCATCATCGCCCTTGGCTATGTGAGCGGAGAAGAAATGGCCCAGGGATTAAGCCGCCAGTTGGGCTATCCATACATCGATCTTGACCAGTTTGAAGTGTATCCGGATGTCATCAACTTGATCCAGGCAGAAACGGCCAAAAAATACATGATCATGCCCATCCACCGCATCCGCTCCTTCCTCACCCTGGCCATGGTCGACCCAACCGACCTGGACGTCATCGAGGATATCCGTTTCCGGACCGGGATGAGCATCCAGCCGGTCATCGCCTCGGAGGCGGGGATCTTGAACGCGATCAACAAGTACTATGGCAGCTCGCATGCCGTCCGGCCGAAACGGACGATGGATGATATCGAGCTGGCCGATGATTCCAAGGTCAGCATTGTCGAAGACGTCAAGGAGGAGGAATTCGACGTCCAAGAGTTCGAGCAGCCCGCCGACGAAGCCCCCATCATCACCCTCGTCAATTCCATATTCATCGAGGCCATCAAGAAGGGGGCGAGCGACGTCCATTTCGAGCCGTACGAGAAGACCTTCCGTGTCAGGTACAGGATCGACGGCATTCTCTATGAGACCATGAATCTCCCCATGAAGTTCAAGAATCCGGTGCTCTCCCGGGTGAAGATCCTGTCGAACATGAACATCGCCGAAAAAAGGCTCCCCCAGGACGGACGCATCAGGATGAGGGTGAGGCTGGAGAAGGGAGGCCGCAAGGACGTGGATATGCGGGTGTCCTCTATCCCCACGATCTTCGGCGAAAAGATCGTAGCCCGTATTCTCGACCGGGAGATGCTCAAGATCGACCTGACCCAGCTGGGCTTCGAGCCGGAGGCGTTGGATGTCTTCAAAAAGGCCATCGTTCGGCCCTGGGGCATTATCCTGGTCACCGGCCCGACGGGAAGCGGAAAGACCAACACGTTGTATTCCGCGATTTCAACACTGAATGCTCTCGAGAAGAACATCATGACCGCCGAAGACCCGGTCGAGTTTTATATCCCCGGGATCAATCAGGTCAACATCAAGGACGAGATCAATTTAAATTTTGCCACGTCGCTTCGGGCGTTCTTAAGACAGGACCCGGATATCATGCTGGTCGGAGAGATGCGCGACGCGGAAACGGTCGATATCGCCATCAAGGCCGCCCTGACGGGCCACCTGGTTTTTTCCACCGTCCACACCAATGATGCGGCGGCCACGGTCCACCGTCTCATCAACATGGGCTGCGAGCCGTTTCTCATCGCCGACTCCGTGATCCTCGTCGTCGCCCAAAGGCTGGTCCGGCGCGTCTGCAAGAAATGCGCGGCCCCCCAAAAGCTCCCCAAGAAGACGCTGCTCGAAATGGGCTTTTCAGAGGAGGAAGCGGACTCCGCGAACATCCTCCTGGGAAAAGGCTGCGAGGCCTGCAATAACACCGGCTTTAAGGGAAGGACCGGCCTGTTCGAGGTGATGCAGGTCACGGCCGACATTCGGGATCTCATCCTGAACCGATCGCAGTCCCGGGAGATCAAGGCCAAGGCCATCGAGCAGGGGATGTTGACCCTGCGTCGGAGCGGCCTGACCAAGATCAAGGCCGGCATCACCACGGTGGAGGAAGTCCTCCGGGAAACAATCAAGGATTAGGAGGTTTTGCCATGACCATGACCATTCAGCAGATGCTGCAAATCACGGTGGACGCCGATGCCAGCGATCTCCACCTGACGACGTATGTCCCGCCCCGCATCCGCGTCCACGGGATCTTGAAGAATATCGACCATCCGCCTCTCACACCCGCCGAGACCAAGCAGCTTGTCTACAGCATCCTCTCGGACAAGCAGAAAAAACAGTTCGAAGAGAAGCTGGAGCTGGATTTTTCCTTCGGCATCAAGGACCTCGGCCGGTTCCGAGGCAACTCCTACATGCAGAAAGGCGCGGTCGCGGTCGCCATCCGCAGGTTCCTGCCGTCGATGTGGAGCTTCGCCAAGCTGGGGATCCCACAGCGGGTCCAACAGCTCTGTTATCTGCCGCGCGGCCTGGTCCTCGTCACCGGGCCCACGGGATGCGGCAAGTCCACCAGCCTGGCCTGCATGATCGACCACGTCAACACCGAGCGCAGCGTCCATATCGTGACGATCGAAGAGCCGATCGAATATTTTTTCACGCCGAAAAAGGCCTTGATCAACCAGCGGGAGCTCTACGTGGATACCCTCTCCTATGCCAACGCCCTGCGATCCGTCCTCCGCGAGGACCCCGATGTCGTCCTGGTCGGAGAGATGCGGGACCTGGAGACCGTCGAGGCCTGTCTGCGCGTCGCCGAGACCGGCCATTTGACGTTTTCCACGCTGCACACGAATTCGGCCGCGGAGACGATTTCGAGAATCATCGATATTTTCCCGCCCCAGTACCAGGCCCAGGCGCGGGTCATGCTCTCCATGACCCTGGAAGCCATCTTGACCCAGTCGTTGCTCCCCCGCATCGACGGCAAGGGACGGGTCCTGGCCATGGAAATCCTGATCCCGAACACGGCTATCCGCAACCTCATCCGGGAGAACAAGATCCATCAGATCTACTCCTCGATGCAGCTGGGGCAGGAGAAATTCGGGATGCAGACGTTCAACCAGTCCCTGGCCGATCTTTATTTCAGAAAACAAATTTCTCTGGAGACTGCCATGTTAGCGACCTCGTTTCCCGAGGAGCTGACGGACATTTTCCAGAGGAAAGAAGGATATCGACCGACGTCTTTTAACATCGGTCCGAACGCCAAAAGATAAAGGAAAAGAACAATGGCCGTTTACACCTGGAAAGGTAAAAACAAGTACGGGGACAGTGTCGGCGGAGAACGCGTCGCGAGGTCGCCCGATGATCTCGCCCGCTATCTCCAGAAAGAGCAGATCACGGTCTCCAGCATCGCGCCGAAAAGGGCCGTTCTCCGGCTCCCTTTTCTGCGCCGAGAAAAAGTCAAGATGAAGGAGTTGGCCATCTACAGCCGGCAGCTCTCTGTGTTGATCGACGCCGAGCTTCCCTTGATCCAGAGCTTGAACATTCTCGCCGAGCAGACCAAGAACAAGTATTTCAAGAAGGTCATCATGACCGTCCGGGAAGACGTGGAGGCGGGCGCCAGCCTGAACCAGGCCAAGCGCAAGTTTCCTAAAGCCTTTGACGACCTCTACTGCAACCTGATCGCGTCCGGCGAGCAGAGCGGCTCGCTGGATACGATGCTCCAGCGCCTGTCCGAGTATATCGAGAAAATCGTAAAGCTCAAAGGCCAGGTCAAGCAGGCGATGATCTATCCGTCGGCGATCGTCCTCTTTGCCCTTTGCGTGTCCGTCTTCCTGTTGTGGAAGGTCATTCCCATCTTCGCCGGCATCTTCGAGGAGCTTGGGGCCGCCCTGCCTTTTCTGACCCAGTTCGTCATCAACCTGAGCCATTTCGTTTCTTCCTATCTTATTTACATGGTCCTCGGCGTCATCGGGCTGGTCATCGGCTACCGTTATATCCGGCGGACGGAGCAGGGACGGTGGGTGACCGACCGGTTCCTTTTGCGGATTCCCCTGTTCGGCAAGCTCATGTCCAAAGTCGCCATGACCCGCATCACCCGGACGCTGAGCACCCTGTTGGCCGGCGGCGTGTCGATGCTGGAGAGCATGAAGATCACGGCCACCACAGCCGGGAACAAGATCATCGAAAAAAGCGTTATGGACGCCCGGAGACACGTGACGGAAGGACGGAGCCTCACGGAATCTTTCAAGGAAACCGGACAGTTCCCGTTCATGATGACCCAGATGGTCAGCGTCGGCGAGGCGACGGGAACCCTGGACCAAATGCTGAACAGACTGGCGGATTTCTATGATGACGAGGTGACCGCGACGGTCGCCGCCCTCTTATCCATCATGGAGCCGATGCTGCTCATCTTTGTCGGCGGGGTGGTCGGAGCGCTGGTTCTTTCTATGTACCTGCCGATCTTCAACTTGATGCAGCAATTCTGAGGAACCATGGCACCGGTGAGAACGCTCAAGAAGAACATCCTTTCGATGATCTGGTTCCGCCTGATCGTCGTCTCGACTCTTCTCGTGGCGGCCGTGATCATCCAGCTGTCGACGTCCGTGTTCCTCCCTCTCATGCCCTTCTATTTGTTCGTCCTGTTCTCGTTTCTCTTGAGCGTCGTCTACCTTCTTCTCTATCACTGGGACAGCCATTCCACGGTTCAGGCCTATCTCCAGATCTTCATCGACCTCCTGTTGATCACCTTCTTCGTGTATATCTCCGGGGGCCTGAACGGGAACCTTTACTTTCTCTATGTCTTTGCCATCATTGCCGCCAGCCTGGTTCTTTCCAAACGCGCCGCCTATCTGGCGGCATCCCTGGCGGCCATCCTCTTCGGCGTATTGGCCGACGGGATGTACTTGGGCATCATTCCCTACTTCCGGCCGGGCCAGTCCAGAGAGCTTTCCCTGGGAATGGTGATGTACACGATTTTCCTGGCTTGGGCGCTATTTTTCGTGATTGCCGTCCTTGTCAATTATCTGGCCGGGAGTCTTCGCAAGGCGCGAGAGCAGCTGGCCCAGACCCAAAAAGAGCTGGACCGGAGGGATCGCCTGGCCACGGCCGGCCGGGTGTCCGCGATGATCGCCCATGAGATCCGCAACCCGCTAACGGCTATCGCGGGGGCGGTCCAAGTCCTCAAGAATGAGCTGTCCCCGAATGAGGAGCAGGCGAACCTGATGGACATCGTCGTCAAAGAATCGCGGCGGGTGTCCCAGACCATCGAGCAGTTCCTGAACCTGGCCACTCCGGCCAAGCCGGCTCTTTCCAGGTTCAGCGTTCCCCAGGTTTTGAAAGAGACTCTGATGATGCTGAAGATGAGCGGCGAGCTCAACGGCCGCATCGCCCTCCAGGGCAATTTCGAGACCATCGACCTGGACTATTTCGGCAACCCCAACCAGTTCAAACAGGTCTTCTGGAACATCGCCCGGAACGCTCTCCAGGCCATGCCCGACGGCGGGACGCTGGCCGTCGATTTTTTCCAGGAGAAACGCGAGCTCAGGATGCGGTTTGCCGACACGGGCCGGGGCATGACCCCCGAAGAGCAGGAGCACATCTTCGAGCCTTTTTACTCCCGGTTTGAAAACGGCCGGGGGCTGGGATTGGCCGTCGTCCAAAGAATCGTTGATGATTATCAGGGGAAAATCCAAGTGTCCTCCGGGCCGGAGCAGGGCACGGAATTCGTCATCAGCCTGCCCGCCCCGGAGCTCCCTAAAAACGAAAAGGACTAAGCGAGACCGATGGAAACGATCCTTGTCGTCGATGATGAAAAAAGCATTCTGGACCTCCTCAGCGTAATCTTCAAGAAAGAGGGATTCCAGGTCAAGACGAACCCGGGAACACCGAACGTCTATGAACTCGTCGACGACGACGATTTCGACATCCTCATCTGCGATATCAAGATGCCCAAGGTCGATGGGATGGAGCTGCTCAAACATGTCAAGAAGCAGAAGCCGATCGTCCCCGTCATCATGATCACCGCCTACGGAAGCGTCAAGCAGGCCGTCGAAGCCCTCAAAGTCGGTGCCCTGGATTATGTGGTCAAGCCGTTCGATATCGAAGAGCTCAAAATCCTCGTCTCCCACGGCCTGGAGGAAAAGAAGATCCGGGAAGAGAACATCCTGCTCAAGAAAAGCTTCCAGGAACAGTCGAGCTTCGAGAACATGATCGGCAAAAGCAAGGCCATGAGAGAGGTCTTCGGCCTGATCGAAAAAGTGGCGACGACGGATTCTACCGTCCTGGTCACGGGCGAGAGCGGAACCGGCAAGGAAATGGCGGCCCGGGCCATCCATGCTCTCAGCCGGCGCCGGGAGCGTCCTTTCGTCTCCATCAACTGCGCCGCGCTTCCCGAGAACCTCTTGGAGAGCGAGCTCTTCGGTCATACCAAGGGATCTTTCACGGGGGCCGTGGCCGACAAGAAAGGCATGTTTGAGACGGCCCATGCCGGAACGATTTTCCTGGACGAGGTCGGCGAGCTTTCCCCTTGGACCCAAGTGAAACTCTTCCGCGTCCTCCAGGAAAGGAGGATCCGCCGGGTCGGGGGGACGGACGAGATCCTCGTCGACATCCGGATCATCGCGGCCACGAACCAGGATCTAAAAAAACGAATCGAGGAGGGAAAATTCCGGGAAGAGCTGTTCTACCGCCTGAACGTCATCTGTTTTGAGATGCCGGCCCTGCGAAGAAGGACGGAGGATATTCCTCTCCTCGTCTCGCACTTCCTCCAAAAACACTGCGAAAAAATGGGCCGCAAGACGAAGAGGCTCACGCCGGAGGTCATCAGCTTTCTCGAAACATACGCCTGGCCGGGAAACGTCCGGGAGCTGGAAAACCTGATCGAAAGGACCGTGGCGGTCGAGGAGCGGGAGACCATCACAATCTCCAGCCTGCCGAGGGACATCCTGGAGATGCGCCGGAGCGAGGACGGCCCGGCCGTGCTCAAGCCCGGGTTCGACCTGGAAGGCCACTTGGATCAAATCGCCAAGAAATATATCCAGGAGGCGGGTTCGGCATCGGGCGGGAACATGAAAAAAATGGCCTCCCTCCTGGGCGTCAGCTATCGCTCGCTTCGCTATTTGATCGAAAAATATCAGCTGAAGTCCTTCAAGAAATCGGAGCAGCGAGAGGAAAGCGGTGAAGACAAATCTTATTCTTTTAGATGACAATAATTGGCACGCGATGACAAAAAAGGGCATTAATCAGGGATGGCGCGATGGGACAGAAATTATTATTTATTTATTATCAATAACTTGTAATTATAAAAAAGTTGGCACAGAAATTGCTAGATAATAGCGTGCATAACGCAAATTCATTGCCTTGATGGATGATTAAGCAATCCACAAGGAAAAGGAGGTTTTGAATGCTTAAAGTGAATAAGGAAAAAGGCTTCACCCTGATCGAGTTGCTGATCGTCGTTGCCATCATCGGGATCCTAGCGGCGCTGCTCATCCCCAACGCCATCACCGCTCTTCAGAAAGCCAAGGTCAGAGGCACCCAGAAGGACATCAACTCCATCGCCACGGCCCTCACGGACTTCCTCACGGACAAGGGCACTTTTGAAGGCCAGATTACCAGCGCCGGCTCTCTCGTCGTGGGCGGCCCTGTGGCCACCGCTCTTTCCCCCTTCTACCTCAAAGTTCTTCCCACCAATGACCAGTGGAGTACACCTTTTGAGGTCTACACGGGCACAGGCGCTGAGGGCATTTACGGAGTCAGCGGCGCTTCCGCCGATGATTTCCTGGTTGCTTCCTTAGGCCGAGACAAAGGGGGAGACGGCTTTACGTATGACCCGAGTAACCCTGAATTAGGCCTGTACGTGATCAACTCCAGCGCTGACTTTGATTATGACTTGGTCAACTGGAACGGCACTTTCATCCGCGGTCCGAGAACCGGAGCCACCAGCTAATCGTCCTAGGGCAGAGGTTCTCCAATGGGCGATACAGAACGAAGCTGTATCGCCCATTTTTTTTCCCCGCGGAAAGTCGGAGCGACCTCTAGGAAATTCAGGTTTCAGGAAGGGCCAAAATGAAAAGGAAAGGCTTCACGCTGATCGAGCTTTTGATCGTCATCGCGATCATCGGCATCCTTGCCGCGCTCCTCTTGCCCATCGTCCAGGAAGCCATGCAGAAGGCCAAGCAGAAAGGCACGATGCAGGAAATGAATTCTCTGGCCCAATCCATCATGATGTACATCACGGACGCCGGCTATGCGCCGTCCAATCCCGACGGCGACCTCTCACCGAGCCAGCCCCTAATCGATGAACTCGCGGCCCTCCATGTCAAAGTCATTCCCATGAAAGATCAGTGGGGGCGCCCCCTAAGGGTTTGGACACGCTCGTCGTGCGCGGGACAGTTCGGTATCGATGCTGCCAACATCGGCGAAGATGATTACCTCATCCAGTCCGTCGGCTTTGACGGCGTGGACGAGGGGTTCATTTATAAACCCGATAATCCCCAGGATTTTTATTCCGTTGATAAGATGTCTGATTTTAATAATGACCTGATCATCTGGACCGGAAACTGGATCCGGGCCCCCAGAAGCGCCCAACAAGGTTCTTAATCCCCCCCCTTTATTGTATAATGGGTCCTCATGAAGGTGAGGACCATTCTGCTTTTCCTGACCTATGTCCTCATCGTTCTGGCTATGGTCCCCGTGCTTTTGGTCTGCCTTCTCGCGGGCGTCCGCGATCCCTTGTTGGCGATCGGGAAGTGGGCGATGAGGCTGGGAACGCGGATCCTCGGCCTGCGTCTTGACGTTTCGGGATTGGAGCGCGTCGAGCTCGAGCGGTCCTATATTTTCATGCCCAATCACGTCAGCTTTCTGGACGGGCCGATGGCGTTCATGCTTATTCCCCAGCCCGTGCGGGTGATCCTCAAAAAGGAAGTGTTCAGGCTTCCTGTCGTCGGCCCGGGGATGAGGTTTGTCGAGTTCGTCCCCGTTGACCGGAAAGGGGCGAAGGGAGGAAAGGTGGCCATCGAACGGGCGGCCCGGCTGATGAAGGAAAAAGGCTTCTCTTTCCTGATTTTTCCGGAGGGAACAAGGAGCCGCGACGGCCAATTGCAGAGATTCAGGCGCGGAGGATTTTTCCTGGCGCTAGAAAGCGGGGCCCCGATCGTGCCCATTTCCATCAAGGGAACTTATGAAATGATGCCCAAGGGCAGCTTCTTTATCCGGAAGGACCACATCCGGGTGACCTTTCATCCGGCCGTGCCCGTCGAGGGCTATCGGGCCGAAAACTTGTCTGAGCTGATCGACCGGGTCAGGATGATCATTCAGACGGGCCTCGGGGAGGAAGGGTGATGGATTATCAAAAAGCGGCGGAAAGGCTGAGCCGGTTGCTGGATGAATTTTTTAAGGATAAGAACAAGATCTTTGAGGCTGCGGCCACAGACTGCCTCCGGAGCCTGCGCGCCGGAGGAAAAATCCTTGTCTTCGGCAACGGAGGAAGCGCGGCCGAAGCCCAGCATTTCGCCGCCGAGCTCGTCAACAAGTTCTTGAAGACCAGGCCTGCCCTCCGGGCCGTTGCCCTGTCCACGGACACCTCCGTATTGACCTCCATCGGGAACGATTCGGGGTTTGACCGGGTTTTCAGCCGGCAAGTCGAAGCCCTGGCCGAAAAGGGGGATGTGGCCCTGGCTCTCTCCACGAGCGGCAATTCTCCCAATGTCATCAACGCCTTGAAGGCGGCCAAGAAGAAGAAACTCGTGACGATCGCCATGACGGGAAAAGGCGGAGGGAAAATGGCTCGGCTCCCCGACCACCTGCTGGACGTCGCTTCGTTCGAGACTCCCCGAATCCAGGAAGCCCACCTCTTCTTGCTGCACCTTCTTGCCGAAGAAATTGAAAATAAGCTTACTTTCCGGCGAGGATGTCCTTGATCTTCTCTGCGCCGGCGGCCCCGCTGTTGAATAGAAAGCAGCCGGTATTCTGAAGGAGCCTTTGGAAAAAGGCCTTTTGAAGCTCAAGCCGTTCTTCCGTGGCCGGCAGCAAATGGGGATTGAAGAAAGGCTGGGCCTTGCCCGGGCTGAGCCCTTTCTTGACGCCGGGGGTCTCTCCCGAGACCAGGATGCGCAGAGCTTCCTCCGGCGCCAATTCGACCGCCGCCGGGGAGACGCTGTCATTCCGCAATATGAAGATCCAGCGGAGGGCGGTGCGCTTGGCGTAGGCGGCGGGTCCGGCGATCCAATTCGGATCGAGCATGGCATGGGCCTCTTTGGAGGCGCGGTAGCAGTAGGGAGACCCGCGGTCAAGCCGGCAGTCATCCTGGCGCGGACATCCCGGATCGGTGCAGTCCTCTTTGCGAGTAACGACATTTTCGCATTTGCTGTAGTCAAAGAGCGGGACGAGCCTCGGGAAGGATTCGACGGAATTCGTCGGGATATAGATTTTGCGCTCGACGGCGTCGGCATTGGCCGTCTTTCCTGAATGGCGGACGAAAACGATGTCGTTCGAGTGAAACCGGAATTGCGGATCCTGCAGCAGCTCGAAAAAGAGCTCGGTTTTTTTGGTCCCGGGCGGCCCGATCAAGATCAAGCCGGATCCTCCGGCGTTGGCCGACATCCCCCTCAGGGCATGGACGCCGTACAGGCGCTCCGAGGCGTCCATGACGAGCCCGAGGGCCAGGCTCCGCAGCGGGCCGTAATTGTCGCCATTGACGATGACGCCGGTCTTGGTTTCCGAGTTATAGAAGGCCCGCGGTTCGCGGCCGGCGATGCCGTCCACGGCATAGATGATGCCGTGCGGTTCCAGGTCGGATTCGAGCTGAGCGGGATACCAGTTCTCGATCCAGAAGTCGTTGAGATGGGAGACATTCGTCCGGAGCTGGACGATGACGCCGTTGATGTTGGCATTCCATTCAAAATAGTTTTCGTAGCCGAGCGGCTGTTCCACCTCGGCCAGCAGCCCATCCCTGACCTTGGCTGTGATCGAAGCATCCACGGGAACGGATTTTTTTAGGCGGGTGACGGCGTTCTGAAGGGCGACGCGCTTGACCTTTTTCGCCGTCTTGAGCTCGGAGAAAGCCCGGATGATCCTGTCCATGCCTTTTTCCAGGTTGGCCATGGACGTCGCGTACGAAAGGCGGATGTAATTGTCGGCGCCGAAAGAGTCGCCGGGGACGACGGCCACATTCGCTTCCCTGAGCAGGTAATACGCCAGGCCGTAGGAGTTGCGGATGGTCATGCCGTTGAACTCTTTTTCGTAATAAGCATGGACGTTGGGGAAGAGGTAGAACGCGCCCTGCGGCTTGAAGCAGGATAACTGGGGAATGGAGGCGAGCTTCATCAGGCAGTAATTGCGGCGCCGCTGGAATTCCGAAACCATCTTTCCCACATCATACTGGGGGCCGGCCAGCGCTTCCAGGCTGGCCTTTTGGGAGATGGACGCCGGATTGGAGGTCGTGTGACTTTGGATTTTAGCCATTCCGCCGATGACGTCCGCCGGGCCGGCGGCATAGCCGATCCTCCATCCGGTCATCGAGTAGGATTTTGAGACGCCGCTCGCGAGGATCGTCTTCTTCTTGATATCCTCGCCCAGCGAGGCAAAGCTGGTGAAAGAGAAGTTGTCGAAGACAAGCTTCCCGTAGATCTCGTCCGAGATGACATAAAGGTCTTCGCCACGGATGATTTCAGCCAGGGCTTCGAGCTCATGCTTTTGGTAGGCCGCGCCGGTGGGGTTGGAAGGGGAATTCAGGATCAAGGCTTTTGTCGCCGGAGTGATCGCGGCCTTAAGGTCCTCGGGCTTGAGCAGGAAACCGTCCTCCTCCTTGGTCTGGATGATCACGGTCTTGCCTTTGGCCAGAGTGACAAGCTGAGGATAGGTCACCCAGTAGGGCGCGGGAATAATCACTTCCTCCCCTTCGTTGACCAGCGCCTGGACGAGATGAAAAAGCGAGCTCTTGCCGCCCGTGGAGACGATGATCTCGTTCGGTGCGTAGGTCAGCCCATGATCTTCCTTGAGCCTGGCTATGATCGCCTTTTTCAGGGCAGGCATCCCCTCGCTTTCCGTGTATTTGGTAAAATTCTCCTGGATGGCTTTGATCCCGGCGGCCTTGACGTTCTCGGGCGTCGGAAAATCAGGCTCGCCGATGCTGAGGTCGATGACATCGATCCCCTCCGCCTTCATGGCCTTGGCTTTGGCCGCGATTTTAAAGGTCGGAGAGGTTCCGATTTGATTGACTTTTTCTGAGATCATGATGTGCCTTCGTCCGCGGAAAGGATCTTATTTGTCTTTTTTTTGTTTATCTTCGGGAGAGAGCTTGTCTTTCAGGAATTTTCTCAAGTCCGCCCCGGTCAGGGCCTGGACGACTTCGGGGACCTGGGCCAGGATCTCCGCCAACTGGCCGGTGATCCTTGTCGTCCCCAGGCCCTTGTCTCCGCCGACGACCACGATCTTCTCGACTTTCGACAGCGGCTCGGCAATGGCCTTGGCCACGTCGGGAAGGACTTTCATATACATTTCCAGGATGGCCGCTTCATTGAATTTGTCCCAAGCCTGGGCTTTTTTCAGCATGGTCTCGGCTTCGGCCAGCCCTTTCTGCCTGATCTTTTCCGCTTCGGCCTGGCCTTCGAGCCTCGAGGCCTCGGCCTTTCCCCGGGCTTCAGCCTGGATCCGGAATTCTTCGGCCTCGGCTTCGGCCTTGATCTGGTACTTCCGGGCGTCGGCGGGCTTGAGCACGTTGGATTCGAGCTCTTTCTCCCGGCGCTGGATTTCGAGCTCCTCGATCTTGATGGCCTGTTCTTTTTCGATCAGGTGGACCTTGGCCTCTTCTTTTTTGATATCCTGGCTGAGTCGGTATCGCTCGAGCTCGTAGGAAAAGTCGGCCTGGGCTTTTTTCTGGTTGACGGCGACCTGAGATTCAGCCTTCTTTGCCTCGTTGTCCCACTGGGCTTTGGCGATCAGGGCTTCGGCCTGCAGCCGGGCCACCTCTCCTTCTTTCCGCGCCTGGGAGGACTTGATGATGGATTCTTTTTCCGTCTCGGCCTCGGCGATGGCGGCGTCCCGCTTGGCGGCAGAGATCAGCGGTTTGCTCAGCGCATCGAGAAAGCCCTGCGTGTCGCTGATGTCCTTGAGAGAGAAAGACAGAAGGAGGAGGCCCATGCCGGAAAAATCCTCGCGAATGGCATCGGTGACCCGGTTATTAAAATCGTGCCGGCCCCTGTAGATCTCCTCCACGGTCATCGTTCCGATGACCTCCCGAATCCTCCCTTCGAGGACGTTCAGGGCTACGTCGCGGATTCCGTCTTTCCCCAAGCTCAGGAACTGCTGGGCGGCGATGTGGATGGCGGCATCCGAGGAATCGACCTTGACCTGGGCCGTCGCTTCGGCCAAGATCGGTACTCCGCCGTGCGTGAGGACCTCGGAGGTTTTGATGTTGAGCGGGATGACGTCCATGGGAAGGATGTCCACGGTTTCCAGGAAGGGCATGACGAAGGTGCCTCCGCCCAGGCGGTAGCGGTATCCGACCTTTTTCTTCGTCCCGTCGGGGAGGGTCATGGTCCTTTTTCGTCCGGATATGATTAGGGCTTCATTGGGTCCGACTTTCCTGTATTGCTTGGACAGGAGAAGGGAAAGCAGGGCCAAGACGACGATAACGATGCCGGCCAAAATGAGCCAGGAAACAAGCGTCATGATTGCCTCCTCGAAATCAGGCGTTCCGCCACCAGTTTTAAAGTCCTAACTTATTAAAAAGAAATATATTATAGCCACCGGGATAGAAAGTCAAGTCAACTCGGGCCGCTTGGCCAATATTTAAGCTCAGCGGAAAAATTTATACCGAATGAGATGAAATATGGCGGCAAAGCCGTCTTTCCAGCCGATCTTCTTCCCTTCGCTGTAGTCGCGTCCCGAATAGGAGATCGGAACTTCATAGATGCGGACCTTCATCTTGGAGATTTTGATGGTCACTTCGGGCTCGAAGCCGAACCGCTTGGATTTGAGCTTGATCCTGTCCAAGACCGATTTTTTAAAGACTTTATAACAAGTCTCCATGTCGGTCAGGTTCAGGTTGGAGAGCATGTTGGAAAAGGTCGTCAGCAGCTTGTTTCCGACCGAATGCCAGAAGAAGAGCACCCTGTGCGGCCCGCTCAGGAACCTGGACCCGTAGACGACGTCGGCCCGGCCGTCCAGGATCGGATGGAGCAGAACAGGGTACTCGTCCGGGTCGTATTCCAGATCGGCATCCTGGACGAGGACGATATCGCCGGCGGCCTTGGAAAAACCGGTTTGGAGCGCCGAGCCTTTGCCCAGGTTCTCGGGGTGAAAAAAAACTTTAATCCTGGGGTCATTAAGCTTGGCCAGGATATCCCTCGTCCCGTCCTGGGAAAAGTCATCCACGATGACAAGCTCTTTCTCGAGACCGACATCCACGCTCATCACCCTGGAGATGATCTTTTCGACCGTGTCCTTTTCGTTGTAGACGGGCATGACGATAGAAAGTTTTTGGAAGGTCTCTTGACTGATCATGTGTTGCGTCCCAGTCTCTCTTTGAAATAATCGATGGTCCGAGACAAGCCTTCTTCCAGGGGGACTTTCGGCTCCCAGCCCAGCTTCGCTTTGGCCAGGACAATGTCCGGCCGGCGGCGGACGGGGTCATCCGAGGGCAGGGCCTGATGGACGATCTTCGATTTGCTCTTGGTGAGCTTCAGGACAAGACCGGCCAGATCGGAGATGGTGAACTCGCCCGGGTTTCCGAGGTTGACAGGACCGATGAAGTCCTCGGACTCCATCATCCGGCACAGCCCTTCGATCAGGTCCGAGACATAGCAGAAGGAGCGGGTCTGGCTGCCATCCCCATAAATTGTGATGGGCTCGCCGCGCAGGGCCTGGACGATGAAGTTGCTGACGACGCGGCCGTCGTTGACGGCCATGCGGGGGCCGTAGGTGTTGAAGATGCGGACGATCTTAATGTCCACCTTGTTCTGGCGATGATAATCCATCATCAGGGTTTCCGCGACGCGCTTGCCTTCATCATAGCAGCTGCGGACGCCGATCGGATTGACATTCCCCCAATAAGTCTCCGGCTGGGGATGGACCTCGGCGTCGCCATAGACTTCGGAAGTGGAGGCGAGCATGATCCGGCACCTGATCCTCTTGGCCAGGCCGAGCATGTTGATCGTCCCCATGACGTTTGTTTTCACGGTCTTGATCGGGTTGACCTGATAATGGATGGGCGAGGCCGGACAGGCCAGATGGTAGATCCGGTCCACTTCGACGAACAGCGGGTGGATGACGTCATGCCGGATCGACTCGAAATAGGGATGGACGAGGAGCGGGCGGATATTGTCCTTGTGACCCGAGAAAAAGTTGTCGATACAGACGACATCCGAGCCTTTGCCTATAAGATATTCACAGAGATGGCTGCCCAGGAAACCCGCGCCGCCCGTGACCAAGATCCGGTTCATGGTTGATCTCCTTAGAATCCTCTCGAGCCGACGCGCCTGCCCTAACCGTAGGCCATGAAAAGAAGGCTTTTCCTTTTCAAAACCTCTTTCTGGACCTTGATGATTTCTGCGATGCCGATGTCGGCCAGGCGTAAAAGGGCATTCAGGGAGCTCCTGGAAAACGGCTCTTTTTCGGCGGTGGCCTGCACTTCCAGGAGCTGGCCGCGGTCCGTCTGGACAACGTTCATGTCGGTTTCGGCCGTGGAATCTTCGCTGTAATCCAGGTCGAGCAGGAGCTCGCCCTTGACAATCCCGACGCTGATCCCCGCGACAAGGTGGCGGAGAGGCATCCGGTCGATCACTTTTTCGTCGAGCATTTTTTTGAGGGCCAGGGCCAGAGCCACGCAGGCGGCGTTGATGGAGGCCACCCGCGTCCCGCCGTCCGCTTGGATGACGTCGCAGTCCAGGATGATCTGTCTTTCGCCGATGAGCTTGAGGTCGGTCACGGCCCTCAGCGTCCGGCCGATCAGGCGCTGGATCTCCTGGCTGCGGCCCGAGGGATAGCCCTGGTTCCGCTCGCGGTTCGTCCGTTTTTCGGTGGAGCGGGGCAGCATGGAGTATTCGGCCGTGATCCAGCCCGAACCGCTGCCTTTCAGGAACGGCGGGAGCTTCTCCTCGATGGTCGCCGCCGCCATGACACGTGTCCTGCCGAATTCGATCAGGGCCGAGCCGTCGGCAAAATCGAGATAATCGGCATGGATCTTGACCGGCCTGAGTTCCTCCGGCTTTCGGTTATGGGCTCTCATGGCGTCCTTTCTTCCTCGATAGGCCGCGTGTTCCAGCGCCTGTGAACCCAGAGCCAGAAGCCGGGGTTCTGCCTGATTTCACGCTCAATCATCTTAGTGCATATTTGGGTGATTTTCAATACATCCTGTTCCCGGTGTCCGGACAGGGCGGGCTCGAAAGGCTCGAATATTTTGACGAGATGGCGATTTATCCCTACCGGATAGCAAAACATCGGGACAAGGGGAGCGCCGGTCCGGATGTGAAAAGCCGCCAGGGCGGGAGTCGTGGCGGCCTGCTTGCCGAAAAAATCGACAAAGACGGCCTGGCTGCGGAGGACGTTCTGGTCGATGACAATGCCCACGATCTCGTTGTTTTTGAGGGCCTGGAGGATGGGTTTTCCGGCCTTGAATTTGGAGATGATCCCCGCCCCGAATTTCGTCCGCAGCTTGGCCAGCTCTCTTTCCAGGAACCGGTTATCCAGGGGCCTGGCGATGACCTGGATGGGATTGATTTCCGCGAGCGCTGCCGCCGCGATTTCCCAGTTTCCGAAGTGGGCCGTGAACAGGAGGACGCCTTTGCCCTTGGCCAGGGCTTTTTTAAGATGCTCGGCTCCCTCTGTCCGGATAAGCCCAAGAATTTTTCCTCTGGAGTAGCCGGAGATCTTGAGGATGTCGGCGATCGTCCGGCCAAAGTGCTCAAAAGCGCGGCGGGCCAGGGCTTCCCGTTCGGGCTCCGCGAGCTCCTTCCCGAAGGCGACGGCCAGGTTGGAAAGGGCGATGGCCCGGTGCCCTTTATCCAGGCGGAAGGCGATCCGGCCGAGGCCCGCTCCGATCGACAGGCAGAGCGGCCGGGGCAGGCAGGCGAAGGCCAGGGCAAAAGATTTAAAAACGCCGTGCTCAATATATTCGATCAAATCGCTCGACATAGGGTTCAAATTTGCGCTCGAAGAGTTTTAGGCAGGGCGGCACGGATCCTTTCAAAAAACGGTTCCGGCAGCTCAAGCCCGATTTTCAGGACGACAACCGGAGCCGGCCCGAATTGGTTCCGATGGGCGGTGAGCTTTACGGCATCTTTTTCCGTCGTAACGACCGCCTCCGGCCGGAGTTCTTCGGCCGCCCTGACGATTTTTTCCAGGGACCGGCGCGGATAAGCATGGTGATCGGGGAATGAGAAACGAGCGGAGATGACGAGGCCGCATTCCTCGAGGAGCGAGAAGAACCTCTCCGGCCGGGCAATTCCGCAGAAAGCCACGGCTTTTTTGCCCCGCCAATCCGCGGCGGAGAAAATCTCGTCCTTCCCCAGAGGGCTGAACCCCTTCACGGAGACCGAATAGTCAAAGACCGGAAGCTCGGGATAGGCCGCCCGGATTCGCTGCCGCTTTGCTTCGGGGCCGCCCGTCTTCAGCAGAAGAAAATGAGCTCTTTGAAGCGCGCCCAAACCTTCGCGTAGAGCCGTCGGTTCCCGGACGCTATGAAGGACGATATCCAGGTCCCTCTGGAGACGGACATGCTGGAAGCCGTCATCGAGAACAACGATGTCGAAGCCCCGGGACCTGGCTTTTTGACAGGAGGCCAGGCGGTCCGCCCCGATGAAGACGCCGGCCTGCGGGAATGCCCGGGCGACCATATAGGGCTCGTCGCCGGAATCCTGCCAGCTTCCGGAAATCGTCTTTCCGTCCGAGAGCACCCCCCCCTCTCTCTCCCATTTTCCCTTATAGCCCCTGGAGACAAGGGCCGGCCTGAAGCCGAGGTTTAAAAAAAAGGATATGAGCTCCATGGCCAGCGGTGTTTTTTCGGTTCCGCCCAGCCTGATATTCCCGACGCTGACGACGGGAAGAGGTGCCCTATGGGCATGCAGAATTCCGCATCTATAGAGTCCGCTTTTAATGCGGCAGACAAACCGGGAGAAAAGGGAATAGACGGCCAGGAGAATTCTCATCTGGAAGAGACTATACTATAGAAAAAACCTCGTTTCAAATGCAACCGGGCGGTTGTGATTTTAGAGAAGCGCGGGCATCGCCCCTGCGCCCCCTGGGGGACACTCTTGGAGGGAAACCCTTATTCGGGGTTTCCCTCCAACGATCGCTTCGCTCTCTGCCTCCTTTCCAAAGAGCATCTGGCGATGAATTCATGGGAGGATGCTCCTTGGAGAAGTGGCAGGGCTGGCGGGTATTCCCGCCGCCCGTTGGAGGAGGACCCTATGAAAGGGTCCTCCTCCAAGAGTGTCCGGGGCCCCCCTCCGCCATGGGGGCCTTGGGGGCAATACCAACGCCTCTCTGAAATCATACAGTCGGTGCTTTCCAAGAAAATTATTGTCCTCTTGAAATAATGGTTTCTGTCACAGCATGCTTCCGTCGATGCGGCGCGAG
>Ga0209253_10001500_pt1 | contig 20492 bp, 17 predicted proteins | sample FrelakmetBRP12BR_FD_187145 | JGI IMG/M metagenome (GOLD analysis project Ga0209253, IMG submission 187145) | Freshwater lake sediment microbial communities from the University of Notre Dame, USA, for methane emissions studies - BRP12 BR (SPAdes)... | ecosystem: Environmental > Aquatic >...
GTCAAGAAGGTCTTCGTCCGCAGCGGCATCCGCTACGACCTGGCCGTCGAGAGCCCGGAATACGTTCGCGAGCTTGTCCGCCACCACGTCTCGGGATTGCTCAAGATCGCTCCAGAGCATGTCTCAGAAGGTGTCCTGAAGCTCATGAACAAGAGCGGCAGCCGCCGCCGTCTCGAGGAGTTCCGGAAGCTCTTCGCTGAAGCGGCCGGCGCCGGGGCGGGGGCGAAAGCGGGCCGGGGCGTCCGGCCCCTCCATCTCAAGTATTACTTCATGGTCGCCCATCCGGGGACGACGGACAAAGAAGCCCGGGAGCTGGCCGAATATATCCGCGCCCTCGAGCGGAGCGGGGAGAAGCCGGTCGAGGGCGTCCAGATCTTCACCCCGACGCCGATGACCCGCTCGACCTGCATGTATCACACGGGCCTGGACCCGATCACCGGCGCGAGCGTCTACGTGCCCCGCCCGTATGCCGAGAAGAAGGCCCAGAAGCGGCTGCTCGCCCCGAAGGCTGATGAATAAGAGGGGGTCGGTTCTCTTCCATAGTGCCATGGGGGATGCCTAGGGCTGGAACTGAAGGCGAGTGTCGGGACATGTACCGTCCAGGTACGTGTCCCGAACGCTTGAACGGGGACACGTACTGGAGGTACATGTCCCCGTTTTCTTGGCCATCTGACCCACACAGAATGGAAGAAAACCAAGGGGTCTTTATCGTACGGTCAGGGTTCCCTTGAGGCGGATGTCGCGGGACGAGCTCCCGACGTAGATTTCGAACTCGCCCGGCTCGACGGTCTCCTTCATGCGCGCGTCGAGGAGAGATAGCTCCGCGGGCCCGAGTGTGAATTCGACCTTCGCCGACTCGCCCGGCGCGAGGAAGACCTTGCGGAAGCCCTTGAGTTCGAGGACGGGGCGCACGACCGAAGCAAGGCGGTCATGGATGTAGAGCTGGACGACCTCGGCCCCGGCCCGCGCGCCGCCGTTCGTGACGGTGCATGTCACGCGCGCCGCCCCGTCCGGCGCGATCGCCTTCGGCTCGACCGTCAGATCAGAATAAGCGAATTCGGTATAACTCAGCCCGAATCCGAACGGGAAGAGCGGCTCACCGGTCGAGTCGGCGTAGTCGTCGAGCCGTCCCGTCGGCTTGTGATTATAGACGAGGGGAAGCTGGCCAGCCGAACGCGGGAAGGTCACCGGCAGGCGGCCGGCGGGATCCGCGTCTCCCCAGAGCGCGTCGGCGACGGCCCTGCCGCCCTCTTCGCCCGGATACCAGGCCATGACGACCGCGTCCGCGGCCTCCAACCAGTCGCTCATCTCGACCGCGCTGCCACCGTAGAGAACGACGACCGTCGGGATCCCGGTCGTCCCGATCAGCCGGATCATCTCCGCCTGCAGCCCCGGCAACCGGACATCGGACCGGTCCCGGCCCTCGCCCTCCTCGATCCCGGCCGCGACGAGAGCTAAGTCCGACGACCGGGCCAGCTCGATCGCCTCTTCTATTCCCTCCCAGGACCGGTCGTTCGCGCCGTAGTCCCAGACGAGCCGGACCTCGCCGCTGCGGACCGGCTCGTGGAATTCGAGCTTCAGATCATAAGTCTTCCGCTTTTCGAGCCAGACCTCGGCCATGGCCGGTCCCAGCGAGACCTTGCGCCACCTATCGACGATCAGCCGGCCGTCGAGGTAGAGGCGGAATCCGCCGTTGCCTTCGACACCGATGCGCCTTGGCCCGGTCTCCGGCGCGACGAGCGAGCCCACCCAGCGGACCGAATACCAGTCCGTCCTCAAACCTGGCGCGGGCGCCAGGAAGGTCCAATGGAAGTCGATCTTCGGATCGACGCGGATGGTCGCTGGCTCGCCGGCCAGCTCGGGATTGTCGAAGTATTCGCCCACGAGACCGGGCTTGCCTTGGCCTCCGCCGAGCACCTGGAGAAAGCCCGACGCGTTCACGCTCAGGGAATGCAGATTCTCCGGCCCGATAACCCTGAGGCCCTTTGGCAGGACCCGGCCGCAACCTTCCGCATAGCGGACGGTCGTGGCGGTCCCCGCGGCCCGCTCCCGGACAGCGTCGAGGAGCGTGACCTTGCGGATCCCCGGGCCGCTGTAACCTCCCAGCCGGGCTTCGACCGCGTCCGGGCCGATGACCGCGATCGACTTCGGCCCGCCCCCGCCGAGCGGGAGGACGCCGCCCTCGTTCTTGAGCAGGACGAGGGAATCCCGGGCCGCTCTCCGGGCCAGGGCCCGATGCTCCGGGCGGCCGTTCACCCGTTCCGCCTCCGCCGGATCGACGTAGGGGTCCTCGAACAGCCCCAGCTCCATCTTCGCCCGGAGGACGCGCCGCACGGCGTCGTCGACGCGGGCCGAGCGGACCCGCCCGGCCGTGATCGCATTGCGGAAGAGATCCGCGTGGCCGATCTCGGTCTGGAAGATGACGTCCAGGCCGCTCTCCCAGGCCTGTCGCCCCGACTCGTCGTAAGAATCGGAGGTCAAGTGCAGGCTGAAGCTGCCGCCCACAGAACACGCGTCCGAGATGACGAACCCCCGGAAGGCCCACTCGCCCTTGAGTATCCCGGTGAGAAGCCGCGGATGGGCCGAGCAGGGGACGCCGTCCCAGGAATTGTAGGCGGTCATGATCGACCGCGCCCCGCCCTCGCGGAGCGCGGCGAGGAACGGCGGGAAGTCGATCTCCCGGAGATAGCGCTCTCCGTCGGCGATGGGATAGCTGTCGCGCCCCCCGGCGCCGACGTTGGCGACGAAGTGCTTCGGAGTAGCGATGACGCCGCGCTTCTCGAAGGCCCGGACGAAGGCGACGGCTAGGCGCGAGGCGAGCAGCGGATCCTCGCCGTAGGTCTCTTCGACCCGGCCCCAGCGAACGTCGCGAGCGATGTTGATGACAGGCGACAGGACCTGTCGGATGCCGCGGCTTCTCGTCTCCGCGGCGATGGCGTCGGCGACCTCGGCCATGAGATCGACGTCCCAGGTCGCCGCGAGGCCGGAGGCCTGGGGGAACGCGATCGCTCCCGGACTGACGAGCCCGTGGAGGGCCTCCTCGAAGGGAACGATGGGGATGCCCAGCCGCGTTCCTTCGACGAAGAACTTCTGGATGGCATTGAGCCTTTCGGCCGCCTCGCGAGCGCTCTTGTCGCCTCGGACCTGGAGCCCGAAGATGCCATCCTTCCAAACGTCCTGGTCCGATCCGGGATCGCCCGGGACCATGAACAGCTGGCCGAACTTCTCCTCGGGCGTCATCCGCGCGAGGAGGTCATCGATGCGCCGCTCGATCGTCAGCGCGGCGTCCCGGTAAGGTAGGCGTCCGGGCTCGGCGGCGGGCTCCCGTCCGCACGCCATGAGCGCGGCGCAGGCCGCGGCGACGAAAAGAACGGCTCGGATAGGTCGGGATCGCACGCCCGGATTCTATGGCCTAGGATGGCTCGAGTCAATCCCGAAAAAGATGGGGTCAGGTCTACTTTCTACGCATTTTTGCGTAAAAAGTAGACCTGACCCCATCCTTAGTTCGGCAGCTTGAACAGGGCGCGGAAGGCCGGGTTATTCCGGATCGGCAGGAAGGACGGCAATATGACCGGGAAGAAGGGCTCGGAATATCCCTTTTCGATGGCCTTTTTCAGCGCCGCGACGGCTGGTTCCGCCTGGCCCAAGCTGGCGTAGAGCCCGGCCAGGTCGACCAGGCTGTCCGCGTCTTCGGCTTTCGCAGCCAGGGCCTTATTCAGATAGGCGCGGGCCGCTTCCGTCCTGCCCATGATCACGGACAGCTCTCCGAGCAAGAACAGCCACGCCTCGGAATCGGGCTTGCCGGGCCCGTGGTTCTTCAGCGTCAGCGCTTCGGCCTCGGCGGCGACCTTGACGGCCTCATCCCGGCTCCCGGCCGCAGACAACGCGGCGGCGAGATTAAATGCGTTGACCTCCGGGTCACCACCCATCCCGCCCTCGGGCCCGAGCTCGCGGATCTTCCTGTAGAGCGGGACGGCCTCCGCGGCTCTTCCCGACGCCAGGAGCATGTGGGCGAGGTTGGGCATGGCATAGGGATGACCGGGCTCGAGCTCCATGGCCTTCCTAATGGCCTTCTCAGCCTCCGGGAACTTCTCCTGGACGGCGAGGGTGAATCCCAGAAACGCGTGGGAAACGGCCAGGTCCGGGGCCACGGCCGCGTATCTCCTGGCCACCGCTTCGGCCGACCGGATGTCCCTGCGGAAGACGCTATGGCAGAACCAGAGATTCTGCAAGGGGATGGAATTGCGCGGTGCGACCTCGGCGGCCTTCTCGAACATCACCACGGCCTCGTCGTACCGGCGGAGCGCCATCAAGATCCGGCCGGAGTTGTTCCAGGCCGGCATGAAGTCGGGATAGACCTCTCTCAGCGTGCGATATTCTTCGAGCGCCGCGCCGTAGTCCTTGTCCACGAACTGCTTGTTCACGGCCTTGAGCTTCAAGAGGTCCCGCGGGGGATAGTCCTGACCCTCGGCCAGCCTCAAGGCCTGGCGGAGCATCTCCTGGCCCTTCGCTTCCTGCCTGAGGAATTGGATGAGGACGAGGCCCAGCGAGCCGCGGGCCTCGACGAAGTCCGGGTCCTTCTCGAGGGCCAGCTCGAAGAACTTGGCCGCGTCCTTGAACTTGCTCTCCTGCCACCGGGCCTGCCCCAGGGCGAAATCGTTCAAGGCCTCCCACGAGGAGGTCGTCACCTGGCTGATCGGGCGGTCGGCTTTGGCGATGCTGCGGATCGATTCGCCGAGCCGTGAGCGCAGCCTGTCGGACAGCTCATCGATGGCCTTGAGCAGGACTTCTTCGCGGCCCCGGGCCGTAACGCGGATGCGATCGACATGCCGGCGCTTGACCGGGTCAATAACGATGGCCTGAAGCTCATAGGCATCCCCGGCCGCGAGGATGCGCGGCAGGATGAAGGCCCGGACGCCGCCGAAGAGGCAGACGTCGTAGCCGGCGGACTCGTCGATCTTCGTCGCCGGATCCCTCCGCATCAGTTTCAGGGTCTCGCTGATCTGAGGCTTGTCGAAGACCGACACGTATGGCGACTGCTGCAGGTCGGCCTCGATGGCCGTCCGCAGGGCCAAGTCGAAGACCGGATCGCCGCTGAGGTTCTCGACGTCGGCGACCATGAGCTTGTCGCGGTTCTCGAAGGCCATCCCGGGCTTGCCCAGGAGCCAAATGGCGACGACGATCGCGGCGAGGGAGACGCCGCCCGCCGCGATCCAGACGGGCCGGGGCCGGCGGCGGAACGACAGCCTCTTCGCGGTCGGATGGGCCCGCGAGCCCAGCGCCGCTTCGAGCCCGCGCAGGTCCGCGGCCATCTCGCCGGCCGACGCGTATCGCCGGGCCGGGTCCTTGGCCAGGGCCTTGCGGATGACTCCTTGGATCTCCGCCGGGAATCCGGGACGGAGCTCCTTCACCGGCCGCGGCTCTTCGTGGACGATGGCGTTGAGGACGGCCCGTTCGCTCGGGCGGTCGAAGGGGAGAGCGCCCGCGGCCATCTCATAGAGGACGACGCCGAGCGACCAAACGTCCGTGTGGCGGTCGACCTCGTCGCCGCGGGCCTGCTCGGGAGACATGTAGGCCACCGTGCCCACGGTCGTTCCCGTCACGGTCATCCGAGCTTCCCCGGCGAGCTTGGCCAGGCCGAAGTCGAGGATCTTGGCCGGCCCATCCCCGGTGACCATGATGTTCCCCGGCTTGACGTCGCGGTGGACGATGCCGTGCTCGTGGGCCTTGGCCAGCCCCTCGGCCACCTCGGCGGCGATCCGGAGCGCTTGGGCCGGCGCGAGGTCGCCGCGGGCGATCCTGTCCTTCAGCGTTTCGCCCTTGTAGCAGGCCATGACGATGTAGAGGCCGCCGTCCGCGGATTCGTCAATCTCATGGATCGTGCAGATGTGGGGATGGTCGAGGCTTGACGCGGTCCGGGCTTCGTGGATGAACCTTTCCCTGGCCGCCGGATCGGCCATCAGCCCGGGCGGCAGGAATTTGAGGGCTACCGTCCGCTCCAGGCGGAGATCTTCGGCTTCGAAGACGACGCCCATCCCGCCGCGGCCGAGCTTTCGTGTGATGCGGTACTTTCCGGCCATGACGTCGCCGGGCCGGACTTCGGCGGCGGGCATCTGTAACGTCTTGGTTGGGATATCCCCCATAGGTCCCTCCCGAAAGCCACTGGGAAGGATAATGCTTCCGCCCCCCTCCGTCAACCCCGTCTTGGGTTTATTGGCGGCGTCTTGACTAGGCGAGGAATTTAATATATGAATATATCTTCATATGTTAATGCCATGAGCGATGAGAAATCCGTCCGGAGCAGGCCCGAGGGTGCCGGCCTCCTGACCTACCTCGAAAAGGGAGAATGGGGCGTCGCCTCGGTCCGCCGGACCGCGACCAGGGACGCCCACGAGCTGCGCGTCGAGAACGGGACGCTCGTCGTTCCCCCCGGGCTCGAAAAGAAGCTCGGCCTCGACGCCGGGGCCCGGCTCGAGATCGTCTTCAAAGGCGGGCGGGCCGAGATCCTGCCCAACATCCACAGCTTGAACCGCCTCTATATCGAGCCGACCTCCCGCTGCAATCTGGCCTGTCGGACCTGCATCCGCAACGCCTGGGACGAGCCGATGGACGACATGGACGCGGAGACCTTCGAGCGCCTCGCCGGGGGTCTCGGGCGCTTCCCCCACCTCGAGACGGTCATGTTCGGCGGCTTCGGGGAGCCGACGGTCCACCCGCGGATCCTCGACATGGTCCGGACGGTCAAATTGCTCGGTCTCCGGGCCGAAATGACGACGAACGCGACGCTCCTCGACGACGCCCTCCTCGACGGGCTCCTCGGCGAGCGGCTCGACGCGCTCTGGATATCGCTCGACGGGACGACCGAGGAGAGCTTCGGCGCGGTCCGCCCCGGGGCCGGCCTCGCCCGGGTCTTGGAGAACGTCGACCGCCTCGGCCGGCGGAACGGCCGCGACGGGCATCGCATCGAGATCGGGATCGCCTTCGTCGTCATGAAGACGAACCTCGACGACGTCAAGCACCTCGACCGGCTGGCCCGGTCGGTCGGCGCCGGGCGCATCCTCGTCAGCCACGTCCTGCCCTACAGCGAGGCCATGGAGAAGGAGATGCTCTGCCTCCAGACCCTGACGCTGGAGACGTTCACCTTCGCCCCCGGAAAGACCGAGCTGAGCCTGCCCCGGATCGACGTCAACAACACGACTAAGGAGACGCTCTTCAGCCTCTTCCAGGGCTTCGAGAACCTGACCTTCATGGGCAACCGCGTGGCCGTCGACGCGCGGCGCTGCCGTTTCGTCCACGACAGGACGGCCTTCGTCCGTTGGGACGGCCGGGTCAGCCCTTGCATGGGCCTTCTCCATTCGCACCGGACCTATCTCTACGGTCTCGAGCGGCGGGTCCGCTCCCACGCGTTCGGCGACGTCCGGACGGGCGACCTCTTCGACATCTGGAGCTCGAAGACCTACGCGGATTTCCGGGAGAAGGTCAAGGCCTTCGATTTCTCGCCCTGCCACGTCTGCGGCGGGTGCTCGCTCCTCGAAAAGAACGAGGAAGATTGTTACGGCAACGCTTTTCCGGCCTGCGGCGGATGCCTGTGGGCCCAGGGGATCATCCAATGCCCATGAAAGACGTCGTCAAGACCTTCAAAGCGCTGGCCGACCCGACCCGCCTGAGGGTCGTGCTGCTGCTGCGGCAGCGCGATCTGTGCGTCTGCGAGCTGATGCACATCCTCGGGATGGAGCAGTCGCGGGTGTCCCATCACATGCGCGTCCTGCGTGACGCGGGGCTGGCCGAGGACGTCCGCGAAGGGCGATGGATCATCTATCGCGTCCCCGACGAGTCCCGGGCTCTCCTCGCGGGCCTCTTCGCCGGCGCGCTCAAGGACCGTGTCGAGGGGTCGCGCGAGGCGGAGGCCGATCTCCGGAAGCTCGAGTCCTGCGTCCAAGAGAATATCCGCGGCCGCGTCTGCGAAAGCCAGCCGCGCCTGGAGGGCCAATGAAAAAGACGATCCTGTTCATCTGCGTCCACAATTCCGCCCGGTCCCAGATCGCCGAGGGGCTGATCAACTCACTTTACGGCGACCGGTTCGAGGCCGTGAGCGGCGGGACGACGGCGACGCGAGTCCACCCGTCCGCTATCAAGGCGATGGCCGAGATCGGCATCGACATCAGCGGCCATTACTCCAAGAGCATCGACGTCTTCGAGGGACGCCGGTTCGACATCGTTGTCATGGTCTGCGACGACAAGCAGGCGGATTGTCCGTTCTTCCCGGGAGGGAAGGACTACATCCATCACGCCTTTGACGACCCGGCGGCCTGCACCGGGACGGACGAGGAGGTCCTGGCCTGCTTCAGAAGGACCCGCGACGAGATCAAGACGTGGATCGGGGAGACGCTGATCAGATCCTAGCGACCGGATAAGCGGTGGGCACGCAATAAGAGGATCCTATGGATATATGGGGCACCCTGCTGAAGCTCTTGCAGGGCGGCCTGGGCAACCTGGCCGCTTACTTGGCCGCGCACGTCTTGCTCTGCCTGGTTCCCGCGTTCTTCATCGCCGGGGCCATGACGGCCCTGATCCCCAAAGAATCGGTCACCCGGTTTCTCGGCCGGAACGCCACGAAATACATCTCTTACCCGGCGGCCGCTCTGGCAGGCTCGGTCCTCTCGGTCTGCTCGTGCACGATCGTGCCGCTTTTCGCCGGCATCTACCGGAAGGGCGCGGGGCTCGGCCCGGCGATCACCTTCCTCTTCTTTGCCCCGGCGGCCAACATCCTGGCCTTGGTCTACACGGGCGGCCTGATCGGGGCGGACCTGGCCTTCGCCCGCCTCTTTCTCTCGCTCCTCTTCGGCATCAGCATCGGCATGATCATGGCCCTGATCTTCCGCCGCGCGGACGCGGTCCATGACGAACGATCCGATGCGCTGTTCGCGGGGAAGGCGACTCTGAAGAAAGCGTCGCTCGCCTTTCTGATCATCTTGGTGGCCTTGCTCCTGTCGGGAACGCTCAAGATCGGGCTCCTGACGAATTCCTACGGGAAGGTCACGCTGCCCCTATCGGGTCTCGACCGGTTCCAGGCGTTCCTCAGCCGGATCGTCCCGGTCGACGCCGCCAAGGGGCAGGAGGGCGTGAGTGTCCAGGGAGCGATCCTCATCGGCTTGCTCTTCCTCATCGCCGTCGCGGCCTGGCGCGGGCTGGGGAAGATCTCCGAAGGCTTCAACCGGTGGACCTGGATCTCGCTCGGCCTCGTCGTCCTGACGCTCCTCGTCGCCGCGGCCGGGATGACGGCGCACGCCGGCGGGTTGGATGTGCTGTTCACGGGCAAGATGTTCGGGGTCGTTCTATCCGTAACCTTGTTGGCCCTTATCGCCCGCAGGCGGTTGACGCCGGACGAGGTCCGCGAATTCCTCTGGGAATCCTGGCGCTTCATCAAGCAGATCTTCCCGCTGCTCGTCGTCGGCGTGTTCGCGGTCGGCATTATCCGGGAGCTCATCCGTCCCGAATGGATCAAGACCCTGGCCGGACGGAACACGCTCCTCGGCAACATGGCCGGCGTCCTCTTCGGGGTGTTCATGTACTTCCCGACGCTCGTCGAAGTGCCGATCGCCAAGATGTTCCTGAGCCTGGGCATGCACCGGGGGCCGCTGCTGGCCTATCTCATGGCCGATCCGGAGCTGAGCCTCCAGAGCATCCTCATGATCTCGGCCATCATCGGGAAGGCCAAGGCCTGGGTCTATGTTTTCTGGGTTGCCCTCTTCAGCACGATAGCCGGCCTTATCTACGGAGCGCTCGAGGACGGGGCGAGCATCTGGACTGTCGCCTTGTACCTGCTCTTCTTCTCGGCCTTCCTCGCTCTTGGTTTGTGGAGGATGAGCAAGCGCAGCGGGTACCGACATGCGGCCCAGCCGGTGACCGGGAAGGAAGGCTGACGGATGACTCGTCAAGGAATAGCGCAGGAGGAATGACATGAAAATCATCGTTTTGGGCCCGGGCTGCCCGCGCTGCCACGAGGTCGAGAGAAGGACCATCAACGCCTTGGCCGAGCTCGGCGTCGCCGCGGACGTCGAGAAGGTCTCGGACATCAAGAAGATCATGGAGTTCGACATCCTCGGCACGCCCGGGCTGGTCATCGACGGCAAGGTCGTCTGCTCGGGCAAGATCCCGCGCCTCGAAGAGATCAAGGCCTGGATCCAACAGGCGGCGGCCTGAGAGGGAGGGTTTCCATGCGAAGCAGCAAAGTCGCTCTTGTCGCCTCGGCCCTGGCCCTCTTCCTGATCGCCGGATGCGCGAACGAATCGCGCGCCGATCGCGCCGCTCCCGCCCCTTCCCCGGCGGCCCCGGCATCCGCGCCGGCCATTCAGTCCGAGCCGCCGATCTTCGCGGTCAAGGGGGAAGTCCTGACCACGAACCGGCTGGACGTCGACTTCTCCAAGTATCAGATGACCTTCCTGGAGCTCGGGGCCGACCGCTGCATCCCCTGCAAGCAGATGCAGCCGATCATGAAGGAGATCGCCGCCATGTTCCCCGACCGGGTCCAGGTCATCTTCTACGACGTCTGGAAGGATTCCGCCCCGGCGATGAAATACCGCATCCAGCTCATCCCGACCCAGATCTTCCTGGATCAGAAGGGCCAAGAGATCGCCCGCCACGTCGGACTCTATCCCAAGGCGGAGATCCTGGAGCTCCTGAAGAAGCACGGGATCCAGTGAGCTGAGACGCGATGGAAAGCCTTTTCGGCGATATCGCCGCGCTCCTGCACAACAGCCCGTGGCTGGCGATCGTCGCCGTCTTCCTGGGCGGCGTGACGACGGCCCTCAATCCCTGCGTCCTGGCCATGGTCCCGCTTCTGATGGGCGTCGTCGCCGGGAACAGGGAAACGACGACCTTCAAGCGCTCCCTCGTTTTCTCGCTTTTCTTCGTCTTGGGCCTGGCCGTTACCTTCACCGTGCTCGGGCTCATCTCGGCTCTGATGGGAAGGATGTTCGGCAATATCGGCCCGTTCTGGAAGTATCTCGTTGCGGCGGTCTGTCTTCTGATGGGGCTTCACCTTCTCGGGCTGCTCAAATTGAACTTCCCCGTGCCCGCCGGGCTCAGCGTCAAGAAGCAGGGGCGTCTTGGCGCCTTCCTGCTGGGGCTTCTCTTCGGCGTCGTCTCGACGCCGTGCGCCGTCCCCATCCTGGCCGTGCTCCTGGCCTTCGTCGCGGAGAAAGGGAACATCCTTTACGGGGGCTTCCTGCTCTTTGTCTATGCGCTGGGGCACTCGGCCCTGGTGCTAGTCGCCGGCACTTCGGTGGGGGCGGCCAAATCCCTTCTCGAATCGAAAGGACTGCGCCAGGCCCACGGCATCCTGCAGAAAGCCGCTGGCGCTCTGATCATCGCCATCGGTCTGTATTTCCTCTTCTGGCGCTGAGCATCGTGAAAGGAGAGCTCGCATGACACCCGGAAACCCGAGGCTCAAGTTCCTCGACCGCTATCTGACCCTGTGGATCTTTCTGGCGATGGCCGTCGGAGTCGGACTCGGCTATCTCGTCCCGGCCGTCGTCGGCTTCATCAACCGGTTCCAGTCGGGGACGACCAACATCCCCATCGCCATCGGCCTCATCCTGATGATGTACCCGCCCCTGGCCAAGGTGAAATACGAGGAGCTCGGCGACGTCTTCAAGAACGTCAAGATCCTGTCGCTTTCCCTCGTCCAGAACTGGATCATCGGGCCGCTCCTGATGTTCGCCCTGGCCGTCATCTTCCTCCGGGACAAGCCCGGGTATATGTATGGCTTGATCATGATCGGCCTGGCCCGCTGCATCGCCATGGTCATCGTCTGGAACGACCTGGCCCAGGGGGACCGGGAGTACGCGGCAGGGTTGGTCGCCTTCAACTCGATCTTCCAGGTCCTGTTCTTCTCCGTTTACGCCTACATCTTCATCACCGTCTTCCCGACCTGGCTGGGGCTCGCGGGGACGACCGTCAACATCACCATGCGCCAGATCGCCGAGAGCGTCTTCATCTACCTCGGCATTCCGTTCCTGGCCGGGCTCATTACCCGTTTTAGTTTGCTCAAGCTCAAAGGGAAGACCTGGTATGAGACCAAGTTCATCCCTCGCATCTCCCCGATCACGCTCATCGCCCTGCTCTTCACCATCATTGTCATGTTCTCGCTCAAGGGCGAATACATCGTCAAGATCCCGCTCGACGTCCTGCGCATCGCCGTGCCGCTCCTCATCTACTTCGTGGTCATGTTCCTGGTCTCGTTCTTCATGAGCCGCAAGGCGGGCGCGGACTATCCCAAGGCGGCGACGCTGTCGTTCACGGCGGCCAGCAACAACTTCGAGCTGGCCATCGCCGTCGCCGTGGCCGTCTTCGGGATCAACTCGGGGGAGGCGTTCGCCGCGGTCATCGGCCCGCTCGTCGAGGTGCCGGTCATGATCGGCCTGGTCAACGTGGCGCTTTATTTCAGGCGGCGGTATTTCCGGGCCCCGGTTTGATTCGCCGTCCGTCTTGTGGATAATGAAGGGAACCCCTTGAACCTGACCAGGTCAAGACCCGCGAAGGGAAAGGCCCATGAGTGAAGACAAGCTTCCGGAACTCGGCAAGATCCATCCCGCGTTCTTCGACCGGGTCATCTATCCGAAGCTTGGCGCGCCAAGCGGGGACGTCGTCATCGGGCCGCGGCACGGCGTCGATTACGGCGTGCTCCGCGTCGGGCCGAAGTACCTGGCCTTCTCGACGGACCCCTTTTTCATCGTCCCCTCGTTCGGTTTCGCCAAGGCCGCCTGGTTCGGCTTCCATATCGTCTTCTGCGACGTCGCCGTCTCGGGGCTCACGCCGCGCTACCTGACGATCGACCTGAACCTGCCGCCCGAGATGAAAGAGTCCGAGCTCGAGGAGATGTGGGACTCCGTCCACGCCGAGGCGGTCAAATACGGGATCAGCGTCATTACCGGCCATACCGCCCGCTACACGGGCTGCAATTACCCCATGGTCGGCGGGGCGACGTCGATCGCCGTCGGCGGGAAGCGCGACCTCCGGGGCCCCGGCCGGGTGAAGACGGGCGACCGCGTCGTCATCACCAAGGGGCCGGCCATCGAGACGACCGGTCTCCTGGCCGTTCTCTTCCCGGAGAAGTTCGTGGTCGCGGGGGGACAGGCCTTTCAGGAGGAGGCGGCCGCCGTCTTCTCCCAGATGACTGTCATGGACGACTGCTCCGTCGCCCGCAGGTTCCGGGGCGTCCATGTCATGCACGACGCCACCGAGTGCGGCATCTGGGGCGGGCTCTACGAGATGGCCCGGGCGGGAGGCTACGGCCTTCGGATCGAGGAGGAGGCCATCCCCGTCCAGCCGGTCATCCGGCGGACCGCCGAGCTCTTCTGTTTCGACCCGTTCGCCGCGATCAGCGAGGGCACCCTCATCGCCATGGTCGACCGGAAGGAATCGAAGGCTTTGATCGGGGCGCTCGCGGACGCGGGAATTCCCGCCGCGGAGGCCGGCGAGGTCGTCGACGCGGGGGAGGGCCTGAAGATCATCGGCCCGTCGGGCGAGCGGCTCCTCGAACACCCGACGGTCGATCCCTACTGGATCCTGGCGGCTGAATTCTCGAAATAGAGGGCCTGCCCGGAAGCCGTCAGTTCGCCATCTTGATGGCGGCCAGCTTATTCATGACCGAGAGGTCCCGTTCGCTCCTGACCTCCAGCCGGAACCCGCGTCCCTCGGCGTAAACGGGCGCCTCATCGATCGCCTTCATGATCGCTCGGGGAAGCTTCGCGGCGCGGGCCGCTTCGGTCGCCTTGCCTCCATAGACGAAGGCGCATAGGAAATGGCCGTCGCGGGGTAGAAGGTAGACGATGGTCCTCTTCTTATGCTTGAGGCGGAGCGACCAGGATTTGTAGAAGCCCCAGGTCTCGGTGATGGGTCCGTATTCCGAGGCGATGTGTCCGACGAATTCGTCCCAGAGCTTCTTCGAGGGTCCCAAGCCTTTGGCCAAGGCCTTATGGTCTGGGGCTTTCGCCTTGTCGTCGAAGCTCATGGGCCGCCTCCTCGGGGGCTTGTGGGACGCGCCGGGCGCCGTGTATTATAGGCTGGCCGGAGCCGGGGATTCAAGGCGATGAGAGAACCCTTCACAGTGGAAATGATGACCGAAAAGGCCCTGCTGTGGCGGTGCCTTCACGGCGGGCCCCTGACGGCCGGCTCCGTCGATGCCCTCGGACCGGACGGGCATATCCCTTATGAGGACTTCCGGGCCCGTAACCTGCGTTTCCTCGACAACCTTGTCAAGACCTACGGCGCCTGCGCCGTCGTGGCCAAGCAGGGCGAGGACGTCGTCGGCCACCTGCGTTTCTACCCCAAGGCCGTGCGCGAGCTGGCCGCCCCGGGCCTTGGGCTGTGCCTCCAACAGGAGTTCCCGTCCGGCCCGGCCGACGACCTCGGGCGGAGGAGGTTCCCGCCGCTCGACGAGATCGCCGACAAGACCCTCCTTGTGCACTGCATGATGGTCGCCTCCGACGGGCCGGGCGGGGGATCGTCGCGGCGCCGGGGGCTCGGCCGGCGTATGGCCGGGGCGCTCGTCGACTGGGCCGGCGCGAACGGATGGCGGGCCATCGAAGCGACCGCCTACGTGTCCCTGCCCATCATCTATACGATCTCCGGCCAGGCGGGCCGGAGCTTTTGGGAAGATCTCGGCTTCCGCCTCGACCGGACCGGGCACGAGCCCCTGCTCGAGGAGGAGAACGATTTCGTTCGGACCATGCGCGAACAGGCGGCCGCCTGGGGGATCGACCCGGCCTCGATCGCGGACAAGTATACGATGAAGCGCGACCTCTGAGGCCAATCTCTCCCTTGCCAGGAAGGCCCCGCTTGGCCAATAATGGCCTGAGCATGGAAGACATCTCGCGGGGGGTCCGCTCCTTCACGCTGGGCACGGCCGTCAGCCGGGTCATGGGCCTCGTCCGCGAGTCGGTCTTCGCCCACCTCTTCGGGGTTGGGGCGGCCACGGACGCCTTCAACGTCGCCTTCCGCATCCCGAACCTCCTGCGCGACCTCTTCGCCGAGACGGCGCTCTCCGACGCCTTCGTCCCCGTCCTTACCGCCGAGAAGGCCAAGGGCCGGGAGGCCCAGAACCGCCTGGCCTCGAACATCTTCAACGTCCTCTTCGTCGTGACCGGCTTCCTCTCGATCGTGGGACTTCTCGCGGCGCCCTATCTCGTCAAGGCCATCGCCTTCGGCTTCGGCCGCGTGCCGGGGAAGATCGACCTCACGGCCCAGCTGACCGCGGTCCTCTTCCCGTTCCTCCTCTTCGTCAGCTTGGCGGCCTGGGCCATGAGCTACCTCAATACGGAGAGGTCCTTCTTCGTGCCCTCCTTGGCCCCGGCCGTTTTCAACCTCTTCTCCATCGTCGTGCCGCTCCTGACGTACGGATGGTACGTGGCCCGCGGCAAGGAGCCCATCTTCGGCATGGCCGTGGGCGTCCTCGTCGGCGGGCTGATGCAGTTCCTCGTCCAGACGCCGCTCCTCCGGCGCAAGGGCTTCCGCTGGAGCCCTATCCTGAGCTTCCGCGACCCGGAGTTCCGGCGGGTCATGGCCCTGTTCTTGCCGGTCGCGATCGGTCTCGCGGGGACGCGCATCAATGTCCTCGTCAACACGATCCTCGTGACCCCGCTGGCCGAGGGGAGCGTCAGCTGGCTCAACTACGCCTTCCGGATCATGCATCTGCCCCTCGGGCTCTTCGGCGTCGCCGTCGGCGCGGTCGCCCTGCCGTCGCTCTCGAAGCTCGTGGTCGAGAACGACACGGCGGCGATCCGGGGGACGCTCACGGATTCCCTGAAGATGGTCCTCTTCCTGACCGTTCCCACCTCGGCCCTCATCGCCGGCCTGGCCATCCCCGTCACCCGGGCCATCTATGAGCGGGGGCGTTTCACGACGGCGGACACGCTGGCCACGGCCGGGGCGCTCGTCCTCTACGTCGCCGGGATCCCGTTCATGTCGGCGCTGCGGAACGTCGCCGCGGTCTTCTACGCGCACAAGGACGCCAAGACGCCGATGTACGCGAGCTTCTGCTCGATCGGCCTCAACCTCGTCCTCAACGCTTCGCTGATGTGGGTCCTGGGATACATGGCCTTCCCGCTCTCGACGACCCTGGCAGCGATCCTCAACGTGGGCATCCTCTACGCCCTGCTGCCGCGCAAGGTCGGCCCTATGGAGCTTGGGCCGCTGGCGGCCTACGCCGGGAAGCTCGCCGCGGCGTCCATCGCGGCCGGAGGAATCGCCTGGTTGGCGAACCGGCTGATCGTCGGGCAGTGGGGGACGTCCTTTCTCGCGACGGCCGGAAGCGTCGCCGCCTGCGGCGCCGTCGGCCTGGCCGTCTTTTTTGCCCTCTCACGCATCCTCGGGATCACGGAGACGCGCGATTATCTGAAGCGCTTCCTAAAAAGGTAAGAGGGGGTCAGATCTACTTTTTACCCAAAAACGGGTAAAAGGTAGATCTGACCCCTTCGGGTTGACCCCCTCTGCATGCCGGCCTATAATACGCTCCCCTCTTGGCCGGTCGGCCGCAGGCGTGTTACCCCGATAACTGAAAGAGATTTTCCGCGCTTGCGCGGAGAGGATCATGACCGACCACGACGAGCTCTTGAAGAACCTGGGCCTGGACGTCGAGCTCCATCACAAGATCTTCGACTCCATCGACCGGAATTTCCGCAAGACCGTCCTGGCCCAGAACAACCGCCCCGGCCGGATGGCTTACTTCGATGATGTCATCCACGGCGCCCACGGCGCGCGCGTCCAGGAGATCGTCGAGCGGCGCGCCGCCGGCGACAAGCTCATCGGCACGTTCTGCGTCTATGTCCCCGATGAGCTCATCCTGGCCCTGGGGGCCGTCCCCATGGCACTCTGCGGCGGGACGTCCCTGTCCATCCCTTACGCTGAGAAGATGCTGCCGCGCGACATCTGCCCCCTGGTCAAGTCCACCCTCGGACTGGCCCTGTCCAACACCTGCCCGTACGGACCGATCGAGGACCTGGCCGTCGGCGAGACGACCTGCGATGCCAAGAAGAAAACGTGGGACATCCTGGCCGCGGGGGGGGATTTCCACGTCCTCGAGGTGCCGCAGAAGAAGGGTCCCCGCGACAGGGACCTTTGGCATGAAGAGGTCGTCCAGTTCAAGGCCCGGCTCGAAGAGACGACCGGCCGGACGCTCGAGCCGGCGAAGCTCGCCGAGGCCGTCCGCCTGATGAACCGGAAGCGGCGGGCCCTGGCCCGTCTCAGCGAGCTCCGGAAGGAGACGAAGCCGCCCATCAGCGGCCTCGACGCCCTGGTCGTCATGCAGGGCGCCCTCATCGACGACCCGCTCCGGTTCTCGGCGAGGCTCGAAGCGCTGAACGACGAGCTCGAGGACCGGGTCCGCCGGGGCGCCGGCGTCGCCCCGGGCGGAGCCAAGCGCATCATGGTCTCCGGCTGTCCTTCGGTCATGGGCAACTGGAAGCTCCACCATCTCATCGAGACCGCCGGCGCCGTCGTCGTCTGCGACGAGACGTGCACGGGGACGCGCTACTTCTCGGCCCTCGTGGAGGAGCGCGACGGCGGCCTCGACGCGCAGATCGCCGCCATCGCCGCCCGGTATCTCACGATCGACTGCTCCTGCTTCTCGCCGAACGACGAGCGGATCGCTTCGGTCGCGCGTCTCGCCCGCGATCATCGCGTCGACGGCATCGTCCAGCACGTCCTTCAATATTGCCACACCTACAACGTCGAGGCCGTCCGCGTCGCCTCCGCCCTGAAGGAGTCCGGCGTCCCCAGCCTCAAGATCGTGACCGACTATTCCGAGGAGGACACGGGACAGCTCCGCATTCGCGTCGAGGCTTTCCTCGAAGGGCTTTCGAGGTAGAGGGGACGCGATGGCCGCGCCGGACCTCTTCCTCGGCCTTGACCTCGGCTCCCGGACGACCAAGGTCGTCGAGATGGCCGGCGGCCGGGTCGCCCGGTTCGATATCTTCGATACGACCCACGACTCCATCCTGAAGGTCCGGGCCCGGCTCGACCGGCGCGACTATGCGGGGGCCGCGGCGGCGGGCTACGGCCGCTACCTCACGAGCGCCCACCTCGACTGCCGCGTCGTGACCGAGATCACGGCCTGCGCGCTCGGCGCCCGCTTCCTCGACCCGGCGGCGGGTTTGGTCATCGACGTCGGCGGCCAGGATTCGAAGGTCATCCAGCTCGGGAACGGGGCCGGCGCGTTCACGGATTTCGAGATGAACGACCGCTGCGCCGCGGGCACCGGCCGCTTCCTCGAGGTCATGGCCCGCCTCCTCGGCTTCGGGCTCGAGGAGTTCGGCCGGGCGGCCTGCGAGACCCTGGAGACGGTCGCGCTGAGCAGCATGTGCACGGTCTTCGCCGAGTCCGAGGTCATCTCCCTTCTCGCTTCCGGCTGCGACCGGAAAGCGATCGCCCGGGCCCTTCACCAGTCCGTTGCCGACCGCGTCTTCCCGCTCGCGGCCCGGTTCGAAGCCCGGGGCGATATCCTGATGGCCGGGGGGGTGGCCTTAGATCCTTGCTTTGTGGACCTCCTGGCGCAGAAGCTCCGCCGCCCGATCATCGTCCCTCCGGACCCGCAGCTCGTCACGGCCATCGGCGCCGCCCTGGCCGCATCGGAAGGGGCCAAACCTTAACTTTTATGCTTTTCAGGACGGGTCCTGGGATAAGCACTGCGCCTGTGCGTGTCCCGATCCGACATTTAGGGACACACTTAAGATGCATGTATGTCCTCGCATATCAGAAAGTATAAAAGTTAAGGTTTGACCCCTTCTGCTATAATACGGCGCGAAATGTCGACGCCAGGCACGGCTCCCGTCGCCGATCGTTCCCTCCGGCGGACCGCCCTGGCCGTGTCGATGGTCTCCTCCTTCCTGACCCCTTTCATGGCTTCGGGCACCAACGTGGCCATGCCCCTCATCGGCAAGGAGTTCGGTCTGAGCGCGGTCGCCCTGGGCTGGGTCCTCACTGCATACACGCTGGCCGCGGCCATGTTCCTCGTTCCGTTCGGCCGCCTGGCCGACCTCGTCGGCCGCAAGAGGATCTTCGCCCTGGGCATCGGCGTCAATATCGCCGGAACCGTCCTCGCGGCGCTCGCCCCGTCCGGGACCGTCCTCGTCCTCGGGCGCGCCGTTCAGGGCGTCGGCGGGGCCATGATCTTCGGCACAGGCGTCGCCATCCTGACCTCGGTCTATCCCCCGGGCGAGCGCGGGCACGCCCTCGGCCTGAATACGGCCGCCGTCTACACGGGGCTCTCCCTCGGTCCCGTCCTGGGCGGGTACCTCGTCCACGCCTGGGGCTGGCGGAGCGTCTTCTGGGCGACGGTCCCCATCGCCGCCCTGGCCCTGGTCCTCACGCTCGTCCGGCTCGAGGGCGAATGGGCCGACGCCCGCGGCGAGGGCTTCGACCTCAAGGGCTCGGTCATCTTCGGCTCCGGCCTTGTCGCCCTGATGTACGGCTTCTCCCGCCTGCCCTCGATCGCCGGCGCCACGCTCACGGCCTCCGGCCTCTTCGCGCTCGTCGGCTTCGTCCTTTACGAGCTCCACGTCCCGGCTCCTCTCCTCGATCTTCGACTCTTCCGCCACAACCGCATCTTCGCCTTCTCCAACCTGGCCGCGTTCTTCAACTACAGCGCGACCTCGGCCGTCGCCTTCCTGATGAGCCTCTACCTCCAGTACATCAAGGGCCTGCCGCCCCAGAAGGCCGGACTCGTCCTCGTCGCCCAGCCCGTCGTCATGGCCCTCGCGTCGCCCTTCGCCGGTCGGCTCTCGGACCGGTCCGAGCCGAGGCTCATCGCCTCCGCCGGCATGGCCCTCTCGGCGGCCGGCCTTCTTCTCTTTTCCTTCGTCGGCGCCGGCACCGGCTTCGCCTTCATCATCGCCAGCCTCGCCTGCGTCGGCCTCGGCTTCGGGCTCTTCTCGTCGCCCAATACGAACGCCATCATGGGCTCCGTCGAGAAAAAGCACCTCGGCGTCGCCTCGGCCGCCCTCGGGACCATGCGCCTGACCGGACAGATGATGAGCGCCGGGATGACCATGATGATCTTCGCCCTTTTCATGGGCCGGGTTCCGATCCGGCCGTCCGTATACCCGCAATTTCTCATCAGCGTCCGCTTCGCCTTCGCGTTCTTCGCGGCCCTCTGCGTCGCCGGCATCTTCGCCTCGCTCGCCCGCGGCGACCGCTTGTCAAACGGGCCGTCCGCCCGATAGAATAGGTCCCGCGCCCGCCGCGCCGACCGAGGAGGACCGATGAGCCTGTCCCGCAAATCCTTTCTGAAAATGCTCGGGCTCGGGGCCATGGCCGCCGGCTCGAACGCCTACGGCCTCCCCTCGAAGGCCCTCGAGGACGCCCGCTCCGCCGCCAAGAAGCTCAAGATCACCGATGTCGAGATCTTCCTCTTCGACATCCCTCTCACGTCCCCGTTCCGCATCGCCATCGGCGAGATGACGGCGGCCACGGACCTCCTCGTCCGCATCCGGACC
>Ga0209253_10001501_pt1 | contig 20490 bp, 24 predicted proteins | sample FrelakmetBRP12BR_FD_187145 | JGI IMG/M metagenome (GOLD analysis project Ga0209253, IMG submission 187145) | Freshwater lake sediment microbial communities from the University of Notre Dame, USA, for methane emissions studies - BRP12 BR (SPAdes)... | ecosystem: Environmental > Aquatic >...
GATATCATGCACGGAAGTCAGAGGACCATCGGATTTGATGGGGCAAAGAATCTCATGCACCTTCTTTCCCTGCATAAAAACTGTAGTACATAGAGAAGCATCCCTGTGATTGGATGGGAAGAAGTGCCCGCTGCGGTCGTGTGAGGGACGGGGCTCCTCTTTGGGGGCGTGTATGTACCAGACAATAATCAGCAGCACAGACCTTCCCGCCGGCACCTTCATGCTCATTGCAACCGATCCGCTCACTGCGGCATCCGATCGTCAGATGATCACGGTCACCGAACAGGGTGCCGGATTTCCCGCGCTTCAGGCAGTGGCTGCACGGGAGCGGTTGTTTTTAGGGTTTTCGGCCGTACTTGGCTTCATTCTCTTCATCATCCTTACCATTTGTATCAGGAAATCCGTATAGGGGATTTCTGACGTAAAATAACGACTTTCTTGTGCGATCGATTAAAAGAAGGTGCCCGCGATGCCGGCAACAATGGTGGTCCGGTTGAGCCGGCCTTAAAGGATCATCCCACGCTCTGACTATTCCTGGTGGATGTGGTTAATCGCATCAAGTGCCCGGAGCGCCGCATCCTGTTTTGCGTCTGCAACCGTTGATCCGGTTCCTGTAAACGACCGGTCGCCTTCAAGGCAAACACGGTACGTGAAGAGCGGGTGGTGATCGGGGCCCTCCCGGTTGACTTCCTCATAGACGGGGAGCGGGAGTGTACGCTGCTGGCAGTATTCCTGCAGGTCGCCGATTGCATTACTATCGGACCGGTAATTTTTCAGGTAATCGGAAAAAAGATTGTTGACAAACACAGCAACTTCATCGAATCCAACCTCGCAGTACAAGGCACCAACAAGCGCCTCGAACGCGCCGCCACGCACCCGTTCGCCATACACGTGCTGGCCGGCAATTGCGGGCGGGATGAGCTGTTCGATGGCCCCCTGTGTACGCCGGCTGATGAGTGTGTCAAGCGACCGGTTCGAGACGGCCCAGCCCAGTATTTTTGTCATCTCCCCTTCATCAAGGGACATGCCCATTCCCGAAAACAGCGATTGTGCGATGATAAGGTTGAGGACCCGGTCACCGAGGAACTCGTACCGCTGCCAGTCATCCGTGGAGATGTCCCACCGCCCGGTTACCGGGTTCCCGTACGCAGCGTTATAGCGGGAGACAAAGGTCTCGATGATCCGGTCGATGTCGGGTGAAGGGACGCGGAGGAGGTCGATGAGCGATGTGCCCGACAGAGTATCCATCGATTGCCTTTCTGCTGGATGCAGAGATAATGCTATCGCCGCCGCTCCACCCCGACCCGGCCCTCTTCTGATATGAGGGTAAACCCCCGCTCCTCAAGAAACGTCCTGCTCTTCCCCGCCCCGTGGATCAGGAGCTCGGCGAGATCCTCTTTTTCATCGATATCCGTGTGGAGCCGAAACGAGTCGATCACCTCGCAGGAGAGCCCGCACTCTGCAGCGATCCGCATGTGCTTGAGAAAACTCCGCCCGTAGTAATCCACATGGAACCGTGCGGGTTCCTTAAGGTAGATAACGTTCGTTCCCCCGCCACGGCCGGGCACGATTGCCATATCCTTTTTCGTACCAGTGACCCGCTTGACTGACTCTGTATCGGCAAGCGGGAGGTCCGCCATGATGATCAGGACGCTTGTCACGGCACAGGAAAGGTACTCATTGAGTGCAGCGGAAAGTCCGGCGCCCGTTATTGTCACCTGTACAAGCTCGGAGTCGAAGAGCTCGGTACCGAGGACCACCGGCTGGCAGTCCGCGTCTTTGACCGCGGCAACAACATCCAGAAGCATTGCCTCGGCAAACGCCTCCCGCTCCTGCTCATCCAGGACACAGGAGAGGCGGGTCTTGGGGTTTTTGGGCTTGAACGGGATGACTGCCACGGTCATGGTACACTTTGTAGTGCGCCATAGGAAAAAAAGGTGTGTGTACTGTTCCGCTCATCGGCAGGACGAACGGATAGCCCGGGAACCTCGTATCGGTTTACTGCAACGGAGCACCAGGCCCTGTCCTTACCCGGCCGGATGGCACCAGGATCTCGAAGCATGCCCCGGTTCCCGCTGTTCCGGTCTCGCGGATCTGCATATGATTTGCGGCAAGGATCTCGCGTGCAATGTACAGCCCCCAGCCGGTCTTTTTGCCAAACCCCTTCTCAAAGATTTTCTCTTTGTCCTCTGGCGCGACGCCCACACCATTATCTTCAAGAGAGAGGATAGCGCCATGGTCAGCAGGCTGGAGCCGGATCCGGATCTCAGTGGTTTTTTTGCCATGGCAAACCGCGTTCTCAAGGATATAGGCAAAGACTTTGAATACGAGGGGGTCGGCATAGATCGAGGCAGTACCATTGTCTACGAGAACCGCGACCGTACCGGTATCGATCTCCTCGCGGGCTTGCCATACGAGCCTCGCGAGTTCCTGCCATACCGGCGCTTCGCTGCCAATGTTCTGGAAAACCTTGGAATAGGCAAAGATCCGCCGTATCTTTTCGGATGCCCGGTGTTCGATTTCAAGGAAGTGGAGAAGTTTTTCGTCATCCACCATTGTGCGCAACAGCTCGTTGTACCCCATGATGGCGGTCATCTGGTTCAGCACATCATGACGCGTGACACTCCCCACAACCTGCAGTTTCTTCTCTGCACGATCGAGCGCTTCTTTGAGCCCGGCAACCGTGGGTCCTGGAGTGTCAGGCAGTCCGCCATGACCCCCAGAGTGCTCTCCTTTCACGCCCTGATTGTTTTTTTCACTGGACATACTGACCCTGCCGGCCGCTGGTGTCATGGGGCCGGGACGAATAGAACGTTCGTATACACTACTCATTATCGCCGCCTATTAAGATACCGATGGTTTTTTTCCACCGGCGTTTAACGGAGAGGGAACGTATCATGCGCCCCCATGCCGCAGAAAAAGAACTAATGCAGAACGCAACAAAATAGAAAAGAGCCAGAAGTTGTGTGATATTCCCATGTCCAGCCATACGATAACCTTCACCAAGAACCTCTTTCTTCCGCTCACCACAGTCTGCCGGAACCGGTGCGGTTACTGCGGCTTCCGCACCCCTGTCATGGAGGGTTGCCTGATGGCGCCGGAGATTGTCAAGCGGACAATCCGGCAGGGTGCAGAGCTGGGATGCACCGAAGCGCTTTTTACCTTCGGTGAACGTCCCGAGCTGGAACCGGGGTTCGATACCTGCCTGCGCCGGATCGGCTATACTCGGTTTCTCGATTATGTATACGCGATGTGCCGGTATTCAATCGAGTGCGGGGTGCTCCCGCACACCAATGCCGGTATCCTCACGCACGATGAGATGGCGCGACTCAGGGAAGTGAACGCGAGCATGGGGATCATGCTCGAAACCACCGCTGATGTCCCTGCTCACCGCAGTTCGCCGGGCAAACAACCGAAAGTCCGCCTTGCGATGATTGAGGATGCCGGCGTGCAAAAGATACCCTTCACAACAGGGCTCCTGCTGGGAATCGGCGAAACGATGGCAGACCGCGAAGAGTCGTTAAATGCAATCCGCGACCTGCACCGGAGATACAGGCATATCCAGGAAGTCATCATCCAGAACTTCTGCCCAAAACCCGGGACAGCGATGGCGGAAAGCCCCGTCCCGGCGACCGATGAGATCTGTGCAACAATACGGCTTGCACGGGAGATCCTTCCCAAGGATATCGCCATCCAGATCCCTCCCAACCTTGTGGATGCTGAAAAGCTCATCCCCTGCGGCGTAAATGATCTCGGCGGTATCTCGCCGCTTACCATCGACTATGTAAATCCCGGACATCCGTGGCCGGCAATCGAAGGGCTCCGGGAGATTGTTAAGAATGTGCAGCTGAAAGAGCGGCTCTGCATCTATCCCCAGTATATCGATCGCGGCTGGTACCACCCCGACCTGCAACCCCTAATAAACAGGCTCGTACATACCTTAGAACAGAGGAAGCAGACATGAAGCAGCGTGACCTGTTATACGAGGGGAAAGCAAAGTCCGTATACCGAACCGAAAAAAAGGGCAGGCTGATTGTCAGGTTCCGCGATGACATCACCGCCTTTGACGGCGGGAAGAAGGATGTGCTTGAGGACAAGGGGAGTTACAACGCCCGGGTCTCTGCATTCATCTTTTCATTTCTCGAACGGCACGGGGTAAAAACCCATTTTATCAGCATGCTGGACGACCGGACGATGGTCGTGCGCGAGCTCTCCATGATCCCGCTTGAGGTGATTGTAAGGAACGTTGCCGCCGGATCGATCACCCGCAACTACCCGTTCAGGGAGGGGGAGAATCTTGACCCGCCGGTCATCGTGATCGATTACAAGGACGACAGCAGGCACGATCCAATGCTCAATGACGACCTGATCGTGGCATTGAAGATCTGCACCTCTCAGGAACTCAAAAAAATTAAAACAACCGCGAAACATGTCAATTCCCTGCTCAAAGGCGCTCTTGCAGCGCAGGGCATCACGCTGGTGGATTTCAAGATGGAGTTCGGGAGGCAGGGGAAAACGATCTACCTTGGCGACGAGATTTCCATGGATTCAATGCGGCTCTGGGACACAAAGACCGGTGAATCGCTGGACAAGGACGTTTACCGGTTCGATAAAGGCGATGTAATGGCGACATACAGCCGTGTCGCACGGCGGATCACTGCACAAAAAGAAGAGAACCGGTAAAAAACCAACGGAGACTCTGACGATGAACTATGATGTGACAATCACCATTGCCCTCAAGGAAGGCATGCTCGATCCCGAGGCAAGCGCGATACAGAATGCAATCACAAACCTCGGTTACATGACGGAATCCCTGCGTACGGCACGGCTGTTCATGATCCGGCTCGATGCTCCCGACAGGGAAGCGGCGCGTGCTATGGCGCAAAAGATGTGCGAGCGACTGCTTGCAAACCCTGTCATCCACCGGTACGAGATTGAGGTTGCTGGATGAGGTTTGCCGTCATCCAGTTCGGGGGGAGTAACTGCGACCGTGACGTGCAGTACGTCCTTTCCGATGTCTGCGGCGTGGATGCCGACTTAATCTGGTACAAGGAGGGGCTATTACGGAGCTACGATGCGGTGGTGCTCCCTGGCGGGTTCTCGTATGGCGACTACCTGCGCGCCGGCGCCATCGCCGCCCGCACGCCGATCATGGCAGATGTGATCAGACACGCGATGAACGGCAAGCTTGTGCTGGGCATCTGTAACGGCGCCCAGATCCTCGCTGAAAGCGGGCTCGTGCCCGGTGTCTTCACCATCAATAATTACCCGAAGTTCATCTGCAAACCGGTGCACCTCCGTGTGGAAAACGCTGCCTCGCCATTCACGTCAGCATACCGGAACGGTGATGTCATCCGCATCCCGATCGCCCATGCGGAAGGCCGGTATGCCGCGCCCGCGGAAACGCTCGCATCCCTGAATGCAGGCAACCGGATCGCGTTCCGGTTCTGTGATGAGAAGGGGGCGGTTACTGCCGCGTGCAACCCGAACGGTGCTGCGGAGAACATTACCGGCGTCCTCTCGGAGCAGGGAAATGTGCTCGCGATGATGCCGCATCCTGAACGGGCATCGGAGAATATTCTGGGCTCGGTCGATGGCAAGCCCGTCTTTGACTCCATGATCGGGTTCATTGAGCGCAAAGGCTAACGTATGAAAGGCAGAAGATCTCACCAGCAACGCAACGTGGCTAAGGATACCATGGCAGATGACAGCACTGAAGCAGAATTACTGAAATGGGCGCAGGATTACGCCGCAGAGCACGGGTGGGTGCTGAACCCCGACGAAAAGCAGCTTGCCACGATCATCCGCGGGCTTGCGAGGAATAAAACGCGGTTCGGGCACCCGTACTGCCCCTGCCGGCTGCGGAGCGGTGACGAGGAGAAAGACTGTACAATCGAGTGCCCGTGCGTGTACCACAAGGATGAGATAGAAAACGACGGCAGCTGCCATTGCAACCTCTACTTCCGCACGAATGAGCCATAATTATTAATGCCTTTTTTACCATGCGAAAGGATTCAGTACGTTGGGACCCTGGTTTTAATTCGGGACTTGCACCTGTTATCGGCCGTGCCCCGGTCCTTCTCATCCTCGGCAGTTTCCCGTCACGGCGGTCACTGGAACAACGGGAGTACTATGCCCATCCTATGAACCAGTTCTGGCGGATCCTTGAGACACTCTTTGGCATCGGAAGGGGCCACCCTTACCGGCAGCGGGTTGACGATCTGATCCGGCACCGCATTGCACTCTGGGATGCGATCGGCGCCTGTTGCCGGGCAGGAAGTGCTGACCACCGGATCACCGGGCCGTCACTGAATCCTGTCCGGCAGCTGCTCACCTCCTGCCCCACGATCCGCGGGATCGCGTGCAACGGGACGACCGCCGCCCGGTACGTGGACAGGCTCCGGCTTCCACCCGGCATCAGGATCATCCCGCTGCCATCCACAAGTCCGGCAAACACGCACTTTACCCTCGCAGAAAAGACGGAACAGTGGGCGATCTTGAAAGAGATCGTCATGCCTTAAAAATAATTTGTACCTTACCGCTCCAGCCGGAATTTCAGGAAGATGACGTGGTAGATCGCGTAGAACCCGACCAGCACCGCAGCACTGTACCCGAGTATCGCAAGCCAGAAGACTTCATTGGGCAGGGTAAGGGAAGAGGAGATAAGAACGAGGGATGATCCGACCACGAGAGCTGCCACCACGAGCCCGATCATGAGCTTATCGCTCGCACGGTCGAGTGCCATCTGGAGTTTCTGGATGTCAGTATCGACCACCTCGAGACGGACCGTCCCTGTGGAGAGGCGTTTTAACATCAGGTTTACGTTCCGGGGCAGATCGAACATCGCATCCACAGCCTCCATCATGGAGTTGGATGCCCGCTTCAGGTAGGCGGCGGAGAGGTTGTCTGTATCAGCGAGTTTGGTGAGATACGGGGTCATCTCCTTGCCGACATTGAACTTCGGGTCGAGCCTGATGCCGATATCAAGCACCATGACAAAGACCTTTAACAACAGCATCAGGTTCATCGGCACCTTGAGCTTGTACCTTCGCATTGTCTCAGTGAGTTCGGTGACCATCAACCCGAAGTCGAACTGCTGCACCTCGTCCCCCCCGCCGCCAAAGTCGTGCATCATGATGTACAGGTCATCGCGCAGGGCCTCGCGATCCACCTCGTTGATCTGGATGCCGAACCCTTCCAGTGATTTGAGCATCAGCTCGATATCATCGGATACCAGCGCAAAGAGCAGGTTGATGAAGATCTGCCGTTTCTCCGGGCGCAAAACCCCGACGATACCAAAGTCCAGGAAGACAACATCCCCCTCTTTTGTCACGAACAGGTTGCCGGGATGCGGGTCGCCATGGAAGAACCCGTCTTCAAAGATCATCTTGAGGTACGCGTGGAACCCGAGCACTCCCACCGCATGCGGCTCTAAACCAAGGCTCCGGATTGCATCCGGGTTATCGATCCTCACGCCGTCAATAAATTCCATGACCAGCATGCGGGGCGAAGAGTATTCCCAGTAAATTTTGGGGAACCGGATGCCGGGGACGTCTTTGAAATTGCGTGACATCCGATCGGCGTTTCTGCCATCACGTAAAAAATCGAGCTCCTTCCGTATCTGCTGGGTAAAGTCCTGCACCATGCCGATCGGGTTATACACCCGCACCTCAGGGAATACCGCGTCGATACGGTCTGCCATCGATCCAAGGATGGCAAGGTCGGTCTCGATCACATCAGGAATTCCCGGGCGCTGGACTTTGAGGGCAACCCTGGTACCGTCCTTGAGGACTGCCCCATGCACCTGTCCGATGGAGGCGGATGCGAGCGGAGCCTCGTCGATCTCGGAGAACCAGTCGTCGATAGTTACGCAGCTCTGCTGGATGACAGCCCTGACATCGGCAAACGGCAGCGGTTTTGCATGGTCCTGCAGTTTTTTAAGCTCCCCGATCATCTCGGGCGGCAGGAGCTCCGTCCTCGTGCTCATGATCTGCCCGAACTTCACAAACGTCGGGCCGAGCTCTTCAATCGCGAGGCGTATCCGCTCATAGACCGTTGATGTGTCAGGAGGGCCGCCGGGTGTGGGGATCCGGAACCGGGGTTTTCCCGGAAACATCTTCTCCAGCGCGATGCCAAAACCGTACTTGCCCAGCACGTCCACGATCTGCGCGTACCGCCGGATCCGTGTGACCATGCGTAGTGGTATGACGTCAGGCTACTTAACGGTCACTTGCTGGGCGAGAAAAAGCACGTCGCCACTTACGACTCTTTTTTGAACACCACGATCCGGTTCGTATTGGTGCCGCAGCCCATATTGTCCACACCCCAGATATGGGACGTCTTGGTAAACGCCTGCATGTTGATCATGACCGCTTCGCAGGTGAACCCGGCGCCGATCCCCAGCGGTATGACGTGCTCATCGAGGCGGACGGTCCCCTTCCGCACCTCACCCACCTCGAATGCCACCACCCCGCCGGGTGCTGTCACCCGGTACAGTTCGTGGAATACCTCACCCATCACCCCCGCCCACTCCCTGACCGTCCGTGCCATGGTAATCGTTGTCTCAATCATATCGCTGTCAAGCCCGTTGAACCAGCAGCGCAGCCAGTTGTCACCAGGGTATTGCACAATATTTAAAAAAGGCGGTGACGTGACGGTGAGCTGTACAGAATCAGACGGGATCTCCGGGGTCGACCGTGCATCACCTGTCAGGAACCGTGCTGATGCACCGGCCCGGCGCAGGTTCCGGGCCTGGGCAGGGGTCAGGGTCCTGATCAGGCTTCTGGTTTTTTTTGCGATGAGCGCGTGGGTATCACGGTACTCCGGTGCCTGACGCCGGCGGACGTTGATCCTTTTCTGGCTTTGCGGTGACACTGCCTGGTTGGGCGGGAGCGTATACACTGAGAAGAATCCGGATGAGTGCCCGGTCAGCCGGTTTGTCGCGACCATCGCGATCCAGCGGTCAATCGCATCCTCCTCACCGGTATCCCGCCGTTGGCCAAGGTAACCCTTGAGTGCAACAATTTCGCGTTCCGTTGCCGGATCGTAAAACATGGAGAGGTCAATTCCTGCAGATCCGCCATCGCGGGGAATCGCGGTAAGCCTTTTTGTTACCGCGGCAGCGGCCGGTGGACAGAACCTCGGTTCGGTCATAGCCCTTGAGAGGGGGTTTGCATCGTTGGCAATCACGTTCCTGCCGCAGAGTCCCGCTTCGAGGACGGTTGTCCCCCTGCCGCTGAACGGGTCATACACGAGATCGCCCTGTCCTGTGAACAGGTCGATGAAGAAACGCGGGAGCTGGGGCTTGAAGCAGGCCCGGTACGAGATCTCGTGAATGGAAGACGCCTTTCGCTGCGCCGACGTCCAGAACTCGTTGATGTACACCGGTACCTGGCATCCTCCAAACGAACCCATGGTTACCTGAGTGGGTATCTGCCGGTACGTCGGGCTGGTAAAACGAGAGAGATGGGTGTTCAGGTCAGATGCACTCGAACCTGCCATGATAATCGGACTCCTTAATAGAAACATTGGTACGATGATCGTATATCCTCTCTGATGGGAGATCGGATCATTCCCAGTGGCTCTTCCCTGTAAGACACGGGAGGGGAAGACATGGGGGGGCCGCCCACGCGGCGGGGATGAATCGATCGCGGAACCCTCTGGAGCGTTAAAAGATACTCCGGAATGGTTGAAAAATTAAAAAGATCTGGATTTCAACAGAGATTGAAAAATCCTTTAATCATTTATGCGTGAAATACGCCATCACGCCATCATCCAAAACCGCATCGATCCTTGCAAACCCGACACGCTCAAACTGCACGACATTTCCCAGCTCTTTTTTCACTGCAGGCTCGCAGAGCCCTGAAACATCGCCGTCCTGCGTCCGGAGGGTGCATGGCACACTGCCCTGAGCCGGCAGCCACTGGATGATGGGTGCCTTTGCCGCCCGGGCATCCGCAAGTGCATCACCCGCATACTCGAGGTTCGGGATATCCTCATTCCACGTAACCTTTACATTGAAGAGGTCTTTTAACCGCACCATCTCAGTGCCGGGGACAAGTTCTGACCGGGGCAGTAAAACGGAACCGGTGAACTCAAGTGTCCGTGTGCCCCGTGCCGTGTCGGCGGGATGGAGCAGCGCGTGGGCGGTGTGCGGGGGGGCGCCGCTGATGCGAAGTCCGATGGGATCGGGGACAAAGAAGTACCGGTTCGCAACCGGGTCGACCAGCTTCCGGTTCTCGGAGTACAGGTTGTCCCACGAGAACGAGATGTCAGTCTCCCCGATGCCGATTGCAAGCACCGCGTTTCTCACGGCTTCAGGCAGTATGCCGCGGCGGGCAAGCGCCCGCAGGGTGCCAAGCCGGATATCGTCCCAGCCGGTGTATGTCCCCTCATTAATCCCGATCCGCATCTGCGATGTGGACAGCACAACGCCCTCAATTCCCATCCTGCCGTAGTGCCGGTAGAACGGCACCTTCCAGCCAAAATGGTCATAGATATAGCGCTGCCTGCGGGTGTTGGCGATGTGGTCCTTGCCCCGGATCACGTGCGTCACACCGAGCAGGTGGTCATCGGCAACCACCGAGAAGTTCATGAGCGGGTAGACATGTGCATCCACCTTTGGATGGGGAGGTGAATCAAGGATCCGAAACGCAGGGAAGTCCCGCATTGCAGGGTCGGGGTGGTTGAGATCGGTCTTCACCCTGACGGTAGCCTCACCTTCCCTGAAGTCATGGGCGAGCATCTTTTCCCATAATTCAAGGTTCAGTTCGACCGGCTGTTCCCGGCACGGGCAGGCAGTCCCTGCCATCTTCATCTCCCTGAATCGCTCGTTGTCACAGGTGCAGACATATGCCCCGCCCCGCCCGATCAGTTCTCTGCAGAGATCGTAATAGTGAGGTAACCGCTCGCTCTGGGTCACGGTTTCAGTAATGCCCAGCCCAAGCCAGCGTATGTCCTCTTTGACTGTCTCGTATGCATCGGGGTCAACGCGCTTAGGATCGGTATCTTCGATACGCAGGATGTACCTGCCGCCATACAGCCGAACGTATGCGTCATTGAGCACGGCGGCACGGGCGTGCCCGATATGGAGGGGGCCCGAGGGGTTGGGCGCAAAACGCATGACAACGCCGCCCTCTGCCCCTTCAAGACCGGGGAGTACCTTTTTGTGCTCGTGTTTTTCAGAGAGCGCTGCAACCATCTCCGGCGCGATCTCTTCAAGCGTTGCGAGCCGCTGTTCAGGAGCGAGTGCCGCCACATCGGCAATGGCCTCTCGTGCCAGCGCCGCCACCTCCTTTGCCCGCGTGCGAAGCTCGGGATGGGCACCCATAACCATGCCGATCACCGCCCCGCTCTGCGGCACACCCCCATGCTTCACGGCATTCTGGAGTGCACAGCGGTAGAGCAAATCCCGCAGGTCCTGCCCTGCCATCTAGAAGCTCCGCGTCACGAAAAACTCGCCAATATTTTTTAACAACTCCCGTTCCGGAGAGGGGGGCAGCATATTGAGCATCCGGTTACTGCCTGCAACAAGATCACTGGCAACCTTCTTCACTTCGTCAATGACGCCGGAATCCTTAAGCAGCCTGATCACTTCATCAACTTCAGTATCTGAAAGGTCGCGTCTGTACTGCGACAGGTCGATCCCTTTCTCCCGCGCCTTGATCCAGATCAGCGTCTGCTTCCCCTTCCGCAGGTCGGAAGCCCGGTCCTTGCCGCTCCTGTCGCTGGGAGCAAGCAGGTCGATGAGATCGTCCTGGATCTGGAATGCGATACCGGTGTTGAGCCCGAACTGGTAGAGTGCTTTTGCCTGGTGCGCATTGCCCCCGGCAAGGATCGCCCCGATACCGGCAGCGGCAGCAAAGAGCACCCCGGTCTTCTTTCGTACCATCTCCAGATATTCATCTTCGGACACGTCATGGCGCTTCTCAAATGACATGTCCATGTGCTGCCCGGCGCAGATCTCGGCACAGGCCCGGGCCAGCATGGAAACCGCACGCACCTTGGCATTCTCGGTAGCGATCGCAATGCAGAGAAACTCAAACGCACGGGCGTACAGGACATCCCCTGCGAGGATACCGGTCGGCATGTCCCACTTCGTGTGGACTGTTGGAACCCCGCGGCGCATCGAATCATCATCCATGATATCGTCATGCACGAGCGTGAAGGTGTGGATGAGCTCAAGGGCGAGAGCGGCCGGCAGGATGTCCGAAGAACTCCCGTGCTTCACTGCATCGGCGGAAAGCATCACGACCGCGGGGCGAAGGCGCTTGCCGCCCGCGAGGAGCAGGTGGGCCCCCGCTCTGTCAAGGTCGCTTGAGGATTCCCCGAACGATCGGTTGATCAGGCTGTCGACCTGTCGTGCAACAGAGTCCAGGTACGCTTCGAGTTCCATGGATGTTCCCCCTAATTCAATTTGAGGCGCTGCCCGTTACGAAGCATGTGCAAATCGGATTGGAGCGTGTAGCCCATCTCTGTCGCAAAATCCGCATAGCTCGCGGTCAGTTTCATATTCCCGTGGGCAGGGATGATATGCTGCGGGTTCAACAGGTGGACGAGCTCGTAGTGGTCCTCCTGGTACGCGTGCCCGCTGACGTGCAGGTCCTCGAAAATGCGGACCCCCGCAAGTCTCAGGTGTGCCTCCACCATATAGCGCTGCCCGAAGTTCATCGGGTTGGGGATCACGGTTGCCGAGAAGATCACCTTATCGCCCTTTGTAAGCTGGTAGGGGGTATCTCCGGTAGCAAGCCGTGTCAGCATGGAGCCCGGTTCGCCCTGGTGCCCGGTGATGATTGGCAGGAACTGGTCCTTGCTCGCCTTCATCATCCGGCGCAGCGTCCGGTCGATCGTACGCCGGTTGCCAAAGACGCTTGTCGTCGAAGGGAATGAAACAAGCTTCATCTGCTCGGCCGTCACCGAGTACCGCTCCATCGACCTGCCCAGAAGGATGGGTTTTCTCCCGATCTCGTGGGCGCACTCAGCAATTGTTTTAACACGCGAGATGTGTGAAGAGAACGTAGAGACGAGGATTGCGTTCTTGTCATCCTCGTAGCTGGTGATGGTGTCCCGGACAAGGTCGCGGGCGATCCGCTCGCTGGGGCACCTTCCCGACCGCTCGATATTGGTAGACTCAACGATCAGTGCAAGTACTCCCTCTTTCCCAATCTGGCGGAGCCGCGCAAAGTCCGGCGGTTCACCGATGACCGGGGTCCGATCAAGCTTGAAATCAAGAGCATAGACAATCGCACCATGCGGCGTATGGAGCACCGGCGTCACGGTGTCAATGATGGAGTGCTGCATCCGGACGAACTCTAAGACAAGCGTCTGGGAAAGCGTGTACCGCTGCCCGGACTTGAGCGCGAAGAGCTTGTTGTTGACCCCGAATTTTTGTTCTCCGGATATCTGCTGCCGGATCAGTTCTGTCGTATAGGGCGTCGAGATGATCGGCGCATTGTACCGGTGGGCAAGCTTCGGGATCGCCCCGATATGGTCAAGGTGGCCGTGCGAGCAGACAATCGCCTTCACTGTCCCCTCGACCCCGTTCATGAGCGTATCGTCAGGAATCGCCTTGATCTTGATCAGATCAAGGGAGTGCATATTCTCAATCTCCGCGTCCTCATGGATCATCACCTGATCCAGGCGGAGCCCCATGTCAAAAATGACAATTTCCTTGCCGCAGCGGACGGCAGTCATATTTCGCCCGACTTCGTCATACCCGCCTACTGCAATAATTTCTATATCCATGTGTTGTCTCCTGTTGTGTTGTTGTATATGGTTAAAACAAATTTTTAAAACATTTATTCTGCAACCATTGCCGGATTATCCCGGTCAATCATCTGCCGTGTCCTTCCGCTGACAAACATCCGCGCCTTTTTCAGGTCGGGGATCCTCGCTGAACCGGTGAGAAACATCGCCACGTCCAGCTGCCGGTGGATTGTATCAATCGTCCGCTCCACCGCCGCGTCACTTTCGAGTGCAGGGGCCAGCAGGGGCAGCGCCATGCCGCACAGATCCGCACCGAGCGCAAGAGCTTTTGCCATGTCAAGCCCGCTCCTGATGCCACCGGACGCAATCACGGGTCCCCCCGATGCAAGCACCTCGCAGAGGCTTACGACCGTGGGGATGCCCCAGTCAGCAAAATCCTCGCCCAGCGCTTTTTTCTGCCGGTCCGTTTTGTTCCGGCTCTTATCCGCACGGGCGCTCTCCACTGCCGCCCATGAGGTGCCCCCGGCACCGCCAATGTCGAGCGCGGCAACGCCCGCACCCCAGCACTTCCGTGCAGTCTCCGCCGATATGCCGGAACCGGTCTCTTTTACGATGACCGGTGTCTTCTGCTCATGGCAGAGCAACCGGATTGCATCAAGGCAGCCTGCCGCATCATGATCTCCCTCCGGCTGGATCGCTTCCTGCAGGAAATTGAGGTGGATCGCAATCGCATCAGCACCGATCATCTCGATCGCACGCTCCGCCCACCCGGTGCCGTGTTCACGGAGCTGTACTGCACCAAGGTTTGCGACAATGAAGGCCTTCGGCGCCTCGTCCCGGACTACCGAGAACGTATCGGCAAGGTCAGGATTTTCAAGCGCTGCCCGCTGCGAACCGACACCCATGCCGATTCCGTAGCGCTCGGCCGCCCGTGCGAGCCGGGCATTCACCGCTTTCGTTTCGGGATGTCCGCCCGTCATCGCAGAGATGAAGAGGGGGGAAGAGAACCTGCGGGACAGAAACCGCGTGCGCCGGTCAATCGCCGCCATATCGCACTCCGGCAGCGCGTTGTGCACGAACCGTATGTCAGAAAAACCGGCATCGCCGCGCTCGATATCCTCTTCTGCACAGATCCGCATGTGATCGAGCTTCCGCGACGATGTAAAACGCTTTTTGTCCCCCATAATTACCTTACCCTCCCGCGCTCACTTTCGTCCCGCCGCAGTCCCGTCCTGACAGGAAATCGGGGATGCGCGAGACATGAAATATTTCAGACCCGATACCCGCATTCGCGAGTTCGAGCAATTCGTTAATCTTTCCTCTCATTCCACCGGTGACGTCGGCATGGGACGAGCTGCCGATCCGGAGTGTGCGGGCCGATGCCGGTGTAACCACCGGCACCACCGCTCCCCCATCCAGCACTCCCGGTACATCGGTGGCGAGCCCCACGCGGCGCATTGCAAGCAGCGGCGCGAGATAACGCACCAGCTGGTCGCCTGACACGATACAGGCACCGCGGGTAAAGTCCATCACCACGTCACCGTGGATCACCGGAACCATCCCCAGCAGCAGCATCTGTTCGAGGTGCCGGTGCTCGAAACCGGCCAGCCTGCCGCCATCGGCAAACGCGACATGGAACGGGTGGATTCCCACCGCCACCACTCCCTGGTCCCGCAGGGCCTCAACCACCGCTGCGTTGAGCCCGGAAACCGCGTGGTGGGTGACGGCAATCCCTTCCCCGTGCCCGGCAGTGGCACCGCGGTCAAGCCGGTACCGCTTCGCTTCAGGGTGCCCGCAGGAACCCGCCCCGTGGACGATGACAAGCCCGGTCACCCGGCTCCCGGCAACGGCAGCCGCGATGGTTGACAGCTGCTCCCGTTGTATGGAACAGTCGCCGCTCTTGTCAGTGATTACACTCCCGCCAATCTTGAGCATCATGCGGTCAGACATGGTTCTCCCTGCGTGCTCCCTCAATGTCGATACCGGTCACGATCGCCCGTGCATTGCACGATTCGATCGCCTTTGCCACCCTGTGCTTGACCCCCTTTGGGGAGAGGGCAACCATGCATCCCCCGCCCCCGGCGCCGGTGAGCTTGGCACCGAACGCTCCCGCTGATCGTGCCGCAAGCACGAGCCGGCTGAGCGCAGGGTGCCCGACACCAAGAGCATCCAGCAGTGCGTGGTTCATGTCCATGTACCATCCGAGTTCCTTGGGATTGTTGAAATAGTGAATCGCATTCAGGCTCACTCCCTCAATTGCATCAAGCAGGGGATTCACAATCTCTGGATGTTTATCCTTGAGCTCGCTCACCTGCTGCACCATCCGGGAGGTGTTGTGGGAGACAAGCGTATCGCCGATGACAATGTGGAGGTTCTGCGGGGGCAGGCGCCGTCGTGACGAACCGGTGATAAGCACGATCCCGCCATAGGACGACACAGTTGTATCCGTTGGGCTCGCCCTGCCTTTCTGCACCTTCTTTTCTATGTCATATGCCATGTTTGCAATATCTTCCCGGGTTTTTTTTAGCCCGAATTCATCGTTGATGGCGCAGAGCGTGGCGACCGTGATCGCCGCAGATGACCCCAGCCCCGATGAACTCGGGATCTGGGAATTGATATACACGCTGCCGGAAACTCCCATGTCAGCAAAGCAGTTCTGGATGTAGGGGGAGCTGACGGCATGGGGGCGTTTGCTCTTACGCACCGTCACAAATACACGGGGTTTTATCGCCATCGCGATCCCGGGCTTCCCGTACACCACTGCATGTTCACCGAACAGAAAGACCTTGCCCGGCGCGCTCCACGTTGCCAACCTAGATCACCGCAATGGCTGCGTACCCCACGACCTCGCGGCGGTCACCTGTGATCTCGCCGCTCGTCGTGTACCGGATGAGTTTTCCCGCGGTTGCCCCGAGCGTCCGGCATGCTGCAACCATGGCGGCAATCGGGCCGTACCCGCAGGCCGAGACATTCCGTTCCTCGATCCTGCGGTAGAACTCGCCACTATCGAGTGACTTGAGGGGTTCGATTGCATACAGATCATTCTCCTGTGCAAGGGCCTCAGGCACATAATGTGAGAAGTCGCTTGACGCCACGATCCTCACATCCCGCCGCGTCCTTTGTATGGCAGAAACGATCTTTTCGGCAAGCAGCTTCGCGCTCATCTCATCCTGTTCACCCATCATCACCGGCGCGATCCGTGCCCTCGGGAACCTGAACTTGATAAACGGCATCTGCACCTCGAGCGAGTGTTCATCTGCGTGCGAAAACTCGTCAGTTTCTAAATCAAGCTCTTCCACAAACGCCATGTCGGTATCGAGCACTCCGAGAGGGGTCTCCCAGGACACCGATGAAACCGCGGTCATATACCCCCTGTGGGATGGGCCGATGACAATAAACGTTCCTGAAAAGTCAGCGGGGACTGCGGCATATGCCCGCGCCGCAACCTCTCCCGAATAGATATACCCTGCATGGGGTGCGACAATACCCTTTGCATCCAGCGCTACGTCGCTGCCAGAAAAAAACCGCGTGAGCAGCTGCTCCAGATGGCTGGGGTCCCTGGGGTAGAACATGCCTGCCACTGCGCATGTACGCATCTTCATCGGATCAACCCTCTGGTCAAACTGGTATATCTAGAGATCGGTTGACGGAACAGGGACACACGATCTCAGATATCGGTCTCGAAATCCTCGCTGGTGAGTGCCGTTGATATGCCACGGAGACGGAGCATCTCGCGGGTGAGCAGGAAGTATAACATGGAGAGTGCCTTTCTCCCCTTGTTGTTGGTCGGGATGACGAGGTCAACAAACTTTGTCATGTTGTTCGTATCGCAGAGCGCGACAACGGGGATGCCGCACTGCACCGCTTCGTGGATTACCTGTGCATCTCCGATCGGATCGGTGACAACAACGGCTTCCGGCTCGATGTAGCCATCGAGCACAGGATTCGTGAGCAGCCCGGGAATGAACCGCCCTGTCGCAGACATCGCCCCGATTGTGTCGGCGAACTTTTTCGCCGGGTATTGCCCGTACTGCCGGGAGGTCACAACGAGGATGTTGGGTGGCTCATACTGGTTCAAGAATTTCGCCACGGTCTTGATCCGGGAGTCGGTCTCGCGGATATCTAAAATATAGAGCCCGTCACCGCGGACGCGGTAGATGAACTTCTTCATATCCTTGCTCTTCTGCTGCGTGCCGATGTGGACCCCCGCCGCAAGGTAGTCCTCGACGGGGATGAGCGGTTCTTTTAATTCTATTTCCATCTCGGTAACTTGGGTCATAGCTGTTCCTCAATGCGTATCAGTTCGTTCAATTTTGCAATGCGCTCCCCGCCTACAATACCGGTCTTTAAAAATACACAGGAAAACGCGGTTGCGAGGTGTGCGATCGTAGTGTCAGTGGTCTCACCGGACCGGTGGCTCATTACCGTATCCAGCCCGTTGGTGTGGGCAAGCCTGACTGCCTCAAACGTGTCAGTGAGGGTGCCCACCTGGTTGGGTTTGATGAGCACGCAGTTTGCCGCACCCATGTCAATGCCCCTTGAAATGAATTCTGTCTGGGTGACAAAGAGGTCATCCCCGCAGACAAGGCAACGGTTGCCGACCTGTGCATTGAGGTCGGCAAAACCGGAAAAGTCTTCTTCATGCATCGGGTCCTCGACATAGACAAGGTCAAATTTGTCAACAAGTCCGGCGATATAGGCGACCTGATCCTCGGTCGAGCGTTTCAGGTCGCGGTACTGGTAGTGCCCGTCACTCCAGAGCTGGCTCGCTGCAACGTCGATGCCCATATCAACGGATACGTTCATCTCGTCCGCAACAATGCCACAGGCTTCTGCAACAATCTCGAATGCGAGGGCGTCATCGATCTGCGGAGCCCAGGCGCCCTCATCACCCTTCCCGCACGCCTTCCCGCGCTTCTTTAAGAGATCCTTCACCGTGCGGTGAACTGCCGCATTGGCAAACACCGCCTCCCGGATATCCGCGGTCTCATCAGTCACCACTAAAAACTCCTGGATCTCGGTCGCGTTGGCAGCGTGTGCACCTCCGCCAATCACGTTCCCGAGCGGGAGCGGCAGTTCATCGACAAACGCCCCGCCAAGGTACCGGAAGAGTGGAATGCCCTCCGATGCTGCAGCGGCTTTCGCGTTTGCAAGTGACAGGGCAACGGCGACATTTGCACCGATGCCGGAAAAATCCTCTGTACCGTCGATATCGCGGAGCTGTTCATCAAATCCGGTCTGATCGGATGCATCAAGGCCGATGAGCGCGGGAAGGAGGTTTGCCATGCCGTTCTCCACCGCTTCTTTCGGATCCCTGGCTTTTGCCTCCCGTGATCCGGTACTGGCGCCCGCAGGAGCTGCAGCCCTGCCAAAACCGGTAGTCGTGTAGACATCGGCTTCGACGGTCGGGTTCCCCCGGCTGTCCAGGATTATTCTGAGCTCGATTGCTTCAATCATCGTCATAGACGTGTTCACTTCCTCTTTACCGTAATGGGGATCTTGCGATGTGCGAATTCCTCAAGAGCGATCTCGAGGGGGTCTATTTTTTCCGTCTTGATAAGCAGCGGGGCACCCATTGATATCTGCAGAGCTCTCGCTCCGATAATTCTCGCCCGTTCATACCGGGTGTACGTCTGCGTTTGCATGTGTTCTCCTCATTGTATAAATGGGGTCGCTGAGATTCGAACTCAGGTCACTGCGTCCCGAACGCAATAGGATAGTCCAGGCTACCCCACGACCCCCCTGAAATAACCCTCACTGGTATGGGTTGAGCTCATCGATGATCTCATTGTGCGTGAGCAGCATGCGCCGGCAGCAGTAGCGGACCAGACCGAGGTCGTCGAGGATCTTCTGGGGATCCTCGCCAGCACCCCGCCGCTGTTTGAACTCCTCAAATGCTGTGGAGATCGTCTTCCCACAGGTAAAGCATCGTACGGGTATCACGATCGTCGACCTCTCATCATTTCTTTTATCCTAACGATAAGACTTTTGGAACTTCTTCCTTGCACCGCGTCCATGCGGTTTTTTCGTCTCTTTCTGCCGCGAATCGTTGACCAGCAGCGTCCGGTCGTAGGTAAGGTATATGTCCTTCATCTGGGGATCGTTGTGCCATTCAAGGATGCCCCGGGCGAGTGCTGTCCGCACCGCTTCCGCCTGTCCCATAACACCGCCACCCTCGACATCGATAGAGACGTCGATCCCGTTCACCGCATTGGGCACGAGCAGGAGCGGTTCTGAGATCTTCATCCTCATAACCTCGGTGCCGTAATTGTCCAGCGGGACTGAGTTGATCCTTATGATACCTTTGCCCGCCTTCAGCGTCGCCCGTGCGATTGCTGTTTTCCGTTTTCCGCTTGTGTTTATGATCTTGACCATCGCAACCACCCGTCAGAACTTTGCCCCGAGAAAGGTGCAGACTGCACCAAGGGTGACAAACTGTGCATTGTTCAACCGGTCCATGTGTGCTTCAATTGGAACTTCCATCTCTTTTCCTGCAAACCCCACAGGAACCCCGACGTAACATTTGACGCGCTTCATCGCGTCCATGCCGCGGGGGCGTTTGTACGGGAGCATGCCCCGGATCGTGCGCTTCATCAGGTGGTCCGGCCTGCGCGGAACAAACGGCCCCCAGCCGGTCGAACCACGGCTGCGCTTATGCTGGTAGTTCCCGAACACACGCGGGCGGCTCCCGGAGATGATCGCCTTCTCTGCGTTGACGATTGCGATCTCTTCACCCGCAAGCGCCCGTTGTGCAACGACGCTGGCAAGCCTGCCAAGCAGCATTCC
>Ga0209253_10001502_pt1 | contig 20482 bp, 18 predicted proteins | sample FrelakmetBRP12BR_FD_187145 | JGI IMG/M metagenome (GOLD analysis project Ga0209253, IMG submission 187145) | Freshwater lake sediment microbial communities from the University of Notre Dame, USA, for methane emissions studies - BRP12 BR (SPAdes)... | ecosystem: Environmental > Aquatic >...
GTCTTGCGGGTGGTGGAGGTCGGTGATTGCGAGTGCACGTGCGAGACCGAGACCACGGGCTACGTCGTGCCGGGCACCGCGCTCTCCCTGCGGCGGGGGGACCATGTCGTCGCCAAGGGCGAGGTCGGGCCCCTGCCCGCGGCCCCGCAATCGCTTTCGATTCGCCCGGGCGACTTGGTGGACCTCGTCCGTGGCGAGGAGCCTGGTCTCGACGCCGTAATGGACGACGAAGGCGAGATCGTCCAGCCGGCGAGCGTCGGGTGCTCGCTGCCGGAGGTCTTTCGCTGCGTGCGTGTCGGTGAGCGCATCTTCTTCGACGACGGTCGGATCGGCGGTGCCATCCAGAGCGTCGCCGAGGATCGCATCCGGGTCGAGATCACAAGTGCCGCCGGCGGCGCCGCGAAGCTCCGTGGCGAGAAGGGTATCAACCTGCCCGACTCGGACCTCGACCTCCCGGCGCTCACCGAGAAGGACATCGAGGACTTGGCGTTCGTTGCCGGGCACGGCGACATGGTCGCTCTGTCGTTCGTGCAGCGGCGGGAGGACGTTGAGCGGTTGCTCGCCGAGCTCGCGCGGCTCGGCAACCGGCCGCTGGGCATGGTCCTCAAAATCGAGACTCAGCGGGCCTTCGAGCGCTTGCCGCTGCTGCTCCTCGCCGCCAAGCGACAGGCGCCCGTGGCGGTGATGGCGGCACGCGGCGACCTCGGCGTCGAAGTGGGCTTCGAGCGTCTGTCGGAGGTGCAGGAGGAGATCCTGTGGATCTGCGAGGCGGCGCATGTGCCGGTCATCTGGGCGACGCAGATCCTGGAGTCGCTCGCGAAGGGCGGCATGCCGTCGCGTGCCGAAGTCACCGATGCGGCGATGGGGGCCGCGCCGAATGCGTGATGCTGAACAAGGGGCCCTCCATCCGCGAAACCCTGCGCTTCCTCGTGGACGTACTCGAGCGGATGCAGGAGCACCAGCACAAGAAGACCGCGCGCCTGCGCATGCTCCGCGTGTCCGAAGCGAACAGCGCCACCCGGCACCACGCCGCGCCGACGAAGAGCGAGCCCCTGATGAGCCCTGAGGTGGCGCGAGCTGAGAGCCCCCACGAACCGAATGCCCACTTGTAGTCCTCGGGCACTGGCGGGGCAGTGGTGCGAAGCCTTTCGCTACGGCCTGCCTGCCGTGCGCTATGCCTTCGATTACTCTAACACCTTGCGACGGGCCGGCACTGCGCTGCGCGCCCTTCACGAACCGCCCGAAACCGAGCCGAGATCGGTCTGAGTAAGGTCGGTCCGGTTGTAATAGAGGAGTAAGCAAGTCATGACAAACCCCGCAATCGATGTTGACCAGTGGCTCAAGAGCTTGGCGAGTCGGTCAATCAAGCAAGGCAGCAACGTGCGCGCCACGGTGCGGCACCTGACCCTCAAGGCACTACAACAACGCGAGCTCACCCTGGATCAGATCCGGACGGTTCTCCAAAGTATCACCGAGGGCGTGACTCTCGGTGTGGCCAAACGCGGAATCAAGGTCGAGAAGGCCCTTTCCGATACGGTCGCCGGCATGGACGACGCGTTACTCAAGGCGGTTGAAGCGAGCAACGTCGCCCTCCACAGGCTGACCGGTGAAGGTTACGACTACGAGGACTCCAACCTCAAGAAGGCCCTCGACGAACTGGAAAGGCTCGAGGACGGATTGCTCCAGAGCATTGTGCAGGCGACGGAGAGTGCGAGCGAGAAGCTCAAGGCGCCGTGGGACCGGGTGTTAGAGAAGACGAAGCGGTCCGGGACCGCCACTGGCGCTCAAGTAGCGTCAACGATTCGGGATTACGCGAAGCGGGCGCAAGCGGCAATGCGCGCGCAGCGCGACACGGGATTCAAGACGGCGTATCTGCTCACCCAGAACTTCGCCACGCTGGCGAGCGGGATATTGATTGGTATGTCGGAGGGGTTGGGGGCAAAGCCCGCTGCCGCAAGGAGCAAAGCGAAGTCAGCGATGGGCCGCAAGACTACTCAGACCATCAAGAGCGCGACTGCCAAGCCAGCCAAGCGGGCAACGACAAAGACCGCTAAGCGCCGGAGCTGACGCGCGGCTCGGTCCAGGTGCGGGAGTGCCCTCGTCTCAGGAGGATCCAGCGTCGGGCGAGGATCATTCGTCGCGACTGCTCGCGGAGACGCGTGAACTCGCCGTCCGCTGCGTTGCCATGTAGCCTTCAAGGCTGCCCCGATCGGGGAGAGGGTCCGTCTGTGTGCCGACCGGGCAGGGAGCCGGGGCCAAAGTCCCCGCGATCCGTTAGCAGGCCTCGTGAAGTGGTATGGGAGACGCGGCTCGGGCGAGGTGCGCCTGAGACCGCCGCCAGGAACTTTCTCGACGCCCGCGAGTCTCTCGACCCAGCCTTCGTCACCGTGCTGGGATGCTCATGGATCCCAAGTCTCGCTGCGTTCGAGAAGGTTCCAGTCGGGCGGTCCCTTTAGCTGGGTATGCGCCGATATGCGCCGATAGCACGACATGAGAACTCGACAGTGAAGCCCGCAGTCACGCCCCGTGAACCGGCCTGCTGGTGGCTGAGCCTCCCCGCAGATCCGCAGGCAGCGCTCGCGGCTGACGCGCCGGGCTTGTCCAGTGCCGAGGCCTTGTCGCGACTCGCCCAGTTCGGACCGAACCTGTTCCAGGATCACAAGGAACAGCCCTTGTGGGTGCAGTTCCTGTCGCGCTTCAGGAACCCTCTCGTCGTGCTGCTCCTGGTGGCCGGTGCGATCTCCGCCTTCACCGGCGAGATGACCAACTTCGTCATCATCACCGTGATGGTGCTGTTCAGCGTCACGCTGGATTTCGTCCAGGAGCACCGCGCCGGGAAAGCGGCGGAAAGCTTGCGCCATTCGGTTTCGGTGCGAGCGCGGGTGGTGCGCGACGGCAAGCCGCTGGAGGTGCCGGTCACGGAGGTTGTCCCCGGCGACCTCGCCCTGCTCGCGGCGGGCGACATGGTTCCTGCGGACGGTCTGGTGCTGGAAGCACGCGATCTGTTCGTCAAACAGGCGCTGCTCACCGGGGAACCCTATCCGGTCGAGAAACGTCCGGGGGCGCCAGCGGCCGGTGCGACCGATCTCCAGGACGCCGCCAACGCCGTGTTCATGGGGACGACCGTGATCAGCGGCAGCGCCCGGATGCGCGTGGTCAAGACGGGTGCGGCCACGGCGATCGGGGCCATCGCCGACAGCCTGACCCGCAAGCCGCCGCCGACGGCTTTCGAGGTCGGCACGCACCGCTTCGGCATGCTCATCATGCGCCTCACCGTCTTGCTGGTGCTGTTCGTGCTGCTGGTCAATGCGCTGCTCCACAAGCCGTGGCTGGAGTCCTTCCTGTTTGCCGTGGCGCTTGCGGTGGGCCTGACGCCGGAACTGCTGCCGATGGTGGTGTCGGTCACCTTGTCGCGGGGCGCCCTGCACATGGCGAAGAAACGGGTGATCGTCAAACGCCTGCCCTCCATCCAGAACCTGGGATCGATGGACGTCCTGTGCACGGACAAGACCGGCACGCTGACCGAGGCGAAAATCCGGCTGGAGCAGCATGTGGACGCGCAAGGAAAGCCCAGCGAAAGGGTGCTGGAGCTCGCCTATCTCAACAGCTTCTTCGAGACCGGCCTCAAGAGTCCGCTCGACGAGGCGATCCTGAACCACGAACACATCGACGTGAGCGCCTGGAAGAAGATCGACGAAGTCCCGTTCGACTTCGAGCGGCGGCGCGTCTCGGTTCTCCTCGATAACGGCGCCACCCGACTGCTGGTGGTCAAGGGCGCTCCCGATGAGATCCTCGGTTTCTGCAGCCAGTACGAGGAACAGGGCGCCGAACGCCTGGGTCCTGTCGACAAGGCGGTCCTGGAGCGGATTCACCGGCAGTGCGACGCCCTCGAGAACGAGGGGTTCCGCGTCCTCGGCATCGCCTGGCGGCACGTCCCGCTGGATCATCCGCATGCCGTCGTTGGCGACGAGACGGAGCTCGTGTTCGCAGGCTTCGCGGGGTTCCTGGATCCCCCCAAGGAGAGCGCCGGCGCGGCGCTCGCCGCGCTCGAAGACAGCGGCGTGACCGTCAAGATCGTGACCGGCGACAGCGAACTGGTTACCCAGCATGTCTGCGCCCAGTTGAACGTTCCGATAACCGGGGTGCTGACCGGCAGGGAGATCGCGCAGATGGATGACTCGGCCCTGCGGATTCGAGTGGAATCGGCAAACCTGTTCTGCCGGGTCAACCCCTCACAGAAGGACCGGGTGATCCTCGCCCTCAAGGCCCGCGGCCACGTGGTCGGCTATCTGGGCGACGGCGTCAACGATGCGCCTTCGCTGCATTCGGCGGACGTGGGGCTGTCGGTGGACTCGGCCGTCGATGTCGCCAAGGAAGCGGCCGACATGATCCTTCTGGACCAGGACCTGGCCGTCCTCCATGACGGCGTGCTGGAAGGCCGGCGCACCTTCGGCAACGTCATGAAGTACATCATGATGGGCACCAGCTCCAACTTCGGCAACATGTTCAGCATGGCCGGCGCCGCGCTGTTCCTGCCCTTCCTGCCGATGCTGCCGACACAGATCTTGCTCAACAACATCCTGTACGACGTTTCCGAAGTCCCGATCCCGCTGGATCAGCTGGATGCCGAGGAACTCCGTAAGCCCCGAGTCCTGGACATGAACTTCATCCGCGCTTTCATGCTGACGATCGGCCCGATCAGTTCGCTGTTCGACTTCCTGACGTTCTATCTCTTGCTGACGGTGCTCGGAGCCGGCGAAGCGCTGTTCCAGACCGGGTGGTTCGTCGAGTCCCTGGCCACCCAGGTGCTGGTGATCTTCGTCATCCGCACCCGCGCCAATCCATTCAAGAGCCGCCCCCATCCGATCCTGGTGGCGACTTCGCTCGCTGTCGTGGCGATCGGCGTCGCGCTGCCATTGACTCCTCTGGGGGCGTATTTCGGCTTCGTTCCGCCGCCCGCCCGGTTCTATTGGATCCTCGCGGCGATGGTGGTGCTCTATCTGGTGATGGTCGAGGTGGCCAAGCGGGGCTTCTACCGCTGGTACGGAGGGTCGGAACAAACCGGTGGGGCAAGGCGCTCGGTCGCGAGACTTGCCGGTGCATGAGTGAGGCGGGGTGCCGGCCATGTTCCTTCCGAGTTTGCGGTCCGTGCGCCAGCGGCGAGCCCGCCGCCGCGACAGGCACGTTCCGCACTGCGCCCCATGAGAACCTTGCTGGACGCCGATGAGCCGGCCGCGGTCGAGATCGTCAACCCCACCGGGACTGGCAGCGCAGTGCTCGTGTGCGACCACGCGTCCAATCGGCTACCTCGCCGGCTCGGAACGCTCGGCCTCGGTGCGGCCGAACTCGCCGATCACATCGCGCGGGATCCGGGCGCGGCGGAAGTCGCGCGCCACGCGGCGGAGTGGCTGGACGCTCCCTTGGTGTTGAGCGGCTACTCGCGCCTGGCCATCGACTGCAATCGACCGCTCGAAAGTCCGGCGTCAATCCCCGCGCGAAGCGAGGGGTGTCCCCGTCCCGGGCAACCAGATGCTGGGTCCAGAAGTACCGGGCTCTGCGAGTCGACGGCCTGTTCAGCCCCTACCATCGGGCCATCGGCGAGCTCCTCGACCGATTCGCGTCAGGGCATGACGTACCAGGGCATGCAACGCCGGGCGTGACGCTGCCCTTCGGTCTCGATGTCGCGCTCGGGCCGGTGCCCGTGGCCGCGCTCGCCGCGGTGCCGGTCATCATCCTCCTTGCCTATACGGTCTTCGGGCTCACCGGCTTCGGCTCCGCGGTGGTGGCCTCGCCGCTTCTCGCGCACATTTTTCCGCTCGCGTTCGTCGTTCCGCTGCAGTTGCTGCTCGATTTCAGCGCGTCGGTCGCGCTCGGAACGCGCGTGCGCGATCGGGTAAACCGCGCGGAGATCGCGCGCATCGCGCCGTTCATGCTCGGCGGGATGGCAATTGGCGTCATGTTGCTCGTGAACCTTCCGGGGCGCGTGCTGGTGCTGCTTCTCGGGGTCTTCGTGGTCGTCTATGGGTTGGTGGGCCTCTTCGGTCGTGTTCCTTCGGGACGGCTCGGAGGCGGCTGGGCCGTGCCGATCAGCGTCTTCGGCGGCATCGTCTCCGCGCTCTTCGGCACCGGCGGCCCGATCTACGTGATCTACCTCTCGCGACGCATCGCAGACCCCGCGGCGCTTCGTGCCACGATCACCGCGGTGGTGCTGCTCTCGGCGTTCGCGCGCCTTGCCCTCTTCGGCCTCGCGGGACTGTTCGCCAGGCCGGGCTTGGTTGCGCTTGCCGTGCTGCTCTTGCCCGTGATGGCCTTCGGCGTCGCGCTCGGGATGCGCCTGCACAAGCGACTTGCGCCCGCGCGGGTGCGCAAAGCGGTGTACGGGCTGCTCGTTGCGAACGGACTGTCGCTCGTCGGTCGCGGTCTATAATCCGGGCCGCCCATGGCTATCCCCGCCGAGCGGCTCGAGACCGCCTTCTGGGCCGTCCTCGCCGTCACTCTTGCCGTCCGCCTCGCGCTCGCGGTCGCGCTGCCGTTCACCAGCGACGAGGCGTACTTCTACTACTGGGGCGTCTACCCAGACTTCGGGTTTTACGACCATCCGCCGATGATCGGCTGGCTGCTGGGCGCGGTCGGCAGTATTTCGAACGCCCCGTGGGCATTGCGGCTTCCCGCGGTGCTCCTCCCGGCGATTCTCGCGCTCGCGGTGGTGTGGCTCGTGCGCGAGGTCGGTGCGGCTTCCCGCGATCGCGAGGAACGCGCGTGGCTCGCCGGCATCGTCTTCGCGCTGCTGCCCGTCGAGGTCCTGTTCGCGCTGATCACGACCGACACCCCCCTCATCTTCTTCTCGACCCTCTCGATTCTCGCCTTCGCCGCGGCACTCCGGAACGACCGCGTAGGGCTCTACCTGCTCGCCGGCGTTTTCCTCGGTCTCGCGTTCCTCTCGAAATACTTCGCAGCGCTTCTTGGCGTCGCGTACGTTGCATTCGCATTCGTCTCGCCCGCACGTGAGCGGCGTTGGCGCGGCGTCGCGATCACGCTTGCCGCGGCAGTTCCTTTCGGCTTTCTGAACCTCGCGTGGAACTACGGGCATTGCTGGGCGAATCTGATGTTCAACGCCTACAACCGCCACGAAGGCGCGAAGGTCACCGCGAAGACCCCGCTGCTCTACCTCGGAATGCTCGTGTACGTGCTTTCACCGGCGGTGCTTTGGTGGCTTTTCCGCGAGCGCGGCTGGGCTGCAGGTTTGCGCGCCGATCCCCAGCGGCGCTTCCTCGCAACCGTCACCGGCGTGCCGTTCGCGACATTCGCGCTGCTTTCGCTGGCGAAGACGATTGGCCTGCACTGGCTGCTCGCCTTTGCGCCGGCATTCGTCGCGCTCGCCGGTCTGCTGCTCTCGACACGCGCGCTGCGCGCGTCCGCGACGTTCCTCGCCTGGTTCTCGGCGATTCATGTGCTCGCGACCGCGGTCGTGCTCGCGCTGCCGATCGAGGCGTTTCGCAGCACGAAGTGGTATTCGGGCATCGTCATGACGGCGGCGCCCGCGGATTTCTTCCGCGCCCTTGCGCCCTACATGGACGAATTCGAGCTCGCGGCCGAAGGCTACTCGCCGGCAATCACGATGTCCTACAACGCAAAACGCCTCGGGTTCGGGCCGCGGACGCCGGGCGAGCCGCCCGTTCCTCACGGCTATGTGTTCGTCTATGGGCTCGGCTCCTCGCACGCGCGCCACGACGACATCCTGACCGACTTTCGCAAGCTCGACGGGCGCAACATCCTTGTCGTCCGCAAGACCCCGCCGCCGGCGGACCAATATGCGCCGTATTTCGACTCCGTCGAGTACCAGACCATCGACGTTCGCGGCGCCCGGTACTATCTCGTGCTCGGCCGGGGCTTCCGCCTGCGCGAGTATCGCGACGGAATTCTCGCGGTCGTCCGCGATCGCTACTACCGCATTCCGTCCTATCTCGTGCAGGGCGAGTGCTACTTCTGCGAGCGCTACTTCGGGACGCGCACTTGCCCGACGCGATGACGAACGACTCCCTACTGCGCGCGCTTGTCCGACTCGCCCGTCCGCACCAATGGGTCAAGAACGGGTTCGTGCTCGTCGGACTGCTGTTCGGCCACCGATGGGGCGATGCCGCGCTCGTGGGCAGGGTGGCGCTCTCGTTCGTCGCCTTCTCGCTCGCATCGTCGGCGGTCTACGTCACCAACGACATCCTCGATCGCGAGGTCGACCGCCGGCATCCCGAAAAGCGCAAGCGGCCGATCGCGAGCGGCCTCGTGCGTCCGGGACTCGCGGCGGTCTTCGGCTGCATCCTCGCCGCCGCGGCACTGGCGCTCGCGGCGAAAGTCTCGCTCACCGCCGTCGCGATCATCGCGTGTTACGCGGTGATCAACCTCGTGTACAGCCTCGGAGCGAAGAACGTCGTCATCCTCGACGTGTTCATTATCGCGGCCGGGTTCATGCTGCGCATCCTCGCGGGGACGATCGGGGTGGGCATCGAGCCGTCGCGCTGGCTGCTCCTCTGCGGCCTCATGGTGACGCTCTTCCTGGGGTTCGCAAAGCGGCGCGCCGAGGGGCTTGCACTGGCTGACGGCGCGCCGCAGCATCGCCGTACGCTCGAGGACTACGACCCCGCGTTTCTCGACAACATGATCTCGGTGTGCGCTGCGGGCGTACTGGTGACCTACAGCCTGTACACCGTGGATCCCGGAACGATCGCGCTGCATCGCACCGACAAGCTGATCTACACGGTGCCGTTCGTGCTCTATGGGCTTTTCCGCTATCTCTTCTTGCTGCATCGCTGCGGCGGCGCCGGCGATCCGTCGAGCGATCTCTTGCGCGATCCGCACCTCGCGGCGACTGCCGTGGGCTGGCTCGCGATGGTGGTGCTGCTGCTTTTCTGAGCGACGCTCCGAAGTACCGGTCTACGCTGACTGAGGCCCTGTGGACCCTACGACCAGAGCGGACGGGGGTTGTCTTCGGTCGGTGCGGACCAGCGTTTCCTGCAAAGCGGGTGCGATGAATGCTCGCGTTTGTCGGTCCCGGGCCCTTTCGGCATAATCGAACGCGGAGAGTCGATTGGAAAGCGGGCGAAATTGACCCAAGACGAAAGACGCCTGCCGCAGCTCGAATTCATCGGCGACGCCACGACGTTCGCCGGCACCATTCACGGCATGGTCGGATTTTCGCCGCTCTTCGGGCACCTCGACCTGTCGGATATCCGTCTTCTGAGCCAGTTCCTGCAGGTCTACCGCGCCCAGTCGGGCGGGGAAATCATCCGCGAGGGCGACCCCGGCGACTTCCTCATGTTCGTGATCGAGGGCCGCATCGAGGTCATCAAGAAGGATCGCCAGCGCGCGCCGCGCGTCATCGCCGTCGTCGAGCCCGGTCAGACCCTCGGCGAGATGTCGATGATCGACGGCGAGCCCCGCTTTGCCACCTGTATCGCGGCCACCCCGGCCTTGCTCGCGGTGCTCACGCGCGACAGCTTTGCACGCATCATTCTCGACCAGCCCTTGCTTGGCGCGAAGATCCTGATGGAGATGGTGCACATGCTCTCATTGCGGCTGCGCCGCACCAGCGCGCGGCTGCTCGCCCACCTCGACCGCGAGCGAGACATCCGCGAGGCGGGCCGGGACGGGGCCGGCTTCGTGTAGACGGAGCCCAGCCCGCGCAAGCACTCGACGGGCGCCCCGCGCTCCGCCTGTGGCATACAATGACCTGTGCGGTACGGGGAGGAGCTCATGAAAATAAAGAACGCGAAGGACTTCTGGGCCGGCGCGATGTTCGTTGCTTTTGGCCTCGGGTTCGCGATCGTCGCGCGTAACTATCCGATGGGGTCCGGGGTGCGGATGGGCCCCGCCTATTTTCCGACGGTCCTCGGGCTCCTGCTGGCGGTGCTCGGCCTGGCCATCCTGGTCCATTCCTTTGCGAGTGCGCACACACGCGTGCCGCCCTTCAAGTTCCGGCCACTCATCCTGGTGCTCATCGCGATCGGCCTCTTCGGGCTGCTCCTGAAGCCCCTTGGCCTCGTGCTCGCGACTTTCATCCTGGTGATCGTTGGTGCACTCGGCGGACACGAGTTCCGGTGGCGTGACGTGCTCATTCTCGCGTCGATCCTGGCGGCGTTCGGGGTGCTGGTGTTCAACTACGGGCTGTCACTGCCGTTCAACATCTGGCCCGCCGCGCTCGGGTAGGAGATCGGAAATGGAACTCATCTCCAACTTGAGCCTCGGTTTCGGCGTCGCGCTGACGCTCACGAACCTCTTTTACTGCCTTTTCGGTGTGCTGCTCGGCACGCTGATCGGCGTGCTCCCCGGCATCGGCCCGGTGGCGACCATCGCGATGTTGCTGCCGGTGACCTTTACCCTGCCACCCGTATCCGCGCTCATCATGCTCGCCGGCATCTACTACGGCGCGCAGTACGGCGGCTCGACCACGGCGATCCTGGTCAATTTGCCCGGCGAGGCAGCGTCGGTCGTTACCACACTTGACGGCTACCAGATGGCGCGCCAGGGGCGGGCCGGTGCGGCGCTCGGGATTGCGGCGATCGGGTCGTTCATCGCCGGCTGCTTCGCGACGGTGCTGATCGCGCTTTTCGCACCGCCCCTCGCCGACCTCGCGCTCAAGTTCGGTCCGGCCGAGTACTTCTCGTTGATGGTGCTCGGCCTGATCGCGGCGACCGTGCTCGCGCACGGCTCGCTCATCAAGGCGATCGCCATGGTGGTGCTCGGGCTGCTGCTCGGCATCGTCGGCACGGACGTCAACTCCGGCACGGCGCGCTTCAACTTCGGCATCCCGGAGCTTTCCGACGGCATCGGGTTCGTCACCGTCGCGATGGGGATGTTCGGGATCGCCGAGATCATCGTCAACCTCGAGCACGGCGAGAAGCGCGAAGTGTTCACCGCCAAGGTCACGAACCTGCTGCCCACGCGCAAGGACTTCATGCAGGCCGCGCCCGCTATCGCACGCGGCACGCTGCTCGGCTCCGCGCTCGGCATCCTGCCGGGCGGCGGGGCCCTGCTCGCCTCGTTCGCGGCCTACACGTTCGAGAAGAAAATGGCGAAGGACGCGTCCCAGTTCGGCAAAGGCGATATCCGCGGGGTCGCCGGGCCGGAGTCGGCGAACAACGCGGGCGCGCAGACCTCCTTCATCCCGCTGCTCACGCTCGGCATTCCCTCGAACGCGGTGATGGCGCTCATGATCGGCGCGATGATGATCCAGGGCATCGCGCCCGGGCCGCAGGTGATGAGCGAGAAGCCGGATCTCTTCTGGGGCATGATCGCCTCGATGTGGGTGGGGAACCTCATGCTGGTGGTCCTCAACCTGCCGCTCATCGGCATGTGGATCAAGCTGCTTACGGTGCCCTACCGGTTTCTTTACCCGGCGATCCTGCTTTTCTGCTGCATCGGGGTTTACTCCATCAACAACAGCTCGTTCGACGTGCTGATGATGGTGCTGTTTGCAATCCTGGGCTACGTCTGCATCAAGCTCGAGTGCGAGCCCGCGCCGCTCATCCTCGGCTTCATCCTCGGGCCGATGATGGAGGAGAACTTGCGTCGTGCCATGCTGCTCTCGCGCGGTGATCCCATGGTCTTTCTCCAGAAGCCGATCAGCGCCGGTCTGCTCGCCGTCGCGGTGCTGCTCCTCGTGATAGTGGTTGCGCCGGCCGTGCGCAAGAAGCGGGAAGAGGCGTTTCAGGAGTGACCGGCAGACACCTTCGTCAAAGAGTCGCGACACACCGAGGACGCGATTCATAGCGTCCTCTCTTTTCCTGATATCGCCATGAGGCGAGCTTCGCGCCTCGCAGCGACGGGCGATGACGTGCAAAGCTTTGCGCAATTCCAATATCGCGTTCTCTCCGCCGCACATCGATTCTGACCGCTGTCGCGCACGGCCGGCCGGCGGCTTCCAGGGCACGCGCGCATGACGCTTCGACTGTGCGTGGGGACGCTCCTGGACTTCCACGCGCAGGCGCTTGCACCTGCAGTGGTCGCTCCCGCCGCGTTCGCCGCATGGCGCGAACGCTTCGCGGCGGTGCTCGCTCCGCACGCGCTCGCCATGCCCCCGGAGCCCCCGAACAGCTCGCTCGGGGTCACGGACGACCCGGGTTGGGGCGGCTACGGCTCGCTAGTGCTCTGGGCAGCGTACGTCGAGCAGCCTCAGCTCGCGCGCCCCGTCCTGGAGCCCGAGGAGTGGCACAAGGATCGCGCACTTGCAGCGAGCCTCGCGCCGACCTTTGTCACGCGTTTCCCGACACTCATGCGCGGTGTCGAACTCTGGCTGCCCGGGGATTTCGGCGATGTTCCCGATGTGCCCGGCCCGACGGGCGACGAGCTGGCGGTCGGTTCGCTCGGGGCACTGGAAAGTGAGCTTGCGGCACTGAACGGGGCGACGTGGCGCGCCGCGGAACACGAGGCGCTTGCGTGGCGCGAGCAAATCGACGCGGGCGCCGAACGCTTCGACGACCTCGCGCGCCGCGGCTTTGCGATCTTCGTCGGCCTGGCCCGGCATGCGCGCGCGAATCACCTCTCGCTCTGGCTCGCGTATTGACGGCGGCCAGCGGGAATCGCGGCCCCGGATCCGCGCTGCGCGCACTTGCACCAGTCCATTGCGCCCCACTAAGATTGGTGGACGGGATCCGGCTCATGAAGGCGCGCAATATCACGCTCAGGCTCGCGACGGCCGCGGATGCGCGTGCGATTGCGGAGCTTTCGCGCGACCTGATCGAATATGGTCTCGGCTGGTCCTGGACCCCGCAGCGCGTGGCGCGTGCCATCGCCAACCGTGAGACTGCCACGGTCGTCGCCTGCGATGGCGGCGTGGCGGGTTTCGCGATCATGTTCTTCGGCGACGAGGACGCACACCTCAACCTACTCGCGGTGAGCCCGGCCTATCAACGCACGGGCGTCGGTCAGCGACTCTTTGCGTGGATGCGCGAGTCTGCGCTGGTCGCCGGCATCGCCGTCATTCGACTCGAGCTGCGCGCAACCAACCAGGCGGCGCGGCGGTTCTACCGGCTGCTCGGTTTCACCGAGATTGGCTGTGTGCCGTTCTATTACAGCGGCAGGGAAGCGGCGTTGCGCATGACGCTGCAGCTTCGCAAGCCGAGCGGCACGGCCTGAACGGGAGTCACCAGAACTTCATGCAATCGCCCTTGGCGACCACCGGGCCGGTCGGGAGCCCGGTCTTCGAGCCGCCCTCGGGTTCGACGCTGATGGCGAGCTGCGGCACATCCGACAACGCTCTGTCAGCTGCCGCTGCGAGCTTGATCGTGCCCTTGTCGGTGGCCGGCAGGATGCCCAGCGAGCGCGGCGGGTCGCCGGGCTTGGCTGGCAAGCCCCAGAGCTCATAGCTCTTGCCGGGTGCTTGGGGCATGCCTTCCATCTTCACCCAGAGCTCGTCGGATTCCCGCGCGGCATAGGCCATGAGCTTCATCTTGCCCGTCGGGTCTTCGACCATGGCAACATAGGAAGGCTGCATCCGCTTCGAGGGAACGTCCGCGACCTTCACGACCTCGACGGTATCCGGCTTTTGTAACGCAATGGCGACCGCGAGCGCAGCCGCCGCACCGGAGGCGACAAGTCCCCAGTTACGCCAGAACGCGAGGTTTTCCCAGAGGCTCGGTCGTGCCGCGGGCCGCGCCGGCGCGCGCGCCTCGCGTACTTGGGCCGGACGCGACGCGGCGATGCGGCTCTCGATTGCCTCCCACACGCGTCGCGGGGGTTTGACCTCGGTTACCGACACCGCCATGGGGTTGAGCCGGGCTTCCCAGTCGCGCACCGCTTGCGTGAGCGCCGGGTCGTCGCGCACCCAGCCCTGGAAACGCGCGCGGGCTGCACCGCGCAGCGTGCCGAGCACGTACTCCGCGGCGAGCCTGTCCTTCAACTCCGGATTGTTGCGATACTTCACGCGCGTCCTCGTTTCGTGCGCCGCGACCGGCGCATCCGTATGTCCCTCACGTCCTTTCCAGGCAGCCTTTCAACCGCTCGAGGCCTCTGCGGATCCACGTCTTCACCGTTCCGAGTGGCTCGCGCAGGTGGCTGGCGAGCTCCGAGTGCGACATGCCATCGTAGAACGCGAGCATGATCGCCTGGCGCTGCTTCGCCTCGAGCCGCCGAAGGCATTCGGCGAGCGCACGGGCGTCGCCGCTCGCCGCCAGTTGCTCGAGCGGACCGGGGTCATCGCTAGGCAGCGCATCGAGCGGATCTTCGCCGTCCTCACTTGTCGGCCCACTCACGGTAGGCAGCACCGGCCGCCGCAGCCAGTCGAGGCAGCGGTTGCGCACGATGCTCGTCATCCACGTCATGGGCGCGGAAAGCGCTGCCGAGTAGCTCGCCGCGTTGTTCCAGATGCTCACGTAGCAGTCCTGGACGACCTCCTCGGCCCAGTCCTCCCTCCGCAATATACGTACCGCGACGCCAAACAGTTTCGACGCCGTGGACTCGTACAGGCGCGCAAATGCGGCCTCGTCGCGCCTTGCGCAGGCGGCGAGCAGGGCCTTGAGCTGGTCGTTGAAAGCGACGTCCATCGGCTCGCGGTGGAGCGTCAGGCGTTTCGGCCCTTCTCCCAGAGCACGTCACCGGCGCCGGCGGCGCGGTTCAAAGTGCGTCCTAGAATGAAGAGGAGGTCGGAAAGGCGGTTCAGGTACACCCGCGAGAGCGACGAGACGCCTTCCGTGCGCGCCAGCGCGACGACCGACCGCTCCGCGCGGCGGCACACGGTGCGCGAAAGATGCGCCAACGCGGCGGGGCGCGTACCGCCGGGAAGGATGAACTCCTTAAGCGGTGGCAAGGGCGCGTTGAAGCTCTCGACCGCCTGCTCGATGCGTGCGACATGGGCGTCGGTGACCGCCGCATAGCCAGGGACCGCCAGCTCGCCGCCCAGGTCGAACAGCTCGTGCTGCACCTCCACGAGCGCCGCGCGCACTTCGAAGGGGAGTTCCTCGGCGAGCAAAACGCTGAGCGAGGAGTTGAGCTCGTCCACGTCGCCGATGGCGTTGATGCGCAGGCTGTCTTTCGCGACGCGCGAGCCGTCGCCGAGACCGGTTTCGCCCGCGTCGCCGGTTCGGGTGGTGATTTTCGAAAGGCGATGGCCCATGCAGGAGGAAGGTGTAACAGGCTGTGGGACGAAGCTGCCCGCGGCAAGGAGCCAAGGTCTCGGGTCGAGCCTGAAAACGGAACCTGTTCCCTCTATGGGTTCAGGAACAAGGCGATCAGGAGAACCGTCCCCCCAGCTCCGGTACCAGGCGGGCGCCGACGATTGCGTGAGACGGCCACAACTATAACATGCAGGCTCGCACCGTTCGGAGGGCCCGCAGGAGCGCGGGTGAATCCGGGGCGTGTGGCGTCACCGTATATCATCGCGCACGCCCGGGCCTCTCGCCCGCACCAAGCCGCCTGGCCGGGGCCGAGCGCAGGCGCGGTGCAGCATCTCACCGCGAGGCGACGACCACACGTCGGAAAGGAAGGTCCATGAACCGGAGCCGATGGCTGTTGCTGGTCGCGATCGCGGCGCTCCTTGTCGCGTTCTTCGCCTTCGATCTCGGTCGCTACTTCAGCATCGACGCCTTCAAGTCGCAGCAGGCGGCGATCGACGCCTATTTCCGTGCGCACCCGTTCCAGACGGCGGCGATCTATTTCGCTCTTTACGTGGCGGTCACCGCGCTGTCGTTACCCGGCGCGGCAATCATGACGCTCGCCGGCGGCGCAGTTTTCGGCCTGCTCTGGGGCACGGTGATCGTGTCGTTTGCCTCCACGATCGGCGCAACGCTGGCTTTCCTCGCCAGCCGCTTTCTCCTTCGCGACGCCGTCCAGACGAAGTTCGGTGACAAGTTGGCGGCGATCAACCGCGGCGTGGAGAAGGAGGGCGCGTTCTACCTCTTCACACTGCGGCTGGTTCCGGTATTCCCGTTTTTCATCATCAACCTGCTCATGGGCCTGACGCCGATCGCGACCCGCACGTTCTACTGGGTGAGCCAGCTCGGCATGCTGCTCGGAACCATCGTGTACGTAAACGCCGGGACGCAGATCGCCAGGGTCGATTCGCTCAAAGGCATCCTTTCGCCCGCGCTGATCCTGTCGTTCGTGGCGCTCGGTGTCTTTCCGCTCGTTGCCAAGAAGATCGTCGACGCGCTGAAAGCGCGCAAGGTCTACGCCAAGTGGCCGAGACCAGCGAGGCTCGACCGCAACCTGGTCGTGATCGGCGCCGGCTCTGCCGGCCTGGTTTCGGCCTATATCGCTGCCGCGGTGAAGGCCAAGGTGACGCTCATCGAGAGGCACCGGATGGGCGGCGACTGCCTCAACACCGGCTGCGTGCCCTCGAAGGCGTTGCTCAAGACGGGCAAGCTGCTCGCCACAATCCGCCGTGCGCAGGACTTCGGCATCCGCGCCGCGCACGCCGAGTTCGATTTCGCCGACGTCATGGAGCGCGTGCAGCGCGTGGTGAAGACAGTGGAGCCGCACGATTCGGTCGCGCGCTACACGGCCCTCGGCGTCGAATGCATCGCAGGCGAGGCCAGGATCGCCTCGCCCTGGTCGGTCGAGGTGAGACGTGCCGACGGTGCGACGCAGATACTTACGACCAAGGCGATCGTCATCGCAGCGGGCGCGCGGCCGTTCGTGCCGCCGATCCCGGGTCTCGCAGAGATCGGGTATCTCACCTCCGACACCGTGTGGAACCTGCGCGTGCTGCCGAAGCGCCTCGTCGTGCTGGGCGGCGGGCCGATCGGCGCGGAGCTCGCGCAGGCGTTCGCTCGGCTCGGCGCCAAGGTTTCGCAGGTCGAGATGTTGCCGCGGATCATGATGCGCGAGGATCCCGAGGTGTCGGCGATGGTGATGCGACAGTTCCGAGCCGAGGGCATCGATGTGCTGGTCGACCACAAGGCGAAGCGCTTTCTGCGCGACAACGGCGAAAAGGTCCTCGTCGCCGATACGGAAGGCCGGGAGGTGCGCATACCGTTCGACGAGGTGCTGGTCGCGGTCGGGCGCGTCGCGAACACCGCTGGCTACGGCCTCGAGGAACTCGGCATCCCGACAACGAAAGCGCGCACGGTCGAGGTGAACGAGTTCATGGAGACGCTCTATCCGAACATCTACGCCTGCGGCGATGTCGCCGGCCCATACCAGTTCACGCACACGGCGTCGCACACCGCCTGGTACGCCGCGGTGAATGCACTCTTCGGCCGTTTCCGCAAGTTCCGCGCCGACTTCAGCGTCATCCCGTGGGCGACGTTCACGGACCCCGAAGTGGCGCGAGTGGGTCTGAACGAGACCGAGGCGAGGGAGAAGGGCATCCCGTACGAGGTCACGGTCTACGGCATCGACGACCTCGACCGAGCCATCGCGGACGGCGATGCGCACGGCATGGTCAAGGTACTTACCGTGCCAGGCAAGGACAAGATCCTCGGCGCGACCATCGTCGGCGAACACGCGGGCGACCTCATCATCGAGTACATCGCCGCGATGCGCCATGGCATCGGCGTCAACAAGATACTGTCGACCATCCATATCTACCCCACGCTCGTCGAGGCGAACAAGTACGCGGCAGGCGGGTGGAAGCGCGCGCAGGTCACCGTCGGTCAGATGTCGGTGCTGGAGGCGTTCCAAGCGTGGGGTCGCGGCGAGGCAAGTCTTGGAAGGGTGCTGGGGCGACTTCCGGCGCTCGTCTCCGACAAACGCAAGGCATATGCACCGGCACACGGCATCGCAGCGACGGAGCCGACGCCATGACGCGACTGCTCGCCGTTTTGCTATTGGCGTTGACGTCGTTCGCCGTTCACGCCGATATGGACCATGCGCACGCGGCCTGGAACTCCCTGCTCAAGAAGCATGTCGTCCTCATCGACGGCGGCAAGGCGTCCCAGGTCCGCTATGCCGGGTTCGCGCAGGACCGCGCGGCGCTGAAGGGCTACCTCGACTCTCTCTCGAACGTGACGAAAGCGCAGTTCGACAGCTGGACGAAGCGCGAGCAGATGGCGTTCCTGATCAACGCCTACAACGCGTACACGGTCGAGCTGATCCTGTCGAAGTATCCGGACCTCAAGTCGATCCGCGACCTCGGCAACGTCGTCCTCAACAGCCCCTGGAAGAAGAAGTTCTTCACTTTGCTCGGCGAGCCGCAGCATCTGGACGGCATCGAGCACGAGACGCTGCGCCAACCCGGCGTCTACGACGAGCCGCGCATTCACTTCGCAGTGAACTGTGCTTCGGTCGGTTGCCCGATGCTCCGCGAGGAGGCCTATGTCGCGGACCGTCTCGACGCGCAGCTCGAGGACCAGACGCGCCGATTCCTTGCGGACCGGTCGCGTAACCGCTACGAGCCCGGCAAGGGCGTGCTGGAGGTGTCCTCGATCTTCGACTGGTACAAGCGGGACTTCACGAGCGGCTACAAGGGCGTGATGTCGCGTGAGCAGTTCTTCGCCGGGTACGCCGCGCTGCTCGCCGACCGGCCGGCGGATCGCGAGCGCATCGACGCCGGTGCGGCGCCGCTCAAGTTCCTCGACTATGATTGGCGGTTGAACGATGTCCGATAGGTCGAGCGCGAGTCTGCACGCTACGAGAGGGCACACCCCCTCGTGCTCCCCGATCCCTGAGAAATCGCCGTGGGGCGCCGGCGATTTTCTCTTTGGGCTGCACGCTACGGTCCGGCGCCTCGGTTCCAGGCGCGCCGCGGCTTTCCCGGGCGGCTCTCCGTATCGGTCCGAAGACGCGGCAGACACATCGTGGTGAAGCTCTCGATCATCGTCCCCGCGCTGGACGAAGCCGAGCGCATCGGCGCGAGCCTCCGCGCGCTCGGGCCGCTGCAGGCGCGCGGCCACGAGGTGATCGTCGTGGACGGAGGTTCGCGCGACGCGACCGTCACGATCGCGGGCAAACATGCCAGCCGGGTGATCGTGTCGTGGCGTGGCCGGGCGACACAGATGCACGCTGGCGCCGCGGCAGCCACGGGCGACGTACTCGTGTTCCTTCATGCGGACAACCGCCTGCCGCCGGGGGCAGACCGACTTGTCCTCGACGGGCTCGCTTCGAGTGGCCGCGCGTGGGGCCGCTTCGATGTCGCGATCGACGGCGAGAGCCGGTGGCTGCCGCTGATCGCGTGGTTCATGAATCGACGTTCGCGGCTCAGCGGGATCGCGACCGGCGATCAGGCGATGTTTGTTCGGCGCGAAGCGTACGACTGGGTCGGCGGCTTTCCGGATATCGCGCTCATGGAGGACATCGCACTCTGCGTGCGCCTGAAACGTGTCTCGCGGCCCCTTTGTCTCGCCGCGAAGACGCAGACCTCGGGGCGCCGTTGGGAGCGAAACGGCGTATTTCGCACGGTCTTTCTCATGTGGCGCCTGCGGCTCGCCTACTTTTTCGGTGCGGCGCCCGAGCGGCTGCATCGCATCTACGAGGGCGCTTGATCGACCCCGCCGTGGTGCTTCTTGCCAAGGCACCGGAGCCCGGCCGCGTGAAGACCAGGCTCGCGGCCGCCCTCGGCCTGGAGCGTGCTGCGCGTTTGCACGAGCGTCTGGTCGAGCGCACGATCGAGACCGCGTGCGCGTCGGACGTCGGGCCGGTCGAGCTATGCTGCGCGCCGGATGCGCGCCACCCGTTCTTCCTGGGCCTCGCGGCGCGCTTTGGTGTCGCGCTCACCGGACAGGGGGAGGGCGACGTGGGGGTACGCATGGCGCGCGCCTTCGCACGCCGTGCACCTGCGATCCTTGCAGGCTGCGACTGTCCGGCGTTCGAGACCACGCATTTCGTCGCCGCCGCCACCGCGTTGCGCGCGGGTGACGAGGTCGTGCTGGCGCCTGCCGAGGACGGCGGCTATGTACTCGTCGCGCTTTCGCGACCGATTCCCGAGCTCTTCGACGGCATCGAATGGGGCGGCCCGACGGTCCTTGCTGCGACCCGCGCGAAGATCGCCGCTGGCGGCCTTGCGACACGGGAGCTCGCGACGCTTTGGGACGTCGACCGTCCCGACGATCTTCAGCGCTTGCAAGCCTTCCTGCCGGCGCTGCTTGAGGAGAGATGATCGCTGTCGCGTTGCGGTCGATGTCACGCTTCCTGCTGGTTCTGCTTGCCGCCGCGGTCGCGCCGCGTGCGCTCGCTGCCGACACGGTCGTCGTCGCTCGGTTTTCTGCGGCGCATCCGGGCGGCGCCATGCCGGAGGCGTGGCAGCCTTTCACGTTCGCCAGGATCCAACGGCACACCCGCTACTCACTCGTCGCTGACGATGGCGGAACCGCAGTGAAGGCGGAGGCAGATGCTTCGGCCTCCGGCCTGATCCGCCTGCTCGACGTCGATCCCGCCGCGCTGCCGCTCCTCGAATGGCGCTGGAAGGTAGAGAGCCTTCCCGCAAAGTCGGACCCGACGCGCAAGAAGGGCGATGACTACGCGGCCCGCATCTACGTCGCCTTCCGGTTCGATCCGGCACGTGCATCGATGGCCCAACGCGCGAAACACGCCATGGCAAAGGCGGTTTACGGCGAAG
>Ga0209253_10001503_pt1 | contig 20475 bp, 14 predicted proteins | sample FrelakmetBRP12BR_FD_187145 | JGI IMG/M metagenome (GOLD analysis project Ga0209253, IMG submission 187145) | Freshwater lake sediment microbial communities from the University of Notre Dame, USA, for methane emissions studies - BRP12 BR (SPAdes)... | ecosystem: Environmental > Aquatic >...
AACAAGTTTACAAGCGCGCTCTTGCTAATCTCGGCTTCAAGCGCCTGTTCGTCAACCAGCTCATCGCCCATGGTTGAGCCGTCATCGACCTTCATCTCACCGTCCTGCTGTAGCAACTTCAGGAACTCGTTCTGAGCGGGGACGACTTTTTCCATCAACACTTGGAGATCTCTCAGCCTGAAGTAGCAGATCTCGTATTTCTTCACGTTGAAGCTGCGCGCGACGACCGGAAGGTGCGGATTGAAGTGGGGAGAGGTCTGGAAGGAGATCTTCCGGACATCACCTGCGGGACCATCATCCGGAAGGAGATTGTGCCGAGGTTCAAAAGCGGGGACTACGATGGAGGCGTGCGTGCAGGCGTGGCATCGATCATTGCGGCTATCCGCGGTGCGTATACCCCCGATGACGGGGACGGGAGTATGCAGGGGGGGATATGGGTGATGCTCATTGCGCTGCTGATCTTCACGTCGGTGGTGGGGAGCTTCACGCTCATCGCACTCTTCTCCACTGGCTTCTTTTCGTGGTTCCTGTATGTATTCCTTCTTCCATTCTGGTATGCCTTCCCCTCCGCTCTTCTCGGCGCCACGCCCGGACTTCTCATTGTCGGCACCTATGCGATCGTGTTTCCGATTCTGAAGATTTGGTTCCGTTTCCCGGCCGGTCAGGCGTTTCAGAAACGGTGGGGAGGGCCGGTGGGGTCTGGCAGGGCTGGTGGAGGCGGCTGGTCTTCGAGCGGCTCCTCGTCGGGAGGCGGCTTCTCGGGAGGTGGGGGAGGATTTTCCGGCGGAGGGGCTTCGGGGAGCTGGTAAACAAGAAACGTAACGAGGGATCACCGATGACAGAGGAGGGACCGGCACGATGATTCTCGACACACTGGCTGAGACAAACCGCTATGTGGCCCTCCACCCGCTCTTCGGGCGGGCTTTCGATTTCCTGCGGAACGGCAGCGTCGAAAAACTCCCGGACGGCCGGCATGAGATTGACGGCAACGCGCTCTATGTCGTTGTTGCGCGCAAGCTCGGACAGCCGCGCGACCGGGCGATACTCGAGGCTCACCGGAAGTACGTCGATATTCAATGTGTTGTCGAGGGGGCCGATTCGATCGGTTGGAAATCCACTCTCGAATGCAGGTCCGTTAAGAAGTCCTACAGTCCCTCGGACGACTGTGAGCTCTACGCCGATCCCCCAACATTCTGGTCGACCGTCGAAGCCGGCTCGTTTGCAATCTTTTTTCCCGCGGATGCTCACGCTCCGATGGTATCAGAGGGTTTCCTCCATAAAGTCGTAGTCAAGGTGGCAATCCATGAAGCCTGAGCGCATCTCCCCCAGCACGGCCTGGGATGCCGTCATCTTTGCCGCGGCGACCTCGGTCGCCATTGTCCTTCCCCTCCACCTCGTGCTGGGACAAGAAAAGGTGCCGTGGTTCTGGGTGTTCGACGCGGTTATCAACATCATCTTTCTCATCGATCTCGTGGTCAATCTACGCGCGTCACGGTGGTCGGTGCGCGACGGGGGACCGGTCTGGTTCTTCGTGGATTTCCTTTCCGCTTTTCCGCTCCATCTCCTCCCGTGGGGGGAGGTCCTGATTGGCCTCCGCCTGCTCAAGATGCTCCGGGTGGGACAGCTCATGAGCGAGTGGCGCAGGGCGCGTCTGCAGCACTGGAACACTCTGCGCCTCGTCTACTTCGCCTACTGGGTCGGCCTCTTGGTCCACCTGCTCTCCATCGGCTGGCTGGTCATCCGGACCGCCGGCGTGGAGGCACCGACGTGGGAAGGGTATCTCCGCGGGCTCTACTGGTGTATTGTAACGGTGACGACTATTGGATACGGAGACATTACTCCACAGAATAACGTGGAGATTATCTACGCGATCGGCGTCATGATTGTTGGCGTGTCAATGTACGGATACGTCATCGGCAACATTGCGACGCTTCTGACCAACCTGCATCCCGCGCGAAGGCACTACCTTGAGAACATGGAGCGTCTGGGGGCATTCATGGAGTATCGGGGGCTTCCGGAGGATCTGCAGCGCCGCATCCGTGCCTACTTTGCATACGTTTGGGAACAGCGGCTGGGCTACGATGAGTCAACGATAATCGGGGGTCTCCCGCCGGGCCTTCACACCGAAGTCTCCCTCTTCCTGAAAAGGGACGTGATCCGGAAAGTCCCCTTCTTCAAGGGCGCCGGCGATGAATTGATACGCGAAATTGCGATCCAGATGAAGCCCGTGATCTTCACCCCGGGCGATTCTGTCTTCATGGCGGGCGAGCCAGGACGGGAGATGTATTTCATCAGCCGCGGCCAGGTCGAGGTGATTTCCCGCGACGGGTCAACCGTCGTGGCGATATTGAAAGAAGGAGATTTTTTCGGAGAGATGGCGCTGCTCCTCGGCCGTCCACGGGTGGCTACCGTTCGTGCGGTGGGATACTGCGACCTCTACTCCCTCGATAAGGTGGCCTTCGACCGCATTCTGGCGAGTTACCCGAAGTTCGCGGCACACATCGAATCTATGGCTAAGGAACGCGAGGAGAAACACTGAAATGCCCGAAACCAGAACGGCGGCGCTCCTTGGCGCCACAGGACTTGTGGGATCCTGCTGCCTGCAACATCTGCTGCAGGATTCCTCGTATAATGAAGTGCGTGTGTTGGTGCGGCGGCCGCTCTCCCTTCGCCACCCTAAACTGCGGATCATTGAGGTCGACTACGAACAGCCCTTCAGTCAGGCCGCTGCTCTGGGGGCGGACGACGTGTTCTGCTGTCTCGGGACGACGATCAAAAAGGCGGGAACCCGTGAAGCCTTCCGGAAGGTGGATTTCGATTTCCCCGTGAATGCAGCCGCTATTGCGGCAGAACAGGGAGCGAAACAGTTTCTCCTTATTACTGCTCTCGGCGCAAACCCCGAGTCCCGCGTCTTTTATAACAGGGTGAAGGGAGACGCGGAACAAGCCGTCCGCAGACTCCCGTTTGCGGCAGTCCATATCTTCCGGCCATCGATGCTCCTGGGCGACAGGAAGGAATTCCGCCCGGCAGAAAAGGCAGGTGCCGCTTTCATGACGTCGCTTTCATTCCTGTTTGTGGGGAAATGGAGAAAATACCGGGCAATTGAAGCGGATGTTGTTGCGCGCGCGATGGTGTATGCCGCAGGCCAGCGCAGGTCCGGGTTGCAGGTCTACGAGTCCGATGCGATACAGGAGATGGGGGCACATGGGTGATTCTCTGTTCAGGAAGTTCGGTCTTCTGCTTGTGCTGGGGATTGCGGGAGCTATCGCTTTTGCGCTCCTGCTCCTCGAGGTGACGCCGAAGTCGTCGGTCGACCTGCGCTACAGCCGTCCTCAGATCATGGAAAAGGCTTCGGCGTATATGGAGCGGTTGGGCTTCCGGGTCTCGGATCTTCATCAGGATGCCTGGGTCGGTTTCGAGGATCAGACCCACATCTATTTCCAGGTTCTCAAAGGAATGAACACTGCCAATGCGGTTCTCCGGGCGGATACGATCCCTGGACACCATTGGTATGTCTCCTGGTTCAACCGTGCGCTCCCGCGGAGCCAGGACAGGGAGATCTTCCGAATGTGGATCACCCCGTCGGGGACCGTGCTGGGGTACGATCATGTGATCGAAGACAGCGTCACCCTGCCGTCGCTCGGGAGCGTCGAGGCGCGTGCACGTGCGGAGGAGTTCCTCCGCGGACAGGGGTTCGACCTCTCGCGCTACCATCTCCGAAGATCGTCCGATATACGGCAGACAAACCGGACCGACTATCGCTTCCTCTGGGGTGACAAGGACTCTCTCGGCGACGGGACTGTCTGGGTTCGCGTTCAGGGAAGTGAGATCGGGGGCTACCGGACCACGTTCGCCCCCCCGGGAGAATTCAACGCGACGTTCAGCCAGAGGGCAACCGCGTGGACCCTGATCACGACTGCATCCATCGCGGCCGTCTTCCTCCTCTTCTTCTTCATCATCATCCTCTTTCTCCGAAAATACCACGAAGGCGAGGTCGGCACACGGACCGCGCTCATGGTGTTCGCCGGGCTGCTCGTGACGATCTTCCTCGCCAGTCTCAATGAGCTTCCCGTCACCGGCGCGGGGACGCAGATCGGCGACCTGAATCAGTTCAACATCCGCATTGTCATGTTCGTTGTCAGCCTCCTGATCATCCAGATGTTCATCAGCGTCATGGTCTTCGCCGCATGGAGCGTCGGGGAATCCTCGTCGAGGACTGCCTGGCCGGAGAAGATGAGGGCGATGGACGCAGCGCTTGCGCGACGCTTCTTTACGCTCGAAATCGGGGAGGGTCTCCTGCGAGGGTATCTGTGGGGCCTTGTCCTGATTGGTGCCTATGCGGTGATCGTCTTCCTTCTGGTACGTGACAGGACCGTTGTGCTGCACCTCCGGGGGATTTCGGGAATTCCGGACTCCTATCTTCCTGCCGTCCAACCGATCCTCTACGGCATTTCATCCTCCGTTGTCGGGGAGACCATCCACCGGTTCTTCTTTCTCTCATTCCTGAAGGAGAAAACGAAACGGATCTGGCCAGGGCTCGCCGTCTCCACTGTCGTCTGGGCCGGGACGGGGTTGACTCTCTGGGAAATCCCGTTCGGGCAGCCGGGCTACATCGCGACGTTTGCCACACTGGTCGGATTCGGACTGTTCTTCAGCTTCCTTTTCCTGAAGTACGACCTTCTGACTGCCATCGCTGCGAACTTCGTTGTCTCGACTCTGAACTACGCGATCCCGATCTTCGCATCCACCGGAGACTACTTTGTGGTGGCACGGTGGATTACGCTCGGGTTGCTTGCCGTCCCGCTCGTCATCGCGATTGCCGGTCTCATTCGACGGCAGCAGTTTGCATTCACCACAGAGACTGTGCCCGAGCACGTCCGTCGCATTTCCGAGCGTGAGCGGATGGCGAAAGAGCTGGAGATCGCACGGAACGTGCAGATGAGTCTCCTCCCAAAATCCAATCCCCAGATCGAGGGATTTGATGTCGCAGGGATCTGCGTCCCGGCGCTGGAGGTTGGGGGGGATTACTACGATTTCGTCTATCTGGCGGGGAAGCGGATTGGCATTGCCGTCGGTGATGTTTCCGGAAAAGGCGTGCCGGCGGCAATCTATATGACGCTGACGAAAGGCATCCTCCAGTCTCACGCGGAGGACAATGTGTCGCCGAAAAAGGTCCTCAGCAAGGTGAACAACCTCATGTACAGGACTATTGAGCGGAACTCGTTCGTGAGCATGTTCTACGCGATTCTGGATGTGGAAACCCGGACGATCGTCTTCGCGCGTGCAGGGCAGTGCCCCCTCATCCTGACACAGCATGCCAGCGGGGAAGGAGCATTCCTGACGCCGAATGGGATGGCCCTGGGCCTCGAAATGGGGCGCGTCTTCGATTCCGTTCTCGAAGAACAGGAGGTGCAGTTGCGGCAAGGGGATGTCCTGGTGTTCTACACGGATGGCTTCACCGAAGCAAGGGATGAGCGTGAGGAGGAGTTCGGCGAGACCCGCCTCGTTGCCTCGGTTGCGCGCTACCGGGGCAAACCTGCCTGTGATCTCATCCAGGGAGTCTGCGCCGACGTCAGAACCTTTGTCGGAAACGCACCTCAACACGACGATATGACCATGGTTGTCGTCAAGGTCGGCTGAAAGAAATGCGTGAGTCACCTGGCAATGATAACAGTCACAAGGCGAGGCCAATGAAAGTGCCCGTCCGTTCAGTCATCATACTTCTGTGCCTCCTGTCGGGTCCGGTCGCTGCCGAAGAGGGGATGTATCCCATCAGCGAAATCCACAAGATCGATCTCCGAGGAAAAGGCCTGCTGATCGAACCGACAGCGTTGTACAATGCAGGGGGAGTCAGCCTCATCGATGCCATCGTGAATATCGGGGGATGCACAGGGTCATTCGTTTCCCCGGATGGTCTCATTCTGACGAATCACCATTGCGTGTTCGGTGCCGTGCAGGCTGCAAGCAGCGTGCAGAATGACTACATCACGAACGGATTCCTGGCACGCACGAGAAGCGAGGAAATCCCCGCGCGCGGGAACACCGTCCGCATCATCGAATCGTATCGGGATGTCTCCCGGGATGTTCTCGCGGCGGTCAGCGATTCGATGGGTCCGGGGGAGCGCACCCGTGCTGTCAGCGCAAAAACGAAAACCATGGTCGCTGACGCCGAACGTCTGGCGCCCGGGCGAAGGGCTGAGGTCGCGGAAATGTTCGCGGGGAAAACCTATGTCCTCTTCCTCTACACGTTTCTGAAAGACGTCCGCCTGGTCTATGTTCCGCCACGCGCTATCGGGGATTTTGGCGGGGAAGCTGACAACTGGGTCTGGCCGCGACATACGGGTGACTTCTCCTTCCTGCGGGCATATGCGGCACCCGATGGTTCACCGGCCGAGTACTCGCCAGCCAATGTGCCGTACCATCCGAAGAAATATGTGACCGTCCAGCCCGCCGGCGTCGACGAGGAGGATGCAGTCTTCATTCTGGGATATCCCGGAAGAACGTTCCGGCACCGGACCTCGCACTTCCTTGCGTACGAACAGGACGTCCGGATGCCATACGTGGCGGATTTCTACGAATGGCAGATCGCCGTGATGAAAGAGGAGGGGAGGTATGATCGGGCTGTTGCGCTGAAACACGATGCTCGGATCAAGGGACTCGCGAACACGTCGAAGAACTACCGGGGCAGACTTCAGGGGATGAAGCGTCTCGACATCGTGGGCAGGAAACGGGAGGAAGAACGCCTTCTCCAGCAGTTCATCCTGGCGGAGCCGTCACGGAAACAGCAGTACGGGACGCTTCTTGATGACATCGGCAAGGTCTACAGGGAGATGGAAACGACGGCCCGGAGGGAAATGACTCTGGACTATCTCCGGTCGAGCAGCGCTTTGCTCTCCACGGCATTCACCGCGAGCGAAGCCGCGCGCGAGAGGTTGAAGCCTGATCTCGAGCGGGAATCGGCCTACATGGATCGCAACTTCGCCCGAACCAGAGAAGGTGCCGTGTCTTCACTGAAAAACTACTACGAACCGACGGACAGGACCTTTCTGAAAGAAATGTTGCTCCGCGCCTCCCGGCTTGGCGGGTCGGACCGGATTCCTGAACTCGAGACGATCGTCGGCGGTTCTGATCCCGGGAAAACCATTGATGCGTTTCTCGATGCGGCATATCGGGAGACCCGTCTGAAAGACTCGTCGGTCGTCTCGGCGCTGCTCGCAGGTCCGGAAGAGCTGGCCGCGGGGGCGCGGGATCCGTTCCTCAATCTCGCCCATACGCTGGAGCCAGCCTATCAGCAGCTCAAGGAGGTGCGCCAGCAGCGAGAGGGGACGGTCGCGCGGCTTTCGGCGAAGTACCTGGACGTGAAACAGCAGTTCCTGAAGAAAGACTTTATCCCGGATGCGAACAGCACTCTCCGTTTCACCTGTGGAAGGATCAGGGGCTACTCACCGGCCGACGCCACGTACCAGCAGCCGATCACCACACTGCGGGGCGTCGTAGAGAAAACAACCGGGGTTGCGCCCTTCGCGTCGCCACAGAAATTGCTCGACCTGAACCGGGTGGAAGATTTCGGGCCGTACCGGCATCGGCGTCTCAAGAGTGTCCCTGTCGCTCTGTTGTACGACCTGGATACCACGGGAGGGAATTCCGGGAGTCCGCTCTTGAATGCGCGGGGCGAGCTTGTCGGCGTGAATTTCGACCGGACGTTCGAGGCCACGATCAATGATTATGCCTGGAGCCCGGAGTACAGTCGATCCATCGCCGTCGATATCCGGTATGTTCTTTGGGTGACGGAAAAGATCGGCGGCGCCGTTCATCTGCTGCATGAGATGGGTCTGTGAACAAGCTGAGTATTGCCTCTGCCCTGCGCCACACCTGATTCATGAAAACCCCGTACAGGGTCCTCTTTGTCCTAGTAGTCGCAGGATCGTGCATGCTGGCCGACCGGGTCACAAAGCTCCTCGCTGCCACCTTGCTCGCCGGCTATCCCGCCATCGACCTTCTGGGCGGGACGGTGAAGCTGGTGTACCAGGAGAATCGCGGGGCGATGCTGGGCCTCGGGGCTGAGCTGCCAGAGCCGGTCCGCTTCTGGGTCTTCACGGTTCTGATCGGCATCCTCCTCGTCGGGCTTGCGGGGTACGCCCTGTTCAGGGGCGGGATCCGGATCGCTGATCTTCTGGCGGCTTCGCTCGTGATCGGCGGGGGGGGAGGGAACATGATAGACCGGATTGTTTTTCACGGCGCAGTCGTGGATTTCGTGACCATCGGTGCCGGCGCCTTCCGCACCGGGGTCTTCAATGTTGCCGACATTGCAATCATCGCCGGGGTCGCCGTTTTCGCCTTCCATCGCTGGCGATTGTCAGGGGAAGGTGGACCCCGGCCTTAAAGGACGATACAGGGGGGGCAATGAAACTTCCATCAGTCAGTCATCTCGCTCAGCAGTCCCTCCTGACGCTCAAGAGATTCCCTCTCGTTCTGGCCAGCGCAGCCGGTGGGACCATCGTTGCCATTGCCCTGGTTGAGATTTCCCGTACGCCTCCGCGAGAGGATCTTCTGCTGCATCGACTTCTCCTGACCACGGCTCTCGGAATCCCTCTCCTCATCGCAATCAACCTCTTTTCCGAAAGGCGGAGATGGAGGGGGTTCGCGGGAGTGGGGGCGCAGCTGCTCGGCCTGCTCCTGCTTGTCGGCTACTACCTCACCCTTCCTGAAGACGTTTACGCCCCGCCCTCTCTGCACCTGATCCGGTTTTGGCTCCTCGTGCTGGCGGCCCATCTCCTGGTGTCGTTCGCTCCCTTTACGGGACATGGTCACATCAACGGGTTCTGGCAGTTCAACAAGACGGTGTTTCTCAGGTTTCTCACGTCGGCACTCTATTCTCTGGTTCTTTTTGCGGGACTGGCAATCGCCCTGGCAGCGGTCGATCACCTTTTTGAGATCAACGTCCCCTCCGAGCGCTACATGCAGCTCTGGATTGTCATCGCCGGGGTCTTCAACACCTGGTTCTTTCTCTCGGGGATTCCCCATGATCTGGATGCCCTCGATCAGGAAATCGAGTATCCGAAGGCGCTGAAGATCTTCACCCAGTACATCCTGATCCCGCTGGTCGTCGTGTACCTGGTTATTCTCTACGCGTACGTCGCGAAGATCCTCTTTACCTGGGACTGGCCGAAAGGGTGGGTCGCGAACCTGGTGTTGGGATTCTCGATCACCGGCGTTTTCGGCCTTCTCCTCGTTCATCCCATCCGCGACAAGGTGGGGAATGCCTGGCTCGCGAGATTTTCGCGCTGGTACTACGTGGCACTCCTCCCCCTGGTGCCGCTCCTGCTTTTCTCAATCTGGCGGCGCGTCACAGAATACGGATTCACCGAGAACAGGTATTGTGTGGTGGGTCTGGGATTCTGGCTGGCAGGAATCGTTGCGTACTTCCTCGTCCGTCGCGGCGGAAGCATCAAAGTCATCCCGGTGTCGCTCTGCCTGCTGACGGTCCTTGTTTCGTTCGGTCCCTGGGGCGCGTTCGCCGTTTCGGAAAGGAGCCAGGTTTCTCGTCTTGGAGGGCTCCTCGGCAAGAACGCGATCCTCGCCGGCGGCACTGTCCGTCCTGCGACGGCGCCAGTACCGTTCGAGGATCAGCGTGAGATATCGTCGATCATCCGTTACCTGCATGAGGTGCACACCCTCCGCGGAATTCAGCCCTGGTTCAAGGAGGACCTGAGGAGTCTTCGCGGAGCCGAAGAAGCCGTGCCGCGACGTGGCGATACAACCGCCAAAGCTGTCGTGGCCTTGATGGGCATCGGCTATGTCGGTGAATGGCAGATGCAAAAAGCGAGCTCCTATCATTTCACTGCGGCGAAGCCGGGGTCCTTTGACATCCATGGATTCGATCGCATGGTGCGCTCGGTGATTGCAGGGAGGAGTACCCCGGCGAAAAGCACCTCGCTTGAGGGCGGGTTGCTTGAGCTCCGGCAGGAGCAGACCATCCTCCGGCTACGCGCAAAGCTTGAAGGCGTCGGTGAGGACTCTGTCCGTCTGGATCTCTCCGGTCTCTCGCGTGGGCTCATTGAACGGTATGGCCATGCCAATGCTTTCAGCATTCCCGGCGACAGCATGATGGTGCAGCAATCCGGTATCACTCTCACGTTTAGGGTCAATCTGTCCCAGTTGCAGGTCCACACGTCGGGCGACTCGCTGGAGATCCAATCACTGGAGGGGGACGTTCTCATCGGAGGGAAGCGGTAACGGGGCAGAAACATTGCTTCTCACGAAGGATCTCGCTATTTTTGTGACGGATTTGTAGGGACACGGTGGATCGTGTCCCTGCAACATATTATGCCGTCTGTCTCAGAAAATCGGGAGCTTGGCTTGAACGAATACCACGCAGAAGCATCCGAGCTCAACGAGCTCATGCTGCGCAGGCGGGAAGAGCTCGAATCCATCAGGAAACTGGGGATCGATCCCTACCCCTACGAATTCACCGCCAATGCCTCCTCCCGCGAAATCAAAGAACGTTTCACGGACGATGCCCCGGAACAAACGGTGGCCATCGCCGGTCGCATCATGTCTCTGCGCCGCATGGGTAAGGCATCTTTCTGTCACGTCCAGGATTCCCAGGGCCGCATCCAGGTGTACCTGAAACGCGACGACCTGGGGGGTGTCTACGATACGTTCAGGCTTCTCGACATCGGGGATATCATCGGGATCGAAGGCTTCGTGTTCCGGACCAAGACGGGCGAAATCTCGGTTCATGCGCGCACCTTTACCCTGCTGGCAAAGTCTCTCCGCCCGCTGCCGATTCCGAAGGAAAAGGTGGATGAGCAGGGGAACAAGGAGGTTTTTGACCCGTTCTCTGACAAAGAGCTCCGGTACCGGCAGCGGTATGTGGATCTTGTAGTGAATGCTTCCGTGAGGGATGTGTTCATCAAGAGGGCCAGGATCATCAGCGCTGTGCGCAGGGTGCTCGACGCCAGGGGATACCTCGAGGTCGAAACGCCCGTACTCCAGCCCCAGTATGGAGGCGCGTTTGCCCGACCGTTCGTCACGCATCACAATACACTCGACACGGACCTCTTCCTTCGCATTGCAGACGAGCTCTATCTGAAACGGCTGATTGTCGGCGGCTTCGACGGTGTGTACGAAATCTCCAAGGATTTCCGGAACGAAGGGATGGACAGGAGCCACAACCCCGAGTTCACGATGATGGAACTCTACGTTGCGTTCCGTGACTACCGCTGGATGATGGGACTTGTCGAGCAGCTCGTGAGCGAGGTGGCACTTGCGGTGAACGGGTCGATGCAGGTCCGCCATGGCGACCGGAAGATCGATTTTACCCCCCCCTGGAAACGCATCACCATGTTTGATGCCATTGCGGAATTCACCGGGAAGCATTTGCGTGGCCTGGGCGCACCGGAGCTCAGGGGCGCTGCCAGGGAGCTGCACATCGATGTGTCGCCCTCGGACGGCGCCGGCAGGATCATCGACGAGATTTTCAACGAACGGGTAGAGTCGCACCTGATCCAGCCGACGTTCATCATGGATTACCCCGTGGAGATGTCGCCGCTGGCGAAACGGCATCGCTCCGAACCGGGGCTCGTGGAGCGGTTCGAAGCAATCTGCAACGGCCAGGAGATATGCAACGCCTTCAGCGAGCTTAACGATCCTCTCGATCAACGCGCGCGGTTCGAGGAACAGATGCGAAACCGCGCCCGGGGCGAGGAGGAGGTGCAGCCCCTGGACGAAGACTTTCTTCGTGCCCTTGAATACGGCATGCCGCCCACCGCCGGGCTCGGGATCGGCATCGACCGTCTGACCATGCTGCTCACCGGCCAGGATTCGATCCGCGATGTGATATTCTTCCCCCAGATGAAACCGGAAAAATAGAGAATCCCAGTGCACTGGCGAGAGGATCGTTGGATACTCTTGATGTGTCGCATCGCTTTTGCCGCCTGCTTCCTGTTGGGAGCCGGTGGACGGCTTTCCGCCGGCACGACCGGCATCCTTGAAGGCACGGTGCGTGACAAACGCACCGGCGAGTTGCTCCCCGGCGTCAACATCGTCCTTCCCGAAATCCAGACCGGTGCGTCGACGGCCCCCGACGGTTCATTCTCCATCCAGAACATCCGCGCGGGGCGCTATCTGGTGCGCTTCACGCACGTTGGTCATCAGACGCATGTGGTGCAGTACGTCACCATTAACCCCGATCTCCGAACGCGCCTCCGGATAGCCCTTGAGCCTTCTGATCTGCAGCTCGAGGAGATCGTTGTGACGCAAGCGAGACCGCTTATTCAGACGGATGTCACAAGCACCGCATACATGATCAGCGGCGAGGACCTCCGCCTCTTCCCGATCGACCGGGCAACCGATATCGTCGGATACAAAGCCGGAGTGACGATGGAGGGAAACGTCCGCGGAGGCAAGACCACCGAGGTGGGCTACCTGGTGGACGGCCTTCCGGTGCAGGATGTCATGCGGGGCGGCATGACGACCAATGTCCCGATCAGCACCGTGGTCGGCATGAGCGTCTATACCGGAGGATATGAACCTGAATACGGGAACGCGCTCTCGGGCATCGTGAACATCGTCACGCGCACCGGAGGGAATACCCACAAGTTCATCATCCGGGCTGACAAGGACAACCTTTTCGGCGGGACGCAGAACAGCAAGACCGGCGAAGTCGAGCTGTTCGCCTCAGGGCCGATACTCCGCGACAAGCTTTTCTACGTTGGGTCTGTGAATGGGCTCTTCACGGGCACGCGCTGGTGGCAGGATATGAATCAGTTTTTCGATCATCCCATCGACAGAACCATCAATGCCTTCGGAAAGCTCGATTACACGATCTCTTCGAAGCTCCGGGTGGGACTGCAAACCCTCTATTCGGATCACGACTGGCGGGACTACGAATTCAGCTGGCGGTACAATCTGAACGGGCTGCCGCCGGAAAGACGGCAATCCGCCCGCATTGCACTTATTGTGTCGCATACAGTGACAGACGACTTCTTTTACACGGCCAGCCTGAGCTCCTACCGCATCCGGGCAACGATCGGCGAAGGGGGGAAGGAGTCTGTCCCGATCGACGATCCGTACCAGTATGACTTCTTCCTCAGGTATGTCGTTGGCGGGCAACGCGCCTGGTGGCTTGAGAATTCCCAGGACATGACCACAGGGAAATTCGATGGCATCCTTCAGTCAGGGCCGGATCACCTGGTGAAGTTCGGGGCGGAATTCACTCTTTACAATCTTGCGTCCGACATCATCAAGCTGGAACCTCGCAAAACCTATTTCGGAAAACCGCTGGTGAATGAACCCCAGCTCGATTTCAGCTCCGACTATACCTACCGGCCAACAGCCGGAGGGCTCTACGTGCAGGACAAGGTCGATCTTCTGAAAGAAGGGTTGCTCCTGACATACGGCATGCGGTACGATTTCCTCGACCCGCGCGCGAGCCGTCCGGCGCTGGAAACGACTCTGAGCGGAGACACCGCCACGTTCACAAAGGGGGAGAGCGTCAAGGCGAGTTTCAAACAGCAGTTCAGTCCCAGGATAGGCGCGGCCATGCCGGTCCTGGAAAATGGCTATGTCTTTTTCAACCTCGGCTGGTATTTCCAGTATCCCCTGTTCGACTATCTCTATACAGGCATTGACCGCATCGCCCTCTCACAAGGCATCAGCGCGGTAACCGGCAATCCGGACCTCGAGCCGGAGCGGTCGACGGCATGGGAGATCGCCCTGAAGTACTCCTTCCCGCTCAACCTTGTCGGCTCTCTGACCTATTTTCGGAAAGAGACCACCAATCTCGTGGACACCAAGACGTTCGTCCCAGGCGATAGCAAAGTCTCCGGGACGTACGGCTTCTCGGAATTCGTCAATAATCCCTACGCGTCGTCGTCGGGCATCGAGGTCGTCCTGTCGCGCGACCGGGGAGAGTGGGTTACGGGCGAACTCTCATACACATTCATGAATGCTGAAGGAACCAGCGGGAGCTCGATGGATGGCTACTACATCGCACAGTACGGACTCCCGCCGGGTCGGCGGATCTACCCGCTCAGCTGGGACCAGCGCCATACGCTGAAGGTGCGCGTGACGCTGGCAATTCCCGGCGAATTCAATGTCAACGTCTTCACGCAATGGCACACCGGGCGTCCATACACCTACTATCCAACGAGCACCGGATTCGAACAGATCAACGGCGGCACGTTCGTCCAGAATAACGACCGGATGCCGGCCTATGTCAACGTCGATCTGCGATGCGAGAAATATTTCCGATTCGATGCCTGGCCGGACGCCGTGCTGACTGTCTACGGTGATGTCAGGAACCTCATGAACCAGAAAAACGTCGCCTGGATTGACTCGAACCGACGAATCGGGGGAGAGCTGGCTGATCCTTCGGGGTACTTCGTCGGGAGGCGAACGCGCCTGGGCATTCAACTTTCGTTCTGAATGAAATTGCGCATCATCATACTCCTGATCATTCTCGTCCCGTGGGGCTGCGACGAGTCGCTTCCACCGCGGAACGACCCGGTGCAGGTCCTCCAGACGTCGTTCCGGGTGTTATACCAGGGAACCGTGGTCATGAGGGACAGTCTCCCCCTGGGACTGATGGGTGCGTTTTCTTCGAGCGTGAAGAATGTCTACTACGAGGTGCTTCAGGATACGGAGAGAGTCCGCCTGGATGTCGAAGTCTGGTTGAAAGACCAGCCTGCGGCGCGGGCAACGATCCATGCAACCTCGGACGACCTCGTCAATAACCGGCTCGTCCGGGGATACTTTTTGACGCTAGGGATCGATACGGCGGCGGTGGTGCAGAAGCAGTGGACGCACCGAACCGACGCCGGCATCCCGTTCTGGAACTACGCCACAATGTTTCCCGACGAGACCGGAGGGGGAGAGCCATACTGCGTAACGACCCCGCTCACGTTTGCTGGGAGAGCAACCGTCCAGGCCTTCAAGAACGTCCAACCCGTAAAAGTGCCCGAGTTCGAGTTCACTCTGATCTATCGTGTTTTCGGGATCACCTGTTCTCCCCTAAGTGCAGAGAAGAGATGAAATCAGTCCAGTTTGCCTTTGCAGTGCATAATCATCAGCCGATAGGCAATTTCGAATCGGTGTTCGAGGAGGCCTACCAGCACTCTTACCGGCCATTCATCGACGTCCTCGAACGGCATCCCGGCATCCGGTTTACCCAACACTGGACCGGCACCCTGCTGGAATGGCTGGCGGCCAAACATCCCGAGTTTCTGGCGAGACTCCGTGCTCTGGTCGAACGCGGGCAACTCGAACTGCTGACGGGCGCCTACTATGAGGCCGTCCTGGCCATTATCCCGGAGACCGACCGGAAGGGCCAGGTGAAAAAGCTGACCCGGGCCGTTCAGGATACCCTTGGATATGCACCGCGCGGGATGTGGCTGGCCGAACGGGTCTGGGAACAACCGCTCGCTTCCTCGCTGTCGAATGCCGGAGTGGAATTCGTCGTGGTCGACGATACGCACTTCCGCCACGCGGGACTCAGGGATGAGCAGCTCCTCGGTTATTACGTGACGGAAGACCTGGGCAATGCTCTGAACGTGATACCGATGGACAAGACCATGCGGTACACTATGCCGTTCCGACCCGTAGAGGAAACCCTCCGCTATCTCAGGCAGGTTGCCACCGAAGACGGCTGGACGATTGTCGTCCATGCCGACGACGGAGAGAAGTTCGGCATCTGGCCGAAAACCTATAAACACGTCTATGAGGACGGCTGGCTGGAATCATTCTGTGCAATGCTTGAGGAACACGCCGCCTGGATCACCACGACCCATCTCGGGTCGATCGTGGATACTCAGTCACCTCTGGGCCGCATCTACCTTCCCACGGCTTCATACTCCGAGATGATGAAATGGGCCCTCGATCCCGCCTCTTTCATGCACCTGGAGCGGTTTGAGCAGAATCTGAGGGAAGCTCAGCTCTTCGACGCCAACGCCATGTTTGTGCGGGGAGGCTTCTGGCGTAATTTCCTTGCCAGGTACCCGGAAGCCAACCATATGCATAAGAAGATGCTGCGCATCTCCAAACGAGCGGAAAAGCTCGCCCGCCAGATGGAAATCCCCCAGGATGTGATGAACCATCTCTGGGCAGGCCAGTGCAACGACCCCTATTGGCATGGCGTGTTCGGAGGTCTCTATCTCCCCAATCTCCGGTACCCTGTCTACCATAATCTCCTTCTTGCCGAGGCCGGCCTGGATCGCATCGAAAATCTGCCGCCGGTTCGAATCGAGCACGTAGATTTTGATTGTGATGGGAGCCCGGAAGTTCTTGTGGAGTCAAATGTTATGAATCTCTATCTGAAGCCGGGTGCCGGTGGTGCGCTGGTGGAGCTGGACTACAAGCCGGCGGGGCTGAACCTCCTTGATATCGTCAGCCGGAGAGAGGAAGGGTACCACCATCGGCTCAGGTCGATGGATCAGTTCAAAGACAGTCCGAATATCCACGAGGGGGTCCTGGTAAAGGAGGCCGGGCTTGAACAGCATCTTCACTATGATTGGTACAGGCACGCCTCGCTGATCGACCACTTTTTCGGAGAAGGGACAACACTCGAAGCGGTGGCCCGTTGCGCCTATCACGAACTTGGCGATTTCGTCAACCAGCCGTACCGGAGCTCGGCAAAAGAAACACGTGCCGGAGTCGAAGTGATGCTGGAACGGGATGGAGCTCTCTGGTTTGAAAACACCTCCCGCAGACTCAATGTCCGGAAGACTGTCCGGTACCTGGCGGGAGCCGAGACGATTGATGTGGAGTACACACTCGTGAACGGTGAGCCGACCGACCAGGAACTTTGGTTTGGCGTTGAATGGAACGTCGGGCTCATGGCCGGCGACGCGCATGATCGGTATTATGACATCCACGGCCGGAGCCTGGCCGACAAGCGGCTCCGGAGCTTGGGGGAAGAACGGGACGTGGAGTCATTCGCGCTCGTCGACGAATGGCTGAGGGTTCAGACCCAATTCACCGTCAGCCGCCCCGCCACACTCTGGCGATTCCCAATCGAAACAGTCTCGCTGTCAGAGTCGGGCTTCGAGAGGCTGTATCAGAGTTCGGTGCTTCTCCTGCACTGGAAGATCACCCTGAAGGATGTATTCACGGTGAGTTTCAAGCAATCCGTCAGTCAGATTTAGGTGTGCGATGCGAAAGATCAGCGTTGTGGTTCCTACGCTGGACGAGGAGAAACTTCTGGCCGGCATGCTCGGACAGTTCACTCCTGATCTTGTTCGCACTCACAACATCGAGCTTGTCGTGAGCGATGGGGGGAGCAGAGACTGCACCCTCGCGATCGCGCGCATGCACGCGCACACTGTGGTGGAGAATACAGACGGGACGAGACAAACCATCTCCATCGGAAGAAACCGTGGTGCCGAGCATGCGACCGGCGATGTCCTGGTGTTCCTTGCTGCGGATACGCTCTTCAAAGACGCCAACGAATTCTTCACGGTCATGGCCGCCGAGATCGAAGATCCATCCGTTGCGGCGCTTACCTGCAGCATAAGCGTCTCCCCGGCCGAAGAGGGGAAGATCGACCGGGCGTATCACGGGTTCTACAACTGGCTCTTCTCTATGATGAACAAGGTAGGGATGGGAATGGGGAGGGGGGAATGCCATGTCATGCGCCGTGAGGTCTTTGACAGAGTCCATGGCTATGCCGAGAGCATCGCCGCCGGTGAAGACTACGAGATCTTCCAGCGGCTGAAACGGGTGGGGCAGGTCCGGTTTCTCCGGGACGTCCGTGTCTACGAATCCCCGCGACGCTATCGACGATACGGCTACCTCCATGTCACCGGCTCCTGGTTCCTGAACTTCCTTTCGGTGTTCTTCCTGGGCCGATCGGTCCGAAAGGAGTGGAAACCGATCCGATAGAGACGTCAAGGCGAAGATGCGCTCTTTACGTAGCCATCCGCTGTGCGCTGAGGTCGCTCGCGATGGGGGGAACGATGCCGGAAATATCCCTGTTTGCGTATAGAGGAGTTGAGGGCTTGTTTCTCCCATGATCATGTCATCATTGGCAACGGGCGGTTGACTTTAAGTTCTTTTTTAAATAAAATTCGTAAGTGTTACATTTAGCCATACTCCGTGAAAGGAAGGATCAGGATGAGGAAGAGGTTTTCGCTGATGACGGTGGTTGCCCTGGTTGCCCTCAGCCTGGCGGCCGGGGCCGTGCTCAACAACCTGATATCGGGCGACAACGTCCACGAGCAGCTCCAGAAGTTCGGTGATGTCATGAACATTACCTATAAATACTACGTGGAGGATGTCGATACCCAGAAATTGACGGAATCGGCGATCAACGGGGTACTCGGACAGCTCGATCCTCACTCTGTCTATATTCCCGCATCTCAGCTCCAGCGAGTTACCGAGGAGTTCCAGGGGAGTTTCGAGGGGATTGGCATCGAATTCCAGGTTCTGAACGATACACTCCTTGTCGTGTCGGCGATTGTCGGTGGGCCCAGCGAGGCCTTGGGAATCCAATCCGGTGACAAAATCGTCAGGATCAATGACTCGACCGCCGTGGGGATCACGCAGGAGGGAGTCCAGAAGAAGCTCCGCGGTCCGAAAGGGACCAGGGTGAAGGTCGGGATCGCCCGGGCGGGGATCAAAGATCTTCTCGATTTTGAGATCACGAGGGACAAGATCCCACTCTACACGGTCGATGCTTCGTTCAAAGTGGGCGACGATGTCGGTTATGTTCGGGTCACCCGTTTTGCCGCCAAGACTCATGAGGAGTTTGTGGAAGCGCTGACAAAGCTCCGCTCCCAGGGGATGAAGCGACTGGTTCTGGATCTGCGGGGGAACGCCGGCGGGTTCCTGGAACAGGCATTCAAGATTGGCGACGAGCTCATGCCCAAGGGGAGAAGGATCGTCTACACCAAAGGGCGCAGGCCGGAGTTTGATGATGAATACATCTCGTCCGGGGCCGGCCGGTATCAGGATGTTTCGCTGGTTGTGCTCGTCAACACCGGTTCAGCCTCGGCCAGCGAGATTGTTGCCGGTGCCGTTCAGGATTGGGACCGCGGCCTCGTCGTGGGAGTTACCACCTTTGGCAAAGGTCTCGTGCAGCGGCAGTTTGACCTCAAGGACGGGTCGGCATTCCGGCTGACGACCGCCCGGTATTACACCCCAAGCGGGAGATTGATCCAGCGCCCGTACGGGACGGACCACGTCAAATACCAGCGCGAGGTCATGGAACGCGAAGAGTCTGAGGGGGAGAATATCGAGCACGGAGTGGAAAAGGACTCGACCAAGGCGGTCTTCAAAACCATGGGTGGCCGCGTCGTGTATGGCGGCGGTGGGATCACACCGGATTACATCGTGAAATCGGACAGCCTCAACGCCTACACCATCCAGCTCTGGAGCAAGCAGGTTTGGCTGCAGTATGCTGATAAATATGCCGACGAACACAAAGATGAATTGAAGGCGCGATTTGGAAAAGAGAGCATGAGATTTGTCGAGGATTTTTCCGTGACGGAGGATATGCTCCAGGATATCCTGGCGCTCGCGAAGGCGAAGAACATCGAATTCAAGCAGGATCTGTACGAGAAGGATAAGCGGTTTATCAAAGCCTACACCAAAGCATTCCTTGCGCGCCGCGTCTGGGGAAATGAAGGGTGGTCCAGGGTCATGCTCGCGGAAGATGCCCAATTCAAAAAGGCCATGTCGCTTTTTCCTGAAGCGGAGAAGATTTCCAGGAACCTTTCAAGCCTCAAATAAGATGACCAACCCGCTCGGGGTGTTTGCGGGACCGGCCCTCAGGGCCCGGCGTCCTGCGGTCCGTGGCATTGCCGTCTGTGCGGCGGTCATGGTTCTGGCCGTTCTCCCTTCGTCACTTCCGCTCCGGGCGCAGGCCGCTCAGTCCGTCGGGCCTATGGTCTTTGTCGAGGGAGAGGAGCTTGTCTACAATGTACGGTACACGTTCGTCAACCTCGGGCAGGTTCGCATCAAAACTGTGGCCAGAGTGAACGCCGACGGCCATCAGGCGATCTTCACCAAAGCACTCATCGACTCCTACAAGGGCGTTCCGTTTGTGGACCTTCATGCGGTCTTCGAGAGCATCATTGACACGGCCGTTTTTTCCCGCCGGTTCATGGGGAAGGTCAAGCAGGACGCACTCTGGGATTTCTCCCGTTACCAATTCGACTACGACAGAAACCGCGTCCTCATGGAGATAGGGCAGGGGGACACGGTTGTGGCGAAGAGAGACACGGTGGACCTCAACTCTTCATACCAGGACGGACTGTCGTTGTTCTTCTACGCGCGCGATCAGCTTTTCTCGGGGAAGCGCGTTGCGATCCCGACACTGGTCAAGGAGAAAAAAGTCATCACGAATATCAGTTTCGGGAGCAAGCCGACCTCGGTGGAGATTGACGCCGTAGAGTACCCTGTCGACGTCGTCCCATTCGACGGAACCGCAGAATTTGTCGGAATCTTCGGCCTTACCGGGGGTTTCGAGGGTTGGTT
>Ga0209253_10001504_pt1 | contig 20470 bp, 15 predicted proteins | sample FrelakmetBRP12BR_FD_187145 | JGI IMG/M metagenome (GOLD analysis project Ga0209253, IMG submission 187145) | Freshwater lake sediment microbial communities from the University of Notre Dame, USA, for methane emissions studies - BRP12 BR (SPAdes)... | ecosystem: Environmental > Aquatic >...
GTCGCGCCCGCCCCGCACTCCTTCTGCAGGGGTCCGTACCACGACGGCACTCTGCGCTATCCCTCCCAGGCGATGGCATGTACGACTGGGAGCTGTCGCGGCCCGGGCCGCGACAGCCTGGCGGAAAGGTGCGGCACCACCGTCCGTAAGAAGCACGAGCTGAAGCTCGCGGTACAACCAGCACGCCTGTACCCCGAACTTCAGTCCGCGCTATTGTAGCTGGCACGCACATAAGATTGATTCTTCCGCTGCCAATATGTAGGTTACATCATCTTGTCAGCTGTTCGCGTCAATCGTCCCTCCCGAATACTCCGGAGCATTTCATGAGAAACTTGTTGCTTTCCGTCATCTGCGTCTCGCTTTTCTCGCCTGCAGTTGCCCAGAAGCGCCCCTTTGCCATCGCCGACCTCTATCGGATTCGCGACGTCCAGGACCCGCAGTTCTCGCCGGACGGCAAGCGGATTGCCTTCGTGGTTGGGGAGTCGGATCTCAAGGAAGGGAAAAGCAATTCCGAAATCTACGTCATGGATGCCGACGGCTCTAACCAGAGAATGCTCACGAACAACCCCGCAGCGGACAACCATCCCCGCTGGTCGCCCGATGGAAGGACCCTCCTCTTCGTCTCCACGAGAAAAAGCAGTCCGCAGGCCTGGCTCCTGCCGCTCGAAGGAGGCGAACCACAGCAGCTGACCGACATCTCTACCGGAGTGATGAACCCGGTCTGGTCCCCCGACGGAAAGAAGATCGCATTTTCTTCGGGTGTCTACCCCGAGTGCGGTGCCGACGATGCCTGCAATAAGAAGAATGATGAGAGCCTGCAGAAGGGGCCATTGCAGGCCTATATGGCGGACCGCTTGCTCTACCGTCACTGGACTTCATGGAAAGAAGGAAAGCGCTCACACATTTTTGTGCTTGACATCTCCTCCAAAACCGTCACCGACCTTACTCCGGGGGACTATGACTCACCGGTATTCTCCCTCGGTGGCACCGGGTTTGTCTTCTCGCCCGACGGGAAGGAGATATGCTTTGTATCCAACCGCGATGCGAACGAGGCTGAAACCACGAACAAAGACCTCTGGACGGTTCCCCTCTCCGGCGGCCCTGCCGTGAACATTACCGCTTCAAACAAGGCGTATGATGGAGACCCTTCGTACTCCCCAGACGGCAAGGCTATTGCGTATCGTCTCCAGACAATCCCGAAGTTCGAAGCTGACCGTTTCCGGATCGCTCTGTACGACCGTGCCACAAGACAAACGACGGTGTTGACCGAAAGCTTCGACAATTGGGCGGACGAAGCAACTTGGGCCCCGGACTCCCGGACGATCTACTTCACAGCGAGCGTGAAAGGACACGTCCCGCTCTACAAGCTCGATGTCCAAACAAAGCGGACGGCTGAAGTGATTGACGCAAAGACCATTGACGGCTTTGCGATCTCGGCCGACGGCAAAACCGTCGCATTCGTGCGCAGGTCGGTCAGCGAGCCGCGCGAGATCTGGCGCGCGGGGACCGACGGGAAGAATCTCCGCCGTCTGACATTCTTTAACAAGGACCTTGAGGAGAGCGTCGACATACGTTCCGCGGAGGAGATGTGGATCTCCTCACCCAACGGAAAGAAAATCCACACCTTTATTGTGAAACCACACAACTTCGATCCATCAAAGAAATATCCGCTGATCTTGAATGTCCATGGCGGTCCGCAGATGCAGTGGTCCGATGCGTTCCGCGGAGACTGGCAGGTCTATCCCGGCTCCGGCTACATTGTCGCATTTCCCAACCCTCACGGATCAACCGGGTACGGGCAGGAGTTTACCGCAGCCATCTCCAGGGATTGGAACGGGAAGGTGTATGAGGACATTCTTGCGGTGACCGACTCCCTCTCAAAGGTCGCCTGGGTTGATGGGAGCCGGATGGGAGCCATGGGCTGGTCGTATGGCGGCTACATGATGATGTGGCTGGAAGGGCACACGGACCGGTTCAAAGCAATCGCTTCAATGATGGGAGTCTATAACCTCGCCGCCATGCATGGAACGACAGAAGAACTCTGGTTCCCGGAATGGGACCTGAACGGGACGCCGTGGGAATCGGATCTGTACCAGAAATTGTCCCCGAACAATTTCGTGAAGAACTTCAAGACCCCGTGCCTCGTGATCACCGGCGAGCGAGACTACCGGGTCTCGTACACTCAGAGCCTGGAGTTCTTCACGGACCTGCAGAAAATGGGGGTGCCGTCAAGGCTCATCGTGTTCAAGAACGACGGCCACTGGCCCAGCGGCGTGAAATCAATGCCGTTCTACTACAATGCCCATCTGGACTGGTTCCACAGGTACCTCGGCGGCGGTCCGGCGCCGTACGACATGACGAAGATGCTGAGGAATCAGGCGTTTGAGTAGCACGTGGAGGCCATGCATTGAAGTGCAGGGTAAGTGATTGGTAGCGCTTAAGCGCTAGGTCGCCGGCATCTGACATGTCACATCCAGACTATCCCGTTACCCCGGCGGTTCGCCTCCTCCGGGGGAAGAAGATCCCCTTCGAGCCGCATCTCTACGAATTCGAAGAACATGGGGGTGCGCTCCACGCCGCCGAAGCGCTCCGCGTCCCGCTGCATGCCGTTGTAAAGACACTCGTGATGGAGACCGACGAGCGCAAGCCTTTGCTCGTCCTGATGCACGGCGACCTCGAGGTCTCCACCAAGCAGCTTGCTCGAGCCATCGGCGTCAAGCGGGTAATGCCGTGCGACGTCGCCTCGGCGCAGAGGCAGACCGGATACATGGTCGGCGGAATCAGTCCGCTGGGCACACGCAACACCATGCCCGTCTACGCGGAGCAGACAATGTTCTCTCTCCCCCGGATCTATCTCAACGGCGGGAAGCGCGGATTTCTCGTTTCCCTCGAACCCGCCGACCTCCACAGAGCACTCAAGGTTACTCCGGTACACGTGGCGATTCCGTTAGCGTGAATGATGAGATGACATCATTCTGTGCTGACCCTCACAGAATCACCCCAGACGGAAGATTTTCGTTGTGCCTGACCTACCGGACCGTTATATTTTCTACACAACATCCTTCGGAGGCGAATCCACCCCATGCAAACCTACGTGGCAACAACGGAGAACATCACGGTGAGTGTCCGCCCGATCTATCTCGACGGACAATCCGACGCGATGGCCCACAAGTTCGTTTTTGCCTATTTCGTCAGGGTCGACAATGACGGAACGGAAGACGTCCAGCTTGTCCGGCGCCACTGGTTCATCCGTGACTCCAACGGCGAGGTCAAAGAGGTCGAGGGTGAGGGTGTCGTTGGGAAGCAGCCGGTCATTGCTCCAGGGGATGCTCACGAGTACAGCAGTTTCTGCATCCTGGAGACATTCGAAGGATCAATGGAAGGATCCTATCAGATGGCCCGGTCGAACGGCGAAAGATTCAACGTCCTGATTCCGCGATTCAACCTCCGCGCAGCAGCCAACTGACGGCAGAGCAACCAGGGAGTGTAGTGCGCGTCAAAACGTCCAGGGATTTTCTTTGGACGTTTTTTTGTTTATTATGGCGGGGGCCGACGGAGGCAAGTTCTGTGCGGCTGAGCGGGACCGTTGCAGATTGTCCAGCTATCTCTTTCGATTCATGGATTCAGGTGAACAACGATGGAAACCTACCGTAGCATGCTCCGCGCGAAGATTCACCGCGCGACGGTGACCGATGCAAACCTTGACTACGAGGGGAGCTTGACCATACCGCCGGACCTGCTCGAGCAGGCGGACATCAAGGAGCATGAAGCGGTACACGTGTGGAATGTGACGCGGGGGACGCGATTCGAAACTTACGCGATCACAGGGATCCGGGGCTCAGGCGATATCTGCGTCAACGGCGCCGCCGCCCACCTTGCGCAACCCGGAGACCTGATCATCATCGCCACGTTTGCCAGCGTCCCGGAATCAATGGTCGACGAGTTCCGACCCATCGTGGTTTTCGTGGATGACCATAACCGCGCGGTGAGAACGGGGTACGAAGTGCCAGGGCCGCACAAGCGCGGGAATGACTGCTAGGGTTCCGCCTCCAAAGGAGACGATTGTCGGTGGGGCAGTTGTGGAGTGTCTGAGGGATCGTACAAGCGGAGTGCCGGTTGTCCCGCGAGCTTCAGCTCGTGCTTCTTACGGCCGGTGGTGCCGCACCTTTGGTCCCCCTCCTTTTGGGGCTGGCCAGGAGCCAAGGAGGGGGAAGGGGGTGGTCGGTCCGTCACCTCCCCCCCCTCCTCACGCTGAGGAGGTGGGCGAGGGGGGGGAGGTCAGACGATCCCATTCCATCCTCTACGGCTCACATCGAAGTCTGATGCTCACAATTTCCGGCCTGTTGCCGGTCCGCACCGGTGGACCCCACGTGCCAACCCCCGACGAAACGTAGACCTGCGTCTCGCCCACCAGCTTATACCCCCAGCTGACCTCGTAGATCGCCCGAGTGATGAGATTGAATGGCCAGAGCTGACCATGGTGCGTGTGACCGGAGAGCTGAAGATCCACGCCAGCCGCTGATGCTTCCTCAAGCTGAAAGGGCTGGTGATCCATCAGGATGACCGGGTTTGTGGGATCAATACCCGCCACCAGCTCCTGCAACGACTTCCTCTTCTTCCCCGCGAACTGACGTGAACTCCGGTCTTCCCTCCCGACAATCTGCAAGCCGTTCTCGAGCCGCACCATGCTGTCGCGCAGAACAATGACGCCGTGTTCGGTCATATATCGACATGCTTCGTCAGCCCCACCTATGTACTCGTGATTTCCCGTGACCGCCACGACCCCGTACGTCGCTTTGATGCTGCGCAAGGACTCGCCGAGATTCTCCTTGATCACCGGGGCAAGGTCCTCGTCGACGATGTCGCCAGGGAGAAGAACCAGGTCCGGGGAAAGCGCGTTGATCTTCTCGACAACCCGGTCGAACCGCCCCCGCCCGATGATTGTGCCGAGGTGGATGTCCGATGCTACGACAACATGAATCTCTGCACTCCCTTTCACTCGCTTCGGCAGATGAATATCGAGCCGGCGGATGGCGGGATTCGCCGCATTGACGTGGCCGCCCAGGACCACAAGGATCACAAGCATGGTGATCCCCGCGCCGATGAGGAACTTCGCCCGCTGATAATCCTCCGTCACAAACGCAGGGAAAAACGGGATGAAGTGATTGACAAGCCGCAGGAGATCGAGGAAGAAAACGGCCAGGAAGAAGTAGAGCATCGCAGCAAGCCAGTAGGAGCCCGTCCAGACGAGTGCTTCGCTCACCGGCGAGAGCCAGGCCCGTTCCAGGAACCGTCCGGCGATAAACGAAAGGGAGAGGAAGAGGAAAGCCGCGATGTAGATTTCGCGCCACGAAGACGCGGCCTCCATCGCCTGGAAGCCCCGCAGCCCGATATAGAAGTTCACCAGCCCGTAGACGGTGAACACGATCCCGAAGAAGAGAAGCATGTCTGCCTTTTTCAGATCAAGTTCTCCCCATCGCGGAAGCGATCGCCTTCACCTCTTTCATCAACTGGCGGAAATCCCCCGGCGTAAGCGACTGCTCGCCGTCCGAGTAGGCCTCCGACGGTTTCGGATGAACTTCAACGATCAATCCATCGGCTCCGGCGGCGATCGCAGCGCGGCTCATGGGGAGGACCAGGTCGTGTCGGCCCGTGCCATGGCTCGGGTCGACGATGATCGGGAGGTGCGAGAGTCTCTTCACTGCGGGGACAATGTTCAGGTCCAGGGTGTTGCGGGTGTACTCAACGAACGTACGGATGCCCCGTTCACACAGGATCACGTCCGTGTTACCGCCAGCGAGGAGATATTCCGCACTCATCAGGAATTCGTTCAGTGTGGCCGAGAAGTTCCTCTTCAAGAGCACCGGCTTCTTCACCTTGGAGAGCGATCGTAGAAGCTTCGTGTTGTGCATGTTTCTCGCGCCCACCTGAAGAATATCGGCGTACTCCGCCACGATGTCGACCTCCCCCGATTCCATGACCTCGGTGACGATGCCGAGCCCCGTCATTTCCCGGGCTTTCGCGAGCAGCTTGAGACCGTCTTCCCCCAGTCCCTGAAACGCGTAGGGGCTGGTCCTCGGCTTGTATGCTCCTCCGCGAAGGAGCACGGCCCCTGCATCCTTGACCTGGATGGCGGTCTCCATCAGTTGCTCTTCGCTTTCCACCGAGCATGGTCCCGCAATGACGACAACAGTACGCCCACCGATCTTCACCCCGGCCACATCGACCACCGAATCAGCGGGACGGAATTCCCGGCTTGCCAGCTTGTAGGGTTTCAGGATCGGGATGACTTCTTCCACCCCTGAAAGGACGGCGAAGTTTTCCCGCCGGACGACCCGCTCATCGCCAATGACTCCGATGATCGTCCGCTCGGTCCCCCGCGACAGATGGGCATTCAGGCCGAGTCCCTTCACACGGTCCAGGACAACCAGGATGTCGTCCTCAGTCGCTTTCGACTGCATCACAATGATCATCACAGCACCCGTTCAGTTGAGGGAAAGAAAAAGCCCCGAAATCGCTCTACGGGGCTTACATCTGCCGTACCGGTTTGCCGGTCGGCCACCAATCATAAGAAAGGCGATCCAGAAAGTCAACCCCGGCGGGGATAGGGAGAACCCTGGAATTCGGATGCAAACCCTCGCCGCGGTCCCTGCCGCTTCTACCATCCCCCTCATTTTCCGGCCTCTGAATTTGGCCTCAGTGTTGAATTTGCCAACAATACTTCGTATTCTCGGGGTGAATCTGTTCCCGTTGTGATGCATTTTACTACGACATTGCTTAGATTAGTCTCCGAATTTCTCCAGCCGTCTCCGACAGGGTCCTCAGCGAGTCAGTTCTACTTCTAAGATTCTGGTTCACTGTTCATAGTACGTTCTTGCACCTCTTCTTCCCATAACCCAACTGTCGAAAGGAATACCCATGACGCGGTCAAGGATACTCTTTACGCTCCTCTTGACGCTAGCACTTGCGGCGGGAGCATATGCGGGCGGGTTCCAGCTCAATGAGCATGGTGCACGTGCCATGGCACAGGCTGGAGCTTTCACCGCGCGCGCGTACGACGGATCTGCGATCTATTTTAACCCCGCAGGGCTCGCTTTCCAGAAGAATGCATCGATATACCTCGGCACAACGCTCATCACGCCGACCACGTCGTTCTACGGACCGCTGCAGAATAATACGAACATTGAAACCAAACAGATGGCTGCCCTGTTTACGCCAATCAATGCGTACGGCACATATCCCATCACCGAAGACCTCCATGTCGGGTTTGGCATCTACAACCCGTTCGGCCTTGGAACCGAGTGGCCAGAGAACTGGTCGGGGAAATTCCTCACCACGAAAGTTAGCCTCGAGTCCTTTTTCTATACGCCAACCGTTGCATACAAGATTACGGACCAGCTCTCTCTTGGTGTGGGAGCTAATTTTGCAACGGGGAAGGTCGTGATCGAACGGGCTGTTGCCACCGGATTCGGTGATCCGCGCGTCAAGCTCGAGATGGACGGAAATGGATGGGGTTTCAACCTCGGTGCGCTCTACAAAATTACCCCCGAAATATCGATTGGCGCCACGTACAGGAGCCAGGTCAAGGTCGAGGCCAAAGGGACCGCGACGTTTACTCCCCCATATTCAGTCCTGCCTTCTGGACCTTCTTCTGTCAAGATCACGCTTCCGGCCACAGGCTATTTGGGGATTGCCTACAAAGGGGAGAACTTCGAAGTGGAAGCGGATTATCAGTACATCGGATGGTCTTCGTACCAGGAGCTTGCGATTCAGTTCGAGGCCAACGGTCAGATGAGCGTCTCGCCGAAGAACTACAAGGACACCTATATCCTCCGACTTGGCGGTGAGTACACGATCGACCGGACTCACCTCCGTGCCGGTTTCTATTATGACCACTCACCGGTCCAGACGGAGTACGTCGAACCGCTGCTCCCCGATGCGAGCCGGAATGGGTACAATATCGGACTGGGCTACGATATCTCGTCAAGCCTGAGCGTGGATGTCGCCTATCTTTTCATCGCGTTCCAGGACCGGAAGGCGGAGAACACGATTCCTGAGATCAACTTCGATGGAACCTACAAGACGTACGCGAACCTGTTCGCCATCAATTTCGGATACAGGTTCTAACATATGAAACCGGTGCACACTAACGAGGAGTCCCCGATGAAAGCCCTCCACATTCTGATTGTGGTCACCCTGTTCGCCAGCGCCGTCCTGTTCAGCAGTTGCGCCAAGACAGCGCCGGATGGCCCTGTCGCGAGTCTCGGCAGCAACACCGTCACCAAATACGTCGCCATCGGCGACGCCCTTAGCGCAGGATACCAGTCAAACGCGCTCTTCGCGACGGCACAGTACACCAGCTTTCCACGGTTGATCTCGCTACAGATTCAGGCGGCGGGTTCAACGACCGCCAACTTCGAGCAGCCTCTGTACGGCGACCCGGGCAACGCGGACCCGGCGACCGGCAAAGCGGCGCGCTATGAGATCATCAGCATGGCAGGACCGGTTATTGGTCCCCGCGGACTCACGGCCGGAACGCCAACCAACACGACCCTTACCCGTCCATACGATAACCTTGGCATTCCCGGTGCAGTGATTTTCGATGTTCTGGACACGACGAGCTTTGCGGCAAAAGCAAACCCCCCGCGGAGCAACGCGTTCTTCCAGCTCGTTCTTAGAAACAAAGCCTTTGGCGCGAATATCCTGTCGCAGGCCCGGAACCTGAAGCCTGACCTGATCACGTTCTGGTTCGGCTCAAACGACGTCCTGGGATTCGCAACGAGCGGCGGCGTTTCCCCATCCGCCCCGACATCTGCGGCGGCGTTTTCAGTCCTCTTCACGCAGGCTCTTGATTCGGTCCGTGCAGCAGCCCCGACAGCAAAGATTGTCGTTGCCAACATCCCCGACGTCCGCGTGATGCCGTTCTTCACGACGATCGGGCCTAAGGTCAGAGGGTCATTGCCGGCGGGCGTCAAGCTCTCCTATCAGAAGCATGGCGAAACAGGAGTTGCGACCGGCTCATCCGACCTGGCCGAGGCCACCCCTCCGATGCTCTGTTTGACCGGTAGTTCCTATGCCTCGCTCCTCGGCCGGCCCACAGGCCAGTGGTATCGCGACAAGAAATACCCGGCCCTTCCCGCAGGCATCGACACAACAAAGCCCTTCGGCCTCCACCCGCAGAACCCGTGGCCCGATGCCCTGGTTCTCGATGCTGACGAGCAAAACACCGCAGGGCAAGCCGTCGGTGCGTTTAACGCCACCATCGCTGCGCGCGCATCGGCGGTCAATGCTGCCCTTGTGGACATGTATGCGTTCTACAATGTTGTTCGGGTCAGCGGCTACTCCTCAGGGGGAGCGAAATTCACCGCTGATTATGTTGCCGGCGGTTTCTTCAGCCTCGATGGTGTCCACCCGGCGTCACGTGGATCCGGCGTCATCGCCAACGAGTTCCTCAAAGTGATGAACGCGAAATTTGGCATGAGCATTCCGCTGGTGGACGTCTCGACGATCCCCGGCATCCCGGCGCCTGTCAGCAAAGCCGGCGGGCCGGTCTATCCCATCATCCCGTACGAGGCCTTCAGCAGCTTCACGATGTTGTTCGGCGGCGAGCGGTAGTCGCTTCGACGGGAGGACACAGGAGATGAGCAAAGGGCGCACCGCGGTGCGCCCTTTGTATTCCGGGGGGTGTCCCGGCATGGACCGGGTTCGACCCAGGTTCGACTGGAGTCTGACTCAAGCCCGAGTGAGTAAGGGGGAAAAGACAGCATACCGTGCCCAAACCGGGTTTTCGTCTCACCTTCCGGCGAGCCGGGCCAGCTTGATCAGTTCCCAGTATGGCGGCATATACCCTTCCTTCCGCCTGAACTCCCCCGCGAGCAGCAGCACCTTCTCCTTCATCGCAGAGTGCTCGGCCGACAGCCGTCTGTTGCGGAGGGCCGCTTCAGCGCTCATCCCTTCCGGCACGGGCCCGACCATCCCCAGCCAGTTCAGGACAACACTGTAAACCTTCATCACCCGTCCCACCGGGAGGAGATACCAGTTGTAGTTCAGCCTCCTCCCCGATTCCGCTTCTTCCAAAAGAACGTCGATGACGGCGTTGTCGACGTGATCCCTGAACAGGGTCTCGGGATCACGCCATTCCGCCACGACCGTCAGTTGCGGGTCATATTCAAGATCCGACGGCTCCTGTGTCTCGAAATGTCTCACGCCAAAAGCGGAAAGCCATGAGACGATTCCCGGGGAGGAGATGCTCGAGAGCCCCATCCAGAGCGTGACGCCGTACGCCCGGTAAGCCGCCGAGGCAACCTCGGAGCAGAACAAGGCGGAAGTATCCCCAAAGTCCATGGCGAAATCATAGGGGATGTGACGGCTCAGCACGGTATGGAAAGCACGTTGTGCCGCCTTGTGGGGAAGCATCGGGTCGGCAGCAAGGGCCGGCAGGTCCGAACGAAGTCGCAGAATCATCACCCGCAATTTCACATCTTCCAGATACTCATGCAGCGTGCTGACCACGACCCCCCGTTCGATGTGAGATTCGATGACCGAGGGAACGCCGGTTTTCTCATCGACATAGACAAGCGCGACGTGCGAGAAATTTCCGGGATAGTCGTTGCCACGCGCAATCAAGGCGGAGGTCGGGGCACCGCCGCGCGACACGAGAATGTCGCCGCTATGAATCGTTACCCCGAGGATTTTCGCCGCCGGCGTCGATGAAGGCTCGTCGTCGCCTTCCAGCAGGGCGGGGACGGAGGCCCGCGGCATCTGCAGGAGTACTTCTTCGGCAGCCTCACGCCCCCCGTAAAGGAGACGATAGATCCTGCGGCGAGCGGGGATGCTGCTCAAGTCCCATCGTGTCGACTGACGTTTCACTTCGGCCCGCACGAGGGACACTACGGAGAGATAGGCAGGCACGCTGTCGTGGCAGGCGCCGGTCATGGGGGCAAGCGCGAAGAGTGTCTGCTCCAGCTCGTCGAACACCCTATCCCCGGGGCCGAGCGTCTCCTTCTCCAGCGCCCCAAGGAGACTACGGACGGAGCCAAGACCCCCCGCGATTCTCCCGGAGAGACCCACGCAGCCAAGCGGCCGGAGGTCTTTGAAATGCTGCTCGAGCGCGTCCCACTGGTCATCCTGGTCCCAGACAAAGGGCTTGTTCCCGGCCCCTGCAGGTGGTGCCGGTTCCGGAATGGGAATATTCAACAGGACGTACAATCCGGCCAGGCCGATGAGCAATCGGGAAATCGATGAGGGCTTCTTCATGGATGACCGAGCCCGCCGGAAGAAAGGATGTTCAGACTTTGCGGAGTGTAATCTTGTTGGAGCTCGCAAGCTCTTGAAGGAGGATCAAACTCTGCTCGTCGATGCCGTCGCCGGCAACGACAATTTCGTTGACGCGGATCTTCTGCACGATCTTTGGAAGCTGGCTTGGAGTGCCGTGCACGGGGAATCCATAGACGAATGCTCCTTCGAGTTCCGGATTGTTATCGAGAAACCCGACCGGGATGGTCGCCGATCCGTTGGAGCGAAGGACCGACTGCAGGTAGGCGACTCCTTCAACATTTGCACCGTAGATGAGCGACCGCTTCTGAGACTCTCGCATCCGTCCGGAATACCCGTAGTTCTGGAGGGAGAAGCGTGTAAACAGCACGTAGGTAAGGAGAATAAGGAAATACAGAAGCAGAATGACCAGGTCGGAATTCAGCGAAATCTGCTGGGCGCCGACGAGGACAAGTCCTGAGGCGAGAACGGTAATGGCAACGGAATTAAACAGGCGAACGGAATCCTGGATGGTAAGCTTCCGGGTGAGCGGACGATAGAGTCCGGACGACCAGAAGATGACCAGCTGTACTCCGGCAAATACTGCAACTCGTGTGAGGAGCGTGTCCCAATCGCCAAAGAGTCCATCCCACCCCTGCAGGGGAACGACTGTGCAGACATACGCAGCGACAACAAACAGCGTGTCGAGAAGAGCGCGAAACCACTCTTTGTGGAAGTACGACTTCTCGTACAGTGAGAGCAGCAGGCCGTTACGGAGAATCCGGACTTCACCATACCGCAACTGGCGCAAGCCGATGACGGTGGCTGTTGCCACAACAAGAACGATCAATAACGCTCCGACGCTCTTGGTCATCGTCAACGCGAAAGCGCTGCATCCGAGGGCCGAGGAAACGACATAAAGGAGGAGAACCGCATCGCGTTGGGACAGCCCCATGGAGATGAGGCGATGGTGGATATGGTCCCGATCCGGCAAGAACATCGATTTGATCATCCACCACGGCGATTCCGCCTCGGCATTCGTTGACATGAAGGACCGAAAGAACCTGCGGATCATCGAGAGGAGCGTGTCGACGATGGGAAGCCCGAGTGTCAACACAGGAATGATCAGGGCAAAGGCCGCCGATCCTTTTGTCGAAGATAACAGGGAAAGGATCGCCAGCGTGAAGCCGAGAAAGAGGCTGCCGGAATCACCAAGGAAGATCCGCGCCGGGTGGAAGTTGTACCGGAGGAACCCCATCGCCGATCCAGCGAGGATCATCGCCAGGAGCGCAGTCCCAGTGTCGCCCCGCACTCCCTGAATCACCCCCATCGTGATCGCCGCGATCACCGCCAAGCCAGAGGCAAGACCGTCCAGTCCATCGATCAGGTTCATCGCGTTCGTAATCCCGACGACCCAGAGCAGCGTCATCGGGTACGCCAGAATACCCAGTTTCAGCTCGCCCGGCCCGAAAGGGTTGCTCAGGACGGCGAACCGTACATTGGCGGCATAGATGACGGTGGCCAGAAGGATCTGGACAACAAACTTGAACCCCGGCCCCAGCGGATAGAAATCATCCCAGATGCCGAGCACGAGCATCATGGTGATCGCGGCCCCGACCATTTTCCACACGTGCGGATCCATCCACACGGCATCGCGAAAATCCTGCCCTGTTGCCATGACACCCAGGAGCGAGACGGCACATCCCACGTAGATCGCAATGCCCCCAAGTCGCGGCAATGGATGAGTGTGGATTTTCCTCTGGCCGGGGATGTCCAGTGCTTCCATGCGCGATGCGAACCGAATGATCAGGGGTGTGACCCCGAGCGCAATGAGGCAGGAGAAGACGAAGACTACTAGTAGTTGAAGTGGGATACTCATGACGATAGAGCCTGCATTCATCCCCAATATAAGGAATTTTCCTTTAACTGTACAGGGGGAGCCAGGAACGCGGGCGAACCGACACACCCAGGCTCACATACCGTCCTCTGCTTTTTCCTACTTCCCTCCCCGGCCGAAGACCATGACAGGTATGGTCTTGAGGATCAGCCACATGTCGAGGTGGAAAGAGATGTTCTGGCTATAGAAGAGGTCAAGAATCACCATGTCCTGGAATCCAACTTCACTCCGCCCCAGCACCTGCCACATGCCAGTGCAGCCCGGCGTCACGCTTAACCGGTTCTTGTGCCACTCATCGTAATGCTTCCATTCGTAGGGCAGGCACGGACGGGGGCCCACGAGGCTCATGTCGCCTTTGAGAACGTTGAAGAGCTGAGGGAACTCATCCAGGCTGGTCTTACGGATAAATCGTCCTACGCGCGTGATCTTGGAGTCATCGACAATCTTCGTTGGATTGGATGAATGGCCATAGCCGTACGTTCCCTTGATCAGGCTGGCGTATTTCGTTTCCCGGTTTTTGTCCTTGTCCGCTCCGACGTACATGGACCGGAACTTGTAGAAGTCAAATGGCTTGCCGTCCTTTCCGATTCGAATCTGCTTGTAGAGAACCGGGCCACGCGAATTGAGCTTGATGGCGATCGCAATAGCCGCCATAAGCGGCGCATGAAAAACAATCGCGAAGAGGGATGCAGCGATATCCACGGCCCTTTTCATGAACGGGAGGCCCGCATAAGAGGTAGACGTGAAATTCTTCACGCCGACCACCGGCACATCGCCATAGCTCTCCTGGAACATTTTCGCCGGAATCACGTTGTACGCCGAGGAAGCGACGCGAACAAGCGCCCGCGTCCCCGCACAATGGTTCAGGAGATCGAGGAGAAACGTAATGGACCCGTGTTCAAGGCAGACAACCACTTCATCCACGTCCAGCTCCTCCACGACCCGGGTCACCTCGGAAAGATTGCCCAGGACCCGGAGCCCGCTCTGCACTTCAGTACCTACGGGGACCTCGTTGTCGAGAAATCCGGCGATGCGGAATCCCCATGCGTTCTTCGTCCCCAGGCTATCCGCGAGCTTTTTTGCCGTCGGGCCGACGCCGAGAACGAGAATCGAACGGGAGAAGTAATTGTGCCGCGCAAGAAAGAGAAAAATAGCACGGAACAGCCCCAGGCGTGCAGCGGACAGGAGGAGAGAGCCCGCAACGAAAAAGTATACGGGGACCAGAAAGTTGACTCCTTCGATGCCTGCAACGGCGAGCGCCAGCGCAATGGCAAGGAGAACCAGGGCCGAGAAGAACATTGCTTTTGCGACCCGCCAGATCTGCGCGCCAACCGAAAGAGCAACATTGATCTTGTAGAGCCTGTTCGACTGGATGACGAGGATTGACCCGGCGCCGAATCCGGCGACAAACACCAGTTCCAGTCCGCGCAGAACGATCTCGCTCCACGTCCAGTCGACTCCCATGACCGGCTTCACATGAAGTGCGACGACGAGCGCCGCGCACACCACCAGCCAATCCAGCGTCGCGAGAACATACTTGTAGAGAGGCTGCTTCCTGTGGGCAACCTTCTTCATCGGAGTAATTTTGCCGATCTCCTCAGACGACATTTCCGGGCTGGCTTTGGTTCGACTCGACCCAATATCTCCAAATGATATCATTTCCCCAAGGTCCAATTCATGTCCCTGAACAGCTGGTCCGCCCGCTACCCCGACTTGAGAAAGATTCACGGTTCTCTGCTCCTGAGTGTTGACAAGAATGAACAGTGCGTGGATGCTTTCTACAAATCAACAACAACGCGGGTTCAATAACCGTGAAGTAGATCACAATTCACGTGACCCATGAGTGATCAAGGTTAATTTCTTCCTCAAAAGGCACCAAATGCGCCACAATCGGGCCCAAAAGGCATATTCCCGGCTCTCAGTCTATTTGAGCCTATCGCGCGAGACTTTTGACACCACCCACGGACGCTTGGCAAAGCCGTCCAGGTTCAGTGATTCCACCGTCTGGAATTCAAGGTGGATTCGCCGACCCAGACACGATTCGAGATTCCGCCGCAAGGCGGGCAGGTTCACCTCTTTTGCCAGGTCTTCCTTGACAATCCTGATGATGACGTGGTCAGGATCCTCCTGAACTACCTGCGAGGCCTTGATGTTGTCGATGCCGTGAAAGGCCCCCATGATTCCGTTCCCCGGAATCATGATGCCGTCGCCCGTGATGATCGAATCGGCGAGGCGGCCTTCCACTGCCTGGAGAAGGGGCATCTTCCTCCCGCATGCACATTCTCCCTTCCCCAGAGATGCGAGATCTCCCGTCTTGTAGCGAAGAAGAGGCATCGCAGCGTTGTTCAGGCCCGTCCCCACGATCTCTCCCGTATCACCCGGAGCCACCGGCTCGCCGTCCTTCAGAATCTCCACGATCCCGTATTCGGGGTTGATGTGAAGCCCCCGATGATGCTCGCACTCTGTGGCATAGGCCACCCGTTCCGCCTGTCCGTAGTGGTCGAAGATCTTTGTTTCGAACCGCCGCTCGATCTCCTCGCGGTGAACGGCATAGAGAGGCTCGGAGGAAGTGAAGACCGCCCGGAGCGGCAGCAGCCGATCGTGTTGCTTGAGGTGCTGCGCGAGGATAAGAAGCGTCGAAGGAAATCCTTCGATGAACGTGGGTCTGAACTTCTCGAGCGCGTCAACGTAGAGCGCGAGCGTTTCGTCAGTCATATGGTAGTAGGAAAAGAGCATCTGCCGGTCCGCCGCGTTATATCTCCAGTACGGCGGGACTCGCTTTGACGCCGAGGGGATGATGACGTCGTCCCAGATCGTCCCCCAGACAGCCGCTTTCCTGTCGTACACGTCCGTTCCCGCCCATCGCCGCTGCCTCCAGATTGTTGCATGCTCAAAGATGATCGAGTCCATGGTCCGCAGAGCATTGATTGGCGTCCCGGTCGAGCCGGTGGTCCAGCCCGAGGCCAATCGGTGGCGGCTGATGTTTCGGGCGATCAAACCGTCGTGATTGGCCCGCAATTCTTCCTTTGAGAGAACAGGGATCTTCGGGAGGTCATCGACAGTCCGTATCTCCTCCGGTCGCAGGTGGAGCGAATCGAACAACCGGTGATAGTACGGCACGTTGGCATATGCATGCTGAACGAGTTTCCGGAGCTTCTCGTTTTGCAGATCGCGGAAGCCCCCCTCGGACAACCACTGGCTCCGTTCCAGACCGTCGAGAACAGAAAAGAACTCCCGTCCAAGTTTCACCCGGTTCACCACATACCCCTTGAGGGAGAGGTAGGCACTTCGCGTGAGGTATGACAGCATTCCGACTGCTGTGGCTTTCATGACTGGTCGCCTCGAACTTCAGGATCACTTGCCATCGCCTTTTCAAGATAGACGGGCGCGAACGGCCTGAGAATGGGCTCCGGCAGAAGCCCCGCGTTGAACGCCTTCAGTCCCACGCGATAGATTTCCCCCCCAATGCCGCCTCTGGCCGTGGCTTCCTGCATTTTGCGAAACCGGGACATCGCATATCGTTCCGCAAGGAAGATCGGTGCCTCGCCGATCTTCCTCGATTCCGCGATCAGAGCGAGGATCCGGCCCGCGTTCTTTCTGCGGATGAACGCCTCGATGAAATCGTCGTCGACGCCCAGCATTTCCACCTTGTTGCCCAGAACACCGCCGCAGTTCGCGGCAAAGGGAGGAACGGAGACGATCCCCCGGCTGAAGAGGACCTTGTCTGCTTCATGCGTGACGGGGATGTTCGCCCCGGGGCAGACGAGACGGGCCTGGATCCGGGCGACATTGCTCAGGTCGATACAGTGGTGCCTGGCGCAAGGGGAAAGGATGTCGACTTTCAGATCCAGCAGATCGTTGTTGTTAATGCGGTCGGCATTCTCATACGCAGTCACGGCGCCGTTCCCGAACTTCTCCCGGAGACGGAGAAGGATTTCGACGTCCAGACCATTCGCATTATGAATCGCGCCGTGTGTCGTGGAGACCGCCACCACCTTCGCCCCCTTTTTCTTGGCCATCAGCCAGGCAAAGGCCGAACCAACCGCACCAAATCCTTCGACCGCGACGGTGCTACCCGCCAGGCTGAATCCGGTCGCAGGGGCCGCCGCTTCGGCAGCAACCATCACTCCAAGTGCCGTGAAGAAACCGGATTTCTTTCCTTTGTCCCGGCGGGGTCCCGCCACCTTCATGGCCGCAGCGCGCAGCATTGCCTCAACGTCGCCCACCGTCGTATTCATGTCCGTTCCGGAGATGTAGAACCGGGAACGGAGCAACGGACCGATGATCTCTCCGAACCGCACAAGAAGGTCCCGCTTCTGATCCGCCGGCAGGTCAGGGTCCGCGCTGATTCCCGCCTTCGCACCTCCCTGTGCCATCCCGCTGAATCCATACTTCAGCGTCATGCTCCGCGCCAGCCCCTTGAGTTCCTCAACTGTTACACCGCCGTCGAGCCGGAGCCCGCCGCAGGAGTGCCCATCAATGGTGGAGTCAACCACGACATACCCAAGGAGGCCGACCGAACTATCGGACACCAGACCCACGAATTGAGGTTCAAGACTCTTGAGCTCTTCAAGGCTTTCTGACATCACATATCCCTTTCTCATTCATCCGACGCCTTTGCGTCATTCATGCCCGATTTCCGGGACGCCCTGCCCGCAAAGAGCGCGTCATACGCCCGGAGCAGAACTCTCTCGGAGTATTCCCATGCGAGGTCCTTTTCCACGCGCTCCTTGCCAAAAGTCCCCATGCGAGTCCGACGTTCCGGATCATCGAGAAGCTCGAGTATCTTCTCGGCAAAGTCAGCCGCATCATTCTGCCGCGCGTAGAGCGATGCGTCGAGCGCCGACGCCCTCCCTTCCGTGAGATCGAACTGAACAATCGGCTTCTCGAGGGCCATGTACTCCATGATCTTGTTCATGGTCGATTTGTCGTTCATCTCGTTCGCGACATCCGGATTGACGCAAACGTCGGCAGTGGAAAGATACTCCAGGAGTTCCTTGTCCGGTATGCGCCCGGTGAACCGAACGTGCCCGTCAAGCTGAAGCTGTTTCGCATATGCCTGGAGCGCGTCAGCTTCCGTCCCGCCGCCGATGATCACGAAACACACGTCGTCACGACCCTTTGTACGAATGATGATGCGCGCTGCATCGAGGAGGTAATTGATCCCTTCCTGCTTCCCCATGACGCCGACGTAGCCCACCATGTATCGGTGCCCGTCTTTGAGCTCTTTGAGAGGTGGAACAGGTCGGAATTTCTTCAGATTCGGCCCGCTTCGGACGATGAACACCCTCGCAGGATCCATCTTGCCCCGGCCCACCGCGATCTCCTTGTATGACTGGTTGGTCGCCAGGGAAATGTCGGCGGTCATGAACGTCAGTCGCTCCAGCAAGACCATCAGCCGGTAGAAGGCACCCTTCCGCCCGAATTTGGCGATATACAGTTCAGGATTGATATCATGATGGTCAAAGATGAAGTTCTTGCCGAACAGTTTGAACACCAGTCCGACCAGGAAGATCAGATCAGGGGGGTTGCAGGCGTGGATGACGTCGAATCCACGGGTCATCAGGACTTTGAACGCGAGCCTCAGTTCCCAGAAGAGGGCTGCGCTGTATTCCACAAGGTACCCCACGGCTCCACTCCCCTCCGCGGGGAGGGGATGACGGTAGATCGCCACACCCTCCCGCTCCTCGTATCGTGCCTCGTACCCTTTCCCCACCGGGCAGATCACGGAAACCTGATAGCCCGCCCGGACAAGCGCGGTGGATTCATTCCAGACCCGCTTGTCGAACGGAACGGGGAGGTTCTCGACAATAATGAGAACTTTCTTACCAGGCGAGGCCAATATAGTTCCCTTCCGATCGTTTCTGTTTCCGGATCCGGACCAGGTCGAAGACCGTTTTCCCCGGTCCCGCTTTCTCGAGAGCCGATGCAAATTCTTCGGCCTTGTTGCCTATGACGACGACGTCGCTCGATGCCACCACTTCGTCGATCGTGTCGCACATAAGTGCGGCAACGTGCGGGATATGTTGTTCGATGTAGCTCTGGTTTGCACCCATGAGGCGCGCGATGTTCACATTCCGGTCGTACAGCCGGACACTGTAGCCTTTCCCCAGGAGCGTCTCTATCAGGTGCACAACCGGACTTCCGCGAAGATCGTCCGTCCCCGCTTTGAAACTGAAGCCAAGGAAGCCCACGTTCTTTTTTCCAAGGGCCATAATCCGTGCCGCGGCCGCGGCAATCTGTTTCTCGTTGCTCTCCATCAGCGAGCGGAGCAGCGGCGTTTCGAGGTCCATCGTCTTGGCTTTGTACAGCAGGGCGTTGACATCTTTTGGCAGGCACGACCCGCCAAACGCAAATCCCGGCTTCAGGTAGTACGGGGAGATATTCAGCTTCTGGTCCTGACAGAAGATGTCCATGACCTCGTGACTGTCGATCCCGAGTTCCTTGCAGATCAGCCCGATCTCGTTGGCAAATGTGATCTTGACGGCGTGGAAGTTGTTGTCGGCATACTTCACCATCTCACTGACTTCGATGGACGTCACGAACGTCTTTCCGGGAAGATCCTTGTAGATCTCCTGGACCACCGCAGCCGCCCTGGCATCGCTTGCGCCGATCACCGTCTTGGGCGGGTTGTAGAAATCATACACCGAGGTCCCTTCTCGCAGGAATTCGGGATTGAAACAGACGCCGAAATCACGGCCGGCTTTCTTTCCGGAATGAGATTCAAGGATAGGGGTGATGATCCCGGCGGTGCTTCCGGGGAGCATGGTGCTACGCCCAACCACCACGTGATACCCCTCCTTCTTTGCCAGGGCATCCCCGATCTGTTCGCAGACCGTCCGGATGTACCGGAGGTCGATGCTCCCGTTCGCCTGCGAAGGTGTACCGACCGATATGAACGTGACATCACTATGGAGGATGGCATGCTCCGCGTCCTGCGTGGCTCTGAGTTTTCCCGACCTCACGCCGTTCTGGATGAGATCGCCGATCTCCGGCTCCACAACGGGAGAATGGCCGGCATTGATCATATCGACTTTGACTTTGGCTGTATCGACGCCGAGCACATCGTGCCCTTCTTTCACGAGGCACCCGCAGGAAACCGCTCCGACATACCCGAGACCAAAAATGGAGATTTTCATACTGTTACTCCAGTTTCTAGAGGAGAAAAATCTTCGTTATGATTGTCGCATCGCTTGCCACTCGCGCAGTGAAGCGCAGCGTGGTTGTGGGTTCTTTCCGGTCGAAACCGGGAGAGTACCACCCTGCCCGGGGATTGAGACTTCCTCGGAATGCATCCGCCTGTGCGATGTCCGTTGACGG
>Ga0209253_10001505_pt1 | contig 20469 bp, 15 predicted proteins | sample FrelakmetBRP12BR_FD_187145 | JGI IMG/M metagenome (GOLD analysis project Ga0209253, IMG submission 187145) | Freshwater lake sediment microbial communities from the University of Notre Dame, USA, for methane emissions studies - BRP12 BR (SPAdes)... | ecosystem: Environmental > Aquatic >...
GCTTCGAGCAGGCGATCTTTGTCGGCGATATCCTCTCTACCGGCTTCCACGCCGCCCACGAGGGAGGCATCCGTGTCGGCGACGTCGTCGCGGTGGTTGGGGCCGGGCCGGTGGGGCTCTTCGCCCAGATTAGCGCCCAACTCTTCGGGCCGGCGGCGGTCCTGGCCATCGACCGCGTGCCCGAACGCCTGGCTCTGGCTGAGAAGATGGGCGCCATCCCCGTGGACATGGCCCACGAGGACGCCCTGGCCCGCATCCACGCCTACACCGAGGGACGGGGAGCAGACGTGGTCCTGGAGGCGGTGGGCTTGCCAGCCTCCATCAAGGACGCTTTCCTCTACGTGCGGCCAGGAGGTGTCATTTCGTCAGTGGGGGTGTACTCTGAGGCCGAGTTCCCCTTCCCGATGAACGACGCCTTCGGGCGCAACCTGACCTTCAAGATCGGCGTCTGCCCGGCCCGCAACTACATGAAGCCCTTGTTGGCGCTTATCCAGCAGGGGCGAATCGACCCGACCGTGGTTATTACCCACCAGCTGCCGCTGGCGGAGGCGGCCTGCGCCTACGACATCTTCGCCCATCACAAAGAGGGCTGCATCAAGGTCCTGCTCAAGCCGTAGGCGTCAGACGGCTCTCAAGAGCTCGGGGCGAGGCTCCACGCCCAGACCCGGACGCTGGGGCACCAGGATGTCTCCGTTGGCGTCCGGCAGCAGCGGCTCCGCCAGGATCGTCTGGAAGACCTGAGCCGAGTAGCTCGGCGGCTCGTGGAAGATCTCCACGTAGCGCGAATTGGGGATGGCCGCGCACAGGTGGAGGTGGGCCAGGAAGCCGAATCCGTCCAGTCCGTGGTGCGGGACCACAGGTTTCTTGTGCATTTCGGCCACGGCGGCGATCTTTCTGATCTGGGAGATGCCCTCGTTCGTATGGCACTCCGGCTGAATGATGTCGTAGACATCGCGCTCGATCATCCAGCGGAACTCGTGCAGGCCCACGTTGTTCTCGCCGCCGGCGATGGGGATCTCCACCATCTCGCAGAGCCTGGTCAGGTTGTCCCAGTCGTACCGGGCCAGCGGCTCCTCCAGCCAGCGTACGCCGAGCCGCTGGAGCTCTCGCGCCGTGTCCAGGGCCCGCTGGAAGTCCCAGAGCGGCCCCGGCCCCGGCTGCGGTGTCCCCGGCAACTGCGCCTGATTGGCGTCGACCATGATCTCCATGCGGTCGCCCACGGCCTGGCGCACCTTCTCCACCTGCCGGATATCGTCAGTCATCTCCCAGTCGTGGATGCGCAGCTTGATCGCCCGCCAGCCCTCTTCTAGGCGCGCCAGGGCGTCCTCGGCCCGCTGCTCGCCCGAGCGCACCTCCATGCAGCTCGAGTACGCGCGAACTCGGTCGGTGTAGCCTCCCCAGAGCTTGTAGAGGGGCTGACCGCAGGCCTTGCCGATGATATCCCACAGGGCCACCTCTAAGGCCCAGCCGCCGCCAGCCATGCGCAGGACGTTGATGTTGCGCTCCACCGCAAAGGGGTCTTGTCCAATCAGCAGCGGCGCGATGACCTTGTGCAGCAGGCCCTCATCGACAGGCGACCCGTAGCCGGTGATGCCCTCGTCCGTCTGCACCTCCACGAAGGATGAGTTGACGGTGGCCCAAGTGGCGCCGGGGCTCCAGGCGGGAGCGATGGGCCGGCGGAGGGGGATGTCCGGCAGAGCGTGGAGTTTGATGTCGCGGATCTTCATTGCTGCATCCTCACGTGTGGCTCTAGAAGACGATGACACTGCGGGCAGCCGTCACGTGGCTGCGGCTCATTGTGGCAGGATTACCTTCCGCAGTGTAGCTGATGGCCAAACGCAGGAGCAACGCCGTCGCCAGGGCATCGCACGCCATGTTGCTCCTCTGCCACCCAGAACGTATCCTTGCCTTGGTTCTACGGCCGCGTGGCTTGACCAAGGAGGTGCACCGTGACAAGAGCAGTCATCATTGGATCTGGAATGTCCGGGCTGACGGCGGCGGCCTATCTCGCCCGCGACGGGGCGGAGGTCGACGTGTTCGAGCAGGCGAATCACATTGGCGGGGTCACCTGGACCATGCGCAAGGAAGGCTTCGCTTGGGACCTGGGGCCGCTGATGGCGGAGGGCTTCGCGCCCGGCGAGCCGACGGGGGATCTCCTCGCCGAGCTCGGCTGCGCCGACCGGTTCCAGTTCGTGCGCGGTGATCGAGGGCTCACGTTCCCCGACTTCAGTATCCTGCGCGGGCCGGAGTATGCGGGGCCTTACTGGCGGCGGGAGAGGATGAAGGAGGTCTTCCCCCACGAGGCCGACAACCTCGACCGATACTACAAGTTCTACGACACAATGATGGACCTGATGTCGCTGAACCGGCAGGCAGAGTCGGCTAACCCGCTAATGGCGCTGCTTCTCAAGCTGCGAATGGCGCCAATGTTCAACCGCGTCAAGCCCTGGCAGGACTGGAGCGCCGCGCAAATGATGGACTACTTCTTCACCGACCCGAAGCTGAAGGCGATCCTCCTGGCGATCCTGGGCGACATGGTGCTCCTGCCGTCCGAGTTTGCGGGGCTGGCCATCCCTGCCCTCAATCCGGAGAACTACTACGAGCGCCGCATACCGCCGAAGATCTCGGCGGCCGGGCCTCGCCTGGCCTACTACTTCCCTGTGGATGGGTGGGGAAGCCTGGTGGAGGCTGTGGCCAGCGTCGTTCGCGAGAAGGGCGGGCGCCTGCACACCAGCCGCCCGGTGCGCCGGATTCTGCTGGAGCGCGAACGGGTGCGGGGCGTCGAACTGGCCGACGGCGAGCGCGTGGAGGCCGATCTGGTACTGGCCAGCGGCGACGCCCGCGAGTGCTTCCTCAAGCTCATCGGCCGCGAGGCGCTGCCCAGCGACTTCGCCGCCAAGATCGATGACGTCCCGCTCATGGAGTCCGTATTCATGGTGCACCTGGGCGTAGACATGGACCCCACACCCTACCAGGACTTGGCCCTCAACTACTACTACGGCACCTACGACATCGAAGGCGCCGTAGCGCACACCCAGCAAGGCCCTTACCACGAGGGCAAGGACGGATTCCTGATCTACATCCTCTCCCTCCACTCGCCCAACATGGCGCCCCCCGGGCAGCACGCCATCACCGTCTACACCATCGCCCCCAACAAGATCGAGGGCGGCTGGGAGGCGCGCCGCAAGGAGATGACCGACAAGCTGCTCCACGAGGCGGAGAAGATCATCCCCGGCCTCAGGGAGCACGCCAAGGTCATCGTCTCCCTGACGCCGGACGATTTCAAGAAGCTCACCCAGATGCCGGACCAGCACTCCTTTGGTGGATTCCGGCCCGTGCTGGGCAAGCACGGGGCGCCCCATCGCACACCGTTCGAAGGACTGTGGTTCATCGGCGCCCAGAGCGACGCCACCATTGGTGTGAACGGCGTGATGCTGGGCGCCCGAAAAGTCTACAAGATGCTCCGCTCCGGACACTAGGAACGTTTGCAGGCATAAGAGGGGGGTTGAGCCGATGAAGCGCAGGCAGCCAGCAACGGCCTCAGTGGTCTTGCTCGTGATATGCTCGGTTCTCGTACTGGGGCTGGCTGCCTGTGGCGGCGGCGAAGACGAGGGTGATCAGGGCACCCCGTCGGCTGCCACCGGCACGGCCACGACGGCCACTGCCGACACGGCTACGGCGGTCACGTCCGGCGGGCCCGTCGAGATTACGATGTGGCACACGGAAGTGGCCGCCAACCTCGACGCTCTCCAGGCGCTGACCCGGCGCTACAACGATTCTCAGGACGAGGTGAGAGTTAAGCTGGCCTTCCAGGGTGAGGTGAACGAGGAGATGGCCAAGCTGATCGCCTCGCTGGGCGGTGGCCAGTTGCCCAACCTGGTCTACATCAACGAGGGACACACTCAGCGCATGATCGACACGGGCGCCATCGCGCCGGTGCAGGAGTTCATTGACCGCGAGAAGTACGACCTGTCCGACCTCGACAAGAGGGCCCTCAAGTACTACACCGCGGATGGCACCTTGTGGGCGATGCCCTACGCCATGATTATCCCCATGCTCTTGTACAACAAGGTCACCTTTCGTGAAGTCGGGCTCGACCCGGAGAACCCGCCCAAGGACTTGGAGGAGGTGCGGCAGGTCTCGGAGAAGATGCTCCAGCGCGACACCCACGGCAACCTGACGCGCAGCGGCGTGGCCATCGATATCAACGACTGGCACCTGAACCTCATGATTCAGGAACACGGCGACCTCTTCACCAACAACGACAACGGCCGCGCCGGTCGAGCCACGGAGGTGCTGTTCAACGGGCCCACCGGCCAGGCCTTCTTCCAGTGGTGGCACGATATGGTAGACGAGGGTCTGGCCCTGAATGTGGGACGCAACCCCACCTACGCCGACGCTGTGCTGGCGGTCGCCACCGGCCGCGCCGGAATGACCTTCGCTAGTTCGGCGCACCTACGCTCTGTTGTGGACCTGCTCGACCTGGGGCTGGAAGGCAGCGGGTGGGAGCTTGGCGCTGCCAACGAGCCCGGCGTGCCGGGCGGCACCGGCCTGCCTGGGATCTACGGTCGCGCCCTCTGGATCCTCAACACGCCTCCCCAGGAGGAACGGGAGGCGGCCTGGAAGTTGATCAAGTGGCTCATGGAACCAGAACAGCAGGCCGAGTGGTACGCCGGCAGCGGCTACCTGCCGGTCAGCATCTCGGCGTATGAGTTGCCGGCGGCGAAAGAGATTGAGGCGGAGTTTCCTCAGTTCGAGGTCGCCGCCGACCTCTATCTGGCGTCCTCTACCACATCCGCTCCACTGGGCCCTCTGCTCGGTCCACACCTCGAAGTGGCGGACATCATGGTACGGGCCGCCGAGGAAATGCTCGTGGGCGACAAGGACCCCGTCGACGCGCTCAACGACGCCGCCGAGGAGGCCAACGGCGTCCTTGAGGACTACAACCGGCGCGTGGAATAGCTTTCTACCGCTCCACTGGGCGTCTTTAGTGGAACGAGTCGAGCCGTTTCAGCTCGATGAGGGGTCTCGACGGATTTGAGCTAGATCCGGTGCTCTTCGCGCACGACGCGCCGGGCGCCGGCGTGCCAACTGGTCCGCCAGTCCTTGGGCGGGACGATCCGCTCCAGGTTCTCCAGCTGGCCGATGGCCTTCAGCCGGCGGTAGATGAGCTGCCAGGCGCAGGGCCGATCGGGACTGACCTCGCACCGCTCCTCGGTCGAACCGCCGCAGGGGCCGTTGAGCAGGCGCTTGGCGCAGCGGGTGATGGGGCAGATGCCGCCGAAGTCCGACAGGACGCAGGACCCGCACCCCAGGCACTTCTCCGTCCAGACCGCCTGCTCTTCGAGGATGCCGAGAAACTGCGTATCGAGCGCCGCATAGACCGGCTTCTCCGGGAATCGCTCCGCGATGGCCTGCACGCCGGCGCCGCACCCGAACGACAGGATGGCCGCGTTGCGCTCCGCTGCGGGGGCCAACTCCTGGATGAACTCGTTCTCGCACTGCCGCTCGATGGTCACCTGCTCGATCTCGATGGGCCGCCCGTCCAGCCGGCGCGCCATGCGCATGGCGTAGGACATGATCCCCACCTCGCGCTCTCCGCCGGCAAGGCACACTGTCACACACGTGCCGCAGCCAACGAAGAGGACCTTGTCGTGCCGGGCAAGCACCTGCTTGATCTCTGAGATGGGCTTTCGGCTTGCGACTATCATTTCGGGCTCTCCTCCCTGTCTGCGGATGCGCGCAGCGGGTTGGGGCCAAGGCGGGTGACCGTCTCCACCATCTCCTGTATTCGCGCCACAAACGTGGGCGCCTCGGAAGCCGACAGGTTCACCATGCGCAGGCGTTCGCGCCCGAGTCCGATCTCGTCCAGCGTCTGCATCGTTGCCTCGACGCGACGCTTCGCGCGCAGGTTCCCTTCCACGAAGTGACAGCCCCCCTCGAGACAGCCTGCCACCAGGATTCCGTCGATTCCCCGCTCCAGGGCGGCGAGGAAGTGTTCCACCTCGACCTTGCCCGTGCAGGGGACGTGCACTATGCGCACGTTCGCGGGGTACTGCATGCGCCTGGCGCCGGCCAGATCAGCGGCGGCGTAGGCACAAAAGTTGCAGCAGAACGCCAGGATCGTGCAGTTGGAGTCGGCGACGGCCCCGGCCGGTGGGCTGGGATCGATCTCTATCATGTAGGCACTCCTGGGACTGCGAGCAGTTCGTCGAGCGCGGCGACGAGCTGTCGGTTTTCTTGATGCTGTAGCTGGATGGCTCTTGCCGGGCAGGCGGCGACACAGCTACCGCAGCCCATGCACTTAGCCCCCTGGATCTCCACCTTATGGCGGCCGTTCATCGTCGGCGCGCCGTACGGGCAGACCTTGACGCAAGTCATGCAGGCGGTGCACTTGAGGGGGTCGACGCGGGCCACCTGGCCGCCGATCTCGAGGTAGGGGCGGGCCAGGATCGTGGCCGCCCGGCCGGCTGCGGCCTGGGCCTGCGCTATCGTCTCGTCCATGAAGCGCGGCGAGTGTGCCAGCCCGCAGACGAACACCCCCTCGCTGGCCAGGTCCACCGGCCGGAGTTTCGGGTGCGCTTCGAGGAAGAAGCCGTCGGCGGTAAGCGACGTTCTCAGGACCCCTGAGAGGGCACGATTGTCGGGCGCGGGCGCGATGCCTGTGCTCAGCACGAGCAGGTCCGGCCGCAGCAGGAGCTCGCGACGCGTGCCGGCGTCCGTGACCCGCACTGCCAGGCCCTGGTCTTCGGACGTCTGGGGCTCCTGCCCCTCCGTGTAGCGGATGAACAGGACGCCCGCCTCCCGTGCCTTCTGGAAGTACGTCTCGCGGAAGCCGTAGGTGCGGATGTCCTTCGCCAGGACGATCACCCGTGCCTGCGGCCGTTGCGCCTTCAGCGCCAGGGCGTTCTTGACGGCCTCTGCACAGCAGACTCGGCTACAGTAGGGGGCGTCTTCGTTGCGCGAGCCGACGCACTGCATCATCACGATGGTCGGGCTTTCGCCTAGGTCCGGGGGCAAGCCGCCGGAGGCCAGTTGCGCCTCCAGCTCGCGCTGGGTCGAGACGCGCTCGTGCCTGCCGCGCAGGTGCTCTTCGGTCGGCCGTTCGACCGCGCCGGTGGCGATGATGGTGACGCCGTGGCGAACGGTCTTCGCGCCGCTGGGACCTTGGATCTCGCTCGTGAAGTTGCCGACGTGGCCGGAATGCTCGACCACCTGCGAGCTCATGTAGGTCGTGATGCGCGGGTGGGCCTTGACGCGACCTATGAGGTCCGCGGCGAACTCCTGGATGTCGGTTCGCTCCAGCGTGTAGTGGATAGAGCGGAGGTTACCGCCGAGTTCGGCTTCCTTTTCGACGAGATGGACGTCGAAACCCTGGTCGGCAACGGAGAGAGCAGCGGTCATGCCTGCCAGGCCGCCGCCCAGGACCAGCGCCGCGCGGGTGATGGGCGCCCGCCTCATTTCCAAGGATCGCAGCCAGCGTGCGCGCCCCACGGCCATGCGCATGAGGTCGCACGCCTTCTGCGTCGCCTGGGCCGGATCGTCCCGGTGCACCCACGAGCACTGATCGCGGATGTTCGTCATCGAGAAGAGATAGGGGTTGAGCCCGGACTCCCGCAGCGTTTCCTGGAAGAGCATCTCGTGCGTGCGCGGGGAGCACGAGGCCACGACCACCCGGTTCAGGCGGTTCTTCCGGATAATGTCCCGAATGTGATCCTGGGTGGTGTCGGAGCACGTGTACAGGTTGGTCTCGGCAACAACTACATTCGGAAGCCCGACCGCCTCGCGCTTCACGGCATCGACGTCCACCACCGACGCTATGTTGTGCCCGCAGTGGCAGATGAACACGCCCACGCGGGGCTCCTCGTCGGTCACGTCGCGCTCGCGCGGGTATTCATGGCGGCGGGTCATCATCCCGCGGCCGCCCGCAAGCAGCTCCATGGCGCTTGCGGCGGCGCCGCTGGCCTGGGCGACCGATTCCGGGATGTCCTTCGGCTCCTGGAAGACGCCGGCAACGAAGACGCCCGGCCGGGACGACGCCATCGGCGCCAGGCGGTCCGTCTCGCAGAAGCCGAACGGGTTCCTGCGGGTGCCGAGGCGCTCGGCAAGCTGCGCCACGCTGGCGCCGGGCTTGACGCCGACCGAGAGCACGACGAGATCGAATTCCTCCTGGCGCTCCTCGCCGCGTTCATCGAAATAGCGGACGCGGGGGCTCTTCGTGCCCGGCATCTCGACTACCCGCGACGGTACGGCGCGGATGTAGCGCACGCCGTGCTCGGCCTTCGCCCGGCCAACGTAGCGATCGAATTCCTTACCGAACGCTCGGATGTCGATACAGAAGATGGCGATCTCGGCGTCCGGAATATGCTCGATGGCGACCAGAGCTTCCTTCGTCGCCGACATGCAGCAGATGGAGGAGCAGTAGCCGTTGCCACGAGCGCTGTCGCGCGAACCCACGCACTGGAGGAAGGCGATTCGCCTCACCGGCCCGCCGTCGGACGGTCGCTGAACCTTGCCTTCGGTCGGGCCCGAGGCGCTCAGCATCCGCTCGAACTGGATTGACGAGACGACGTTGGCGTACCGCCCGTGGCCGTACTCACCCCGGATGGACGGTTCCAGCTCTTCGGAGCCGGGGGTGAGGATGACGGCGCCGACGCGGAGCACTTCGGTTTCGGGCTGCATGTCGTGGAAGATGGCGCCCGGTGCGCACACCTTCTCGCAGAGCCGGCAGTCCGAGCACAGCCCGCAATTGAGGCAGCGCCTTGCCTCGGCGATCGCGTCCTTCTCCGAGTACCCCAGGTCGATCTCCCGCATATCCCGTCTGCGGGCTTCGACCGGCGCCTGCGGCATCGGCGTTCTTGCTTGCTTCCGCGCCGAAGGGTTGGGGTTCGGCGCGACTTTCGTCTCGGCTGCGGTGCCGGCGCCGGGCTGCGAAATCTCGCCCCGCAGGTAGTCGTGTATGGCCTCCGCCGCGCGATGCCCGTGGGCGATGGCGTCGATAGCTGAGGCGGGACCGAGGACGGCGTCGCCGCCGGCGAAGATGCCGGGTACGTTCGTCGCCAGCGTCTCGGGACCCGCGACGATGCGACCGCCCGGCCCAGTGACAACGGGGGACATCGAGACGGCGTCAACCCCCTGACCGATCGCCACGATGACTGTATCAGCCGCCAGGCTGCTTACCTGCAAATCGTCGAACTGCGGTGAGAAGCGGCCTGCCTCGTCGAAGACACGGGTGCAGGCGCGGAAAGCCACTCCAGTGACCTTGCCATTCTCGATGAGGATCTCCGTCGGTCCGAGGCTGTTGTGGAATGCCACGCCCTCTTCGAGCGCCTCGACGGCTTCCCACGCATGGGCGGGCATCTCTTCACGCCGCTCCAGACAGGCCAGGTCGACCTTCTCGACGCCCGGAAGGCGGCGGGCACATCGCGCCACGTCCATCGCCACATCGCCGCCGCCGATCACGAGCACCTTCGGCCCAACCTGAGGCCGCGCGCCCGGGTTGACCTCGTGCAAGAACCCAAGGCCGGGCCAAACGTCCTTCGCGTCCTCTCCGGGGATGTTCAACCGGCGGCTCGTCCAAGCGCCGCAGGCGATGAAGGTCGCGGCGTAGCCCTGACTGCGGAGTCCGTCTAACGTCAGGTCGCGTCCGATTCGCTGGTTCAGCTTGACCTCGATGCGGTCGTTGAGCAGTTGGTCGATCTCGTAGTCCAGCACATCGCGTGGGAGCCGGTACTCGGGAACGCCGAGGCGCAGCATGCCACCGAGGAACGGCATCGCCTCGAAGATCGTCACCCCGTATCCCATCTGGCTCAGGTCGTGGGCAGCCGTGAGTCCGGCCGGGCCGCCCCCGATGATTGCCACCCGTTCTTCGCGCGTTTGCTCCGGGGGCGGCGACACCAGGGCTTGTTCGGCGAACTGGTCCCTGTTCGTGTAGACCCAGTCGGCGGCGAAGCGCTTCAGGTCGCGGATGGCGACCGGCTCGTCGACGTCGCCTCGGTTGCACTGCGCCTCGCAGGGGTGCTGGCAGATCCGCCCGCAGACCGCGGGCAGCGGGCAGCGCTCGCGGATGACATCGTAGGCTTCCTTGAACCTGCCCTGGCCGGTGAGGGCGACGTAGCCCTGCACGTTGACCTCCGCCGGGCACGCCTGTTTGCAGGGCGCGGTACCTTGGGCTTTCGAGATGCCGTAGACGTTGGGGATAGCCTGCGGGAAGGGTCGGAAGATGGCCTTCCTCTGCCCCAACCCGCGATCGAACTCGCTGGGTAGGGACACAGGGCAGACCTCGGCGCAGTCGCCGCAGGCGTTGCACTTGCGCAGGTCCACGTAGCGCGGGTTCTTCTTGATCCGCACCTCGAACCGGCCTGCCTCGCCCGACACGCTCTCGATATCGGCCAGCGTGATGATCTCGATGTTCTTGTTACGTCCGCACTCCACGAGTTTGGGCGAGAGGATACACGTCGCGCAGTCGCCGGTGGGGAAGGTCTTGTCCAGCTGGGACATCCTGCCGCCGATGGCCGCCGAGCGCTCGACCAGATAGACCTTGAACCCGGCCTCGGCCAGGTCGAGCGACGCCTGGATGCCAGCGATGCCCGCCCCGTAGACCAGCACTGCTCCGGTCGGCAGGTCGTCCTGGTACATGCGCCTATCCCCGTGCCCTGACGGAGGCCGCCGCCCCAAAGCCCGGGCGCGCCACTATGCCCTTCCTGGCAAGCGTGGGCATTGCATCCACTATCAGACTGCCCAGTCCAAGTTCTTTCGGCGTGAGGCCCAGGGCCAGGCCGAGTAGTTGCGTGAAGTAGAGGATAGGGAGGCCCAATCTCTCGCCGAAGCGGGCTTCGATGTCCCGCTGCCGCAGGTCGAGGTTCAGCTGGCAGAGCGGGCAGGGCGTCACAATGCAGTCCGCCCCTGAATCACGAGCCATCGCCAGGATGTCGCGCGACAACCGTTCCACGATCTCGCTCTTGGTGATGGAGTGGCTTGCGCCGCAGCACTCCGTCTTGTAGGGCCATTCGATAGGCTCCGCACCGGCGGCCGCCACCACGCGATCGAGCAGCGTGGGGTTCTCCGGATCATCGAACTGCATGACGCCCGGCGGACGCACAAGCAGGCAGCCGTAGTAGCAGGCGACGCGCAGACCAGTCAGCGGCACCGTCACCCGCTTGGCGATCTCGTCCAGCCCCACGTCGTCCCTGATAATCTCCAGCAGGTGTTTGACCGGCGTCGAACCGTCGTAGTCGGCCCCGAGGGCGCTGGCCACCTGCCCGCGGGCCTCGGGAGCGTTGGTGATCTGGTGATTCGCGACCTTCAGACGGCTGTAACAGGCGGCGCAGCACACGGCCATCGTCTTCCCCGAGGCCGCCAGCAGGTTCTTGGCCGGAAGTGCCAGTGAGAGCAGCGAGTTCGACTGGTGAGCGGCCGTCGAGCCGCAGCAGGTCCAGTCGGGCAGTTCGGGCAGGTCCAGCCTGAAGGCACGGGCGACCGCTTCTGTCGAGAGGCGATAGCCCTTGGCCGTCGAGTCAAGCGAGCAGCCGGGATAGAAGACGTAGCTCATCGCTTGTCGCCCCCGGACGCTTTGGCGCGCCGGAACGCCTGCGCGCGCTCCGAACGGCCGCGCACGAACGTGGGCCGCAACGCCAGCTTGCCTTTGCGCAGCATCGCCGGCAGCTTGCCGGCATCCTGGAAGAAGCTCCTGGTGCGGAGCTTGAACGCCGCCATCAATCCCAACTCATACACCCGGCCCATCTGCCGCACTGCGCCGAGGAAGATGTCGTTGAAGACCGGCACCGCGGTGTCGGGGGACACTTTGCCGGCGTCGCGCGAGAGCCTGCGCAGGGCGTCGATCATCGCCGGCAAGTCCACCGATTGCGGGCACCGCGTCACGCAGGTCTGGCAGGATGTGCATTCCCAGATCATGCGACTCGAGAGCACCTCGTCGCGCTCGCCCAGTTGAACGAGCCGAACGAGCTCGTGCGGCTTGATGTCAGCTGTCGCCGCGATGGGGCAGCCGGAGGTGCACTTCTGGCACTGAAAGCAAAGCGCTGGCTGTGCGCCGGAGGCTGCCTCCACCGCCTGCATCCAAGGCGGCGACCCGACGCGCGAAGGCGCCAACCGCTGCGCTGCCGACGTCATTCGGTGCCCCCCGTTTCCGCCGCGAGGACCTGCAGCTTCACGGCGCTCACCTTTCGATAGACCTCATCCGGCCGGCGAAGCTTGCCCTCAACCGTCAGCAACTGCTCGACCGAGACGCCGAACAGCCTCTCGTTCTCCTCGAGGAACGGGTGGATGAGCCGCCAGTCCTCCAGGGTGAGCGAGGCGAAGGCGCCGCCGTTGAGCTGGTCTTCGACAACCTGTCGATGCGGGTCTCGGATGTAGATCGCGCCCCCGGAAGCGAGGGAGAACAGGTTGCTGCCCGGATACGGAGCGGGCTGCGGGAGCACACGGCCGTGCTCGTCGAACTCGATACCGTTCAGGATCGCGAAGCCGCCGCCGTCCAGCGGGTCTCCGGCCATAAACGACTCGGCGAGGAAGTCGAGGCAGGTGCCGTTGATGACGACGCGCGGGCGGCCCACCGCGTTGATCAGCGGCCGGCCCGCCGCGTTGCCCAGAACGTACACCTCGCCGCCTTTGGCGCCGTAGAGGAACGTCTGGCCCACGTCGCCGTAGACCACCAGCTTGCCTCGATTCATGATCTGGCCGAGCTGGTCCTGACCGTTGCCGTGCACGAAGATGGAAAGGCCGTCGATGCCAGAGGCGAGATAGTCGCCGGAGCTACCGTAAACGTCGATGCGGACGTCGTCGGTGGCCGGTCCCAGGCCGCAGCCGGTGAAACGCTGACCGCGGTAGCCGTAGCAGATGAAGCGCCGCCAGCCCAAGTCGTAGGCGCGGCGCAGGAGGACTGCATCGCAGTCGTCGCCTTCGGGCGGAAACCGCTCGGCGCTGACAATGAGCACTTCTTCTTCCGGCTCTGGTGCAGCGAGGAGCCCTCGGGTCTCCCAGTCTACGCGTCGGTAGAGGCTGGCAGGGCCCGAGCCGAAGAGGGGGGCGCTCTCGAACAGATGCGTCAGCGCGTCATCCAGGACCCGAAGAACGGAGCTCCTCCGCTTGTCGCCCGTGTCGAACCGGCGGTCGCGGAGTAGGGTCAGCGCCTCGATGGCCACCGTTTTCGCTGCCCCATTGTCAGCCTCATTGCACACCGCAGCGCAGAATCCGCGGAGCTCTCCCGGCTCCCAGGTCGGCAGGTCTTGCGCCACGTGGCGGTACAGGCCGAGGGCGTCGCCATGTTGAAGCGAACCACGGGCGAAGTCCCTTGTCGAGCGGGAGCGTTCGTCGGATACGGTGGGCGACACCACATCGCAGCGTATGCGGCCGCCGTCGACCGAGACGGCGCGGCCGAACTTGTCGTTGCAGGTGAGGGTCTTGCCAGCATTCTCTTCAGCGACGGTGAAGACAAACGCTCCGCCGTCGGTGTGGCTGCCGCCGCGGGCATTCCAGTAGCGGTCTGCGACGGGGCAGAAGCGCTGGTCTTCTTGCGCCAAGCTAGAGAGCGTGGCGTCGATGGCCTGCTTCTCGGAGCAGATGAGCCCGATCTGCACGTCCCCGTCAGAGAGGGCGAAGACCTGCGGGCGGAGCATAGCGGTGTCGGTGATGCCCAGCAGCTGGAACTGCTTCTGGTCGGGCAGGCTCCGCGCGATGATGAAGAACCAAGGTCCGTCCGGAGAGCCGTGGATGTGCGCCGCCTGGATCTGCCGGTAGATGCGTTGCTTGTCCTCGGGGAGCTGGTCGAAGTCGAGCTCAGTTGTCGGCGCCAGCGCTTCGATGAGGTACTCCAGCGGGTACTTGTAGACCCTTGACCACAGGTCGAAGAGCTGCACCGAGACCTCGGTGTCGGTGAGGAACTGGGGGCGGATGTTGCGCTGCAGGAGGTACTCGGTCACCGAATGGTAGTTTGCGAAGTCGCCGTTGTGTACCAGCGCCTCGTTCAAGCCGACGAAGGGGTGCGCGCCGCCGGGATGCCACACCCGGCCCTTAGTAGGATAACGCTGGTGCGCGATCCAGACGTGGGCGCGGAAATCTTGGAGCTGGTAGTACTCCACGATCTGCTCGGCGTAGCCCACGATCTTGAACACAAGCAGGTTTCGTCCGTGCGAGAGCACGAACGCCTTCTTCTCGCCGAGCGAGGAGTAGAAGGTCTCGTTCAGACGTATGGAGTTGCGATAGACGAACTCGTCCTCGATGTCGCGCGGGGGGAGATCGCCGAGGCCGTTCTTCTCGGCGAAAGCCTGCAGGGCATCGGGCTTGACGCGCACCAGGTAGCGGTGCACGTCAGGCGGCCGCACCTCCAGGCCCGGCACGTCGCGATGGTCGCCCACGGTCGCCACGCGCTCGGAGAGGGCGATGTCGAAGACGGGCGCGATACATTCGCGCTCCACGTCTCCATGGGTCGAGGGATCGAGCAGAGCGATCTGCACCAAGTAGTGGGAGTCTAGGATCTCCTGCGACACGCGGATATCTTCGGGCACGAGGCCGACGGCGGCGATCCCCCCGCCCTTGCCGTTACCCCGGTTGTGCATCTGCACGGAGGGCGCATAGATGTGGCGGCCGCGCACGGGGATGGAGCACGCGAACCCGGTGACGCCGCATCCACCCTCGTCGGCGGCGCGGGGGGCGACAACCGGCGGGCGCCCTTCGAACATCTCGGCCCGCGATCGGAGCAGCCGTGCGACCCTGTCAGGCACGGGCGGCCTCGCCTTCTTTGGCATAGTCCAGGTGGTAGAGGCAGTCGGTGCGACCCCGAAATTCGGCGATGCTCGGCATGCCAAACCGCCGGAGAACGTCTACGAACTGCTCGCGCCAGGCTGCGAACAGGTTTATCAGCCTTTGTGTTCCCCAGTCGATGTCCACCTGCAGCATGAGCTCTGGGTCGGTGGTCGCGATGCCCCGCGCGCAGCCGCGGCCGCTCTCGCAGCTGCCACAGCGGATGCAGCCCAGCGCGACAAGCTCCGCGGTGCCTACCACCACGCTGTCCGCGCCGAGCGCGATAGCCTTCAGCACGTCGTGCGCGGTCCGTATCCCACCGCTGGCGATCAGCACGACCTCGTCCCGGATGCCTTCCGCGACCAGGAACTTGTGCACTTTCGGAACGGCGTACTCGATGGGCATCGCGATGTTCTTCTTGGCGATGTCGGGCGCGGCGCCGGTGCCGCCGTAGCTGCCGTCGAGGTGGATGATGTGCGCGCCGGCGAAGTAGCTCCCGACCGCGACCATGTCCACGTCGGTGGGAGTCGAAACCTTGACGGACACCAGCGCCTTGGGGTTGGTCATCTTGATCCAGTCGAGGTGCTTCTTGTGATCCTCGACCGAGTACACGCTGTGGAACGGGAAGGGGGAGAAGAGGGCGTTGCCCGCGACCGCCTGACGCATGCGGGCCACATCCGGGGTGTTCTTGTCGCCTAGTAGGTGGCCGCCGAGCCCCGGCTTCGCGCCCTGGGCGTACTTAAACTCGACGATGCGCACCCGCTGAATGGTCTCTTCACGCACGCCGAAAAGCCCGGTGGCGACCTGGGTGATCATATGGTCGTCGTAAGGCTCGAGGCGCTCCGGGTACCCGCCTTCGCCGGTGCAGCTAAAGGTGTTCCAGGCCGTGGCTGCCCGAGCTCGCGCAAGCATTGTGTGGATGCTCACGGACCCGAACGACATGCCCCCGCCGTAGACCGGCAGGTCGATGTGCACGCGCGGCCGGCCGTCGTTGCGCCGGTTCAACTCGAGGCCGGTGTCGATCTCGCCGGCGTCCAGAGCGACCGGGGGCTGCTCTGGGAAGCGAAAACGTAGCTTGTCGAACCCTCCGCCTGAGGCGCCGTGCTGGAACTCGAGGCCGCCGGCTGGCGCGTGACCGGTCTCGGCCTGGTGCCAGGTGGAGAGGATCAGGTCGGACGTCCAGCGCGGGTCACCGATGGCGTCGGCCGTCGGATTGCGGGCCAGGGAAAGCGCGTGATTGGGGCAGCGCTCGATGCAGAAGTGGTCGGTCTCGGCGCAAGCGGGCCCGATGCAGAGGTAGTCACGCGGGCGCAGTGTCAGGCTGTACCCCGCCGGCTTTTGGTGGACGCCGTGCGGGCAGAGCTCCACGCACAGCCCGCACGAGCGGCAGTCGGCGCTGCGGCGGACCTTGTACCGGCCGATGGGGTTGCGATAGCGGTCGGGCGCCGGGCGCACCTCGCGCTCCACCGGGCGCTGCGGCGTTCTGGGCAGGCGTCCGTTGTTGGCCCTTGCGTTCTTGGGCTCAACCGCCGAGATCACCGAAAGCCTCTCGTTCAAGGTCTTCCTGGAACATCGCGCGTCCGACTTCCCCCCGGAGGCGGCGGACCTCGCGAATCCCCATTGCGCCGAGCACTTCGATCAGCTGCGAATGCCAAGCGCCCATGAGGTTCACCATCCGCTGCGTAGCGTACGAGGCGTCGATGCTCTGGATGTCCGCCGGACACGACCCGTTGTGATCCCCCGGGCAAACGCGACAGCCCAAAGCGACCATCAAGGGGACACCGACCGCCACGAGATCGGCGCCGCAGATGATCGCCTTGGCCACGTGCTCAGGGAGAGCGATGCCGCCGCTGGCTATCAGCGTCACCTCATCGCGCACGCCTTCTTGGATCAGGCGTACGTGGATCTCCCTTAGCACGTCCTTCACAAAGCGGGGGCGCTCGGCGCCGATCTCCCTCCCTTGGGTATCGGCGCACAGATGGATGACCTTAATGCCACCCTGGTACAGAGACCAAACGCGCTCGGTCGCTGCGGGCTCAAGCCGGACTCGGGCGCAGACAACGAGGTCGGGGTTGATCGCGTGCAGCTGTTCGCTGTGGGAGAGCGTGTTGGCCCCGTCCGCGATCTCGACCATGCGGACCCCTCGCAGCATTGATTCGTGCTGGGTGAATTCTGGCTCTTCGAACAGGGGAGCGAGCGATGAGATCTGGTCTGGCGTTGCCGCGGCCGCATCGCTCGGGCGCACGACGGTCAGTGTTCCTAGAGCTGCCGCCGCCGCGATCCTCGCGCTGAGGATCGCTTCGCTGGGCGGAGCCCAAGGGGGGATGTCCAGGATGACGGGGACCGGCACCTCGAGAATCGGCCGCGCCGTCCCGAGTTCGCCGTCGGGTCCGAACACCAGATGTGTGGGCTTGGGTCCGATGTCTACGGATGTGTTGATGTACTCGCGGCCGTGGATGCCGTCGCGCGTGGGGCGGACGATCTCCGACATGTCGGTCCAGATCGAGTCGAATCCAGGGCCGGAGAACGGCCCCCGGTATCCCGCGCCGGAAACCGGGATGCGGCCGGTCTCGGCCTGGTCCCAGGTGGCGGCGATCATATCGGGGTGCCAGTAGTCGTCACCGAGGGCCAGGTACTCCGGGTTGACGGACAGCGACAGCAGGCCCTTGGTGCAGCCCTGGATGCAGGATAGGCAGGCCCGACAGTCGAACGGGGGCTCGACGGGCAGCGATGGGTCGCTGTTGTAGGCATATTCCGACCGATATACGTCGTAGACGCACTGGAGCTTCACGCAGTTCTTGCAGCGCGAACAGTCCTCGCGCCAGTCGACGGTTCCGTACTTGCCAACCGGTCGGAACCGGGCCGGCGCTGGGACGATGGGCACGTGATAGCGCTTGGGCAAGACTCCCTCCTACCACCTACGAGCGCGAGAGGCCCGCCTGCTGGATGACGTTGGCTACGACGTCATCCGATCCGCCGGAGAGGAAGTGAATCCCCCGCACTCCCTCGACGCCTTTGAGCCGCCCTGCAATTTCGGCGCAGACCCTTGTCCCGTCTCGCGCGGGGTCGCTCGACTCGCTCAGCCGGACTGCGAGACCGTCGGGAACGCCTAGGCGCTCCGATTGCTCCGCGCTCGCCAGGGGGCACACGCTGGCGATTATGTGGGCGCGCTCGTGTAGGCCGGCCTTCCGCACAGCGCTCATCCACTCCGCGAACCTCTCCACATCGAACACGGGCTGCGTGAGCAGGAACTCCGCGCCCGCCGCTACCTTCTTTCGCAGAGTGATGAGGGCGAGCTCCAGGGGGCGGAGATCGGGGTACGCCGCCGCGCCGATGAAGAGGGGTGGCTTGGAGTCTAATGGCTTGCCGCCAAAGAGGACGCCTTCGTCCCGCATCGCGGCAAGCGCTTGGATGAGCTGAACAGAATCGATGTCAAAGGCGCCCGCGGCTTCCGGGCACACGCTCAGGGATTGGTGATCTCCCGAGAGACAGAGAACGTTCACGATGCCGTGCATTGCCGCGCCGAGCACATCGGACTGGAGTGCGACCCTGTTGCGGTCGCGCGTTGAGATCGTCAGGACTAGCTCCATCCCCTCTGCGGCCAGGATGGAGGAGCAGGCCAGAGCGGACGCGCTGATCTCTTCGTGATTGTCCGCGACGACTACGGCATCCAGGCCCGGCGGGAACGAAGCTGCCTGCTTCCTGATGGTCGAGCCGTCCGCCCCGGGCGGCGGAACGTACTCGCAGGTGAGGGTCAGTCTCCCCGAGCGCAGTGCCCGGGCTAGCTTCGTTTCGGGTTCCATCCGCCTCGTCCCCCGCGCTCTCCCATTCCGTCAGACGCTGGCTCTGTTCTGCCGCAGCGGGCTTGGCTGCACTGCGCCAAGCCCAACCGTGACCCTCTCGCATATCTCTGCCAGCCGCGAGCTGAGCTCTTCCTGGTTCAGCTGCGTGTCGGGAGAGGAGCGCTTAGGGCCACCGGCGGCGGGGTGGAAGAACAGCAGTCGTTCGCCGCCCAGGCCGATCTCGTCCAGCAACCCTCTGACGTACTCTACCCGCCGCTCCGTGCGCCGGCTTCCCTCCAGGTAGTGGCAGTCGTCCCCGGCGCAGGTTATGACGCACACCGCGTCAGCCCCTGCCTCGAACGCCTTCAGGAGATGTTCCGGCTGCAGCCTGCCGGTGCAAGGAAGCGCAACCTCGTGCACGGGGACGGGCCACTGTGGGAGACGCCGCGCTTCGGCGCCCGGACGGGAGGAGTTCACGCATCTGAAGACCGTGACGTTGAGGGAAGCAGGTGGCGCCGCTTTGTGGGCGCCGACAGGATCGCCGGTGAGCGCGGCCTCTTCCTTTTGTCCGGCGCTGTGATGGTGGTTCATGCACCCGGCCTCTCCCCTCGCGGCTCCGACCGACCTCAGGATTGCTGGTCGCTCGCCGGAACGGCAAGCGGCAAGCGGTTGCCGCTCTCCTCTCGCCGCCGAGCATACAATAGGATTCGTCTTGTGTCCATTTTCACTATGCCAGATTCCCGCGAGAAGGGATAGTGGAGGCCCTCGGCGGCCGCATCTGGGCGGAGAGCGCGGGAGAATGCGAGGGCTCCACCTTCAGTTTCACCTTGCCTGCAACCGTTGGGGTCAGCGTCAAGGCGGCTTCGGACGGAGCGCGAGGAGCGGCGCACCTGGGTAAAGTCCGGCGACCGACCGAGAAGACCCGTGTCCTGGCGGTGGACGACGACCCCCAGATCCTGCGCTACCTGCGGCGCTGCCTGGACGAGGCGGGATACCAGCCCATCGTGACCGCCGACCCGTGTGAGGTGGCGAAGCTGGTGGAGCTGGAAGAGCCAGACCTGGTCTTGCTGGACCTCATGCTCCCGGGGACCAGCGGCTTCGAGCTGCTGGAGCGGATCAGGGAGTTCTCGGGCGTGCCGGTCATCTTCCTCACCGCCAGCGATAGTGAACAAGACGCCGTCCGCGCCCTGAAGGCGGGGGCCGACGACTACATCACCAAGCCCTTCTCGCCCTCGGAGCTGCTGGCCCGCATCGGCGCGGCGCTGCGGCGACGCGTGCTTCCCGACATGATGGAGGTGCGCCCGCCCTTCGCGCTCGGCGACCTGGTGATCAACTTCGCTGAGCGGCGGGTCACCGTCTGTGGCCAGGAGGTTTCCCTCTCGGCAACCGAGTACAAAATCCTGCACGAGCTGGCGACGCATGCCGGCCGGCCCACGACCTACGAGCAGATCCTCCGCGAGGTGCGGGGCCCAGAGTACTCGGGGGAGACCGAACTGGTGCGTTCCTTCATCCGCAACCTGCGCCGAAAGCTGGGCGATGACGCCCAGGACCCCCGCTTCATCCTCACCGAGCGCCAGGTCGGATACCGCATGCCGAAGCCGTAGCCCTGCGGCTGGCGCCAGTGACCAGCACCCTTCTGCCTGCTGGATCCATGAGCGAGAGCTCCCCCTACTGCGGTTGACCAGCGACCGCTGTAACAGCACATGGGCCAGCCGCCCGCAGGCTGACCACCGTGGCGCCTTCGACCTCCTGCCACGCCGTCTCCGAGACAGCGCCGGACGTTCGGACATCCCTCAGGTGGGCCGGCGAAAGGAACCGCACCTCCACCGCCCGTTCCACGTCCCCTATCTCCAGGGCTACAGCGTCCCCGCGGCGCTCGGCCCGCACGTCCACCAGGCGGTCTGGGCTGGCGAAGGAGACGGCCGCCCTCTCC
>Ga0209253_10001507_pt1 | contig 20461 bp, 12 predicted proteins | sample FrelakmetBRP12BR_FD_187145 | JGI IMG/M metagenome (GOLD analysis project Ga0209253, IMG submission 187145) | Freshwater lake sediment microbial communities from the University of Notre Dame, USA, for methane emissions studies - BRP12 BR (SPAdes)... | ecosystem: Environmental > Aquatic >...
TGGTGCCCGTGCCCTCCGGCGCCCTCGGCGGCGAACCGGGTAACGATCACATCAGGACGGAATTTCCGGATCACCCAGACCAGGTCGCCGAGGACGCTCTCCTTTCCCCATATTCCGAGGGTTTCCTCCGCCGTTTTGGAATAGCCGAAATCGACCGCCCGGGTGAAGTACTGCTCGGCCCCGTCGATCCGGCGGGCGGCCAGGAGTTCCTGAGTTCGCAGGAGGCCGAGCTCCGCCCCCTGTTCCGGCCCGATCAGGTTTTGGCCGCCTTCGCCGCGCGTGACCGAAAGATAGGCCGTCCGGTATTTCCGTCCCTTCGAGAACAAAGCCAAGAGCGACGTGTTCTCGTCGTCGGGATGGGCCCCGACGTAGAGGACGCTCCCCAGGACGTTAAGTTTGTTGAGAGCGATTTCCAAATCCGCGGCGTTGGGAATGCCGCGCTGCTGGGCTTTGACCGGAATAGAGAACACCAACAGCAGTCCCAGAATCTTCAACAGCGTTTTTTTCAGAATCATCCTTCTTCCTGGCCGGAATAGACCCGGCCACCGGGAAATCCGCCCGCTGTATCTTTCCTCGGGTTTATTGGGGCAGACTTATCTTGAACGGCACTTTCAGCTGTTGCTCCTAGCTGCCGGACTTAAACGAGGCCGTGGCCATCGTTTTGTCCCACATCATCGCCAGTTTCCCGCCGTCGACGGCCATGTCGATAAAAGCGATCGTGAACTGGTCCATCGAGAACGGCAGGGTTTCGACCTTCATCGCCGCCCGGACGACGTCCTTGTCGGGGGTGTATCCATAGGAGCCCCAGAGAGCTTCCTTGTTTTTCGGGTCGTACTTTTCCTGGGCGGGCCAATTGGAGAAGATGAGGGTCCAGGCGTTCTCCTTCAGCTCCACGAAGACGCTGTATTCCCCGGCCGGCAGCGTCTTGCCGTCGAAGACGAGCGGCACTTCGGTTTTGAGGCGGGTCGTTTGGTTTGCGCCCGCCCGCCAAACCGGAGAACCATCGCTCACCTTCTTGCCGTAGTCCGCGCCCGCGCCGAAGAGATTCTGACGCCCGCGCTTGATGGGCCGGCTGTATGTCACTTCGATCCACTTGCCGTCCTGATAACGCTGGCCGCCCTGGACTTCCACGTATTTCCCGCCGATCTGGGTGGCGGCCGTCCCCGGCGGGCTCGGCGGCTTCCGGACCGGTGTCTGCGCCAAGCTCCCCGCGATCAGGGCCGCGATCGCGACAACCGCTAACATCCAACCGTAACGTCTCATTTTTCTCCTCCTTGATGAGTTTCTCGCCCGACCCCTCCGCGTTAGCCGGAGCTGCTCGTCGTTATCCGGAGGCGAGGAAGGGCGGTGCGAGCCATTTCGAATTATCCGATTATAATATTATATCCGGAGAACGACAACTGATTTCGATTCCGCTTTCCTGATTAATTCAGGATCAAGAGAATGACGATGGCGAATTCGGCAGCCGCGCCCTCCGCGCCTTAATTTATCCTTTGGACGGTTCCTCCGGGAGTGGCGGTTTCCGATTTCTTGGGCTCGATCCTGTTCCAATCCGGCGGATCGACGCCGAGCAGGTTGTGGACGAAGAAGTCGTTTCGCTTCCGTTCGCCGTAAACTCCGCCCGGGCCGTGGCCCCCGCCCGGTATGACCAGCAGGTCGAATGTCTTGTTAGCCTTGATCAGGGCGTTGACGACCTGCACGGTCGAGGCCGGATCCACGTTCTGGTCCATCTCGCCGACGACGAGCAGCAACTTGCCCTTGAGCCGATAGGCATTATCGACATTCGAGGACGCTGCGTACTCGGGCCCCAGCGGCCAGCCCATCCATTGCTCATTCCACCAGATCTTGTCCATGCGGTTGTCGTGGCAGCCGCAAGATGAAAAACAGACCTTGTAGAATTCCGGGTGGAAAAGGAGCCCGCCCAGCGCGCTCTGGCCGCCGGCCGAGTTGCCGTAGATGCCGACCCGGCCGATATCATAGTAGGGATATTTGGCGGCGACGGCCTTGTGCCAGAGGATGCGGTCCGGGAAGCCGGCGTCGCCGAGGTTTTTCCAGCAGACGTCGTGGAAGGCCTTGGACCGGTTGGACGTTCCCATCCCGTCCACTTGGACAACGATGAATCCGAGTTCCGCCAGCGACTGCATCGAATAATACGGGCTGAAGGATTTCGGGACGAAGGAATCCTGGGGTCCGGCATAGATGTACTCGATGACGGGATATTTTATAGACTTGTCGAAATTCATCGGCCGGATGATGATCCCCCAGATGTCGGTCTTCCCGTCCCGGCCCTTGGCCGTGAAGACTTCGGGCGCGCGCCAGCCGATCTTCTGCAATTCCTGGATATCGCCTCGCTCGACTTCCATCAGGACCTTCCTGTCATCCGTGCGGCGGAGCTCGGAGACGGGCGGAAGATCGACCTGCGACCAGGTGTCGATATAATATTTCCTGTCCGCGGAAAAGACCAGGCTGTGATTCCCATCGGCTTCGGTCAGCGGCGTGATCCCGGTGCCGTCAAAATTGATGCGGCAGTAGTGGATGAAGTAAGGGTCTTTTCCTGGAACCATCCCGCTCGCCCGGAACCAGATCTGATGCGTCCCCTCGTCGACCCTGTCCACTCCCCGCACTACCCATTCGCCTTTTGTGATCTGGTTTTTCACCATGCCGGTGATCCCATCATAGAGATAAAGATGGTTCCAGCCGTCCCGCTCCGACATCCAGATGATCTCCTTGCCGTCCTGGAGGTCATTGCGATATTTCTTGCCGGAATAGCAGAAGAATGTTTTATATTCTTCTGTGATTAATGCGCGGGCCTGGCCGGTCGCAGCGCCCACTTCGATGACGCGATAGACCTGGTGTCCCCGCTGGTTGTACTCGAAGGTGAAGGCGCGGCTATCCTTGCGCCAGACAAGAGGAGACATATCGTACGGGTTCGGAAAAAGGGCGTTGTCGATGTTGATTTGTTTTTTCGTGTCGACATAGAAAAGAACGGGCTGGTTGATATCGAGGGCATCGCCCGGTTTGGCGTATTCCATTGTCGAGTACTTCGGCTGGAGCTGATCGGCCGGGGACGATTCGACGTATTGAATGAAGCGGTGGAAGCCGGGCCGGAGGCGATAAGCCGCCAGCATTTTTGAATCCGGCGACCAGACCAGGGACCGATATGTATAATAATTTCCCTCGGACCCGTCGAAGCTCAAGGCAAACTCGTCTTTCTTGTCTTTAGACCGCAGGAAAACATTGAAGTTCTTGATGAAAGCCTCCCGCTTTCCGTCGGGCGACGCCTTGGCTTCCTTTGATGCGGCTTCCGCAGGAGGGCCTCCCTGGCCGAGTCCGCCTCCGCCGCCAAATCGGGGCCGGCGCTCGACCGGGCCAGTCTTTTTACAGGAATAGTCGACGAGGTCGCATTTCCATTTGAAATCGCCGACTTCGAACTCGATGGCTTTTTCGCCGTCGACAAAGGTGATCGCATTGAAGGGAAGCTTGACGGCGGCATATTTTTCTCCGGCAGCCGAAGAGAGCGAGGCGGCCAGCTTGGCGTGGTCAAAGGCGGGCTTTTTGGACAGGTTCTCCGCGTCCAAGACAACGAACTCGGCGCCTCCCTTTATCGTCTTCCTATACCAGAACCGGCTGGTCTTTTCGATCCATACGGGCCGGCCCATGATATTGAGGGCTAAGCCCTCAACCTTATCCCTGAGGCCGGCCGCTCTTTCGTAATCTGCCAATTTTCCTTGTGCCGAGATGAGCACAGGCAGGCTAACGAGGATCAAAAGGAAAATGGCTCTTCCCAAAAGATTTTTTTGTCTCATGCGACCTCCTTAAGTAAATACGGACAGCTTAATTTTGCTGACAGAGGAAAATCCAAAAAATTGAAACGTCCGCTTTATGTTCCTTCTTCTCATGAAGCTTGCTTTTTGATAAGCGGTTCACAAGATTATCATTACAAATATCTGATGTCAAAAATTTCAGGGAGATGGCAATAAAAACAGATAAGACTGAAATTCTGACTCTGGAAATAGTATAATAATTGCGGCAGGTAAGAATGGCTGGTTGATTTGATCTTGGATAGTAAAAATCGAGATTCTTAAGTCAACATAGACGAAGACGATCCTGAATGGAAAATGGGTTATAAAAAAAGAATCATAATTGTTGCTTTTTTTGTCGTTTCCTTGAGGGCCTTTATCCTGGCCGATGATAAAAAATTCGCCTTTGGTGTCAATACGGGATGCTTTTATGATTTTGACGATAAATTCAGACCATATGTCGGAATGAATTGTCAATATAAGGTTTCGTCCAGCCTGACATTGCAAGTTGAACTCGATTATTATCCTGAGTTCGTAGAATTCCATAAATCTGGTGTGGGAGGAAGGAATTATTTTTTTCCTTCCATAAATGGAATCTGGACCTTGAAGACGAAAAGCACAAACATTGTTCCTTATTTTTCCTTTGGCATCGGACTAGTAGGTGTTGAGCCTCATTATTTTCCAAGTTTCCCTGCGGTTTGGGGTATGTATAGAATTGGGGGAGGCCTCAGATTTCTTCTGTCAAGATATGGATTCATGAGCGCGGATGTTTGTTTTCACGGTGGGACATTTTATGTCGTGCCTGTGTTCGTAAAATTTATTTCATTAAATACCGGTTATGCGGTCATTTTTTAATCCTGGAAATGAGCAACCCTAGGCTTTAGGGTCAATATCGCTATAAAATAAAATCCCTCGGCGTCGAATTTAGCAAGGGGTGCTCGAATACCGCCCGAGATGTTGATTTTCCGAAAGGAAAGCGATAGATATAATAGGAGCCGCTTGAATCCGAAGCGATGAATAAAGGATCCGGACAACAAGGAGACGAGCATGCATTGGGCTGACATCACGATTTTTGTCGCTTTTTTTGTCGTCGTCGTCGGCGTGAGCATGTACAAAAGCCGGCGCGAGAAGACGGGAGTAGACTTCTTCCTGGCCGGCCGCAGCCTGGTCTGGCCGCTGATCGGCTTTTCGCTGATCGCCGCGAACATCTCGACCGAGCATTTTGTCGGCATGTCCGGGCAGGGGGCCGGCATCGCCGGCCTGGCCGTCGCCAGCTATGAGTGGATGGCCGCCATCACGCTCGTCGTCGTGGCCTTGTTCTTCCTGCCGAAATTCCTGCGGAGCGGCATCTACACCATCCCGGAATATCTGGAGTACCGCTACCATCCCGTCGCGCGGGGCATCATGGCCTTCTACCTTGTTGTCATTTACATCGCCGTGAGCATTTCCGCCGTCGTCTACACCGGGGCCCTGGCCCTTCACACCATTTTTGACATGGACTTGACTAAATCCGTATGGATGATCGGCATTATCGCGGCCATCTACACGACATGGGGCGGGCTGAAAGCCGTAGCCTGGGCCGATCTGTTCCAGGGCTCGGGCTTGATCTTAGGCGGTTTCATCACGATGGTCCTGGGTTTTAAAGCCGTGGGCGGAGTGGGCGCTTTCTTCTCGGCCAACGCGGACAAGCTCCACATGATCATGCCGGCCGACCATCCCGTCATCCCCTGGACGACGCTTGTCGTCGGCCTCTGGATCCCGAATTTTTACTACTGGGGGCTCAACCAGTTCATCACCCAGCGGACGCTCGCCGCCAAGAGCTTGAGGCAGGGGCAGCTGGGGATTATCTTCGCGGCCTTCCTTAAGCTGACGATACCGTTCATCATCATTTTTCCCGGCATCATGTCCTACCAGCTATTCAAGGCCCAGCTCACCGCGCCCGGTGCGACCACCGACCAGGCCTACCCGCTTCTAATCAGGAATCTGGTGGGGCCGGGGCTGCGCGGATTTATCCTGGCCGCGATCGCCGGAGCCGTCATCAGCACGCTCAGCTCTCTTCTCAACTCGGTGGCGACGATTCTGACCATGGACATCTATAAAAGGCATTTTAAAAAGGATGCCTCCGGCGAGTCGCTGGTCAAGATCGGACGGTGGGCGACACTTGCCTTTGTCCTCGTCGTCTGCCTGATCGCTCCCCAGTTGGGCAATCCAAAGTTCAAAGGGATCTTCAACTACATCCAGGAGTTCCAGGGATTCATTTCGCCGGGGATCCTGGCGGCGTTTGTCTTCGGCCTGTTCATCAAGCGAACACCGGCGGCGGCGGGGATCTCATCGCTCATCCTGACCGTACCGGTCTATGGCTTCCTGATGTTGGCGTTCGGCAAGATCGCTTTCCTCAACCGGATCGCCATCACCTTTGTGGCTATGGTCGTCATCATGGGCCTCATCACGCTGATCAAGCCGCTCAAGGTGCCGAAGGTCCTGCCGGTGAACAAGGATTTCGACATGCGGTCGACGCCGGTCCTGAAGGGGCTGTGCGTTTTGGTGATTGCCATCACCCTGGTGCTCTACATCATCTTCTGGTGACGGGGTCAAAGCTACACATTCGACAAAAATATTTTATTTTCTATTTCTCGTATCAAATTGCCCAGATCGATATTTATAGCCATTTCTCCTCTTATCCGGCGGCTGACTTGGGATACGGCAGATTCATCCATTCCAAAAAAAAGTCCAATCTCCTTGAGTCTTTTATCTGTAAATTTGTGGCACAGAAAAATGCTGATTTTTTTTGAATATTTGTTTGGCCGACCAATGAATTTTTCGACTTCGTCTCGGATTCTTTCCATTCTCGGTCGAATCTTTATATCTCTTAATGCCGGAACTTCTCGCTCTGCTTTTTTGCCCGAGAGAAATGTCTTTTTAATCTGTTCAATAAAACTCTTATGTCCAAGGATTACCGGAAAATCCAATTCCTCAAGCGGACTTTTATAGCCTTTGTCAAGTAAGGATGCAACAAAGGCAGAATATTTGAGTTGGGCATCACAGAGATTCCTGCCAAAATAACTCAAGACAAATTTGGTTTCTAACCATGGTGGAACATACTTCAAGCCAATATATTCACCATAGCTAGACCATGGATATCGTTCTGGGATGTCCACAATTCCCGCTCGAACCGGATTCAAATGAATATATCTCGATAGTTCTTGGGCGTAAGCATCCGCCTCGACTAGAATTGCATTGAATCTACCTTGGAAAAGATGGCCTGATTTTCCATGCCGCTTATTAAAATAAGCTGTATAGGAGGTATTAATAAAATGCATGATTCTTGAAAGATTCCCCCTGCGTGTTTCAAGCAGAAAATGATAATGGTTTTCCATGAGGCAATACACATGGAATATCGCAGTAAATCTTTCATAAGCCGTTTTTAGGTTTCCTATAAAAATCTTGCGGTCCTTATCACTAAGAAAAATCGGCTGCTTTCCATTTCCTCTTGACGTAATATGGTAAAGGGCTCCTGGAAATTCGATCCTAAGCTGCCTGGCCATATCTTTCTTAATCGAGGCGGTTTATATAATCAAGGACGTAAAAGGATATCTAGCTTTCTCAGGCTAATGTTGGAGTCAAAGCTACACATTTGACACCATAAGCCACTGAAGAAAAAGATTTGGGAAACCAGGGATGCAAGTTCTATACTTTTGTCAAATGTGTAGCTTTGACCCCGATAGTCAGACTTCGATTTGGGTGTACCGTTTCTTGGCAAATTCGAGGAGGAACCGGCAGCCGGCGTACGAAAGTAGAATCAGCGCCCCGAAGAGGATCGCAAACAGCATCCCTCCTCCGATTCCCCGCTTCAAGAGAATGACGCTGAAGTAGCCGAGGGCCGAAAGGATTCCGATATCGGCCAGCATCGCCAGCAGGACATTCAGGTTCTGCTTGATGGCTTTTTGGGGGTTGGTCCAATCGAGAAGCGGCCGGGCCAGGTCGATGATCATACCCACAGCGGTCAGGGCGACGGCCGCAGCGATCGAGATCGAGAAAGCGCCGGCAAACATGACGACCTTCAAGTGAGCGACGAAAACGGCGACCACGGACGCCACGACGATCCCGAGCAGGGCGATGAAATAGGAATGGATGAATTTGGCGATCACCTGTTCTTTGGGTGTGGCAGGGATGATCTTGGATATCCAAAACTGGCTTCCCTCCCGCGAGAAGGTCGAGGAGGATGTGCCGTTCAGACAAGAGCAAAAGGTCATGAAGCAGGCCGTGGCCAGGATGACATAGATCGGCTTGGCCGAGGTCATGAGTCTTAAGAGAACGGCGTTGTCCCCTTTCCCCGATCCCGTTTGGGCCATGATGACAAGAATGAGAGGGACGATGACGACGACGAGAACACCGTTGAGCAAAAAGATCGGGGTTCGGTTCATGATCCGCCACTCCCGGGCGAAAATCGCCTTGATGGGATGCCGGCCGGACGAGATCCTGCGCGACATGGTCTCCCTGGACAGCGCCTTCTTCCGGCCCGATATCTCTCCGAGCCCGATCAGCCCGCGGTAGAACAACTTCTCCGCCATGATCAGAATGCCGTAAAAGATCGTGAGAGAAACGCCGACAAAAAGGAGCAGGTTTGAAATTCCCCTGGCCGTTAATCCTCCGGCGAGCGCTTTGGTGGCCCAAATGCTCGGCGGGAAAACAGCGCCGACACGCCGGATCAGCCCGTCCGGAGCGGTTAAAAACCGGATCATCGCCCGCGGGTCCGGCGAGGCGCCCGCCGCCCTGTTCAGAACAAACTGCAGCCCGAATCCGGCCACGATCAAGACAAGGCTGCCGACGATGATCAGCGCGTCCTTTTTCCGGCTGAGGTTGACGGCCCGCATCATGCCGATGACCAGCAGCGAAACGACGGCCAGCGGAATGACGGGGAGCAGGAGATAGATGACCAGCCCATAGAGCCAATAGGGGAGGCCGGCTTTTGAGAGGATCCCGTAATAGACCAGGACCGGCAGGACGAAGAAGGCGATGGTCAGGTATTCATTGACCAGGATCACGGTAAATTTGGAAAACATGACCTGGAAGGGCTTGAGGGGGAGGGGGATGAGGATGTCCATATCTTTGGAAAAATAGAAAGCCGACACGACATAATAAAGCCCGAAAATCAGGACAAAAACCTGGCCCGCCAGCAACCCGTAGGTCAGAATGAGATGCTGCTGTCCCAAGGGCAGGAGCAGCCTGTAAGCGATCTTGATCAAGGCCAGATAGCCGTAGAGGGTCGGCCCCAGGCCGAGAAAAGCCACGGCGATCAGAGGGACAAGCCAGAGGTCCTTCTTTTCTTTGAACAAGCGGTGGCGCAAAACGGACAGTCCGAAATTGACCTTCAGTCCGACGCGGACGACCGACCGCAGCTTATTCATTTTTCGGTCAGCTCCAGGAAGATATTTTCCAACGACTCCTGCTGCTCGTGGTTCAGCTTCTTGAGCTCGTCCATACTTCCGCAGGCGATGAGCTTCCCCTTATTGATGATGCCCATCCGGTCGCACAGCTTTTCGGCCACCTCCATGATATGGGTGGAAAAGAAGAGCGTCTTGCCCTGGTCGCAGTGCTCGCGCATGATCTCTTTGAGGTGATGGGACGCCCGCGGGTCCAGCCCCACCAATGGCTCATCCAGCACCATTACCCGGGGCGCCGGAAGCAGAGCCGCCATCAAGACGACCTTCTGCCTCATGCCGTGGGAATAGCTCTGGATGGGGCTGGAGACGGCCTGGCTGAGCTCGAAGATCTCCAGCCACTTTTCGATTCTGGCGATCCTGTCCTTTTTGGATACCCCGTAGACATCGCCGATGAAATTCAAATACTCCAGTCCCGTCAACCGTTCGTAGATGGCGGGATAGTCCGGCACGTATGTCGTCATGGCCTTGCACTTGAGAGCGTCTTTCTGGCTGTCCAGGCCGTTGATGATGATCGCGCCCGCGTCCGGCTTGAGAAGCCCGACGATCATTTTGATGGTCGTGGTTTTCCCCGCGCCGTTGGGGCCCAGAAAGCCGAAGATCTCGCCGGGCTTGATGACCAGGTCGAGCTCGTCGACGGCCTTGACCTTGCCCTTATTGTAACTCTTGGAAACGCGGCGAAATTCAATCACGGGGACACTCCTTTAACCCATTTGACCTATTCTTATAACACATACGAAGGAAGGGGGTCAAAGCTCCCGGAAGGAGCCGTTGTCCCCGCTATTGACTTGACCTTTCATATTCAATATTCTTATTTCCTCGAGTGCGACAAGGAGGTTGTCAAGCCGTGGATAACAAGCCGGTGCTGAACATCAAGTCCTTGAAAGAGCAGGTCTATGAATATCTCAGAGAGCAAATGCGGGTCGGGGAGATCCTCCCCGGCTCCGTGATCGATATGGAGGAGACCTCGAAGAAACTGGGGGTCAGCAAGACGCCTCTCCGGGATGCGCTTCTTCTGCTGGAAATGGAAGGCTTTGTCTCCATCCTGCCCCGCCGGAAAGTCATCGTCAACACCCTGTCCCTTCAGGATATTAAAAATTATTATGAAATTATCGGCGCCCTCGAAAGCGAGGCGCTTCTCTTGGCCCTCGACAACTTGCAAGAACCGGATGTTCAATACATGGAACAGCTGAATGCCGAGATGAAGGACGCCATCGACCGGGACAATTTTGACCTTTACTACGAGAAAAACCTAAATTTTCACAATGTCTTCCTGGATCGCAGCGGCAACGAGAATCTGAAAAAAATCGTGAACACCCTGAAAAAGCGCCTCTACGATTTTCCGCGCCAGAAAGGCTTTGTCAAGGAGTGGGAACAGGCGTCTATCGGCGAGCACGCCGAGCTTGTCCGTTTGATCCGGCAGAGGAACGCGGAAAAGGCTATCGATTTTATCCGGGACGTCCATTGGTCGTTCCGCGTTCAGAAAAAATTCATCGATCTGTATTATGTGAAAGCGTCGTCTCTAATCGAATAGCGCGTTTTTGTCTCCATGAGATGGGCCAAGCTTGACAAAAGGGGAAAGATATCCCATATTTTTGTCATATCGATCAGGCAAAAAATGAATCCGGTCCACGTTTTTTTTCGAGAAATCGTCGGCCGAAAAAGAAAAATGATAAATCAAATTTCGCAGAAAACTCAATTCATAGGGAAGAAAATATGAAAAAGCAAATGATCCTTAGCTTAATCCTCGTCTTTTTTCTCGGGCCGTCCCTTCTCCTCTCCCAGCAACTTCAGACCGGAACGATCCGGGGAACGGTGACGGATGAAGATGGCGCGCCGCTTCTCGGCGTCAGCGTCTCCGTCAAAGGGCCGAGTCTGCTCAGGACGGTGACGGATGTCTCCAAAGAAAACGGCCTGTTCCGCGCGCCGGCCTTGCCGCCCGGCACCTACACGGTCACCTTCGAGCTCAAGGGCTTCCAGCCGGTCAAGCGCGAGAATATCATCGTCAACGTCGGCATGGTCGTGACGCTCAACATCCAGATGAAGGTGTCCGCGATCCAGGAAGAAATCACGATCCAGGCCGCCTCGCCCGTCGTCGATATCCAATCGACGAAGATCGCCACCCAGATCACCCGCGATATTATCATGAACTTGCCTATGCAGCGGAGCCTCGACAGGATCATGGGGATGACGGCGGGAACGGTCTCCGGGGTCATGCACGGCGGCACCGAAATCTCCCACGCCTATGAAGTCGACGGCGTCAACGTCAACGACCCGTCGATGAACGGCCGTTTCGTGACGGTCGAATACGACGCCATGGAAGAGGTCGAAGTCCTCACCGGCGGATTGCCGGCCCAGGTCGGCAACACGGGCGGCTCGTTCGTCAACGTCGTCACCAAATCCGGCGGTAACAAATTCAGCGGTATGGTCCAACTGTATTACACCAACAAGGACCTCAATGAGATCCTGTTCTCGGACGAGCAGATCAAGGCCCTCAACGTCGGCAAACCGACCTTCAACATCTACCAGATCAACACCTCGGCCATTCTGGGCGGCCCCATCATCAAGGACAAATTGTGGTTTTTCGGCGATCTCGGGATGACCCGGAACAAATTCATGTCGACGTTTCTTCCGACGACGATCCTGGGCAAGAGCTATGAACAATATCAGCCCTACAACCGAAACTACAACGGTTTCCTCAAGCTGACGACGCAATTAGGGAAGAACCTGCGGGTGTTCGTGATGGCCAACTATTCCAATCCTTACACGCCATACAGCGGGGCCGGCACATACACCACGGCAGATGCCTGCCAGGAACGGACGGACTACAACTGGGCCTTCACGGCCAACGCCTCCTGGATCCTGTCCCCGAACACCTTCATCGATTTCCGGGCCGGCTTGGCGGATATTCAATGGAATGTCTACTACGAGCCGGGGACCGAGCAAAACTACGCATTTTATGATGCTTACACATTCTATAGCTGGGGGTCCACCGGCCGGTTCGGCGAGCCCGTTTGGCGAAACACCAAGCAGGGCTCGATCCGCCTGACCCATTTCCAGGACGGTTTCCTGGGCGGTGACCACGAGTTCAGGGCGGGCGTCGAAGTCCAGACCGGCGTCGACGAATGGACCTGGTACCGGGATAATCCGATCTATTGGACTTACTATAACGGCAGCCCTTACTATTACCGCGGCCTCTACGGCTTGAGCGGTCCGCATCCGACCTACGGCGACGGCCTGCTCTACATCTATGTCTGCGGCCCGAAAAACAGCCCGAACGTCGTCAACGGCTCCGAAGTCCGCTTCGGCTCCTACATCCAGGATACCTGGACGATCAAGAACAGGCTGACCTTGAACCTTGGGCTCCGTTTCGATACCTATAACGGCTATTTGCCGGAGTCGACAAAGGTTGCTTCTTCGGGCATTGCCCCGGCCATCGGGGAAGCCCTGTTCGTGCCCCAGTTTGGGTTCAATCCTTACGGCGAGATGAAGATCGACCGATGGGATGATGTCATGAGCTGGAGCCCGTTCTCGCCGCGCCTCGGTCTTTCCTATGACCTCTTCGGCGACGGGAAGACGGCCGTCAAGGCGTCCTTCTCGCGGTACGCGGAAGCCATGCCGGTCATGTACTTCCAGACCGTCCATCCGCTGCGTCCGGTGAGCTACGGCTTTTATTGGACGGACCTGAACAACAACGGCGTCCCCGATGCCCCGCCCGGCGACAAGTATGTCGCTTTCGGAGCCTCCGTTCAGCAGATGCTGCCGAGCTATTACAAGCAGCGCATCGATCCGGACATCAAGGCCCCGATGTACAATGAGTTCACCGCTTCGATCAACCACGAGCTCTTCCGCGATTTCAACGTCGGCCTCCAGTTCATCTATCGGGAGAAAAAGGACACGGTTGGCGCGATCCTGTATGATCCGAATACAAAGCGCTACTGGAATACCTATGGCAAGGCCACCGATTGGTGGATCCCCTTCACCACGATCGTCCCGTCGGCCGGCAGCTTCCCCGAGCAAGCCGTGACGATGTATTTCATGTCCAACAATGCCCCTGCCCAGATAACCGCGTTTGCCAATGTTCCGGAAGCCGAGCGCAAATACCAGGCGCTCGAGCTGACATTCAACAAGCGCATGTCCCGCGGCTGGCAGCTCGGCGGGTCCGTCGTCTGGTCCCAGACCAAAGGCAACAACACCGATGACTACGGCTCGGTCTGGGGATATTCCGGCGCCTACCAGCAGGCCAACTGGTTCGTCAACCGCTACGGCTATATCGGGTCGGACCGTCCTCTCGTGATCAAGCTCTTCGGCACGTTCAACCTGCCCTTGCGGTTCCTGGCCTCGTTCTACTACATGCACTTCTCCGGCTCCCCGTGGCAGCGAAGCGTCACCGTCTATCCTCCGGCGGTGTGGATGGCCGCGAACAACGCCCAGGGATTATCCTACAGCGTCAACCTGGAATCGTCGGGAACGCGGCGGGATCCCGCCTACGACAACCTGGATTTCCGGCTGGAAAAAGAGTTCGGCTTGGGCCGGTTCGGAAAACTGGGCGTGTTTGTCGATGTCTTCAACCTGTTGGGCAACCAGTATGTCACCATCGGCATGAACCCGGGCGGGACCTGGCGTCCGTCGGATGCCAACACGAATGTCGGAACCTATACAGCCAGCTCTAGCTTCGGAAAGGTGACCAACATTTCGGGAGTCCGCAACTTCAGGCTTTCGGCGCGGTTCTCGTTCTGAAAAACCGCTTTCACCGTTGCCTCAGCTTGCATTTATTCGGGGATAGGATTATTTTTTAAGGTGAAGGAGTTTTGCCGTGAAATTACGCGTGCTTTCGATCCTTTGTCTGGTCCTGGCCCTATCCCTGGTTTTTCAGGATATGTTCGCCCAGAAAACGCAGCTCCCCGCCCAGTATAAAAAATGGCTAGAGGAGGAGGCCGTCTATATCATCACCCCCGTGGAGCGGGACGTTTTTTTAAAGCTCCAGACGGACAGGGAGCGCGATCTCTTTATCAACGCCTTCTGGAAGCACCGGGACCCGACTCCGAATACGCCGGATAACGAGTTCAAGACCGAGCATTACCGCAGGATCAACTATGCCAACCATTTTTACGGCCGGTCTTCGCCCATGCCGGGATGGAGGACGGCCCGCGGCCGGATCTACATCATCCTGGGAGAGCCCAACGATATTCAAAGGTTTGAGGGAAAATCAGGGATTTACCCCACCGAAATCTGGTTTTATCAAAACAAGGCCGACCTCGGCCTTCCGCCGGGATTCAACATTGTTTTCTTCCAACACGGAGGCCTTGGCGACTATGAATTATACAGCCCGTCCAAGGACGGCCCGCAGGCCCTCTTGACGGGCTTTTTCGGCGATCCCGGGAACTATCTGAAGGCCTATCAGGACTTGCGAGAGATCGAACCGACCGTGGCGGACGTCTCTCTTTCTCTCATCCCGGGCGAGTCCGTATCCACCATGGGCCGACCGACGTTGGCTTCGGACATGCTCCTCCAGAAGGTCGAGAACTCGCCCAGAAGCCAGATTGAGGAACGTTATGCCCAAAAGTTTCTCCAATACAAGGATACGGTCGAGGTCGAATATAGCGCCAACTACCTGGACAGCGATTCTCTGATCAAGGTCGTGCGGGACCCTTCCGGCCTCTATTTCGTGCATTATGCCATCGAGCCGAAGCGGCTTTCGGTCAATGCCTATGAAAGCAAATACTACACGACCCTGAAGCTCAACGGCACGGTTCATTCGCTGGATGGGAAGCTGATCTATCAGTTTGACAAAACCTATACTCTAAATATGGACGAAGCCCAGATGAAACAGGCCAACGTCCAGCCGTTCGACCTAAATGACCTGTTTCCGCTCATCCCGGGAACCTACAAGCTCTCGATCCTCGTCAAGAATGAGATTTCCAAGGAATTCACCTCGCTCGAGCAAACCCTGGTCATTCCCGGCGAATCCCCGGCCTTGCAGATGACGTTGCCTGTCCTCGGCTATAAGACCGGGCGCGCGGACACCGCCAAAAAGAGAATCAAACCATTTCAAATCGGTCCTTATCAGATCTACTGCCAGCCGGGCCGCGTCTTCACGAAGAGCGATACGCTGGCCGTGGCCTTCCAGGTCTTCGGCCTCAATCCGGAGCAGAAGCGGTCGGGGCTCATCCGGTTTGCCTTTTTGAGGGATGGCCGAACGGCCTTTGAAAAAAATCGCCCCATCCCGGAGGTCGGCGAATTTCCCGATGTTCTCCAAGAATTTCCACTGGCCGATTTTGTCCCGGCCCATTATAACCTGAAGATCTCTATCATTGCGAATGGACGGGAGCTTATCGCCGGCTCGGAAGAATTCGACGTATCCCATCAGGCCGCCATCCCCCGCCCTTGGTATTATTCCAAGCTCATGCCGGAGTCGGGGGATCCGGTTTATGACTATCTCGTCGGGATCCAGCTGCTAAACTCCGGCCGGGCCGGAGAGGCCAAGGCCTCTTTGGAAAAGGCCTTCCAGAAGACTGGAAATTCTTCAGAGATCGCCCTCGGCCTGGCCCAGGCCTATTTCGCCCTGGCCGAATACGCTAAAATCCAGGCCGTGCTCGAGCCCTTCTTGGCGCAGACGCAGTCTCCGAAGTACGAGATCTACGTCCTGGCCGGCCAGGCCTATCAAAAATTGCGTGAATTCGCCAAGGCCGTCGAGATCTTTGACCAAGCCGTCTCTCATTTCGGCGTCAACGTCAACCTGCTCAATTCTATCGGCGAATGCTATCTCGAGCTCGGCAAGACCAAGGAAGCGCTGGCGGCCTGGGAAAAGTCCCTCGAGATCAGCCCCAACCAGCCTCAAATCCGAAAGAACGTCCAGGCCTTGAGGGAGAAAAAATGAGCAAAACCGTTTCTAAAATAATGTTTCTGAGCCTTCTGACCGCGATCGCCCTGTCCGCCTCCTGCAGGCTTTACAACCTGGAGCAAAAGCTCTCCCCGGCGAATGCCGATTTTTTATCCAAGGTCCGGTATATCGTCACCCGTGAAGAGCGTAAGATCTTCCTGGAACTTCCCGATTCCGAGAAGCCGAAGTTCATCGAAGAGTTCTGGAAGCGGCGCGACCCGGACCCCGATACGGAGGAAAACGAATTCAAAATCGAGTATTTCAACCGCATCGAACTGGCCACCAAGCAGTTCGCCAGCGAAGGGATCCCCGGCTGGCTGACGGACAGGGGACGGATCTATATCCTGTTCGGCCCGCCCACGGACAAGGTCACCCAGCCGATGGGCGGCGACCCTTCCACGCGCTGCGGCGAGATCTGGTACTACGGGAATTTCCCCGTGATATTTTCCGATCCCACCTGCACCGGATCGTACAAACTGGTGAGCTATGACCTCTCGGGCCTGCGGGATATCAACCTCATGTATATGCACGAACTCAACCTGGCCCAGGGCGAGGCCCAGAAGACGTTCAAGGAGGAGAAGCGCCTGTTCGACTTCAATGCGAGCTTGAGGCTCACGGCCCAGGACGAGCAGAAGATCGAGGGTGTGGTCAACATGGATGTTCCTTATGGCCGGATCTGGTTCAAATCCGAGGGGAAAAAAATGACCACGGCGCTGGAGGTCTTGCTGGAACTCCGGGATTCAAAAAAAGAGCTCGTCTGGGATCACAAAAGCGCTCATCAAGTGGTTCTCGATGAGTCCGAACTGGCCGAGAAGGGGGGAAAAAGCTTTGCCCTCGAGATCCCCCTTTTGATTGTCGGCAGCCAGAAAGTCGATCAGATTCGTCAAGGCAAAAGCCTGTTGTATGTCACTCTGACCAACAAGACAGGCAATGAAGTCTTGACGAAAGCCCTGGAATTCAAGTAGGGCGTTTCGAGAGGAGAGAAGTGGGGCGGTTTCCGGACCGCCCCTTTTTTTCGCCGGTCTAGAAACTGAAGCGCGCCCCGAAGCGAATGGATCGCACTCCGTAAATGCTGGTGATGAGGCCGTAGGTCGTCGAGAGCGCGTAAGTCGCGGGGGTCTTGTCGTAGCGGAGGGTTGCCGCCGGGTTTTGGTTGACATTGACTCCGCCCCGGCCGCCCAGGTTGAAGATGTCCATATAAAAGTCCAATTTTCCGGCGCTGCCGAGCTTGAAGGCTTTTTCAAGACGAAGATCGAGGTTGGTATAAGAGGGGTTTCTCTCTGTCCCGGGAACCTCTGCGTTGACGGCGTAATAGGAATCATAGGTGCCGAAGCCCATGTAATTGCTGGGGAAGTACACCCGGTCCAAAGATCTTCCCCATGGGCTTCCGGACCGGAACTGGAAGTAAGCGCTGACGATAAAATTATAGGGGAGAATGTACGTCCCCATGATCTTGATCTGGAGAGGCCTGTCGAAGGACAGGGGGCCGTAGGTGTTGATGAGAGTGTTGGGATTGTCGAACATGCCTGATTCGCCCTCGGTCGGACTGTATTCGGCGCCGGCGTTTCCCTTGAAGGAGCTGTACAGGATCGAACCCTTGAGCTGCCAATTGTTGGACATTCGCTTATCAAAGGTCAGGATCGCGGCCCAATACTTTCTTTTGGCTTCGGGAGGGTTGCCTCCTTTCCATATCGGCGCCGGACGGTCGGCTCTCAAGCCGTAGATCGTCATGGTCTGGTCGTCGGCCGTGCTGAACTTGCCATCCCAACCCGGATCGACAAAGGTGAAGGGCAGCCAGATGGCGCCCTTCTCATCCGAGGCGTTGATATCGTAGCCGTTGACGATGTCGAAGTCGTCAACGATGTTTTTGTTCTGTTTCCAGATGAATTCAAAGCCGAGCTTGAAGTCCTTGACGATTTCCTGCTCGACTCCCGACGTGATTTCGTCCATATACGGTGATTTGAGCTTGCCATAATAAGAGTAATTCGGGTCCTGCTCGGGATAGGATTGGACGACGTAGCTGTCGGTCGGCGGAAGGTCCAAGAGCTTGTTCTTATTGAGGTCGTTCCAGTAGTAATTGATCGAGCTGGCGCCGAAGATCTGTCCGCCGTTGTATTTGGCAGTCCAGATGGGCTCGTAGTAGCGGGCGAAGGAAAGCTTGAAGGCGGTCTTCCCGTTGCCGAAGATGTCATAGACCATGCCGAGGCGCGGCGATAGCGTCGTGAATTCCACCGGTTTCTTGTAGGGCGTAGTCAAGGCGTCGAACGGGGAAATCTTGCCTTCGCTGCGAAGCTGCTCGCTCAGGGCGGCGAGGAGCGCATTGGAGTCCGTGATAGCGGGATTCAGGAGCGGCGGCCTTGCTTCGAACCTCAGCTGGGGTCTTGTCTGCTCTGGTTCGTATTGGTAGGAATAGTCGAGGCGGACGCCGAGGTTGAGGGCCAGCCTGCCCGTGATGATGCTGTCCTGGATGTAGCCGGAGAAACGGCGGGCGTTGTCCTGGACGTCCCACATGCCTTTTTCAGGAGTGCAGGTCCTGATCCTCAGGCGGCCCTGTGCTTTCGAGGTCGAATAATAATAAGGATCATTATTGGCATAGTCATACCAGTAAAAATAATACGGATTTGACCTGTACCAGTCGCGGTGATATTCACTCTGGTCGAACTCGGCCCCGGCCTTGAACTCGTGGTTGGCGCCTAGGAAATCATCCTGGAACCGGGTGATCGAGGCCGAGCCCAGCATCTTTTTCCGGATGTATTCATCGTTGTAGGGAGACGATCCCCAATAGACTTTCTGGGTGTAATCGTAATACGTGTAATCGCCTTGAGTGATCGAGTGGAGAGGGAAATAGCGGCGGATGTATGTGCCTCGGACGTCCACGTACGTGTTCTGGTTGAGGACGATATTGAATTGGTGGGTTGTCGTGTACGTGTTTTCATGGTCCCATCGTTCGAGGTATTCATAAGCGGCGTCGTTCCCGACGGAATTCGAATAAATCGGCTCATAGATGTGGTTGTAATGGAACATGCCCATGTACCGGATCTGCTTGGTGGCCTGGATGGTCAGCTTGGCGAATCCCAGCCATTCCTGATGCTCAAGGCCGTAGTGGTTGATCTTGTTGGGGTCCGTGAATCCCAGCCTGATCATTCGTGTTTCCGGCGTTCCGGCATAGGCCTGCTGCCAGGTCAGCCGGCGGCCGTTCAGAAAGAACCAGGCCTTGTCCCGGAGCAGGGGCCCGCCGAGGTTGAGCGAGAAGTCCTTGGCATCGGTGAAGCTTTCCGGCGGGTTGACGTTCAGGGACCGGATCTGCTCGGGGCTGAATAAATCTTCGGCCAGGCTCTTTCCGGTGTAATAAAAGATGCCGCCGCCGGAAAATTTGTTGCCGCCGCTCTTGGTGACGATGTTGAGGTAGGTGGAGTCGGTCTGGCCCACTTCGGCGGGATGGCCGGTGAGCTCGAACTCAATCTCTTCGTAGACGTCGACGTTGATATTGGCCATGGAATAGTTCGTGGCCGGGTCGTTCATCGGGACGCCGTCCAGGGCGTAGAGCTGGCTGCGGACTGTGCCGCCGAGAATGGAGGAAGTCCGGCGGTAATCGATGCCTTCGGAGATGGCGCCCGGGACAGAGTTCTGGATGTCGTACAGGTCACGGTTCATCGGGATGCTGGCCAGGAACTGGGCGCTGTAGTTGACGTTGATCTTTGTCGACTTGATGTCGATGACGGGGGATGCCGCCACGACGGTCACCTCTTCCTCGATGGTCGCAACCTCGAGGTCCACGGTGATATCGGTCGTTTTTCCAACACTGACAACGATGCCCTTCCGGAGCTGGGTCTTGAAGCCCGGCATCTCCACCCGCACCTCGTACGTGCCGGGAAGCAAGGAGGGAAAACGGAACAGGCCCGTTTCCGATGTCACGTAATTGCTCGTTCCCATCAGGGCAGAACCGGAAATAGAGACGGTCGCCCCGGGAAGCGGGTTCTTTTCCTTGTCTGTGACCTGGCCGTGGATGGAGCCGGTCTGCCGCTGAGCAAAGCTTAGGGAAGAAATGCCGAAGGCCAAGAGGAGGACAAGGATGACGTGGACAATTTTTTTAATCATGGGACCTCCCTATTTGGAAAAGGCTAGCCATTTTGTTTTTATTATAAGCGAAACGTGTGCTAAAAAAAGAAGTTTATTTTGATTTTTTCCCCAACGAACGGCCTTTAATAACAATAATTGGTTCTCTTCCATTTCGTATGGGGAAAATTGTATGGGAAACGATCCGGAAACGGCCTCGCTCCCCATCCGGGTTTTTCACGCCGTTCCCGAGCCCCCCTTCTCGGCGGCGAAGAACTCGC
>Ga0209253_10001508_pt1 | contig 20458 bp, 19 predicted proteins | sample FrelakmetBRP12BR_FD_187145 | JGI IMG/M metagenome (GOLD analysis project Ga0209253, IMG submission 187145) | Freshwater lake sediment microbial communities from the University of Notre Dame, USA, for methane emissions studies - BRP12 BR (SPAdes)... | ecosystem: Environmental > Aquatic >...
GGGTTTTCGTTCAGCTACTAGTTAAGGAAAGTATATAGTAATCTATCTGTGTAGTCAAAAGATGATAGGAGATAAGGGGAAGAGAGCTTAAAGGTGTGTAATATCTTTTCGAACATGGGCTCTCGCGGAAGTAACATCTGGGTACACCATTGTGAGATAGTGGTCTCCAAATCAACGTTTGTTTTAGATGCATAAGCACAAATCCTGCAGCATAGAGAAAAAGCATTTTAAGGTGGAGAGAGCAATTTTCGCTTGCCAAAATTCCTGATTTAATATAAAAAATAATAGTAACGAGGAAGAGTTGTTAAAAACCAACATTCCTTTGCTCCATAAAAAAGGAGACTATGATGAAATTAACACGAAGAGGCTTCTTGAAATTTTCTGGAGTTACTGCGTTAGTCAATGCTGTAGGGTTGAGCCTGGAAAAGGTGAAAGCCTATGCGGCAACGACCAAGATTCGCTCCGCAAAAACAACCACTACCATCTGTCCATACTGTTCTGTCGGGTGCAGCATCGTCGTCCACACCCGAAATGGCAAGGTCGTAAACACCGAAGGTGATCCCGATTCACCCCTCAATCGGGGAAGCCTCTGCAGTAAGGGTATGTCCCTTTACCAGATTACCCATAACAATCCTAACCGTCTCAAAAAGCCTCTCTACCGAGCGCCCAAAAGCACTCAATGGGAGGAAAAATCATGGGACTGGGTACTGCACCGCTTAGCACAGAACATCAAGAAGAGCAGGGAGGAGAGCTTCAAGGAAACAAATGATAAGGGGCAGGTAGTCAACCGCACTGAAGGTATTGCCTCTGTCGGGAGCGCCGCGCTGGATAATGAAGAGTGCTTTGTCTATCAGAAATTCCTGCGCGCCCTGGGACTGGTGTACATTGAACACCAGGCACGGATATGACACTCCGCAACGGTAGCGGCTCTGGCAGAGTCGTTCGGACGCGGCGCAATGACCAACCACTGGATTGATTTCAAAAACAGCGACTGCATTCTGGTCATGGGCAGTAACCCTGCTGAAAACCACCCGGTATCATTCAAGTGGATCATGGAAGCCATTGAGAAGGGGGCGACGCTCCTCTGTGTTGATCCCCGGTTTACGCGGACCGCCGCAAAATCACATCTCTACGCACCCCTGCGATCGGGTACCGACATCGCGCTCCTCGGCGGTATGATCAAATATGTTCTTGATAATAATCTCTATTTTGAAGAGTATGTGAGGGACTATACCAACGCATCCTTTTTGGTTAACCCTGATTTCAAACTCCCTAATGACAACGAAGGGGTTTTCTCTGGTCTTACCGGTACTAAGACTACTGAGGGCTATGTGAGCGGGAAATACGACAAGACCACCTGGTCGTTCCAGAAGAACCCTGATGGAACAACTAAAAAGGACATGACCATGCAGGATCCACACTGCGTGTTCCAGCTCCTGAAAAAGCATTTCTCCCGGTACACTATTGAAAAGGTCGTTGCAATTACGGGCACGCCGAAGGAGAAGCTTCTTGAAGTATACAAAGCATATACGATAACAGGCAGCCCCGATAAGGCAGGCACCATCCTGTATGCCATGGGCTGGACGCAGCATACCGTAGGCGTGCAGAACATCCGGGCAATGTCCATTATTCAGATGCTGCTTGGCAACATGGGGATGGCAGGCGGGGGCATTAACGCCCTGCGAGGTGAGTCAAACGTTCAGGGCTCAACGGACCACGGGCTGCTATTTCATATCCTGCCAGGATACCTAAAGGTACCCACGGCATCGCAGACCACGCTTCAGGCCTACAATGAGGCGAATACCCCCAAGACCGACGATCCCAAAAGTGCCAACTGGTGGGGAAACTTTCCGAAATATTCTGCAAGCCTGTTGCGCTCATTTTATGGCATGAACGCCACGCTTGATGAGGCCTACGGCTATATGCCCAAAATCGATGACGGTGCAAACTATTCCTGGCTGCCAATCTTTGACAGGATGTACAAAGGGCAGTTTACAGGCTTTTTTGCCTGGGGACAGAACCCAGCCTGTAGCGGTGCCAACGCCAATAAGGTGCGCAAGGCCCTGGCAAAGCTTACATGGCTGGTTAATGTCAATCTCTTTGACAATGAGACTGGCTCATTCTGGCAGGGCCCCGGTATGAACCCCGAAGAGATCGAGACCGAGGTCTTTCTGCTACCCTGCGCGGTCTCCATGGAGAAGGAGGGGAGCATTACCAACAGCGGTAGATGGATGCAGTGGCGCTACAAGGCAACCGATCCTCCGGGAGAGGCAATGCCCGATGGTGAGATTATAACCGAGCTTTTTTATCTGGTTCGGGAGCTCTATGAAAAGGAAGGCGGGACATTCACTGACCCGATTTTCAAACTGACCTGGGATTATGGTTTCAAGCTCCCCACTGGAAGAATCAAACAGTGTAATCCCCATGCGGTCGCAAAAGAGATTAACGGCTATTTCCTGCAGGATGTTGAAATCGAAGGTAAGCTCTACAAGAAAGGCACCCTTGTCCCCGCCTTTAAATTTCTGCAGAGTGATGGCTCGACATCCTCAGGATGCTGGATCTATTGTAATTCTTACACTGAAGAGGGCAATAAGGCAGCGCGGCGCGGCACCGCTGATCCCTCCGGCATTGGATTGTATCCCGAGTGGGCATGGTGCTGGCCGGTCAACCGCAGGATTATCTACAACCGTGCCTCGGTCGACTTGAAAGGAAAACCATGGGCACCTGAGAAGGCAATCCTATGGTGGAATCCGGTCGCGGCTGCCTGGGAAGGCGATGTACCCGACGGTCCTTGGCCTCCGCTTGCGATAGAGGGGGGTAAGTATCCGTTTATCATGAAACCCGATGGTCTGGGCAGCATCTTCGGCCCGGGGCTTGCCGACGGTCCTTTCCCCGAGCACTACGAGCCACTGGAATGCCCCATTGAAAAGAATCTCATCTCGCCCCAGTTTGTCAATCCCATCATTAAACGATGGGAGAAGGACGGAGTTCCTGAACTTGACCTCAGGGCAACCTGCGATCCGCGTTTTCCCATTGTCTGCACGACCTATCGTGTTTCAGAACACTGGCAGACAGGTGTTATGACCAGATGGACGCCGTGGCTTCTTGAACTGCAGCCCGAGATGTTCGTTGAAATGGGCAAGGAGCTCGCAGAGCTCAAAGAAATCAAGAATGGTGATAGGGTTATCGTCAAATCTGCCCGCGGTGAGGTGAATGCTGTGGCGATAGTAACGGCACGGTTCAAGCCATTCACCATAGCGGACCAGATCGTACACGAGGTTGGCATACCATGGCATTATGGTTGGCGTTACCCCAATCCTGAGTTGAAGGAGCTGCGGAGCGCAAATCTGCTCACGCCAAGCATAGGGGATCCCAATACCATGATACCTGAGTCCAAGGCTTTTATGGTTGATGTCATCCGGAAGGAGGGCTAGGAAATGAAAGAGAAAATAATGCTTGTTGACGTTTCAAAATGCACCGCCTGCCGCTCCTGCCAGGTTGCCTGCAAGAACTGGAACGAACTGCCTGCAGACCAGACGGAAAACCAAGGGAGCTTTCAGAATCCTCCCAACCTCAATCCGCACACCTACACACTGATCAGATTTCAGGAAGTTGAAGAGGGCAGTAGCGGAATTAAGTGGCACTTCCGCAACGATAAGTGCTATCACTGCACTGAACCTGGATGCATGAAAGTCTGTCCGGTTCCGGGATGCATCTTCAAGACCCCTGAGGGTGCGGTGGTGCTTGACAGTGCAAAATGTATCGGCTGTAAATACTGCTATCATGCCTGTCCTTTCGCAATTCCGCAGTTTGACGATGCCACAGAGAAAATGTATAAATGCACCTTTTGCTATGACCGTCAGGCCGAAGGTCTTATTCCGGCCTGCGCCAAGGCATGTCCGACTGGCGCGATAACCTTTGGCGACAAGGATGACATGATGACTGCTGCATATGCGCGGGCAAAAAAACTTGGGGGAGGTGCAACTGTGTACGGCGACAGGGTTCTGGGCGGCACCCACGTAATGTATGTACTTACCGAGCAGTCGTCGGTGTATGAAAAGCTCCCCGTAGATCCAAAGATATCGCTTTCGGTTGTTCTCTGGAAGGATATCTTGAAACCGCTTTCAATGTTCAGCCTGCTTGGGGGCATCGGCGCGAGCCTGCTCTACTATATCACGAAAGGTCCCAAACGACCCACGTTCGAAGAGGGAGGTGAAAAACATGAATAAGGTCACCCATTCTGGCTACGAACTGATCGAGGTAACAACCGCCTTTGAACGGATTGTGCACTGGCTATTCGCTGGCAGTTGCGTGCTTCTGTTCATCTCCGGGTTTGGTCTAATGTTTCACTGGATGAGCTTTATCGCGACCCTGTTTGGCGGGCATTATGCGCTGAAATACGTCCATAATTTTTCGGGGTTGTTGTTTGCACTGAGTGGTCTGTTTGCCGTGATCGTCTGGTTTCAGGAAGGTGCGAGATTCACCCAGAATGATATCCGATGGTTTTCAAAAGGCGGTGGCTACCTCTGGACCAAAGAAGGGGTTCCAGAGTCAGGCAGGTTTAATGCGGGCCAGAAGCTCTACTATGTACTGAAGGCAGTCACCTGGGTACTCATGTCCCTCACCGGCATTATCATGTGGTTCCCCTTTCTCTTCGGCCGGTTTCTGGTGACGCTGTGTTACCCGATACATGTGCTGTGTGTCGCGGTGCTCGCAGGCTCGGTCATCATTCATCTATTTCTTGGTACCGCCGGCAATCCCGGCACCATCCAATCGATGCTCACTGGCAGATGTACCCGTGCCTGGGCAAAACTCCAGCATGGAAAATGGCTGAAAGAATATGATGAAAAGCACCATGCCTAACCTTTCGTTTTAAGTTTTAAGATACTTGGTGAATCGGAGTAACTACCCGCTCTGGCTGTATGGTCTTTTTCATATAAAATCTTTAAATATAGTGTATGAGCAGCACGGAGGGAATTGGCACCCTATCAATAACTTACACTGTGATAAAGATACACCGAATTACCACAATGAGAAATATCAAGATTTTGTTTTTTCTACCCTTGCTTATCGCACTTTTTACGGCGGATGCGACATCCGCACATGGCCAGTCAAAAAAGATTATCAACCCCGGTACTATAGTGCCCCCCCTGAGCTCTGACTATGAACTTTCCCCGCAGGATAGATTGTACCTCGGCGTAGGTCAAAGTTTCTTCACCTTCCTGAGAAAAAAACCTTTCAGCCTACAAGAAATCGCTGCTGAGATCGTGGTAATAGAGTTTTTCAACAACTACTGTACCTCGTGCCAAGCACAGGCACCGGTCCTCAACGCCGTGCAGACACAGATCGCGCAAAACCATGCGATCCGTAACAAGGTGCGGTTCATTGGGGTTGGAGCGGGTAACAACAGCAGGGAGGTTGAGCGATTCAAGGCGGAAAAGCGCGTGCCGTTTCCACTGATCCCCGACCCTGATTTTGCTCTTTATAACGCAATAGGTGATCCAGGCGGAACCCCTTTTATCATTATTGCAAAGAAGACCCGCTCAGGGCTGACTGTTGTTTCAGTCCACATGGGACTGATCAAAGAAGCTGGGTATTTTGTGCAAAGGATAGAGGAGGCCGCGCTTACCGATACGAGCAAATTGATATCGGTCGCATCAGCCGAAGCCGAGCCATCAGAGGATCGCGTGCTTGTACTTCCGGTCTCAGATGAGATACTGCTTGAAAAGGTAAAGGCGAGCATGCGTGCCTCCTGTATCGGCTGCGGCCAGATCATTGAGATCGTGCGTCTAAGCCTTGCAAACGAAATAGTGGTATATCGCGGTGAATTCAGCAGCGGCGGGGCACACCCCATTCTCTTTTCCCAGATAATAAGCAGAAAGCCGGTCTGTGACGTATGCCATGGGATTCACTTTATTATTACCTTTACTGCAGAGGGCATTATTGCCGATTTTACTCAGATTCACATAACCAAGTATGGCAATGTTCTCTGGAATGATCAGGATATCGCGCATATACGTCAGAAACTTGTGGGTAAATCAATTAGTAGAAATCTTCAGTTCAACGCTGAGGTCGATGCGGTATCCACTGCTACGATTAGTTCTGCCTTAATTTTTAACAGTGTTAACAATCTGCAGTCTGTTTTTAGGGAACTAGAGAAAGGAAATACTCACTAAAAAGTTTGCCATCGCAAGGAGGATAGGTGAGAAACCAATCTTTTAGGTTCACCCATCCGCCTCTTTCTACTTTGAGCTACACACATCAGCTGAACGGTGACTCATACCATGCAGGATCACCATTGAGGATATCCATCTAGGGGGTGGGTTTCCGACTCTTTATCTATACTCTTGCCACATCTCACCATCTCAAAGGTATCGAGACTTAAAGCTTGTAGGTGCTGCTTATGCTTAAGAGCTTTTCACCTTCTTCTCTCTTCCCCCTTTTGATCACATCTCATAAATCTCATTTTTCTCATTAGCTCACTCTGTAGGGCGGAGAGGTGATCTATTTCCAGTGGCTTTACCAGTGCTTTAATACGAAATAGATCCTGACTGCGTAAGCATGCTTAAAAGCTGGTCAGCATATACTCCTATTATGTGGTGTTTAAAACTCCATCCACACTTTCTCAAGGAATTTGCTTCAGCTGTGTCACCTTGCGTACGATATCGTTCAACTGACTCTGGTTAAGGAACTGATCAGTGTAAAGATTGAGTTGTCTAAATTGTAAAATAATGCTAACAAATACTTTATAAGGTAGTGTAAATAATCAGTTGTAGGTTCGCGGTATGCATGAGTACAGTCTTGCCCAAAGTATTATGCAGATAGTGTTCGCTGAGGCAGCAAAGGTGAGCGCACGAAAAGTGACAAAAGTCACCCTTACCCTTGGTGAGCTCGCAGGGGTGTTTCCTGATTCACTATCTTTTTGTTTTGATCTTGTAACCAAAGGTACCATCGCAGAAGGGGCGTTACTCGAAATAGAAAAGGTTCCTCTTAAAGGATATTGCCCTCACTGTGAAAAGACCTTTTTCATTATGAATCACCAGTACCTCTGCGATCAGTGTGGGAATGGCAGCATAGAGCTTATTGCGGGCCGGGAGCTTCAGGTAAGCCATTTGGAGATAGAGGATGAGACAGATTGAGGTAAGAAAAAACATTCTGACTGCCCATGAGCAGATCGCCCAGGAGAACAGGGAGCTGTTCAGAAAAAAGGGAATCTTTGTACTTAATCTGATGAGCAGTCCAGGAGCGGGAAAGACCACGTTGCTTGAGCGCACGATCGAGCTGCTCAAGGGTACCTTCAGCATAGGAGTGATAGAGGGAGATATCGCAACTTCATATGACGCAGAACGTATCGGTGCCCATGGGGTTAAGGTGGTGCAAATCAACACTGGGGGAGCCTGCCATCTGGATAGTGCAATGATCAAAAAGGCACTTGCAGAATTTAGTGAGATGAAGCTCGATGCGCTCATCATTGAAAATGTGGGTAACCTAGTATGTCCTGCCGAATTCTACTTAGGAGAAGATGCGAAGGCAATGATTCTCTCAGTGACTGAGGGAGAAGATAAGCCTCTTAAATATCCCCTGATGTTTAGAATATCACAAGCCCTTGTCATAAATAAGATCGACCTCCTGCCCTACCTTGAGTGTCGTATTGAGCGGATAGTGAAAGATGCGAGGAGTCTCAACCTCGATTTGAAACTATTTGAAATCTCCTGTAGCACGAGGGCTGGCTTGAGTGCATGGAAGGAGTGGCTGGCAGAGGAAATTCACAAGAAAAAAGTTCAATCAGCGGACAATGAGTAGTATGCTAAGGTTACCAGTGCAAGAGCTCGCCCGACGTAAGATTACTATTGAGGGTATCGTCCAGGGGGTTGGGTTTCGACCTTTTATTTATAATCTTGCCTGCACTCATACTCTAAAAGGGTATATCCTTAACAACCCTCAAGGCGTGCTGATCGAAGTTGAGGGAACCTGCAGCAATGTTGAACAGTTTCTCAAGGATATTTCAGAAAGGCTTCCCCCACGCGCACGCATTGTGAGCATGAGGGAAGAAAAACTTCCCCCTCTTTATTTCAAGGATTTTGAAATAAGGGAAAGCGCTGTTGAAGAGCAGCGCACCGCACTTATCTCTCCCGATATCGCCATCTGTGAAGAGTGTCTGAAGGAACTTTTTAACCCCGCGGATCGCAGGTACCGCTATCCTTTTATTAACTGCACTCATTGTGGCCCCCGCTACACCATCATTGATGATATACCTTATGACCGCCCCACTACCTCGATGAAACTTTTTCAGATGTGTGAGGAGTGTCAGAAAGAATATGATGATCCCTCTCACCGAAGGTTTCATGCCCAGCCCAACGCCTGCTGGCAGTGCGGACCGCGGGTTTCCCTTGTTGATAACAATAATCAGAGCATTGATATAGAAGACCCCATTGGCAAGGCGGTTGAGCTGCTGGCGCAGGGTTGTATCATTGCCATTAAAGGTTTAGGAGGATTCCATCTGGCGGTAGACGCAATCAATGACCAGGCGGTGCGAAGGCTACGAGCGCTGAAGATTAGGGAAGAGAAACCTTTTGCGATCATGTCGCCTGACCTGGATACGATAAGCACATTTGCTCTACTCGGTCCTGAGGATGAACATCTCTTAATGGCTCCTGCAGCCCCCATTGTGCTTATACCAAAAATTGAGGGATCCACTCTTTCACCACTGGTAGCACCTCATAACCATTGTATTGGGGTAATGCTTCCCTACACTCCCCTCCACCACCTGCTCCTTAAGGGCAATTTCACTGCCCTGGTGATGACCAGTGGTAATCTTAAGGATGAACCCATTGCTATTGATAATGATGAAGCCTTGAAAAGATTAGGAAAAAGTGTAGATTATTTTCTCCTCCACAACCGGGATATTTATCTGCGCAGTGATGACTCCGTTATTAAAACTTACACGCTCCATGGTTCAAGGAGGGAACTTCCCATGAGGAGGGCACGAGGGTATGTACCCTTTCCCGTTTTTGTGGGAGAAGAGATGCTTCCCCTCCTCGCGGTAGGGGGAGAGATGAAAAACACTCTTTGTCTCACCCGAGGTACAACCGCCTTCTTAAGCCAACACATCGGTGAGATGGGATATCGTGACACGTATGAGTTTTTCCTTAAGACCGTAACCCACATGAAACGGATTCTCACGATAGAACCACAGGCGATTGCCTGTGACCTCCACCCGGGGTATACCACTACCCACTATGCCCACGCGCAAAAGGAGCTTCCAGTTATTGAGGTACAGCACCACCATGCCCACATTGTGAGCTGCTTAGCAGAAAATGGAGTGAGAGACAAAGTACTCGGGGTTGCCTTTGATGGTACGGGGTATGGTGCTGACGAGACGGTATGGGGCGGAGAGTTTCTCCTTACTGACTATACCTCTTTCAAGAGAGTTGCCCACCTTGTACCCCTCCCTCTCCCGGGGGGTGAGCAGGCAATTAAATATCCTTGGAGAATGGCCTTAAGCTATCTTGTAACCTTTTGTGCAGATGAAATGGAAAGATCTAACCTGGAGGTGCTTCGTAAAAGGAATATTCGTGAGAAAGAAGTTGTGATAAAGCTTATTAAATCTCTTTTCAATTCACCTTTGACTTCAAGCATGGGAAGGTTGTTTGATGCAGTGTCTGCGTTATTGGGTATTTGTGAGCATTCAACCTATGAAGGTCAGGCAGCAGTGGAATTGGAGATGGCAATGGAAGGCGATACTGATGAATACTACCCTTTTCTCTCACAGCGTAAGGGGGAATGTCAGATAATTGATCCTGCCCCCCTCATCAGGGGGATTCTTGTGGATCTCAGGGAGCAGAGGACCTCAGGGTACATTAGCTCAAAATTTCACAATAGTATTGTCACTATGAGTGTAAATACTTGTTGTGTATTAAGAGAGCGATGGAAGATTACTAAAGTGGCCTTAAGTGGGGGCTGCTTTCAGAATACCTACTTTCTCTGTAAAAGTATCACAAAACTTAAAGATAGTGGTTTTGAAGTTTTTGTTCATCACCAGGTACCTCCCAATGACGGAGGCATTGCCTTGGGTCAAGCCCTCATTGCCAATGAACTATTGAAACATCAATAGGAGAGTACCCTATGTGTGTAGCCGTTCCCCTGGAGGTAGTAGAGATTAAAGAGAATTATGCGAAGGTGCGTATCGGTGAAGCGGTGCGAGAAATCTGTCTTGATTTAATGGAGGGGGTAGAAGCGGGGGATTATGTGCTGGTGCATGCAGGATTTGCCATTGAGAAGCTTGATAAACAAGAGGCAGAAAAGACGCTCGCACTCTTTAAGGAACTCCTTCATGAAGTATCTTGATGAATTTAGAGAGCGGGAACCTTTCCACGCACTCCTCTCTAAAATAGCCTCATTTACTCTCCACACGACAATCATGGAGGTGTGTGGTACCCACACCGTTTCAATTTCCAAGTCGGGAATCAGGGGCTTGCTGCCCCTTACTGTCCGGCTCATCTCTGGTCCGGGGTGTCCTGTCTGTGTCACTTCACTAGAGGATGTAGATAGGGTTATCATGCTGGCAGAAGAAGCAAAGAGCACCGGGAGGCATACCATCGCGAGTTTTGGTGATATGATGAGGGTGCCTGGTACTCACTCAACCCTCCTTAAGGAAAGGGCCAGGGGATCTGACATCAGAATCGTATACTCTCCTGTTGACGCGCTCACCCTGGCGAGAAGGCATAAGGAGAGAGAAGTTGTTTTTTTTGCAGTGGGCTTTGAAACAACCGCTCCGTCTGTTGCTGCCACTGTCCTTCAGGCACAGAGAGAAGGGATAGAGAATTTTTCCCTTATTTCTCACCACAAACTTATTCCCCCGATAATGGAGATGCTCTTAAGTGATGAGCACCTGGCCATCGATGGATTTCTCTGCCCAGGTCACGTTTCGACCATCATTGGTACCTCGGCCTATCAGCTGATGGTTAATCGTTACCAGAAAGGATTTGTCGTCAGCGGTTTTGAACCTTTGGATATCATCCTCTCCATTTACTGGCTGCTATGTCAGCAAAGAGATGGAACACCTAAAGTGGAGATAGAGTATAGCAGAGCCGTTCATCCACAGGGAAACACTAAAGCGCTGCACATACTTAACCAGGTCTTTGAAGTTACCGAGGCTTCTTGGAGGGGATTTGGGATAGTTCCTCACAGTGGCCTTTCCCTCAGGGATGAATTTGCACACTATGATGCAGTGAGAAAATTTGACCTCCCCAAATCACACGCGGTGGAGCCAAAGGGATGTCGATGTGGTGAGGTGCTCAAAGGGATACTTAATCCCAAGGAGTGTCCCCTTTTCGCGACGCGTTGCACCCCTTCAGAACCGATAGGAGCCTGTATGGTGTCCTCAGAGGGGACCTGCGCGGCATATTATAAATATGAGAGGTAAAGATTTCGGGTTGACTATGGTGAGACGGCTGCAGTTAGGCAGTTCGTGAGTATGGAGAGGAAAGAAGATCATAGCTTACTCACTACACGTAACGCAACCGAAATTCACCACTAGCGACTTACTACCAGGGAGTTTCTATGGAAGAACGTATTCTCTTGGCTCATGGCAATGGAGGGAAGCTTACTTCACAACTTATTGAAGAGTGCTTTCTTCCCTATTTCCACGATCCCCTCCTGCACCAATTAAATGATCAAGCTATCTTTGATCTGGAAGGTTATCGTATTGCCTTCACCACCGACTCCTTCGTAGTTGATCCGCTATTTTTTCCGGGGGGAGATATTGGAAAGCTCGCGGTGTACGGAACGGTAAATGACCTTGCGGTGGGTGGGGCAACCCCGCTCTTCCTGAGTATCGGTTTTATCATCGAAGAGAACTTTTCCTTCGAAGACTTAAAAAAAATTTCTTCCTCAATAAGCACTGCAGCTCAGGAAGCCAAGGTGCGGATTGTCACCGCGGATACTAAAGTGGTAGAGAGGGGGGCATGCGACAAATTGTTTATCAATACTTCCGGCATCGGAATCGTCAAAGAGGGAGTAGATTTCAGCGGCCATAACGCTCAGGATGGTGATAGCATTGTGCTCTCTGGTGATATTGGTGACCATGGTATTGCCATTCTTTCTTCACGCAGGGGGATTGAATTTGAAACTACCGTCAAAAGCGATTGTGCACCGCTTAACCTTTTAGCGAAGGAGGTGCTGCCCTATGCATCCTCCATCCATGTAATGAGAGATCTTACCAGGGGTGGACTTGCTACCATTCTCAATGAGATTGCTCTGCAATCAGACTGTGGTATTACGATCTATGAGGAGCGCATCCCTGTCAAAGAGGAAGTGAGGGGGATAGGTGAGCTCCTCGGTTTAGACCCACTCTATCTAGCAAATGAGGGTAAACTGCTTGCACTCGTTCAGGCTGGTAGTGCAGAAGAGATTGTGTGCAAGATGAGGGAACATCCTCTGGGGAGAAATGCCTGTGTGATTGGCGAAGTAGTAACGCATCCTGCTAAGAAGGTGACCATGGAAACCCAGGTGGGAGGGGCACGAATTATAGAGATGCTCGTCGGCGAAGATCTTCCCCGAATCTGCTAGTCCATGTCCTAGAGAGACGCGTTACTCTTACCGCGATCTCGGCGCTACCACTCTTTGCTGAGCGTAGAGTTTGATGAACATTGGGTATCGTAGAAGAGTTTCGTACAATGTAGCTATGGCTTGTATCATGTAATTGTTTTCGTTTATGAGTATTCACCCTATACACTTGTAGGTAGCCCAGTGAACCTTAGGAGAGAGAAAGGTGGCTAAAGCCATAGAGATACACCGTCTCACTAAAGACTACCCTCACGTGCGGGCCTTAGATGATGTGAATCTTGAGGTTACATCCGGAGAGTGTTTTGGCCTCTTGGGTCCAAATGGTGCGGGGAAAACAACGATGATGAAGATTCTTCTTGCTCTCATATCCCCTACCTCAGGTTCAGTAAAAATTTTCAACCAGCCTGTGAGAAAGGAAGCGGTGAGAGAAAGGATAGGCTACCTTCCTGAGAAGGTGAGGATTTATGGATTTTTGAGCGGTACGGAATTTTTAGACTACCAGGGAAAGCTCTATGGTATGAACGCTCAGAGAAGGCGGGTACGCGTAGAGGAGTGTTTACAAGTAGTGGAGATGTATGAAGAAAGATTCCGTAAGGTGGGGGAGTACTCCAAGGGGATGCTCCAGCGTATAGGATTGGCCCAGGCATTGCTTAATCAACCAGAGCTTTTATTTCTCGATGAGCCCACGGTGGGGCTTGATCCTATCAGTAATAAGGAGATAAGGGATGTTTTGTTGAAACTTAAAGAAGCAGGGGTTACTATCTTTATCAATTCTCACCTCCTCTCAGAGGTAGAATTGATGTGCGATCGAGTAGCTATCCTCCATCGAGGACATGTGGTAAGAATAGGAACCACCCAGGAACTAGCCACTAAGAGTGAATTAATTGAACTGAGGGTGGAGGGAATCACTGAGGTGATACTCAGTAGACTGAAAGAAATTTCCCATCAGCTTCAGTCTGAGGGGAATCATATATTGCTTGCTCCCCAGAATGAACACACTATAGGCAGTATCCCTGGAATTGTCATCAATAATGGTGGCACCTTGTTATCGCTCACTACCAAAAGGGAGTCCTTGGAAGACATTTTCTATACGCTCATTAAGGAGGAAGAGAAGTTGCATGAATAAGGTTCTCGCCATTGCTCTGATTACTATAAAAGAGGAAGTACGCAACAGGGTGGTCTATCTTCTCCTGGGGATTGCCTTCTTTCTGCTTTTTTTGGCGAGAGGATGTGCTTCTGGAAAGATCACCATGAAAAAAGGGATCTTATTAAGTCCTGAGCAACTTATGACTGCGGGTATCGTCGTGACCTTTAATATGATTCTTTTGTGGGGGCTTTCTCTTTGTGGATTGCTAGCCATGAACACCCTTTCTCGAGAACTCACTGAAGAAACCATAGTGCTCACCGTCACCAAACCTATTAAAAGATCTTACTTTCTTGTGGGAAAATTCCTGGGTATATTTTCTATGGTATTCTTCAACCTGATGCTGGTGAGTATAGGATTTTTCCTGCTCCTCTACTTCAGATCAGGTGTGGTGAAACCGAGTATATTTTCCGGTTTGCTGGTTGCCTCTCTCAATTTTATCTCAATTATTTCCTTCATCTTTCTCTTTTCCCTGTTCTTACCGCGGGTCATCAGTGGTCTCCTCTCACTCACTATTTATATACTGAGCCTAGGGTTGGGCGTCATCTTCTCTTTTGAGAAAATAAGGGCATACTGGGAACCTTCCTTCTCAACACAGGTACTCTACTATGTGCTCCCTCAACTGGGAAGAGTTCACCTCTATGCCTGTTCGCTCCTCAGCAGTATTTTCCCCTCTTCTAAAGGGTGGTGGCCGGTGGTAGATGTTGTTGGCTATAGTTTCGTAGTGTGGTTGGTGATGATATGTATCTTTCAAAAGAAATCACTCTGAGGGGAGCAGTTGATGCATTACAAGGTGAGGAGGGTTATAGTGAAGTGTGTGGGGAGTGTGTGGTGAAGATGTGTGAAAAGCAGATTTTCTGAAAGGCGTCCACTACCTCTTTATCAAATTGAGTTCCACTGCACCTCATCAATTCATCCAATGCCTTCTCGTATTCCCGCGCTAAGCGGTAAGGTCGATTGGAGGTCATTGCATCAAAGGAGTCTGCTACCGCAATAATGCGCGCCAGAAAGGGAATCTCTTTCCCCTTCAGCCCATCGGGATACCCATTACCATCCCACCTTTCGTGGTGATGCCTCACAATGGCTCTCTCCGCGGGGAGGAGTCCGAGAGGCTGTAATATTTTTTCACCAATTAGAGGATGCATTTGAATTACTTCTGTTTCTTCTTTGGTTAACTTACCATTCTTTAACAATATCGCATCACTAATGCTGATCTTCCCGATGTCATGAAGGATACCTGCAAACTTAATGGTATCAATTTCATCCTGAGCACACCCCATTGCTTCTGCAATCTTGACTGACAATTGAGTTACCCTCTGGGAATGCTGCTGCGTATAGCTGTCTCGTGCCTCAATGGCGGCTACCAGTGACTGAAGGGTATTGATAAGATTAGTATACATACTCTCATAGAGAATAGTATTCTCGATATTTAAGGATGCCTTTCTTGCTAGGGTTTGCAAAAGTTTAATATCTTCCTGCCCGAATTTATTCCCATTTGATTTATTAAATACATTCAATACACCAAACACACTATCCTTGATCTCGAGAGGAATGAAAATCGATGAGTTGAATTTATTATTGCCACCGCTGTCTACCTTTTGTCGAGATTCCCTTCCCTTGTTGAGAATAAAGTGTTTACCCCTCATGACCTCTTTCCACGGGACATTTGCATCAACGGGTATGGTGGTGCCAACCTTCCACGTCACCCCATTTCCCTCTACCGCTTTTATAATGAGTTCATTAGAGGCACTATCAAAAACCGCAAGTGATGCACCCTTCGCTTCAACCAGTTCAGTTGCTATTTTTATGATTCTGTTGAATAGGTCATCGCTGCTCATCTGCGATACACTCATTGATTCACTAATAGAGTACAAGAGAGAGAGTTCTTTAACTTTCTTATCCAGCCTCTGGTTAAGCGATTCAATGGTTTTACTTTGAAACTTACTATCACCATGAACGCCTTTCTTCCCTGCTCCCCTTTCCCGCACCAATTTATCAACAGTCATATTTACCTGTTCGTAACGGAAAGGCTTAGTAATGAAATCTGATGCCCCTTGTCTCATGGCCTGAATAGCAGTGTCCACGGTGGGAAATCCTGTAATCATAACCACGGGAAGGGTAGCATCATATGCTTTTATCTGTTTTAATAGTGCAATACCATCTATTCTTGGCATCTGAATATCAGAGAGGATTACATCGTAGGGTTGTGATTTTATTTTATTAAGACCCACTTCACCGTTGTCTGCAACATCAACCTGATATCCACTCAACTCGAGGAGTTGACGAAGGGTATCTCTTATCCATTCGTTATCATCGATAACCAATATTGTGTGTTTCTTGGTCAAGGTATGTACCTCTCCTCACGAGGTGGCTCGATAGTAACTCGTGGGGCGTGGGTGAGGATCGCCAGTGTTGATACGTTAAAGTTCACTTAAGAATCTATTCTTGCAGAGCTGAAATTCTTCTTCGGTGATAATACCTTCATCCCGGAGTTTTCCCAGTTTTTCTAATTCCACTAAAATGTATCCTTTATCAGTTCGCCTTCTCCTCAAATAATATGTCCCGGGTAGGCTGGCAGGTAGGTTTTGCAAATTAAAGATATTTTCTGCAATCTTTTCTTGGCTCTCACTCATCCGCTTATTTATTCTCTCAACTCTCGTACTCAATTCCTCACGAGAACTCTTTAGGGCATTCAGTTCTTGGTATGCCTGTTTGAGATTCTCTAGTAAAGCCTGGTTCTGTCGTACCAGTCTGATCTTCTCGCAGGCATTCTGGACTACAATCTTGATTTCATCGAGTTTGAAGGGCTTAGTAATATAATCATAGGCTCCCTTTCTAATTGCCTCCATTGCGGTTTCTAAGGAGCCAAATCCGGTAACGATAATCACATGAACACCTTCATTAATTTCCTTGGCAACTTTTAAGACCTCAATCCCATTGGCACCAGGCATCATGAGATCGGTGAGGATAAGATCAAAGGTGTTTCCCTTAATCTTTTCAATTGCATCAAGTCCATTGTGTACTGATGTAATCCTGAGATTTCCTTCTTGGGAGAGCGTGTCTTCGAGCACTTCGCAAAGCATCTTATCATCATCGACAATCAGCATGTCGATTTTATCATCAGAAAAAAAAACGTCGTTATTCATCTTAAAATTACCTCAAAAAAATACCCCACATTTATCAGCTGGCGGTGGTGAGTAGTTGATACATGAAGGAGCGTTTTTCAAAATCAAAGTGGGGTACCGTACTATTTTTGTATTAACTTTTCAACTATCTGATTAGCTGTTTGCTGATAGATCTGCTGTCTTTTCCCTTCAATAGATATGGTGACCTCATCTTTTTTAGATTGAGGCGGAGTAATCTTGTTTCCTTTATTAAGCCCAGCCAGTTTTAACTGCTTATTATAAGTTCTTAAGACAGTGTTTATCTGTTGGGTAGTGATAGTCATTTTTCACACCTTCCTTGGTGTAAATAACACCCCATGGGTTATAAGTACTTTATTGTTTCCTCCTTATAATTTATCGGTGTAATATGAAATTACTTTAGCGTTTTTAATATATTTATTAATTTTTATTAGCAGATGAAATATACTAAAATAAACATTTTATAGAATTAAAATTATAAAGTATTTATATTATTTTATAATATTTATAATAATTTCATTATAATTTTAAAAAAACGTAAAATACAAAAATTCACTAGGAATAGTGGCTATATTACTATTTTTGCCACTTATTCTTCAAAAAAAATATTGATAGCAAAGTCTCCCTCATCAATTTAGAAGGGGATGACAATACGGGTGAGCTTTAAGGGTTTTACTGCATGTCCTTTGCAGCAACTATCTTGGGAATGGAAGCTTTAAAACTGTGTCCTTTTTCTGATAGCTCTTTTCTTGCTTCTCCAGATAGCATATTAGTCATTTCACCCACCGCATCCTTTACTCCCTCATCGATATGCTTGTGCTCTTCTCCGAGCATATTAGAGACAATCTTTAAGATAGAACGGTTATCCGTTAATCCAGGTACTCCTGAAACATCTCCCAATCCATTGTCTTCCTATTTTAAATAAGGCTTGTTTAATCTTGGTTTAACAAAAGCCATGGTTTCTAAAACTTTAATAGCATCGTTGATAAAGGAATTTATATATTCATCAATCATGACAAAGCTGCATTAACTAATAGTACTGGGCTATCAGTACTGAGTCATAAGTGCCGGGAAAACATGCTGGTAAGCTTGTAAGCTGGCAGGCTTGCAAGCTTTTATAACCTGCAACTCGCAACTTATATCAAGTAACAAGTATCCAGAATTATTTTATAACCTTTCATTTTTATATCGACTTGTTTTTCTGAAACCTTTAAGGCTTTTATCAGATAGGGTGAAATGCAGTACGTGCTGCGAGCAAGGGAGCGGTAGTATCTCGTGGTAAAATGCTTACAGAGTGAAAAAGAGGAGAGAAAAAAAAGGACACGTGATAGACTTATCGTGTTCTAAACATCACGTATCCAACGATTACCGAAGCTCTGAAATCTAGAAGTACAATCTATTTCTTTTCCAGATTGAAACTGTAAGAGTCATTAAGAGTAGCGGTAAAAAAGTAAGGGATAATCCCAGGAAGCAGCCAGAATAAGGTTATATCACCTTTGTAGGCCTGTTTTATGGGAACATTAATTTCTTTGTAACCAGATTTATTTATTTTTACGAAAAATGTTTGAGGAATCCCAGAGGTGTCACTGAAACTCACTGGAGATGCCCCTAGATTATTACCAGCAATGGTTACATTAGCACTCGAAGGACTTGTAGTTATCAGTGTGGTATGAGCACATCCTGCTGCCAAAAATGCTATAGTGATAGCGATACCGATTCCACGTTTAAACAACTTACTTCTTTTCATACATCCGCTCCTTTCTCTTATTAATTGATGACTGATATCATTCATAAATCTTGTGAAAGTATAAAAAGGAAGCCTTGAGATGTCAAGAAAATTGTGTTTCAATTGCTTTAGTAAAATTCTTAGTATTAATGGTGAGATAATTATCTGGAAGAGAGGGCTGTAGGATATTAATTTAAATAATATATTGACAGCCTTTTTTAAAAATAATATAAGGATTTTTATAGAATAGAAGTTTGTCACGGGCTTTTTAAACTATACACAGTGCCTGGGTGGCGGAATTGGTAGACGCAAGGGACTTAAAATCCCTCGGGGCTCTGCCCTGTGCGGGTTCGATCCCCGCCCTAGGCACTTTTTTTTTCAATGAGTTAGAAATTGCTCACGTTTGTGATCAGGCACTTGGTTTCTTTGCATTTATAACCACTTTGAGAGGAGTGTATCAAATGGATTTATTAAAGGGGATTAAATCGAGAAGAAGTGTTAGAGTATTTCACAAGAAGGTCCCTTCTAAGAAGGTTATTCAGGAATGTCTAGAATCTGCCACCTGGGCTCCCAATCCTACCAATCAGCAGCCCTGGGAGTTTATAGTGGTTACAGGTGAGAGACTAAAAGGCATTTCTGAGATTATTGTAGAAACTTTTCCCCAACGCATGAGAGAAATGGACCCCTATCATGGTATCCCCAAAGCGTGTGAGGAACGTAAGAATGAAACGTTTGAGCAACTATTTACTGCGGCAAAAAGAGCAGGTATAGATTCAAAAAACCTTTTTCAGAAAAATTTGACCTTTTATGGAGCGCCGGTTGCAATTTTTTTTATTACCTACAAGGCGGCGCACACCCTCTATCGGCACTCAACGGTGGCAGCCCTCCAAAATTTTTTACTCGCTGCCCATGCCAAGGGGCTTGGTACCTGTTGGCTAAGCTCTGTTGCGGCGTGTCAAGATGAGATCAAAGCATTTTTAGAGCTTTCCGGGGAAAAGGAGATCGTGGATGGAGTTGCACTCGGTTACCCGGTAAAAGATTCTCCCTTTAACACCATTGCTCGAAAGCGAGTACCAGTGAAAGAGGTTATCAGATGGATGGGTTTTTAATTTTGCGTGCTGGCTTGCAAGCGTATAAGCATAAATTTTAAAGGAGGTTTAAGACATGCGACTCAAAGATAAAATTGCGCTGGTTACAGGAGCATCAGGGGGTATAGGCAGTGCTATTGTTAAGCGATTTGCAGAGGAGGGTGCTACCGTCATTTTAAGTGATATCAGCGAAGAGAACTGTAAGAAGATTTTAAATGAGATAGTGAACAAAGGGGGGAGAGGGGGTATCATACCGGCAGATGTTACGAAGGAAAATGAGATTGTTGCGCTCTTTTCTCAAGTGAAGAAGGAGTATGGGCGTCTTGATATTATAGCAAATATCGCGGGAGGGGATTTTGAGAATCAGGCGGGGGTAGACGAAATCAGCTATGAGAAGATGAGCTATAATATTGATGTGAACTTGAAATCCTGTATCCTTTGTTGTCGGGAAGCAGCTAAAATTATGATGGAGCAGCAGTATGGGAAGATCGTCAACATGAGTTCTCTGGTGTATCGGGGAAGCCCCATGCAGTTTACCTACTCCGCTTCCAAGGGAGGGGTGTTCGCATTTACCAGAAGTTTAGCAATGGCCCTGGGGATGTTTGCTATCACTGTGAATGCGCTTGCACCTGCGCTTATTGAAGTAGATATTATTAAAAACACCATAGGGCCGGAGATGTGGGAGGCGCTTAAGGAGGACGTAGCCTCACGCTACCCTTTAGGCAGGGTAGGACAGCCCATCGATGTGGCTAACTGTGCCCTTTTCCTTGCTTCAGATGAATCATCTTTT
>Ga0209253_10001509_pt1 | contig 20453 bp, 22 predicted proteins | sample FrelakmetBRP12BR_FD_187145 | JGI IMG/M metagenome (GOLD analysis project Ga0209253, IMG submission 187145) | Freshwater lake sediment microbial communities from the University of Notre Dame, USA, for methane emissions studies - BRP12 BR (SPAdes)... | ecosystem: Environmental > Aquatic >...
TGACGGAAAGCGCGAGGACAGAACTTGACAGATGAGTTCGCAGTACGGAAATTCACCGTTGACGACTTGGGAAGCGTCACAAAGATCAACCGCGTCTGCCTGCCTGAGAACTACACTGACTTCTTCTTCATGGACCTGGCCAAGCGTTTTCCGGAGACGTTCATCGTGGCCGAGAATCAAGGCGAGGTTGTGGGTTATATCATGTGCCGAATCGAGGTAGGTCTTTCGAACTTCGGCCTAGGGGGTCTAGTCAAGAAAGGCCACGTCGTGTCGATAGCCGTCCTACCTGAGCACAGACGCAAGGGCATAGGCGGAGCCGTAATAAAAGAATCCATGGGAAAAATGCAGACCGTCTACAACGCCAAACAATGTTACCTGGAAGTAAGAATAACGAACGAGTCAGCTATCAACATGTACAAGAAACTGGGGTTTGAAGTCACCCGCACCATAAAAGGATACTACGCCGACGGCGAAGACGCCTACGTGATGAGCAGGAAGCTGTGAAGCACACGCGTTGGTATTGAAGTCAATCATGAACACGTCGAATTCGTGTGAACCGTCCAGGACTCGTCCAATTTCTGTCCGTCTTCTGTCTGTTTTCTGTCCGTGCGCCTGCAGGGGAGTTCGCTAGTGTGTAGCGCGCGCGTCGACGTGAAGAGCGCGTGCGCAAATGCTGAGTAAGGGCGAGGGGCAGGTTGAATCCGTCTAGTCGCGGACAAGGCCGACCACACCCAATCGCGACAACAAGACGAGCACAATGAGTTGAGCTGTCACAGGTGATGGTTTGCGGGCGGGAGAATGTGGGAGTTGAGGTCAGTTGAGCTTGAGGAGTCTAGGTTCTGCCTTTTGGCTCATGTAGTCTATGGCTTGAAGTATGGTTCTTGCGAATCCGAGCAGGCCAAGGAGCATGGTGGCGATCATGAATAGTCTCAGGTCTATCGTTAGGTTCACGTTTTCGACGCTGAGGCCGAATATTCCCCCCTTGAGGGACATGAGCATGTAAGCGATGACAAACAGAGCTTTGGCGGCGTTGAAGAAATGCTGATAGATTGTGCCCGAGGTGAGTTCACCGAGGATCATGAGCACTATGTAGATAGCGACGAAGGTTTCGATCATCTGCTGAAGGCTGGGGATCCACTGCGAGAGCGGAGAGAGGAACGACCATGCAACAAAGTAGATCACGTATGCGATGAAGCCTTTTGTCGTGGCCTTAGTCGCCTTCCACAGAAGGCCTCTTGCATGCTTCTTCCAACCGGCTCTCCTGTCATCCATAAGGAATCACCCAAGGCCCATAGCTGAACAACAGAGAGGATAAGCAAGCCTCAAAACGACCGCTGGACGAGACATCACTCATCAGAACGTAGAACTCCACAGCACCATCGTAACGCGTATGCTGCGGCGCCAGGAAGGCAATCTCGCTATAGCCTGTTTGCCTATTGACGTCGTTGTACATTTGCAGCTGGATGCTGCCTGTCAGGTCGAAGAATGCGTGATTCTCGAAGCTGATAGAAACGGTGGCTCTGAAATGGGTCGTGTTATGTGCAGAGTACTGTGGTTCACCTATTGCGAAGCTGTAGAGAGGTGCGCCCCACGGCACGGTGAAGTTCGCTTCTGCTTGAACTGGAATTGTCTCAGCAAGTTTCAGGCCCACCGTCTCGTGAATCCTGATCTCGCCATCGTTGAAAAGGTAATTCTGATCTCTCTGCAGCAAGTCGTCAACGTCAAAAGTGAGATTGTGAAAGGCTCTAACCTCTTCGCCCCTCCTTATCACCGGAATGAGGGTAGAGCCTCGTGTGATCTCGAGGCCATCTCCGTCCGCAATCCTTGAGGTCACGTTGAAATTGCCTATATTGTAGAAGCCCCTATTGGTTAGGGCTACTGGCAAAGAGAAAAACAGTTCATTGTCGACGTTCATACCTGTTTGCGGATCGCCGAAACCGAACTGGATGTCTTTTGCGGAGTAGGCTGCTGAAACGAAAAAAGCGATTAGGAAGATCCAAAAGACTGTCGTGGCTATGCCTATCATTCGAATAGGTATTCTCATGGCCTAATCCTTTTCCACCGTTTTCTGATGGTTACTACTGAGGAGGAGATTGTGGAGGGCTAGTTTGCTGTTGCTCTTTCTGCTGTTGCTGCTGGGACGGTGTTGTCTGCGAGACAGTTTCTGGAGGAATGACCATGAACTGTGGCTCAGGAGGCTTGGATTCTTCCTTCGGCTTTTCCTCTTTAGGCTTCTCGGCCTTCGGTTTCTCAACCGGTCTTTCGGTTTTCGGCTTCTGAGGTTGAGGCTGTGGCTGCGGTCTAGGCTCGGCCATCGGTTGAGGTGGTGCAACACCGTTTAGTGTGGCTGGGGCGTGCGCGATAATCGTTACGCCTCGAATGGTCACGAGCGAGCCTATCCAGCCCATGACTCCTAGGTACATGATTCGGATGCACGTTGAAATCAAAGGTGCCAAAGCTACGCCGAATGTTGTGGCTAAGTCTTCTGAAGCGATTATTGCGAGGCTTGCCGTCAGAAATATGTAGGCGCTAATGAAGGTGAATGTGAGCAGCGCTATGCCTAACATCAGAACGGTTATTCCAGAAAGGGCGATTTTGTCTCTGAAGCTTTTGAGCATATCCTTTTCACTGCCTATTCTGTTGGGCAGATATTATATTAAATCTTCCGACACACTAAACTGTATCTGGACTAGCTATCGAGAACATGAAATGAGAAGACTGAGCAGAAAAATGGTGGGAGAAACTATGGTGAAATACCAAGTTTCTGATTGATCTTCTGTTTGTTGGCTTCCACGTTCTTCGCGACATCCATGAAGATGTTGCTACCGTGCGAGTCGATGGCCACAGCCAATGGCCCAAACTCTTCAACCTCGAAAATCCACATGGCCTCAGGCATGCCCAAATCCAGCCACTCGACGCTCTTCACGCTCTTTATGGCTCTCGCCGCCAGAATCGCAGCGCCACCCGTGAATGCACCAAAGACAGCGCCGTACTTGGCCATGGCGTCAGTAGTGCGTTTGCCCATTCCGCCCTTGCCGATGACCACACGCACTTTGAAGTTCTTGATGAACTCGTCTTCGAACAGGTCCATGCGTGTGCTTGTGGTTGGGCCTGCCGCTACGGCTGTCCATTTGTCGCCATCTTTGCTGACGACGGGGCCACAGTGGAAGACCGCTAGGCCTTCAAGATTTACGGGCATGGGCTTGCCCTCCCTGAAGAATTGAAGCGCTCTCCTGTGTGCTTGGTCTCTGGCAGTCACGATTGTTCCGCTGACATAGAGTACGTCGCTGACTTTCAGTTTACGAACGTCTGCCTCCGATATTGGAGTCCTAAACTTGTACGTTGCCATTTGTACGTCACCTTACCAGTTCAGTTTGTGCGTGAGGTATTCCGTGGAGCCGTCTGCGCTGATTCGTGCCGTGGATCGTCTTGCCGCCCAGCAGTTGAAGGCCACTGCCACCGGGAACGACGCCGGATGCCTGTACGCGAAGTCGATCTTCACACCCAGAATCGTCGTCTTGCCGCCCAGTCCCATGGGGCCTATGCCAGTCATGTTCACCGCCTCGAATACTTCGTTTTCCAGTTTTGCGAGTTCGGGGTCAGGGTTCGGCTCGTTCAGAGGCCTCAGTAGCGCCTTCTTCGCCAGCTTCATGGAAATGTCCGCTCCGCCTCCGACTGCGATGCCCAGGATGTTCGGCGGGCATGGTTGTGAGCCGGCCCTGACCACAGCGTCCACGACGAATTTCTTGAGTCCTTTGATGCCTTCACCGGGCACAATCATCCCGCCTATGCACACGTTTTCGCTGCCTCCACCTTTCGTCATTACCGTGATCTCGATTTCGTCGCCGGGTATGATTTCCCAGTTCAAGTGTGGTATATAGCGTCCTGTGTTGTCACCGCTGTTTTTCTGGTCGAACGGGTTGACTGCGTTAGGTCGCAGGGGCACTTCTTTAGTGGCTCGTTTGACCGCGTTTATCAACGCGCCTTCCACCTTGTCAAGGTCTTTCGCCTTGGCGCCTGCTTTGATGTAGAATATTATGGTGCCCGTGTCCTGGCACACTGGCGCCTTGTACTTTTCGGCAAGCTCAATGTTGTCCAAGATTGCCTTGAGCTGCGTTTTGCCCATCTCGCTCGTTTCCTCTGCATACGCCTTCTTCAGCGCCGCCTTCACGTCGTCAGGCAGATAGATTACCGCCTGCTTCAGAATGTTGAAACCAACACTCTCAACGACCTTCGCCGTTTCCAAAGTTCCTCATCTCTCTTTCTTATGCGGTTTGGATTATGAAAAAGCCGCGTACTTATGTCTTGTCTAGAAGGTCCGTGTAAAGCGACATACCAGTCATTTTTACTTATCTCTCCACGCACTATTGGCAGCGGCGTTTCGCGGGTCTTAAATACAGCTTTCTTTTACTGTTTCAGTCAGCCGAAGAAAGGGGAATTGTTGTTGACCGAAGAAGAGGAGAGAAAGGAGAGCACTGAGGCAACCGGGACGATCGGGGCAGTTAGGAAGAAGTACGAGTTTATCGAAGACCTTCCCGGCATAGGCCCGGCCACGGCGCAGAAGCTTCAGGAAATGGGTTTCCGCACCGTAGAAGCGTTGGCCATGGCCACGGCACGCGAGCTTGAACCCGCGGGCATAAGCGAGAAGAAGGCCTTCTCCGTCATCGAAGAGGCTCGAGGCTCAATCGGCGTCTCATTCATCAGGGCAGACGAGCTGCTCAGGATGCGCGAGAACGTTGTGCGCTTGACCTCCGGAAGCAAGGCCGTGGACAGACTTATAGGAGGTGGCCTCGAAACGCAGACGATAACTGAGTTTTACGGCGAGTACGGCAGCGGCAAAAGTCAGGTCTGCCACCAGCTTTGTGTGAATGTGCAGCTGCCTCATGAAAGAGGCGGACTTGGTGGCGCTGTATTGTACGTTGATACTGAGAACACTTTCAGAACTGAACGCATCGTGTCCATGTCTAAACATCTAGGGCTAGACCCTGAAGAGGTAGTGAAGAATATCATTTACGCTGAGGCCTACACATCGGATCATCAGATGTTTTTGCTGAACAACGCCGACGAGATTATCAAGCAGAATAATGTGAAGCTGATTATTGTTGATTCGTTGACGGCTCATTTTAGAAGCGAGTACATAGGCCGCGAGATGCTGGCTCCCAGGCAGCAGAGGCTGAACAAGCACATGCACAAGCTCATCGGCCTCGCCCGAGCCTTCAACGCAGTAGCCGTGGTGACAAACCAGGTTATGGCGAAGCCTGATGTGTTTTTCGGCGATGCTATTCATCCGATTGGAGGGCATATTGTTGGGCACACGAGCCACACGAGAATCTACTTGCGGCGGGCGTCGCATGGTCCTGTGCGCATTGCTCGTTTGGTTTCAAGTCCGTATTTGCCTGACGGAGAGGAAATCTTTAAGATCACGGAGGACGGCATAGAGGATGCCTCCGAAGAGGACAAAGTCAAGCCTCGTGGTCGCTGAGCATGCCTATTCCTCAAGCCTTGGTAACACGGTTCTTCCAGCTGATAGTAAACAGACAGTTTACTGAGGCCGAGCGCGAGCTTGAAAGGCTGAAGCAGAAGATGCACAAAACCGAATGGAACCGAGGGTACTTCAGAGCGCTCTACGGCATCTACCTTTCACGCAAAACAAACGGTGATGCCTACGCATTCTTCCCGAAACTGGATCTGACTGACAAGGCAGCACTGCACGGCTACAAACGCGAATTTTTGGATCACGTGGGCAGCGAGCTTCACGGAGATTTTGACCGAGGCTTCTTTTCGGCTTGGGCGGACTGTATGCGAGTGCTGGGCCGAATGGATATTCCGAAGGCCAGCAACATGACGACTGAAGAAGGTAAACTGCAGACGCTGAGAAGCGACGCAAGCCAAGCAACTATGGAGAACTTCATCCAGGAAGAAGAGGATCAGACGCCGTAGACCCAGGCCAGCGATGTGTATAGTAGGACCCAGAAGACTAGCCAAGCGAAGAAGTAGACGCCTATTCCGGTCGTCACAAGCTTCGTAGGCTTTTCGACCTTCGTTAGGAACTTCATTTTTATGATGTAGTATGAAACGAGGTAGACTGCGAGTGCGATGGACATGCTGTTAATGAAGGTTGTGTAGTTGAAGTTTACGGTCGTGATCTCGCCGGTTGCGATTACGTAGCCTGTGCACAACAGGGCAGCAATCACGCCTAGACTCAGCCTCGACCAGTAAATCACCTGTAAAGGCCTCATGACCCACCAACAACTCTGCAATTCATATCCCAAATCCAGATTTAAAGATACCTATAACCACTTCACTGCCTGTGTTTGTGCGCTGTTCTTCGTAAAGCTCGATCCGGGTAGAGCCCCCTGCCAAGGATTAGTTCCTTTCCTTGCGTTCCTTGAAGCCTATTGCGCGCGCCAAAAGACGGGAAACTAGGCGGAATCTTCCTTTATGGGATGACGTTTTCTTTGTACCGTTTTCCGCATTGGATATTCGCGCGCGATGGATTTCCCCGCGTCGTTGGAATGCGTATTTATAGTCTTTTGAGGCATATCCTACCGAAAGTGGGCCAAGTTGTCTAGGAAGGAGTTCACGAGCTTCGACGTGGCCGCAGTCACCCGCGAACTGAAAGAGACTATCTCTGATTCCCGCGTGACCAACGTCTATCAACTTGATGTAGGTATCTTCATTCTGAAACTGCACAAGGCGAACTCTCCTCCGTTTGGTTTGGTTTTGGAGTCTGGCAGAAGACTACATTTGACTTCTTATGCTTTGGAGAAACCTTCGACTCCACCTTCGTTCTGCATGGCCTTAAGAAAATACCTGCGCGACACTTGGCTGACGAGTATAGAGCAATACGAGTTTGAACGAATCGTCACGTTTCAGTTCAAGGCCAGGGAGGGCGGAGTGCAGCTTGTTTTGGAGCTTTTCGGCGACGGAAACGTTATCCTAGTGAGCGAAAAGGGCGTGATTCTGCAGGCCTTGAGCTACAAGCGCATGCGGGACAGGAGCATTCTGCGAGGCGAGTTCTTCGTTTTTCCGCCTGCCGGCGGCAACAATCCATTCAGAATCACCAAAGACGCTCTAGGCGAAGGCTTGAGAGCGTTTGGCAATGTTGAGGTTGTTCGTGCTGCCGCAAGGTTCTTGGGTGTTGGCGGCGTCTACTCTGAGGAGATTCTGCTGAGGGCGGGAATCAACAAGACTAAGCCATGCAATGTCTTGAGCAATACTGATATTGATGCTGTCTTGGAGGCCGTGCAGGGCTTGCTTTCGCAAGTCAGAAGTGGTCCGTTGGAGCCTGTGATCGTCATGGATGAGGCAGGCGGCTTCATTGATGTCGTGCCCGTCAAACTCAGACGTTACGAGAGCCTCAAACATCAGATATATCCGAGTTTCAATGAGGCTTTAGACGAGTTCTATGCAAGAGTCGGTATAATCGAAAGAGCCACAGCAAGCCCTGAAGTGGGCACACTGGAAAGAGAAGCAGACAGACTCCAACGAATCATCGAAAGCCAAGAGAAAACCATGGCAGAGGCCGAAGCAAATGCAAAGCAGGACAAGCGCATCGGTGACACTGTCTATGCACATAACGTCGATCTGCAGGCGCTGCTGGACAGATTCCTAGTCGAGGAACAAGCTGGAAGGGACCGGAAGGCAACTGCTTCGGAAGTGTTGGCAGAGAAGAAGGCTGGATTGAAGCCGGCAACGCTTGCCGAATCATTCGACGCCAGAAGTTTGTCGATTGGCGTTTCGGTGGACGGCCTAACCTTCAGTCTGGCTTTGCACAAGAGCCTGTTCGAGAACGCTGCTGAATATTATGAGCGAGGCAAGCAGGCAAGGCAAAAGATGGCTGGTGCAGCAAACGCGCTTGATGAGTCTCGCAAGAAGCTTGCCGAGGTTGAAGCGAAGCTCAGACAGGCTGAAGCCTTACAAATGGCCAGACCAGCCGAAGCGTTGGAGGATCTTGCCAAACGCAAAGTCAAAAGCAAAGAGTGGTTTGAGAAGTTCCGCTGGTTCCTCTCCTCAGACGGTTTTCTGGTGGTCTCGGGCAAAGACGCCGTCAGCAACGAAGTCCTCATCAAGAAGCATACGGAGGCATGGGACATTGTTTTCCACAGCGACGTGATCGGTGCGCCGTTCGTCGTCGTCAAGACCGAAGGCAAGGAACCCACAGAGCAAGTTCTGCGCGAAGCAGCCGAGTTTGCTGCTGCTTTCTGTAGAGGCTGGCGTGAAGGTTTCGGAAGTATAGACGTCTACTGGGTCAAACCCACACAGCTTACCAAGAAAGGGCCCTCAGGCGAGTATGTACCCCACGGAGCCTTCGTCGTAAGCGGAAAACGAAGCTGGTTGCGCAACACACCGCTTAGAACAGCTATCGGATTCATTGAAAAAGAAGGCGAAATCAGCTTCGTCGGAGGCCCAATCGACGCAGTCAAAACCAGAACAGGAAGATACTTAGTGATTGGGCCTGGAGACATGAGCGGTAAGGAACTACTGCAACGAATCCTCGTCGCGTTGGCTGCAGAAGCACCAGAGGCAATCCGAAGAAAGATCTTGAAAGCTTCAGTCGAGGAAATAAGGGAATTCATCCCCTACGGCACAGGGAGACTCCAAAAAGACTAGATCATGCCGCGCGCGCGAGGGCCTATGTTCACATTTCGAAACAGCATACTCCACACTCCAAACGCGCTGGGGTGCATTTCCGCGTTAATAAGTCCAAGAAAGATGAGCCAGTAAAGCAGAAGAGGGCAATGCGCGCATGCTGCGTATAGGGTCTTCGGAAAACGCTAAATGCCAATGCCATTCTAATCTACCCTCCAACGTGAATTCGCCGTGGGCTACAACGAGCTTCGCAAAGACTATCTGCTTGACCGTTGGGTAGTAATTGCCACCGAACGCGGACGAAGACCCACCGATTTTATGAAGAAGGATCGAGAACAGGCCAAGACCGTCGTTTGCCCGATGTGCCCAGGCAACGAGCACATGACTCCGCCTGCACTCCTTGTCTATCTAAAGAAAGACGGGCAAATCCTGAAGACCCAAGACAAAGGCGAAGCGAGACAGAAGAACTGGCTTGTCCGTTGTATACCCAACCTGTACCCGGCCTTCACCCCACCGAAAGAAAAGATCAGCCTTAGACAGATCATGCAGACCAGCGAGTTAGGCCAAGCAGTCGGTCATCACGAAGTCATAGTAGAATCACCAAACCATGACGAGAACCCGGCAGATGCAGGAATTCCTCAGCTAACACTCGTCATAAACGCCTACGTTGACAGACTGCGCGAACTCTCCAAGAAGCCCTACATCAAATACGTCTCAATCTTCCGTAACCACGGCCTAGAAGCAGGTGCGTCGCTGTCGCATGCCCACAGCCAAATCATAGCCACACCATTCATACCGAAAACAGTGGAAGAAGAAATGAAAGCAAGCAAAAGATTCTATGCGAAAAGCAGGAAATGCGTATTCTGCGACATAATCAATAAGGAATGCAGAGGCCATCGGCTCATACTCGAAAACAGCCATTTCGTGGCGTTCGCACCTTACGCAAGCACAAACCCACTCGAATTCTGGGTACTCCCAAAGAAGCACCAAGCCACGCTCCTGAATGTGGCACAGGCCGAAACGAAGGCACTTGCGGAAACGCTCAAAACATGCTTATCAGCACTAAAGAAGCTTGTCAACGATCCGCCCTACAACTACGGCATCCACCTTGCCATCGACAAGAACGCAGACAAATACTACCATTGGCATCTGGAAGTTTATCCGAAACTCGCTATATGGGCAGGATTCGAAAAGAGCACAGGCATCTACATAAACACCGTGACACCAGAAGCTACCGCAGAAAGCCTCAGGAAAACCATATCAGCGAACTAGACCCAAGACTTCCATTTCATGCTCAGGCCTCATGTTCACAACGTCTTCCAAATAGGCTCTCAACGGCTCGGCCACGCTCCACGCCTGGGCGACGCATCCTCTCGCCGTGTGCGGAGGCTCACCGTCGAAAATCTCGCTCACGAACCCTAATCCAGCCGCCACCTGTCGGGTCAACAGCGGAGAAAGTATATTCTTGAATGCGTTTTCGCGCCTGAACGCCATGTAACCCTTAGCCTTCAAATAGGCCGTCGTGAACGGTCCAAGTAGCCAAGGCCAAACCGTTCCGTTGTGATAGGAAAGATCTCTTACCTCTCGATCACCAGAATAGACACCTACGTATCTAGAATCGCCTCTCGCCAGCGTTCTCAAGCCATGATTTGTCAGAAGCTCACGCTGCACCACATCCACAATGCTTTCATTCAAAGCATTGTCGAGCATGCCGAAATCCAAAGCCACAGCCACAACCTGGTTAGGCCTCAGGGAACCGTCACGGAAACCATCAGCCACGACGTCAAACAAACAGCCCTTCTCCGCATTCCAGAACTTCTCAGCAAAACTCTTCTTAGCATGTTCAGACATCGCCGCATATTTCGCCGTCTCATTGGGTTCGTCGAACCTGCTCGCCAGCAGCTCCATGATTCTCAGCGTGGCGTACCACAACGCTTGAACCTCAACGGCCTTCCCGCCTCTAGGTGTAACAGGCTGACCACCAACAACCGCATCCATCCACGTCAACTGGCCACCGTGAGCCAACAAACCATCCGCATCCACTCGAATGCCGAACAGCGTTCCCTTTACAAAATCCGCCACGATCGCCTTCAGTGTCTCCCACAAATGCTTTTGGACAAACTTGAAGTCACCGGTGTGCTTCAGATATTGAAGCACCGCGTTCACATACCAAAGCGTGGCATCAACAGAGTTGTAGACAGCCTCTCCATCGGTTTCCGGGATATAGTTGGGTATCAGGCCCTGTTTGCAGTAGCTTTTGAAGCTCAGGAAAACCTGCCTTGCCTCCTCAAACCGTCCGGTCACCAACAACAGCCCAGGCAAAGACACGAAGGTGTCACGCCCCCAAGCCTCAAACCAGTAGTAACCAGCAATCACCGACCTCCGCCCAGCACCTGACCCGCCAACCACAAACGCGTCAGTAGACGAAACAAGCCAACTCAACCACTCAGACGCCACTACACTACTGCGCTCTCCGTAGAACCGCGTCAGAAACCCTTCCCGCCGCTCAGTCTCTTTCTCAAAGAACGCCCCCATATCGTACAGGCTCACAGGAATGTCATCCATCAGCTTGCGAGCAACACTTACGTCCTGATCTGCCACTGCGGTTATCGCGAAGCTTTCGTTCCTTTTCGCCCTCACAGACACCTCAAAGAAGCCTGGTTGATAACAGTCGTCTAAATAGCTTTCGCCACGCGCTGCCTCCTCACGGTAGTACAGCCTTTCGATCCATTTGTCTGCAAACTCGTAACGTCCATTCGCGACTGCCACAATCAATGCTGACTGAGGGTTGCGAGTGCGAATTTCGACTTTCTTCTCGTCTTCATCGTGACCAAGGTCCATGCTCGTCTTCCATCTATCCGTGACCGAGTGGAAATGCCTCCAGTTGACAAGCGGAAAAACTCTGATCTTCGCGTCAGCGTTGCCTCTGTTTAGGACCTTGTAGAGGGCTATGGCAACGTTTTTTCCGTGAGGCATGAAAACAGTCTTCTGGACCTCCACGTCCTGAGCCTCGTAGACGTGCCTCGGGAAAGGCCTCAGCGAGAACTCCTTCAGAAACAGATACCCTTTCGGAAAAATCCCGCTTTGAAACTCGTTGGCTCCAAGCGGACACGTGCTTCCGCCTACGATAAGTTCCTCATCCAGCTTCGACAAACAAACCCGTCGGTCACCAGGCGGATGAAAAGCACCCACGAGCAACCCGTGATACTTGCGCGTGTCAATGCCCAACGCCGTGGAGGAAGAATAGCCGCCTAGACCGTTAGTAATAATCCACTCTTTCCGCATCGCCTCTTCGAGATTGGAAAGCGCTTCTTGATTGAAGCTTATCGTAGGCGGGTTCATTTATGGCATCAGCTTTGCTACGTTCTTTTCTCTGGCCACGCCGAAGTAGTTTGCGACAGGGATGCACTTGGTCCTGAAAAGAAGCACATGAGGTTTCTTCAGCTTGTACTCAGTCAGTGTCTCAGCGTAGCCCATACCCTTCGCAAACACCAAGTCAACCGAATTGTAGACGTCAAGGAACTCCTGCGAAGCCTCCTTTGCCGAAAAACCCACCGCGTTCGTGCCAGTGGTTATGATTTTGTCTGCAAGCTTGTTCATCCCCGAAGCCTTGGTATCTTCAAGCGTGGCGTCATTGATCACCGGTCCACCCTTCACGGCCACGGTCACCTTCACGCCCATGTTCTTCAACTGCTCCACGAGCAACGTATCAAACACGATCTCTCCAGCATTGTCTGTCATGTAGAGCACACTGTTGGCTTTTTTCGCGAGTTCGTAGATTCTGCCAATATCGTCTACTTCGAGGTCTTTCGTTGCTTCGCGTATGCTTTTTCGCAGCGTGGTCGATGTGAACCTGTGGCCTGGGATGTCGAATTCCATGATATTGCCGACTATCGCGACCAAGCATGCCTTCTTGAACCGGTCCTCCTGCGCGTACCCCGCCTCTACGATCTTCCGAGCATAAGGCAGCAGCCTCAAGGCCTTCTCGTTGCTCATCCTCTTGCTCCGTTCGTACGGATCAGCATTGCCTGTGACTCTGCCTATCAGACGGTCCCTCTTCGTGCCCAACTCCGCAGGAACAGCCGAAGGCTTGAACTCCTTACTCAGCAGCCGCAACATGTCTGTCATGGCTCTGAAGCGCAACGCAGGGTTCGATGTGGCCTCCGTGGCTTCGGCTGCTGCACGGCTAAGAATGCAAGCCACACACTCAGGCTCGACCTTCATACCTGCTCGACACACCTAACCCATTGCCGCGTCAGCAAACTCGCGCATAACCGCATACGGGTCTTTCGCTTTGACGATGCCGCTGGCCACTAGCACGCCTTGAGTGCCCAGCCTCAAAGCTGCTGTTACGTCTTCACCGTGGCTTATGCCTGCACCACATAGGATCACAACATTCGAGTTTACCATCCTCACAAGCTTCACCGTGCTGGTGATCACTTCAGGCTTTGCCTTCGAGACAGAAATCCCAGTGCCAATGAGTTCAGGGGGCTCGATCGCGATGGCGTCAGGTCTCAACGCGGCGACGGCCACGCTGACGCTCGGGTTGTTGGCGCAAACGCACGAAATCAAGCCCTTCTCTCGCGTCAGCCTTACGACCTCATCAATATCAGAAAGCTTGAGTTGCCTCTCCGAATGGTTAATCAAAGACCCAACCGCACCGGCCTCTTTGATTGATTCTGCAAGAATGTGACCAGTAAACCCGCCGGGCTTGATGGCGTCAACGTGTTGAGCGAGAACGGGGATCCTAACGGTTTTCGCGACGATCGCAATGTCCGCGGGCTGGGGAGCCACACCAATTGAAACTCCAGTCTCGACATGAACACGCTCAGCGCGTTTGGCAAGCTTGACGGCCTTCGGGCCAGTTGACTCGAGATATGTCTTGAAGTTCACGACTACCATAGGTGCCTTCAGCATTTCCAGCAACAGCATTTCACCAGTGTCTAGCGTTGATTCTGATCGTTAATATGGTTTTGGAATAATAAGGCTGATGCTAGAGATGTCTCGCGCAAATTCCCTCTTCTTTCCAGCCAACGCTGCGAGCATTCCAAGCCTTCCTACTTGCCAAGTCGTAGGGTTGCTGGGCCTACTACACCCACGCGGATGGCATGTTAGCCCGGGTCCGGTAAGGTTGGGGTTCAGCCCCTGCAGGCCACGCCTCCCTTGGCGCAAACGCTTTGGGAACAAAAAGAGACTGTTTGTCGTGCAGTACCGTGTCTACTGCATGGGCTTGTTCTTGTCCGTGACGAATACTGCTGCAGCTATCGCTGTCGTCCATAGGCCTCCTTTGTCGCCCGTGGCTGACTGCGTCATGTTGGCCGTCTTGATTATCATACCCGTGCTTTTGAACAACTGCTCTTTTTCGTCCCACGCGATCTCTGGGTCGAACTGGATGCCCATCGTGGTAGCTAGCATGGTTGCTGCCAAGTCCTCCGCGTAGTCTCCTGCTTTGTCGTCCGGCTGCCCGAAAGAATGGTGTTCGGACAGATACCCATAGTTGTTGCCTGAGGGGATGGCAAAGCCTATCGACGAGGCTATGAGTCTGTGAGGCTCGTTCGTCGAGTTCCTCGCCAGAACGATGAAAGTTATCTCTCCTGGGCTGATCAGTTTCAGACCTTGCTCTCGGGGGATCAGCTTACATCCTGGAGGCACAATACTCGAAACGCTTACTATGTTGCAGTGTTGTATACCAGCGTCTCTCAAGGCCAGCTCGAAAGACTGGAGTTGCTCCTTGTGTTTGCCAACGCCCTTTGTTAGGAAGAAATATTCAGGAATCATTTCGCAATACAGATAACTGGACGAGTTTATTAGTGTTATGTTTCTGCGGAAGAAATGCAGTATTCGCGGTCGATCGCGGGCTTTCTTAGTCTCTTCTGCAGATTGACAGGACAGCATAGGCGAAGCAACAGTTAAGAGAAAAGGATAACAATGCTCAGCGCATATTCTCGGTGGGGTTCAGCAAGTGCCACGATACTCAAGCGTGTTCAGAGATGAAATGAAACTCGACATAAACTACGTCCCCCACAGGTTGCCCCATCGAGAAGCAGAACTCAGACTGTTGAACGAGTTTTTCGACTTCGCTCTTCAATCACCGGAGAGAATGTCGCAAAGGGTCATGATAACAGGCGACGTGGGCACAGGCAAGACCGCGCTTGCGCAACGCTTTGGCGGCGACATCATGCTAAATGCGGGCAAGCGTAGAATCAGCCTTCGTTACACTCACGTGAACTGCCGCGAATGCCGCGGAAGCCTTTTTCTCGTTCTGCAGCGTGTTGCCTCCACGTTCCATCCCAACTTCCCAAAACGCGGCTATTCAGCCGAGGAGCTTCTAGGAATATTGGTGCAGATGCTGGACGAGGAAAACGCCTACATGATATTGACGCTGGACGAGTTTGACAGCTTGGTCGAAAAAGAGGGTTCAGAGGCGATTTATGGACTTACGCGGCTACAGGAGGCAAGACAAGGAAAGCCGCAGAGGTTATCATTGATATGCATCCTGCGAAGCCTAAAGGCCGTCGAGCGTTTAGACCCAAGCACGAGAAGCACCCTCCAATCCAACATCATCAACCTACCAAACTACACGAAACAGCAACTCACAAGTATCCTAAGCGACCGTGTCGTGCTGGCCCTCAAGCCGTCAGCGGTTCCCGAGGAGACCATGAGTCTTCTCGCCGAGATCGCCATGTCGGAGAATGGCAATGCGCGTTTCGGTATTGAGCTGTTGTGGCGGGCTGGTAAGTATGCTGATGCGGAGGATTTGCAGGTTGTTACGCCTGAATGTGTCCGGAAGGCAGTGTCAAGCATAGTCCCTTCTCTGCGGAGGAATGAACTCGCCTCACTTAGTTTCCACGAGAAGCTGCTCTTGCTGGGAATAGCCAGATTGTTTAAGGAAAGCCAGAAAGCCTGCGTTTCGCTCGTAGAAGCCGAACAGATCTACGAGATCGCGTGCGAGGAATACGCTGCAAAACCGAACAGCCACACGCAGCTTTGGAAGTACCTGCAGTCTCTCTCAAGCCTCGGCGTGGTGAAAACAGAAGTTTCCTCAGTTGCCCCGCGTGGAAGGTCAACACTCATCTATCTGCCCAGAACCCCCGCCCACGAGCTTGGGGAACAGTTAGTAGAACTCTTGGAAAAGGGAGAAACAGCGAGCAATGGACATTGAAGAGGTTTTTTCCTCGAAGCTACGGGTGAGAATCCTAAAGGTCATTCTACAGGTTGGCGAGCTCAACGTATCGGATATTGCTCGCAGGCTAGGCGTAAACTACACTTCAACAATCAGGCATCTGGAGATTTTGGAACGAGAAGGCATCATTCAACATAAGCAGTTCGGACGGATCCGCATTTACAGGTTAAGCCCTAACTCGCCTAAAGCAAAGGCAGTACAGTCTCTTTTCGAAACTTGGCAGAAGGAAGCGGAAACGAAGGGAGAATAGGCAACGGTGAACTTCAAGGAGCGCGCGCGTAGTGCCGAACGTTCGAGTCAAGCTAAATGTGTGACCACACTAAGCAGTTGGCGCTATATTTCAGATTGGTGAAGAAGTGAATTGCATGGCTATGGTAGATGTGTCAAGCAAGCCTGAAGTATTTCGAGAAGCAATTGCAGCCGGCACGATTAGGTTGAAAGCTGAAACCGTACGCCTAATCAAGGAGGGAAGGATCGCAAAAGGAGATCCGCTCTACACTGCGAAGATCGCAGGAATCCTAGCGGCCAAGAACACAAGCAAGATGATTCCGCTATGCCACCCACTGTCTTTGACGAAGGTGGAAGTCCAAATGGAGATCTTGGGCAAGTCCGAGGTGCAGGTCACATCCACAGTCAAGACCAAGGCTCAGACAGGAGTCGAAATGGAAGCCCTCGCGGCAGCTTCAATAGCTCTGCTAACTGTCTGGGACATGGTCAAACAATACGAGAAAGACTCGCAGGGACAGTATCCACAGACCATGATCGAGAACATTCGTGTCGTGAGAAAGATCAAAGAAGGCGCTTCGGTTGAGCGAAAGCACAAAAAGACATAGGGCCGACGCGCCCAGTCAGTTGAGCTACGCCGTTTTTGCGGTCAGCACGTCCCGCTTCCAGATATGGCAGAAGACAGGATCTGCCGAGGATGTTTCGGGAGACTTGCTCGAGTCCAAACTGAGAGAGGCAGGCCACACGATTGCGCTCAGAGAAATCATACCGGACAGCATTACCATGATCCGAAAAGCCGCAGAAAAGGTCTTGGACCGTGATGATCTAGATGCTGTTGTCTTCAGCGGAGGCACAGGCGTAACGAAGACTGATGTGACAATAGAGACCATCGCCCCACTCCTTGAGAGAACACTGCCCGGTTTCGGTGAGATCTTTAGGCGTCTGAGTTATGACAAAATCGGTTCGGCTGCAGTTTTGTCCCGTGCCTTGGCGGGCGTGGCAAAGGGCAAGGCTTTCTTTTGTGTTCCCGGTTCGCCTGACGCTGTAAGGCTTTGCCTTGAAAGGCTTATATTGCCCGAAGCAGCTCACGTCGTCAAGCACGCACGGGAATCATGATGGTGTTAACGGACAGCTACGGACGGCCTCTTCTCAACCTGCGTATAGCTGTCACCCGACGCTGCAATCTACTTTGCGAGTATTGCCACATGGAAGGCGAAGCTTTGCAGAGTGGTGCTGCAAAAGAGATGACTGCAGCGGAGATCATCCGCATCGTCAAGATCGCTGTGGAGCTGGGAATTTCTAGGGTCAAACTCACAGGTGGGGAACCTCTTGTGCGCGAAGACATAACACAGATCGTTAGAGGCATAGCCGATCTGTCGGGATTGACGGATCTGTCGATGACGACAAACGGAACCAGTCTTTCCGTGTTGGCCGAAGAACTATATGTGAATGGATTGAAACGTGTGAATGTCACCCTTCCGACGCTGGACAGGGTCGTCTACAGCAAATTGACTGGCGGCAGCATCGAACCAGTGTTGGAGGGCGTCAAGGTTGCTGTCAAGGCAGGCTTCTGTCCTGTCAAACTCAACATGCTCATACTGAGAGACGAGAACGACGACGCTATTCCCGAAATGATGCAGTTTGCAGCGGACACGGGGGCAGTCCTGCAGCTCATAGAGCTTGAACCGCTCAACGTGTCCGGGGACTTTTATTCAAAGCATCACAAACCGCTAGGTGACTACGAGAAAATGCTGGGTAGCAAGGCCACAGCGATAGAGACCAGGCGGTTCATGCAGAACCGCCACGTCTACCGCCTGCCGAATGTGAGAGTTGAGACTATCCAGCCCACGGAGAATGCGGAGTTTTGCGAGCACTGCACTCGCTTGAGGGTGACCAGCGACGGGAAACTGAAACCGTGCCTCATGACCAACAACGGGCTCGTCGATTTGCTAACCCCAATGAGGAACGGTGCAAGCGACGAGGAATTGACCGAGCTGTTTAAGCTGGCCAACCTGAAAAGGCAGCCATACAACAAGCGTTAAATAACGTTTCCATAATTCAATTCTGAATGCTCTATGGTCGAGGATAGGAAAGTTTACCTAGGAACCCTTGAGAAAGAAGGCCTGTCTCTGCCGGCGCAGTGGTTCAACGCGCGCTATGAAGGGGGGCTGACGTAGATGAGGATCGTGTCCTTTGACGAACTCGAATCGAAAGATGGGCTTCTTCCTTTGCTGGATAACGCTTTTCGCTGGACATTCAACCCGAGAACCTTCGGTAAGCTTGTGAAGCTTGATCCGAGGCTTAGAAACAGTGGAGTTGGTTTCTGCGCCTTGGAAGGCTCTCGCATAGTCGGCAACGTTGGCGTTATGGACCTGACCACGAAGGCACTGGATGGAAAGATCGAGAACGTTGGTGGAATATATGGCGTTGCCACGTTGCCTGGATACACGCGGAAGGGCATCTGCACAGCCCTTATGAACCGTGCACACGAACACTTCACAGAAGAAGGATATCGCTTCTCGCTTCTGGGAACAAGCCGCACGATTGTGGCCCATTCTCTTTACGCGAAGCTCGGCTACAGAGACCTGTTTGAAGCTCCAAGCGCCTACAGGGTGATGAAAGCAAAACCCGCCACACGTCAGCCCAAGGAGAAAGCCACCATGCTTGACGTTGACAAGTTGCTGAGAACCTACAACAGGCTTGTTGATGGAAAGACTGGCTTCGTCGTGAGGGACGTAGATCACTTCGTGATGCTTGAAAAGGCTGAAGGTATCAAAGGGAGAAACTGTGTAGTTGACAGAGAAGGTTACGCGCTGTTTTCGGAGGTCAGGCAGGGGGCCTGGTCGAACGGAATCTGGATCAGGGAGCTTGTGGCTTCAAACGCGAAGGAGATGAATAGACTCGTCGGCCTCGTGGAGGCCAAGGCAAAGGACATGGTCTATGACAGAGCTGTTATGGATAGCGCGTTGCTGCAAGTCTACAGGTCCCGCGGATACATGACAGAAGAAAGCAGCCACGGCCTGTTCATGGTTAAATCGCTTGCGGCGGAAGCTTCATTCAGCAAGGCCTATGGCGATAGGTTCTACATGACAGGTCTGGATTTCTTCTAGCCCTTTCTGTCCAGCGGCTCCAAAACGAAGACAAATGCTGCTGCCACGGCATCGATCATAGCTACATAAGCCAAGGAGCGTTCCTTACTAGTTAAGGTCACGCGGAAAAAGCGGACAAAATCCAACAGGAGGAAGGAGCGCCGAAGGCGCGCCAGTCGTAACCGTTCAGTATTCTCACAGCAAGATTATCCTTGCTTCGTCCTTTTCAGTGTCGAGCACCGCAATCGTCGCCTTGCCGCTTAGGTATCCACAGGTCTCTCCAGGGTTTATGACCAACGTCTTGCCTTTCCGATAGACCTCGCCCTTGTGGAAATGGCCATGCACGACAATGTCAAAGCTTTGGCTTTCAATCAGAGCCTTCAGAAGCTCCTCCTCGCTTCCATGGAGCAAAGCAATCTTCAGACCATCAACAGCCATCTCTGCAAAGCTCCCTCGAATCTCGAGTTTTGCGTTCTCACTGAACTTCTCCTTCAGCCTCTCTCGGTCACCGTCATTGTTTCCAAAGACCCCGACCAGCCTTGCGTTTAGTGCTTTAAGCTTAGGAATCGTGAAACCTGACACATAGTCGCCAGTATGAAGCACAAGCTGAACCCCTTCCTGGTTCAGTTTTCTTACGGCTTCATCTATCCTGGGCAAGTTGTCATGCGTGTCTCCCATCAAGCCTATCAGCATCGTTTCTCACCTTACGAAGTATCTCTCAACGAGGACATGTCTTCTAGTTATGCTTATAGAGGTTAGTTCTAGAGGCGATGTCTCCCGCCCAATCCTCTTCTTTCACATGCAGCCAAGGCTCTGGGAGTGCGGTCTTGATTGGCTACCCGTACGAAGAACCCTCTAGGCCAGGCGCTAGGCGCGCACTCAGCTATGGTTTCTTCTGGCTCTTTTTCAGAAGGTGCTTGGCTATTGCCTGCATGCTTAGCAGCCTGTAGTTTGTTTCGTCACTCAAGCTAACTACAAAACTCTCAATGCTGTCAACATCAGCGAAGGGAAGTTGCCTTGTCTCTCTCATTGCTTCCGCATAAGCTGCATAGTTCTCGTAAAGAGATATGAAAGCCGTATTCTTGTTGTGATCAATGCCGCTAACGGCCATCAAAGACGCATAGGGGTGACTCTTTTCGACTTCAAGAGCCCTCCTTGTGATTTCCTTGAACCCTTCTTTATGGGGCTGGTCACGAACTGCGATAGACGTGATTCCCATGATCTCATAACCCAGCTTGTGAAAGTCTGGTATCATCGTGTATTCTTTGATGTAGCCTTCTTTCTCCAGTCTCTTTATCGTTCTGCTTACGGTGGGCTGAGAAACACCCAATACTTTAGCCAGCTCTCTGTCACTTCTACGGCTA
>Ga0209253_10001510_pt1 | contig 20452 bp, 19 predicted proteins | sample FrelakmetBRP12BR_FD_187145 | JGI IMG/M metagenome (GOLD analysis project Ga0209253, IMG submission 187145) | Freshwater lake sediment microbial communities from the University of Notre Dame, USA, for methane emissions studies - BRP12 BR (SPAdes)... | ecosystem: Environmental > Aquatic >...
CGCGGGAGCGCTTTTCCGTTACGACGCGCGACGGCGCCAGAAGACGAACCTGATGGTGTTCATCAAGCCGACGGTGCTGCGCACGAGCGCCGACGGCCGCGACATCACGTCGGAGCGCTACCAGTACCTGCAGGGCGAGCAGGAGCGGCAGGCGCCCGGGCCCCGGCTGTTCTGGAACGACCCGACGCAGCCGACGCTGCCGCCGGCCGGCGTGCTGCCGGGAACGCCCGGCGCCGACCCGACGCCCCCGCTGCTCGGCGACAAGCCGGTGCCGCCGGCGAGCCACGACCCGCCGCCGACCGGCGGCGGCAGCACGCGCTAGCGCGATCCGCGTCGGCATCGCGATGGCCACTGCCCCGACCGCCGCCGGCAGCGCGTTCGCCCGGAAGATCCCCTATGCGTTCGCGCGGGCCCACGGCGTGCTCGCGCAACACGAGGACGGCGACACGGTCGTCGTGCTGACGCGCCCGGACGCGACGGTCGAAGGCCTCGCGGAGCTGAAGCGCGTGCTGCAGCGGCCGCTCGCGACGCGCGCCGTCGACGCCGACCGCTTCGCGGCCGAGCTCGCGCGCGCCTACAACACGGCGGCAGGCGTCGCCCAGCTCGGCGACGACCTTTCGCGCGACGCCGACCTCGCGCGCCTGCTGCAGGACATCCCGGTGGCCGACGACCTGCTCGACAGCGGCGCGCAGGCGCCGGTGATCCGGATGGTCAACGCGCTGCTGCTGCAGGCGCTGCGCGAGCGCGCCTCGGACGTCCACTTCGAGCCGTACGAGGCGCGCTCGGTCGTGCGCTTCCGCGTCGACGGCGTCCTGCGCGACGTGCTCGAGCCGCCGCGCGCGCTGCACGCGGCGCTGGTCTCGCGCGTGAAGATCATGGCGAGCCTCGACATCGCCGAGAAGCGACTGCCGCAGGACGGGCGCCTCGCGTTGAAGCTCGGCGACAAGCAGGTCGACGTCCGCGTCTCGACGCTGCCGACGGGCCCGGGCGAGCGCGTCGTGCTGCGGCTCCTCGACAAGGATTCGGCGCAGCTCGACCTCGCCACGCTCGGCATGAGCGCGCCGACGCTCGCGGCGGTGGACCGGCTGATCCGCGAGCCGCACGGCATCGTGCTCGTCACCGGGCCGACCGGCTCGGGCAAGACGACGACGCTCTACGCCGCGCTCTCGCGGCTGCCGCGCGGCACGCTCAACATGATGACGGTCGAGGACCCGATCGAGTACGCGCTCGACGGCGTCGGCCAGACGCAGGTCAACCCGAAGATCGACCTCGATTTCGCGCGCGCGCTGCGCGCGATCCTGCGGCAGGATCCCGACATCATCATGATCGGCGAGATCCGCGATCTCGAGACGGCGCAGATCGCCGTGCAGGCATCGCTCACCGGCCACCTGGTGCTCGCGACGCTGCACACCAACGACGCCGCGAGCGCGATGACGCGTCTCGCCGACATGGGCGTCGAGCCCTATCTGCTCGCGTCGAGCCTGCTCGGCGTGCTCGCGCAGCGGCTCGTGCGCACGCTCTGCCCCGCGTGCCGGACCGCGGCGGCGCCGAGCGCCGGCGAAGCCGCGCTGCTCGCCGAGCTCGGCCTGCCGGGGGACCTGCGGCTGCACGCGCCGGTCGGCTGCGGCGAGTGCCGCGACAGCGGCTACCGCGGCCGCACCGGCATCTACGAGCTCATCGTCGTCGACGATGCGCTGCGCCGCCTCGTTCACGATCGCGCGCCGGAGCACGCGCTGCGCGCGGCCGCCGTGGCCGCGGGGATGACGTCGCTGCGCCGCGACGGCGCGCGCTGGCTCGCCGACGGCACGACGTCGCTCGCCGAGCTCGTCCGCGTCTCGCGCGAACATTGATGAGCCACCCCTGGAATCGGGTCGTGGGTCGGGCTACAGTCGACCGCGCCAAGCCGGCTGAAGGCGGCCCCGCGCGCGGGCGCTGAATCCCTTTAAGGCGACGATGCCCGCCTTCCGTTTCGAGGCCGTCGACGTGCACGGCAAGCCGCGGCGCGGGCTGGTCGACGCGGAGACCTCGCGGCAGGTCCGCGACCAGCTGCGCGCGCAGGGCCTGTTTCCGACCGTCATCGACGCCGCCGGCGCGGCGCCGGCGGACGGTGCCGGATCCGGATACGCGGTCGAGCGCCTGCGCCTGCCCCCTGCGCAGCTGGCGCTGTCGACGCGGCAGCTCGCGACGCTCGTGCGCTCCGGCATGCCGCTCGACCAGGCGCTCGCCGCCGCCGGCGAACAGGCCGACGATCCGCGCGCGGCGAGGATCTACGCGGCCGTGCGCGCACAGGTGGCGGCGGGCGAACCGCTGGCGGGCGCGCTGGCGCGCTGGCCGCGGACGTTTTCGGAGCTCTACCGCGGGCTGGTGGCGGTCGCCGCGGAGACGGGGCAGCTGCCCGAGGTCCTGGAGCGGCTCGCCGACTATCTCGAAGCGCGCCAGGCGCAGAGGCAGCAGTTCACGCTGGCGCTCGTCTATCCGGCGCTCGTGACCGTGATCGCGATGGCGGTCATCACCGTTCTGCTCGTCTACGTCGTGCCGCAGATCGTCTCGGTGTACCAGCAGAGCCGGCAGACGCTGCCCTGGCTCACGCAGGCGCTGATCGCCGTGAGCGGCACGTTTCGCGCGACCGGCTGGTTCTGGCTCGCCGGCGTCGCCGCCGCGTGGGCGGCATTCGCGCTCGCCAATCGGCGCCCCGCGTTTCGCGCGCGCTGGCACGCCGCCCTGCTGCGCGCCCCGGTGGCGGGACGGCTCGTCACCGCGGTGGACACGGCGCGGTTCGCGAGCACGCTCGCGATCCTCACCGGCAGCGGCGCGCCGCTGCTGCGCTCGCTCGACGCGGCGCGCGACGTCGTCTGGGCGCTGCCGATCCGGGCCGCGGCCGGCGCGGCGGCGGCGCTCGTCCGCGAGGGCGTGTCGCTCGCGCGTGCGCTCAAGGAGCAGCGCGTGTTCCCGCCCGTGCTGATCCACCTGACGGCGAACGGCGAGGCGAGCGGCCAGCTCGCGCCGATGCTGGAGCGCGCCGCCGTCGAGCTCGAGCGCGAGGCCGCGCGGCGGATCAGCTGGTTCGCCGCGCTGCTGCAGCCGGCGCTGATCGTCCTGATGGGCGCGATCGTCCTGGTGCTGGTGCTGGCGGTCATGCTGCCGATCGTCTCGATGAACCAGCTCATTCGCTGATCTGGTTGCGTACGCCGGCCTGGCCCATAATGTCGGCATGCCGATGACACGCGACGACGAGACGGTGCGCGACGGATGCCCGGCCGACGCGCGTTGCGGATGGAGACTGTCGCGCCGCGGCTTCGTCGCGGGGGCGTGCGCACTGCTGGTGCCGCTGCGGGCGGCCGCGGCGACGGAGGCGCCGGCGTTGCCGTACCGTTTCGATCCCGCGCGCGACGCCGCGCGCGACCTCGAGACCTCGTTGCGGATAGCGCGCGCGTCGCGGCGGCGCGTGCTCGTGGAGGTCGGCGGCGAGTGGTGCAGCTGGTGCCACATCCTGGACCGCTTCTTCGCCGCCAACCCCGAGCTCAAGCGCCTCCGCGACGCGAACTTCGTCTGGCTCAGGGTCAACTTCTCGAAGGAGAACCCGAACCAGGCGTTGCTGTCGCGCTGGCCCAAGGTCGCCGGCTATCCGCACCTGTTCGTGCTCGACGCCAGCGGACGGTTGCTGCAGTCGCAGGACACGGCGGTGCTCGAGGCCGGCAACGACTACGACCCGGGCGCCGTTCGCGCCTTCCTGGTTCAGTGGTCGCCGCGCTGACGCGTCGCCTGTCGCGCGCGCGCCCAGGCCACGTGCTGGCGCACGAGGGCCGACGGGTCGTGGGCGCGTGCGGCGAGCGCGGCGGCGACCGCGTCGCCGTGCGGAGCGTTGCCGAGCCCGACGGCGAGGTTGCGTGACCATCGCTCGTAGCCGATCCGGCGGATCGCGGTGCCCGCAAGGCGGGCGCTGAACTCGGCCTCGGTCCACGCGAACAGCGCGACCAGATCGGCGTCGTCGAGACCTTCGCGCACGGCGAAGGCCGGCTCGGTCGCGTCCTGCGCGAATCGATTCCACGGGCAGCAGAGCTGGCAGTCGTCGCAGCCGTACACGCGGTTGCCGATGAGCGGGCGCAGTTCCTCGGGGATGCTGCCGGGCAGCTCGATCGTCAGATACGAGATGCAGCGGCGCGCGTCGAGCTCCCAGGGCGCGACGATCGCCCCCGTCGGGCAGATGTCGATGCACGCCCGGCAGCTGCCGCAGTGCCCCGTCTGCGGCGGCGTCTGCGGCAGCGGCAGGTCGGTGTAGATCTCGCCCAGGAAGAACCATGAGCCGGCGTCGCGCGTCAGCAGCAGCGTGTGCTTGCCCTGCCATCCCAGGCCGGATTTCGCGGCGAGCGCGACCTCGAGCACCGGCGCGCTGTCGGTGAAGACACGGTAGCCGAATTCGCCGATCGACTGCTCGATCCGGTCCGCCAGCCGCTGCAGCTTGGCGCGCATGACCTTGTGGTAGTCGCGGCCGAGCGCGTAGCGCGCGATGTACGCCTTCGTCGGGTCGGCGAGCACCGCCTCGCTCGCGCGGGCGGCCGGCGGCCGGCAATTCAGGCGCGCGGTGATGACGCGCAGCGTTCCGGGAACGAGCTCCGCCGGGCGCGCGCGGGTTGCCCCGTGCCGTGCCATATAATCCATCGCGCCGTGCCGTCCCGCGGCGAGCCAGTCGAGCAGGCGCCGCTCCTCGACGGCGAGATCGGTGTCGGCGATGCCGATTTCCTCGAAGCCCAGCGCCCGGCCCCAGCGCCGGATGTCCGCGGCGAGCGCCGCCCAGTCGTGTGGCGCGGGAGGCGGGGTTGCGGCCGCTGCGGACATGGGTCCAAGCGTACACCACGGTTTCGCGACGCATCCTCCTGCCTCCGCTGCCCGAGCGACCCTTGTCGACCGCAACGCTCTACCTCCCCGACGCCGCCGCGACCGAGGCCGCGGGCGCCCGCCTCGCCGGCGCACTGCGCGGCGGCATGGTCGTGACGCTGGCGGGCGATCTCGGCGCGGGCAAGACGACGCTCGCCCGCGGATGCCTGCGCGCGCTTGGCTGGACGGGACCGGTCAAGAGCCCGAGCTACACGCTGGTTGAGCATTATCCGTTTTCGAGCTTATACTTCTATCACTTTGATTTTTATCGGTTCACGGATTCGAGCGAATGGGAGACTGCAGGACTTGCGGATTGCTTTCGCGGCGACTCGGTCTGCATGATCGAATGGCCCGAGCGTTTGGCCGGCCTGCTGCCGCTGCCGGACCTCGAGCTGGCGCTGTCGCATCCGGCCGATCCGTCGGCGCCGGGTCGGCGGCTCGCACTCGCCGCGCACACGGAGGGCGGTGAGCGATGTCTGGCCGCGATGACCTCCGCCGGCGCGCGCAGCGCGCGCCCGTGACGATCTCGCTCGAGCGCCGCCGCGTCTGCCAGTGGCTGCTCGTCCCCGCTGCGCAGCTCGTCGTGCCGTCGGCGGCCTGGGCCAGCGCGGCGAAGATCGCGTCGGCGCGCTTGTGGCCGGCGCTGGAATACACGCGGGTGGTGATCGAGGTCCCGGTTGCCGTCGCGCACGAGGTCGCGCGCCTGCGCGATCCCAATCGCGTCGTCCTCGACCTCGCGGGCGTCGCGCTGACGGCCGAGCTTGCGCAGCTGCCGTCGCGCGTGCAGGCTTCCGATCCGTACATTGCCGCGATCCGCTTCGGGACCAAGGCGCCGGACACGCTGCGCATCGTGTTCGACCTGAAGACGGAGGTGCGGGCCCAGCTCTTCGCGCTCACGCCGGTCGCCGAGTTCGGGCATCGCGTCGTGCTCGACCTCTACCCGACGGAGCCCCTCGATCCGCTGATGGCGCTCCTGGAGGAGAAGCGCGACGCGCGCGCGACCGATCCGAAGCCTCCGGCCGGCGCGCCCGAGCGACCGCGCGAGGGGAAGCCCGAAACGAAGCCCGAAACGAAGCCCGAATCCAGGCCCGAGCCGAGGGTGCAGGGCCGCCGCAAGCTCACGATTGCGCTCGACCCGGGCCACGGCGGCGAGGATCCGGGCGCGATCGGCCGCCGCGGCACCTACGAGAAGACGGTGACGCTCGCGATCGGCCGGAAGCTGAAGCGCCTCATCGACGCGGAGCCGGGAATGCGCGCGATGCTGACGCGCGACGACGACTACTACGTGCCGCTCGCCGCGCGCGTCCAGAAGGCGCGCCGCGTGCAGGCCGACCTCTTCGTGTCGATCCATGCCGACGCGTTCCGCGAGCCCCGCGCGCGCGGCTCGTCGGTGTTCGCGCTGTCCGAGAGCGGCGCGACCAGCACCGCGGCGAAGTGGCTCGCGCAGAAGGAGAACGCGGCGGACCTGATCGGCGGCGTCAATCTCGACGGCCGGGACCCGGTGCTGGCGCGCACGCTGCTCGACCTGTCGCAGACGGCGCAGATCAGCGACAGCCTGAAGGCCGGGCGGCAGATGCTGTCCAGCATCGGCACGATCAACCCGCTGCACAAGAGCGCGGTCGAGCAGGCGGGCTTCGCGGTGCTGAAGGCGCCGGACATCCCGTCGATCCTCGTCGAGACCGCGTTCATCTCGAACCCCGAGGAGGAGCAGAAGCTGCGCAGCGACCGCCATCAGGCGAAGTTCGCCGAGTCGATGGGGGAGGGGATCCGCCGCTACTTCGCGGCGAATCCGCCGCTCGCGCGCAACACCACCGGGACCGGGTGACGCAGTTCGGTAGAATCGCCGGGTGCTCCGCTTCTTCGTCGCCTTCGTAGCGCTGCAGGCCGTGCTGTTCGGCCTCGAGCTCACCCCCTGGGTGCAGGAGCATTTCGTCGTGCCCTGGACGAACGCGCTGGCGGCCGTCTGCGGGTGGCTCGTCACGCTGATCGACCCGGGCGTCGCCGTCGCGGGCAAGACCCTCACCAGCACCGCGAACGGCTTCGCCGTTTCGATCGAGGCGGGCTGCAACGGCGTCGAGGCGACGATCGTGCTCGCCGCGGCGATCTTCGCGTTCCCCGCGCCGTGGCGGAAGAAGCTGCTCGGGCTCGGCGCGGGCATCGTCGCCGTGCAGGGGTTGAACGTCGTGCGCGTGATCAGCCTGTTCTACCTGGGACAGTGGGACCTGCAGGTGTTCGAGTGGGCGCACCTCTATGTCTGGCAGGCGCTGATCATGCTCGACGTGCTGGTCGTATGGCTGATCTGGGTCCGCCTGCTGCCGCGCACCGGCGCTCGCGCAGGGCCGCCCGGCGGTCCCGCCGGCGGGTCCCCCGCACCGGCGTCGGCGTAGGCCGCGGCGCGCGGCGGCGATCGCGATGAAAGGCCCGCTCGCCGGGTTCATCGTCAGGGTCTTCGCGTGGCTGCCCGTGGCGTTCGTCGCCTGGTACTTCGCCGGGCCCGTGCTGACGTGGCCGGTCGCCGTCATCGTCGAGCTCGTCGCCCGCGCGGAGTTCGCGGACCTCGTGCGCGGCATCGAGCAGACGCGCACGACGCTGGTCTTCGCGACGTCGCTCAAGCCCGGAGTGACGACCGCGCAGGCGGCGCAGATCACCGTCGACGTCGACATGCTGCTGTATTCGTTCGGGCTCCCGCTCTACGCGGCGCTGGTGCTCGCCGCGCGCGAGCCGGGCCGGCCGCGCCGCCTGCTCGTCGGCTATGCGGTGCTGGTGCCGTTCGCGGCCTGGGGCGTGCTCGCGGACTTCCTGAAGAGCGTGGCGATCGCGTCGGGCCCGGCGATCGCGTCGCAGACGGGGTTCGTCGCCTGGCAGCGCGAGGTGATCGCGTTCGCCTATCAGTTCGGGTCGCTCGTGCTGCCCACGGCGGTGCCCGCGGTCGTATGGGTGCTCACGCACCGCGCGTTCGTCGAGCGCCTGCGACCCGGGTCCGGGTGAGCGCTCACGTGCCCGGGGCGGGCCCCGCCTTGCGCAGGCGCTCGCGCTCGCGCAGCACGCGCCGCTGGACCTTGCCCGTCGTCGTCATCGGCAGCGCGTCGATGAACTCGATCTCCTTCGGGTATTCGTACGGCGCGAGAAACCGCCGCACGTGCTGCCGGATGTCCTGCTCGAGCGCCGGCGACGGCGCGTGTCCGGGCGCGAGCACGATGAACGCCTTCACGACATTGCCGCGCACCTCGTCGGGCGAGGGGACGACCGCGGCGTTGGCGACGGCGGGGTGCCTGACCAGGCAGTTCTCGATCTCCGACGGCCCGATCCGGTAGCCGGCCGCCTTGAACATGTCGTCGGCGCGCCCCTGATACCAGAGGTAGCCGCCGGCGTCGCGCTTCGCGAGGTCGCCCGTGCGGCACCAGTCGCCGCTGAATTTCCGCGCGGTGCCTTCCGGGTTGCCGTAGTACTCGAGGAAGAAGACGGGATCGGGGCTGCCGTCGGGCGCGGTGCGGTGCACGGCGACCTCGCCGATCCCGTCGTCGGCGACCTCGCGGCCGTCGTCGTCGATGACCGCGATCCGGTGTCCGGGATAGGGGCGTCCCATCGAGCCGGGCTTCGCGGGCCACAACGCGTGCGAGTTGCCGACGATGTAGTTCATCTCCGTCTGGCCGAACATCTCGTTGATCGTGACGCCGAGCGCCTCGCGCGCCCATTCGAAGACCGTCGTCCCCACGGCCTCGCCGGCGCTCATGACGCTGCGCAAATCGACGTCGAAGCGCTCCTTCGGGCGCGGGACCGCCTTCATCATCATCTTGAGCGCCGTCGGGAACAGGAAGGCGTTGCGGATGCCGTACTTCGCGATCAGCGCGAACGCGCGCTCCGGATCGAAGCGCCCGCGGTAGCCGACGATCGGCTGGCCGAAGTACAGCGCGGGCAGCAGCGCGTCCATGAGCCCGCCGGTCCACGCCCAGTCGGCCGGCGACCAGAACAAGTCGCGCTCGACCGGATAGCCGTCGTGCGAGTGCACGAAGCCGGGCAGGTTGCCGAGCAGGCACTGCTGCGGCATCAGCGCGCCCTTGGGCGGCCCCGTGGTGCCGCTCGTGTAGATGAGCAGCGCCGGATCGGTGGGGCCGGTTGCGACCGGCGCGTAGCACGGCGACGCGCGTTCGAGCAGGCTCTCCCAAGGCGTGATCCACGCCTCGCTCGCGCCGGCGACGCCGACGACGTGCGCGACGCCCGGGCAGCGGTCGCGGATCGGGGCGAGGTTGGGCAGCGACTGCGGGTCGACGAGCGCGACCTTCGCCGCGGAATCGACGAGCCGGTACAGGAGCGCATCGGGGCCGAACAGGAACGACAGCGGCACGGCAACGGCGCCGAGCTGGTAGACGGCCATGTGCGCGACGACCGTTTCCAGCCGCTGCGGAAGGATCAGCGCAACCTTGTCGCCGGCGCGCACGCCCAGCGCCGCGAGCGCGTTCGACAGGCGGTTCGCGCGCTGCTGAACGTCCCAGAACGTGTACGCGGCGGTCGCGCCCGACTCGTCCTCCCAGTACAGCGCGAAGCGCGCGCGGTCGTTCGCCCAGCGCGTGCAGCACGCGTGCGCGATGTTGAACCGCGCCGGAACGTTCCAGCGATGCGCCGCGCAGATCTCGGCGTAGCGGTCGGTGGCGATGGGCGCCTCAGTGCCCGCACGGCCGCCCGAAGGGCACTGTGCGCGGCCTCCGCGCCGTCGTGCCGGACGCGTTGTGCTGTGAAGTCGGCCGCCACCCGCGCTCGCAGACGCGCCCTTCGGGCCTGGGCTTCGCCCTGTTCGCGCGGGCGTCTCTCAAGGCGCAGCGAACGCAGTGAGCGTGGGGGCCGTTCATGTCAGGGGATCGACGCAGCACCTGTTGCGGCGACGCCGGTCTCGAGCGGCTCGATGACGGTCCAGACCCAGTCCGTGTGCTGCTCGAGCAGCCGCCCGTACCGGATCACGCGCTCCGAGTTGGCGGTGCGCAGCACGTAGCGCCTCCCCGGCTGATACTCGGCCAGCGGAACGATCAGCGACTGCACGCCCGGCTCGCCGGGGCGCCGGCTGAACGTGAGGAAGAGCCCGCGGAACCGGCGCTCGACCGGCGGCACCGGCTCGCCGTCGACCACCATGTCGGTGTCGCGCGGCTTGCGCTGCAGGACGAGCTCGGCGCTCTTCACCGAATTCGCGATCAGCTGCAGGCCGATCTCCGCGTCGAGCGCGGACAGGCGCCGCATCCGGCGCACGATGCACAGCAGCCAGGCGTTCTTGCCGCAGCGGTCGATCGCCACGAGCGTGCTGAGCCGGACCTCGGTCGCAATGCTCATCGGCGTCTGCAGCCGGAAGCCGGACGCGCTGACGTCCTTGATTTCCCACGGTCCGCCGGGCGCCGCGAACGTGGCGAGGCGATGGCGGGCGGGGTCGATCCGGCGTTCGGGGTCCGAGCGCGAGCGCCCGAAAACGGCGAGCTCCACCGCGCTCGTGTAGGTGCCGCGGTCGGCGGGCTGCGGGGGCGGCGGCGCCGCGTCTTCGCGCAGGAAGCCCGAGATCGCGTCGAATCCCATGATGGCGTCGACTGCGCCGCTCGCCGGGACCCGCTCGCCGCGGCGCACGATAGGCCTCGATTCCGGGTCGATGCGGCTCGCGAGCTTCACGAACAGCTCCAGCTGCTCGCGCTGCTGGGGCGTCCTCCGCGAAAGGGGGTCGCTGCGGACCGCCTGTTCGAGCGCTGCCCGGTTCTCGAGCAGGTGCGCGTGCAGCGGCAGCGTGTCGATGAACAAGACGCGGCCTTCGAGCGGGTCGAGCGACCGGCGCCGCAGCCCCGCGCTCCCGGCGAGATCGACGTAGAACGTCGTGGCCGACCGCGGCGCCACGATGAACCGCAAGGGCTTGCACCATTCCTCGAGCTGCGCGGCGACCCATTCGGCCTGGCGCGGGGTCAGATTGCCGGGGTCGGCCAGCTGGAGGAGCAGCGTGACGATGTACTTGTGCTCGATCGTCGTCGGGCCGGCCTTCGGACTGAGCAGCAACGGCTGGCGCTCGATCTGCAGCGAGAACGCGCGCGAGAACAGCGCGTGCAGCTCGGCCCACTTCGCCGGAACCCACCGCTCGTAGCGGAAGAGCCGGATCTTCGCGTCGAGGCCGAGATGGATGATCTGCCGCGCGATCAGCTCCGGCACCAGCGAGTGCCACTTGTTGCGCTGCGCGTAGTCCTTGTTTTCGCGCGCAAACGCCGCGTAGCACGCCTGGAACGCCTGCGTCAGCTGGAACAGCGCCTCCCAGAGCTGGCTCTCGATCTTCGACGAGCGGTTCGCGTGCGCGGTGTATTGCGCGACGAGGTTGCTCACGACGGGCTCCAGGTGCAGGTCGACGGCGAACACCGCCGCGAGCCCGGCCGGCGTGCGCCGCGCCGTGCGCTCCGCGACCTTGTCCAGGGCCGCCACCACCGCGCGCTGGATCGCGAGCGGATCGTTCGCGGGAAGCGTGACGAGCCAGCGTCGCGCCGATTTTGCGTCGGCGAGCGGCGTTTCGGGGTCTTCGCGGAATTTCATCGTCGATGCGGTGGAGAGGACCTTCGCGGCGCGGGTTGCCCGACGGCGCCCGCATCCGTTCGCCGCCCGGCGGAAATGCGCGTCAGACGGCGGTTTCCGCGCGCTCCACGACGGGTGGGACGCTGCGGAAACGGGCGTTCGTCAAGCGCGCTCGTTCGCACCGGTGCCGGGGGAGATCATCCCGCAAAGGCCGGGCACGGGCAATAGCCTGTACAAACAGCTGGCACGCATCGTGCATGGTACCGGCCGTGCTCCACAGCTTGCGCCGTGCCAACCCGATTCCGCACCCGGCGCGGTCCACCAGCCGGGGCACGACGGAATTTTCGACTCTCGATGACTTGTGCAGAACAGCCTGCGCCACGGTGGTGACGCAAAACGCTAGGGAAAGACGACGATGGGCATCCTGATCAAGGCGCCGGCCCGACGGCGCGAACCGCCAGCCGAACTGGCCGAAGTTCCCGTGTCCGTGGCCGATCCGCGTGGGGCCCTTCACATACGCGAGGTGGTCCGGATCACCGGCCTCCGGCGCGAGCAGCTGTACATGTGGCAGCGCCGCTACGGCTTCCCGGCGCCGCTGCGCGACGGCTTCGGCGACCGCGTCTATCCGCCCGAGCAGGTCGCCCGTCTCAAGCTCATCAAGCAGCTGCTGTCGGAAGGCTGGCGCGCGGGCGCCGTCGTGCCGCTGACCGAATCGGTGCTGCAGTCGATGCTGGGGCTCACCGTCGAGGACCCGGCGCCGCTTCCCGGCGAGATCGAGGCCGCCGTCAAGCTGCTCGGGCAGCATCGCATCGGCGAGCTGCAGAACCACCTGTCGAAGCTCCTCGTCGGACAGGGGCTCCGCAAGTTCCTCGAAGCCACGCTCATCCCGCTGAACGAGGCCGTGCACGAGCGCGTCGTGCGCGGCGAGATGCAGAATTTCCAGGAGCTCCGCTTCGCCGATCTCGCGCAGCGCCTGCTGCGCGACGTGACGCGCCTCGTCCGCCCGACGCGCGACGCGCGCCAGGTCCTGCTCGCCACGCCGCCCAACGATCCGAACCAGCTCGGTCTCGCCATCCTCGAGCTGCTGCTCTTCACCGAAGGCGTCAATTGCCTGACGCTGGGCGCCGGCGTGCCGGCACAGGAGATCGCGAGCGCGGCCGCCGCCTACAACACGGGCCTCGTCGTGCTGCTGTTCGATCGCGGCATCTCGGGCAAGATCGCCGGCCAGGAAATCCGCTCGCTGCGCGCGGAGCTGCCGGCGGAGCTTCCGCTGGTGGTCAGCGGGCGCGCGGTGAACCTGCTCGCGAAGGCGATCGTCGACGTGCGCACCGCCGCCGATTTCAGCTCCATCATGGCGACGATGCGCGAGCTCGGCATGACCACGCAGTCGCCGCCGATGCTGCCGTCGCTGCAGCCGTTGCAGCCGCCCGTCTCGATGATCGGCATGTTGCCGGAAAGGCCGGCGCGGGCGTAATCTGCCTGCGTGGGTGCCGCAGCCGAACCGACGATCCCGCCGCCGCATGCGTCGCGCGGACGCATCACGCGCGCGATGTGGCACACGATCGGGCTGATCCTCGCCGCGCTTCTCGCGTACGCCGTGTGGCGCGGCTACCAGAATCCGGACCTGCTCCTCGACTTCTCGGCGCTGCGCCTCTGCTGATCGGGGCCGGCGCACCCGGCGGGGCGCGACGCGTCAGCCGCTCTCCCCGCCATCGCGCATCCACGCGGCCGTCGCGACGGCTTCGGCGTAACCCTCGGCAGCGAGGGCCGCTGCCACGCGCGCGCGGTCCTCGGACGACCGGTTCTGCGACAGCTTGAGCTTGACGTCGATCCGCTTCACCCTGATCCGGAAGCCGACGATCGCGCCGACCATCGCGCGCAGACGGTCCGCGTCGAGGCCCAGCTGCCAGGGCGCCGCGCGGCCTGCCTCGAACCGCTGAACCATCAGGTCGAGGATCGCCCGCGTCTCGGCGGGGTCCTGCGCGAGCTCGATCGCGCCGTGGACGTGCGCGACCGCGTAGTTCCACGTGGGCACTGCCGCCGCAGGTTCGGCGTACCACGACGGCGAGACGTACGCGTGCGGTCCGTGGAAGATGGCGATCGAGGCCGCCGCCGCGGAGGCGCGCGCGTGCGGGTTCGCCCGCGCGAAATGGCCGAGCAGCGTCCCGTGCGGCTCGCAATCCGCGACGTGGAGAAGCGGCAGGTGCGTGACGTGCGGCTCGGATGCCTCCGCGGTCACGAGCGTCGCGAACGGGTGGTCGTGGACGAGGCGCCCGAACGTCGCCCGGTCGCGGGCCGCGAAATGGCCGGGAACGTAGAGGCTCATGGCGCTAGTGACGAAGGGCGTCCGGCGGACCGTCGCCGCCCGCGTCGGGCCGCGCGAACAGCGCGCGCGCGTCGGCGGCGACGAAATGGTAGCCGCGATTGCAGAACTCGCACGTCACGCCGACCATGCCCTGCTCGGCGAGGATGCCCTCGATTTCGTTGCGGCCGAGCATCCGCAGCGCGTTGGCGACGCGCTCGTGCGAGCAGTTGCAGCGAAAGCGCACCGCGCGCGGCGCGAACACGCGGACGTCGTCGTCGCGGAAGCGCGCGGCGAGCAGCTCTTCGGCCGTCCCTGCCCGGAGCAGCGCCGACGGCTCGAGCTGCGCCACCTGGCCGACCGCGCGCTGCCACGTGATGTCGTCGTCGGGCCCCGCGCTGGGCAGTCGCTGGACCAGGAGCCCGCGCACGCGCATGCCGTCGGCGGCCAGCACCATCCGGCTGTCGATCTGCTCGGAGGTCGCCAGATAGTGGTCGATCAGCGTCGCGATCGACGAGGCCTCGAGCGCGACGATCCCCTGCGACAGCGGGCCGCCGTCCTTCGGGTCGAGCGTGATCGCGAGCCGGCTGTGCGCGGAATCTCCCGCCAGCACGGACAGCGGCGCGTCCGCCGGCAGCCGCTCGGCCTCGTCGCGCCACTGCGCGGTCGCGCGCAGGTTGAGCTTCGCGTCGCACTCGACGACGAGCAGCCGCACGGGTCCGGAGCCCTGCAGCTGGACGGCGAGCGTGCCCTTGAACTTGAGCGTCGACGCGAGCAGCGTCGACGCGGCGATCAGCTCCGCGAGCGCGCGCCGCAGCGCCGGCGGGTAGGGGTGCTGGCCGAGGATCTCGCGGCAGGCGTCGTCGACGCTCACGAGCGCACCGTGGACCGCCGCGCGCTCGAAGAGAAAGCGCGACAGCCGGTCGGCGAACGGGGCGAACGGGGCGGACGCGGCCATGCGGCGGTTCAGCGCTTCAGCGCGACCGTGTACAGCGTCATCGGCAGGCCCGAGTTGCGGTCGAACGTCGCGCCCGCCTCGATGCCCGCGCGGGCGACCGCGGCCGCCGAGCGCAGCTTCGGGTACTGCGCGTACATGGCGCCCAGCGCGAACTCGCGGCCGGAGCCCACCGCCCAGTACTGCGTGTATTCGAACACTTCGCGCATCGAGTACACGCCGAAGATGCCGTGCTCGTTGGCGACGAGCGCCGTGACCTGCGTCGACTCGTAGGGATCGTCCTCCTCTTCCTTGGGGTTGAGGAAGTGCTGCTCCTTCAGGATCGGGTGCAGCAGGCGGAACGTCTCGAAGATCGCCGCCTTGTTCGAGAAATCGAGGTCGCCGTGCTTGGCGAGCAGGTTCTGGAAGACGAGCTGGTGCGCGGCGCTGCCGCAGAGCCCGATGTAGGTTCCCTTGTACTCGACGATCTTGTCGGAGGTCCGGTCGAACTGCGCGGACAGGCGCGTGTCGCCGAACGTGGTGAGCGAATCGGCGGCGATGGCGATTTCGTCGTTCTTGCGAACGGCAACGAGAGTGGTCATGGGGTTCCGGGTGTCTGCGCTCGGCACGGATCGGCCGCCCGCGGGGAAACCTGAAATTATACCGTTTCCGGCGTCGCGCCTTCAAACTGCGCGGGCGCCGGCAGCATCGCCGTCGGGGGCAGCCGCGCCGGATTCCAGGCGGCGATCGCCCACGCCCAGAACTCGGCGACGGACGCCGGCGCCGCGCCCGCCTCCGGCAGCGGCTGCCCGAGGAAGCTCCAGGCGGCGCAGAGCGCCGGGAGCGCGTCGTCGGGCAGCGGCGCCGCGCGCGTCTGCTTGGACAGCTTCTCGCCGGCCGCGTTGATCGCGATCGGCACGTGCAGGTAGGACACCGGCGGGCACGCGAGCAGGCGCTGCAGCAGGATCTGCCGCGGCGTCGACGCCAGCAGATCCGCACCGCGCACGACGTGCGTGACGCCCTGCAGCGCGTCGTCGACGACGACGGCGAGCTGGTACGCGTGGAGCCCGTCCGCGCGCCTCACGACGAAGTCGCCGACGTCGCGCGCGAGGTCCTGCTCCTGCGGGCCCTGCAGGCGGTCGCGGAACGCGACGACGGCGTCGCCGACGCGAACGCGCGACGCGCGCTGCGGACGGCCCATGCGATCCGCGGCTATGCCGTCGCGGCACGTCCCCGGATAGACGCGCTCGCCGCCGGCGCCCGGCCGCGCGGCCTCGAGCTCGCGGCGCGTGCACGCGCATTCGTAGACGGCGCCGCCGGCCCGCAGGCGCTCGAGGGCCGCCGCATAGAGATCCGTGCGCTCCGACTGCCGCACGACGCTGCCGTCCCACGCGAAGCCATAGCGTTCGAGCGCGCGCAGAATCGCCGATTCCGCGCCGCGCCGCGACCGCGGGAGGTCGACGTCCTCGATGCGCAGGAGCCATTCGCCGCCGGCCGCCCGCGCGTCGCAACAGCTCGCGAGCGCCGCGACGAGCGAGCCGAAATGCAGCGGACCGGTGGGGGAGGGGGCGTAGCGGCCGCGGTACCGCGGGGACGAATCGGCGCGCGCGCTCACCGCACGGCGACGGGCGACGACGCCACCCCGACCTTCTGCGCCGCCGCGGGAGCGTAGATCCAGTTGCGGTTCATCACCGCGAGCACCGCGTTCGGATACTCGGGCCGGCCGAGGCTGCCGTTGTAGCGCCCGAGCGCGCGGTAGAGGTCGCCGCTTTCGGCGTCGAGGTAGTGGCGCAGGATCACGCAGCCGTAGCGCAGGTTCGTGCGCAGGTTGAAGAGGTTGTGGTCGGCGGCGCCGATCAGCTTCGTCCAGAACGGCATGACCTGCATGTAGCCGCGCGCGTCGGCCGTCGAGATCGCGTACTTGCGGAAGGCGCTCTCGTGCTGGATGACCCCGAGCACGAGCTGGGGATCGAGCCCGGCGCGGGTGGCTTCGTAATGCACGGTGGCGACGAGCTCGTCGCGCGACCGGGCGTCCGCGACCTTCGGCGCGAGCCGCCGCGACATCTCGTCGATCCAGGGGCGCACGTCCGGCTTGTTCGCGTAATCCGCGGGAACGGGATTGTCGGCGATGGCCTTCTGCAGGCCCGCCACGACGGAGGGGGCGAGGCGCTCCTCGACCTGCGCGCCGGCCTGCGCCGGCAAGGGGGCGAGCGCGAGCAGCGCCGCCAACGCAGCGGCAGCGCGGATCATGCGGGTCCCGGTGCCGTACAAACTCATTGCCGCGCGATCCTCTCCCTGACGAAGGCCGCGATGCCGGCCACCGGAACCGGCGTCGCCGTCTCGTCGCGGCGCGCCTGATACTCGACGTTCCCGGCCTTGAGGCCCCGGTCGCCGATGGTGATCCGGTGCGGAATGCCGATCAGCTCGAGATCGGCGAACATCACGCCGGGACGCTCGCCGCGATCGTCGAGCAGCACCTCGACGCCGGCGGCCTCGAGCTCGTCGTGCAGCGAGTCGGCGAGCGCCCTGACGCCCTCGCTGCGGTCGTAGCCGACCGGCGCGATCGCAACGGCGTAAGGCGCCAGCGGCAGCGGCCAGACGATGCCGCGGGCGTCGTGGTTCTGCTCGATCGCCGCCGCGACGACGCGGGTGATGCCGATGCCGTAGCAGCCCATCTCCATGACCCGGGATTGACCGCCCGCGTCGAGAAAAGTTGCGCCCATCGCCTGCGAGTAGACGTCGCCCAGCGCGAAGACGTGGCCGACCTCGATGCCGCGCATGATCTCGATCGTCCCCTTGCCGTCGGGCGACGGGTCGCCGGCGACGACGTTGCGGATGTCGGCGACGAGGTCGGGCTCGCGGAAGTCGCGGCCGAAATTGACGCCGCGGAGGTGGAAATCGCGCTCGTTGGCGCCGCAGACGAAGTCCGCGGTCACCGCCGCGGTGCGGTCGACGACCAGCGTCAGGTCCTTCGGAATGCCGACCGGCCCGAGGTAGCCCGGATTGCAGCCCGTCACCGCGACGATCTCGGCTTCCGTCGCCCAGCGGAACTTCTCGAGGCCCGGGATCTTCGTGACCTTGATCTCGTTCAGGCCGTGGTCGCCGCGGATCAGCAGCATCCACACGCGCGCCGGCTGCCCCTCGGTGTCGGTCGCCAGCATGATGCACTTCAACGTGCGCGCGAGCGGCAGCCCCAGGAGCTCCGCGACGGACTCGCAGGTCGTCCGGCCCGGCGTCGGCACTTTCTGCATCGGTTCCGCGGGCGCCGGCCGGGAGGGCGCGAGCGCGACGGCCTCGGCGAGCTCGATGTTGGCCGCGTAGTCCGACGCCCGGCACCACGCGATCGCGTCCTCGCCCGATTCGGCGAGCACCTGGAACTCGTGCGACGCGCTGCCGCCGATCTGGCCCGTGTCCGCGGCGACCGCCCGGAATTCGAGGCCCATCCGTCCGAAGATGCGCGCGTACGCGTCGTACATCGCCCGGTACGACTTGAGCATGCCGTCCTTGTCGGCGTCGAACGAGTACGCGTCCTTCATCACGAACTCGCGCGAGCGCATGACGCCGAACCGCGGGCGCACCTCGTCGCGGAACTTGGTCTGGATGTGATAGAGGTTCGTCGGCAGCTGCTTGTAGCTCCTGAGCTCCTTGCGCGCGATGTCGGTGATGACTTCCTCGGACGTCGGCTGGACGATGAAGTCGCGCTCGTGCCGGTCCTTGACCCGCAGGAGCTCCGGTCCGTACTTGGCCCAGCGACCCGTCTCCTGCCACAGCTCGGCCGGCTGCACGACCGGCATCAGCAGCTCGATCGCGCCCGCGCGGTCCATCTCCTCGCGCACGATCGCCTCGACCTTGCGCAGCACGCGCAGGCCCAGCGGGAGCCACGTGTAGATGCCCGCCGCGAGGCGCTTGATCATGCCCGAGCGCAGCATGAGGCGGTGGCTGACGAGCTCCGCCTCGGCCGGGGCCTCCTTCAGCGTCGGGAGCAGAAATCGCGATACGCGCATGGTGCTGTTTTTGTTGGGGAAACGTGGATTGTAACCCGAACGCCCGGCGGGCCGCGCGCGAGTTGCGCGCCGACGCCTGCCCGGGAAACGACGAAGGCGCCGCAGGGGCGCCCTCGGGGGACCGGGAAGACGACCCGCCGCGCGGGGTCCCGTGCGCGCGGCGTCTGGCTCGTCGTCAACGCACGACGATCACCGGCAGCTTGCTGTGCGTGAGCACCTTCTGCGTCTCGCTGCCGAGCAGCACCGCCGAGATGCCGCGCCGGCCGTGCGACGCCATCACGATCGCATCGCTCTTGTGCTTCTTCGCGGCGGCGAGGATGGCTTCCCACGGCGCGGCGGCGATGGCGTAGGCGGTCTTGCACTCGATGCCCGCCGCCGCGGCCTTCGCGGACGCGGCGTCGAGGATCTTCTGCGCGTCCTCCGCGGCGAGCTTCGCGTATTCCTTGCGCGACACCGGCTCGTAGACGACGCCGTCGGCATACGCCGGCATCGGATAGTCGGGCGCCGCGTAGAACGCCGTCATCGTCGCGCCCACGGCCTGCGCGAGCCCGATCGCGTGCGCGAGCGCCTTCTCGGACAGCTTGGAGCCATCGGTTGCGACCAGCAGGTTCTTGTACATGCCCGCTCCTCGAACGTGGAAGGGATGTCCTGATTCTCCGCGCAGATCTTCCCACCCGCGTTGATCGAGGTCAACGGCGTCGCGCCTCGCGCGGCGCCGGGCGCGATTCGGGTTGACCCGCCGGGGGGCGCGCCGTAGATTCGGACGGATGCCGGCCCCGTCCGCCACCGTGGATTCCGCTCCGCCCGTGCCTTCCCCCGCGGACGGTGCGTCGCGCGGGGGAACGACGACGGAGCACGCGCGCTGCTTCCACTGCGGCAATCCCAACCCCGACGGGTCGCGCTGGCGCTGCGATATCAACGGCGCGCCGCAGAGCTTCTGCTGCGCGGGCTGTCTCGGCATCGCGCGGACCATCCACGCCGCCGGGCTCGACGCGTTCTACGAGCGGCGCACGGCCGCCGCCGACCGCCCGCCGCTGGAGCGCGAAACGCGCGACGAGTGGTCGCACTGGGACGAGCCCGCGGCGCAGTCCGGGTTCGTGCGCGCGGGCAGCGACGGCAGGCGCGAGGTGTCGCTGCTGCTCGAGGGCATCCACTGCGGCGCGTGCATCTGGCTGATCGAATCGTGGCTCGCGCGCCAGCCCGGCGTCGGAGAGGCTGGCGTCAACTTCGCCACGCGTCGTGCGCACGTCGTGTGGGACCCGGCAGAGGTGCGGCTCTCCGATCTGCTTCGCGCGGTCGTCGCGATCGGCTACCGGGGCTATCCGTACGATCCGGCGCACCGCGAAGCGCTCGTCCGGCGCGAGTCGCGCGCGCTGCTGCTGCGGCTCGCCGTCGCGCTGCTCGCGATGATGCAGGTGATGATGTTCGCGGTGCCGACGTACGTGACGATCGACGGCGTCGAGCCCGAGCACCGGCTGCTGCTCGAATGGGCGAGCCTCACGCTGACGCTGCCGGCGCTCCTGTACTCCGCCGCGCCGTTCTTCCGCGGCGCGTGGCGCGACATGACGCTTCTGCGCCCGGGCATGGACGTGCCCGTCGCGCTCGGGCTCGCCGCCGCGTTCGCCGCCAGCGCGTGGGCAACGCTGCGCGGCGGAGGCGCCGTCTACTACGACTCGGTCACGATGTTCATCGCGCTGCTCCTGTGCGCGCGTTACCTCGAACTCGTCGCGCGGCGACGCGCGGGCGACGCGGTCGAGGTGGTGGCACGGGCGCGACCCGCGACCGCCGAGCGCCTGCCGCGGTGGCCCGCGCGGG
>Ga0209253_10001511_pt1 | contig 20451 bp, 13 predicted proteins | sample FrelakmetBRP12BR_FD_187145 | JGI IMG/M metagenome (GOLD analysis project Ga0209253, IMG submission 187145) | Freshwater lake sediment microbial communities from the University of Notre Dame, USA, for methane emissions studies - BRP12 BR (SPAdes)... | ecosystem: Environmental > Aquatic >...
CCCGCCGGCGGGCCCGGCCTGCCGGAAAGAGCCCGGTTGGCGCCATCGCGGCTGCGGGGCGAAAGAATGCCTTCGGGATGGCGCGGTGCGCGCCGTAGACTTCGCTTCGGCCCCGCGCGCTCGGGGGACAATCACGATCCGTCCCGACAACGAGGGATTCTTGCTCGGTACCGCTCCCGCCATCGACCGACGCGTCGTCCTCACGCAGTGCCGCATCACCGCCGAGAAACGTCTCGCCGCGGCGATCGGGCCGTTGCTCGATGCGCTCGCGTCGCACCTCGTGGAGGCCGGGCAGCAGACTAAGGAGCGCGACGAGCGCGAGCACTGCCACGGCGCGGCGCATCGCCTTGCACAGGAACACGCGCGCTATTTCGAAGCTTTCCGGCGCGAGTTCACGGCGCGATTCGACGGCTGCGCGCACGCGCTGCTCACCGGCGGGCCGGGCGCGGAAGAGCTCGACCGCGAGGCGCTCGCGATGCTGAAGACCAACATCCTGGAGAACGAGGTCGCGGTCATCAAGCTCTCGGTCCACTTCAAGACCCGTGCCGCGGCCGAGCTCGACGAGCTGTCGCGACGGCTCTGTACGCTCCTTCGCCGGCATGCACTGGAGGATGCGCACAACCCGGTCGGCCCGTTGACGATCGCGCATGCCGTCCACAGCGGCTTTGCGGCGGTGCGTGTCGCAAGCCGTGCCGCACGAGTGATACGGCCCAAGGTCGAGGAAGCGCTGATCGCGCCGGTGCAGGAGCTCTACCGCACGCTGAACAGCCTGCTTGGGGCGCTCAACATCGTTCCCGCCTCGCCACCGCGGACCGCGCCCCCGGAGCCCGATCCCCTCGAGGTGTCAGCGCCGATGGCCGTGCCGTCCGCGCCGGCACCCGAGGTGCCTGCCCCTGCCTGCGAGGTCGCGGCCGCGCGCGCGGTGGCGGCCGCGCTCAGCGGGAGAACGCTGCCGCCCGCGATCGAGGACTTCCTCGAACGCGACTGGCGTGATCTGCTGGCGCGTGTTCACAGGCGCCAGGGCGGGGAGAGCCGACCCTGGCTCGACGCCGTCGCGACGATGGCGGAGCTGGTCCGGACCCTGCAGCCGAATGCGGCGGACCGCACGCAGAGCGTCGGGAACCTCCCGGCGCTGGCAGCGCGACTGAACGCCGCCATGGACGCAATGGCGCTCGACCCGGCGCGACGCAAGCGCGTGGTCGACGCGCTGCGGTCGCAGCGTCCGGACCTCCCGCCGCGAGCGTCGGCGAACTCGGCCGCCAGCTGACCGCCTGCGAAGGCGATGTCAACGCGCCGTACCGCGGTGCGTTTAGCCGCTGCCAAATCCCCGCCGTGCTTACCCGGAGGTATCGACATGCACGCGCAGGCTGCGAGCCCGCTCGAAGAGACCATCACGCTGCAGCAGGCGAAGAAGCTCGTCCAGTGCATGGCGCACGAGCAAAGCTTCCTCGTGCTCGCGCCCCCGGGCGTCGGCAAGTCGGACATGGTGTACCAGGCGGCGCACGAGGCGAACCTGCCCTGCCGCTCGCTGCTCGGCACGCAGATCGCGCCGGAGGACGTCTCCGGCATTCCGCGCATCGTCGGCGAGCGAAGCGTGTTCTGTCCGCCGCGGCTGCTCCTGCCCGAGAAGCCCGAGCCCTTCTGCCTGTTCCTCGACGAGCTTCCGGCGTGTGCGCCGGACGTGCAGAAAGCGTTCTATTCGCTGCTGCTCGAGCGGCGCCTCGGCGAGCACCAGCTCCCCAAAGGCACGTGGGTCGTCGCTGCCGGGAACCGCATGCAGGACCGTGCACTGGTCCGCTCGATGAGCTCGGCACTCGTGAACCGCGTGACGATCCTGCACGTGCGGGTAGACGAGCCGGAGTGGCAGGCATGGGCGGTGAAGAGCGGCGTGCGCGCCGACATCCGCACGTTCATCGCCTATATGCCCGACGCGTTGCAGCGGCCGGTACCTGCGGATCCGGTACCGTTCTCGACGCCCCGTGCCTGGGCGACGCTCTCGCGTGCGCTCGACATGGCTGAAAGCGCCGGAATTCTCACCCGCGAGACGCGCCGTGCGCTCGCGTTCGGCCGCCTTTCGGCGGAGGACGCCGCGGTCTTCTGTGCGCTCGCGGAGGAGACGATCTCACCGATGCATCCGCTCGAGCACTACATCGAGAACCCGAAAGCACTCCCCAAAGGCGAAGCGGGGCGCTGGTTCATTCTCGACTGCATCCGGCGGCTCGTGCGTGACGAGCGCCTGACGGGCGTCGCGCCGCGCACCGTGAACCGCTTCCTGCGCAGCCTCGCACCCGAGCATCAGCTCGTGCTCGTCACCGATCTCGTCGAGCGCTGGGGCGCGCTCGGCGCCGATCCGGCCATGTTCGACCTCCTGAAGAGGGTCGCGCGGCTGTGAGCACGGCGGCCGGCAGCCGTGCGACCGCCGAGCGAATCGCGCGCGGCTTGCGGCTCGTGACGGTGCCTTTCCCGCACCTCTCGGGGCTGGTCGCGGCCGCGCGCGTCACGCTGGACGAGCGCGTGCCCACGATGGGCGTGTTTGCGTCCGGACGGCTGGTGGCGAACCCCGCGTTCGTCGCGCGGCTCAGGCAGAACGAGCTCGTCTTCGTGCTCGCGCACGAGATGCTGCACCTCGCGCTGCGCACGCACGACCGCGCCAAGGGCGCCGGTCGGCTCGAGTTCAACTACGCGCACGACTACATCATCAACGACATGCTGCGCGCCGAACTCGGCTTCCAGCGGATTCCCGCCGGTGGCCTCGATATGCCGGGCGCGCGCGAGCGCTCCGCCGAGGAGATCGTGCTCGAGATGCGCAAGCAGGGCCACGATCGCGCGACCCGCCAGCGGGTGTGGGATGCAAGACCGGGCGCTTCGGGACGAGGCGCTCCGGGGCCAGGCGCCGGCAGGTCAAGCGGCGGAAAGGGCGAAGTCGGCAGCGGCGACGAAGTTGGCGACGTGCTCGCCGAAGAGATCGAGCGCGCGTGGTATCCCGACGAAGCCGCGGAGCAGGCGGCTAGGGCCGAGAAGATGAAAGCGCTCGCCGCGAGGGCGTTGAGTCTCGCGAAGGCGATGGGCGCGATGCGCGGTCGAGGCCTGGATCCCGGCGCCTCGCGGCAGCTCGTGAGCGCGTTGCGTGGCCTTTACCGCACGCCCTGGGAGCTCGCGCTACAGCGCTGGCTCGAATCGGTCGCGCCCGGCGATCGCTCGTTTACGCGGCCATCGCGCCGTGGTGCAGATCGCACGGATCTCGTCTTGCCTGGTCGCAGGCGCGAAGGCTGGATGCTGACGGTGGTTCTCGACACCAGCGCGTCGATGGCGAACGAGATCCCACGCGCGCTCGGCGCGATTGCCGATTTCTGCGACGCAGCGGGCGTCGACCAGGTGCGCCTCGTCCAGTGCGACGCGGCGGTGACCGCCGATGAGCTCCTCGCACCTGCCGAGCTCGCACAGCACGAGATGGCGGGCTACGGCGGCAGCGATCTCTCGCCCGCGATGCTCCATCTGGCCGACGACCCGCACACCCGCGCCGTGGTCGTCGTGACCGACGGTGATGTCGGCTACCCACAGGAGCAAATGCCCTACGCCGTGCTGTGGGTCCTGCCTCCAAACGGATCGCCGACGTTCCAGCCCTCTTACGGGCGGGTGATCGTGATGGCGTAGCGGCGAATGACAACGGCCAAAAGAGAGAATCGCCTCGCACGGCGGTGATTGCTCTGCGATCGGGGAGCATACGAGGGGCTTGCCCTCTTCTCCCGTGCAGACCAAGAGGAAGCACCCATGAAAGCAATTCAGGAGCTCGTTGCGTACTTCGACCGCCGCGGACGGCTCACGCCGGCGCAGATCACGACGCTGCTCGACCAGGGGTTTCTTGCCGCCGACGCACCGCAGAACATGCTGGAGCTCTGTGACCCGGTCGGGTCGACGTACTACTTCCGGGTCACCGGCGACGTGAACGGACCGCTGTGGGGTACGGATGTCTATACCGGCGACTCGTCGCTCGCTGTGGCCGCCGTGCACGCCGGGCTGGTGAAGCCCGGCGACACCGTCGTGGTGAAGGTGGTCTCGGTAGCACCGCCTGCGCAGTTCGCGGGTTCGACACGTCACGGCGTGGCGAGCCACGACTTCGGCCGCTACGGCAGCGCGTACAGCCTCGCACGGGTCTAGTTAGCCGAAGGGTTTGCGCGTTGACTGCGCAACCCAGGGGATGGTTAGAGGGGTTTAGCGGCGCGCCGCACCGCAACGCTGCACCGCCCTGGAACTTGACCGCATGCCGCACGTCACACTGCGTAGTCTCGCGTAGACTTCTTCGATCTCCCTTGCCGCCGTCATCCATGCGCCGCGAAGACCCCGACCTCCCCAAGAACGTCCTCGGCGAACCTCTCGCGACATGCAGCGAACGCCCCCTTACCGGCTTCTGGCGCGACGGCTGCTGTCGCACCGGACCCGGGGACCGCGGCACGCACGTCGTGTGCGCGCGCGTCACGAGCGCGTTCCTCGAGTTTTCCCGGTCGCGAGGCAACGATCTCGTCACGCCCGTGCCCGAGTTTGATTTCCCGGGCCTCGAGCCCGGCGACCGGTGGTGCCTCTGTGCGTGGCGCTGGAAAGAGGCACTGGATGCCGGCGCCGCGCCGCCCGTCGTGCTCACCGCGACCCACGAGAAGGTGCTCGATCTGGTTACGCTCGAGGAGCTCAAGCGCCATGCGATCGACCTGATGTGATCGGGGTCGTCGTTCCTTACGGCGACCCCAGGTCTGTCTTCGTTGCTCGTAGTATCGAGTCCTCCCATGCAACTCCCTCCCATCGCCCACCAGTTCGCTTTCGGTGCACTCCTCCCGTTCACACCGCTTGCCGCCTGGCAGGGCAGGCGCGTGCGGCGCACGACGCCGCGCCTGCCTGATGCGACAGGCCGTGCGCGCGGCAGCGTGGGGAACGGTGCCGCGACGTTGCGCATCGCGGTCATCGGCGAGTCCACCGTGTCCGGGGTGGGCGCGCGCACGCATCGCACTGGCATCACGGGTCAGCTCGCCCAACTCCTTGCACGGAAGCTCGGGGCGCGCGTCGAATGGCGAGCGCTGGGACAGAACGGCGCGACCGCGCGCCGGATCGAGCGGCTCGCCCTGGCCGAGCTCGGCGACGCGAAGCTCGACGTCGCCTTCGTGGCGATCGGCGTGAACGACGTGCTGGAGCTCACGCCGGTGTCGCGCTGGCGCTCGGACGTTGCGCGTCTTTGCACCCTGCTCGCGTCTCGGGCTGGTGCGCCACAGATCGTGTTCCTGGGCTTGCCCCCGATGCATCGCTTCCCCGTGTTGCCGCAGCCGCTCCGTGCCTTCGTCGGTACGCGCGCGAAACTTCTCGACGCGACGCTCGCCGCGCTCGCGCGTGACAAGGCCAACGTCCTGCATGTGCCCACGCCGTTGCAGGGCCCACCGGACTTCTTCTGCGAGGATCGCTTTCATCCCTCCGAGGCGGGTTACGCCTTCTGGGCTGCACACACGGTCGATGCGGTCGTCCCCGCGCTTGCAGCCAGCGGCAAGTCGTCGCGCCCGGTGCGCGCAGCCCGCCGTCGACCCAGATAGCGCGACGTCGGGAGGCGCCAGGGGCAGTGCACAAGCAGCGTTGCCGCGTTGAGCTGGCAACGGGGGCTGCATGCGCGAAGTCTCGTTAGACGATCTCGTCCAGCGATACAACGCGCTGCTCCTCGGCGCGTGCGGGGCTCGTCTGGCCTATTCCTCCTCGGCCTGCTTGCGCTTGGACTGATACTCCGCCGCGAGTGCCTTCTGGTTCGCCGGCGGCACCGGCTCGTAGTGCGACAGCTCCATGGAGAACGACCCGCGCCCTGCGGTTATCGACTTCAGGCGGTTCGCGTAGCCGTCGAGCTCCGAGAGCGGCACCACGCCGCTTACCATGATCTGGCTGCCGGTCAGGTTGCGCGTGCCGGTGACTTGGCCGCGGCGGCCGGAGAGATCCCCGGTGATGTCGCCCATGTTCGCATCCGGCGTCACGATCTCGATCGACACGATCGGCTCGAGCACGATCGGCCGGGCCTTCTCGAGTGCTTCGAGGAACGCCTTGCGGCCCGCGGAAACGAAGGCGACCTCCTTCGAGTCCACCGGATGATACTTGCCGTCGTACACGATCACGCGCACGTCCTGCATCGGGAAGCCGGCGACATGCCCGGAGCCGAGCACTTCCTGCACCCCCTTCTCGACCGCGGGAATGAACTGGTTCGGGATCACGCCGCCCTTGACCTGGTCGACGAACTCGAACCCCGTTCCGCGCGGCAGCGGCTCGACCCGCAGGTACACCTCGCCGAACTGGCCGGCGCCTCCGGTCTGCTTCTTGTGGCGCGCGTGACCTTCGGCGTTCGCGGTGATGGTCTCGCGGTAGGGAATGCGCGGCGGGCGCGTCGTCACTTCGAGCTTGAACTGCGAGTTCATCCGCTCGAGCACCGAACGCAGGTGCAGTTCGGAGAGGCCGCGAATGACCGTTTCGTTCATGTGCGGATCATGCTCGATCGCAAGCGTCGGATCCTCGGCTGACATCTTTGCGAGAACCTCGGAGATCCGGCCCTCGTCGCCGCGCCGCTTGGGCTCGATCGCAAGCCCGAACATCGGCTTCGGGAACTCGAGCGGCGTCATGCCGATCTCGTCCTCTTCGTGCGAGTCGTGGAGCACGCAGTCGAACGTGATCTCGTCCACCTTCGCGACCGCGCCGATGTCGCCCGGCACCAGCTTTCCGACCTCGACCTGCTCCCTGCCCTGGAGGGCGAGCAGATGGCCGACCTTGAAGGGCTTCTTGCCTTCGCCGACGTAGAGTTGCGTGTCCTTGGTCAGGGTGCCCTGGTGGACCCGGAAGATGCCGATCTTGCCGACGTACGGGTCGTTCACCACCTTGAAGACGTGCGCCAGCACGTGCTTGGACGGGTCGGGCTCGGAACGGAAACTGCCGGCGTTCTCACCTGCGCCGCGGAAGAAGAGCGGCGGATTGCCCTCGGACGGGTTGGGCAGGTGACGCACGAACACCTCCAGGAGATCGGTCACGCCCGTCCCGGTGCGTGCCGAGACGAAGCAGACCGGCACGATGTGGCCCTCGCGCAGCGCCTTCTCTAACGGCGCGTGCAGCGTCGCCGGATCGGCTTCACCCTGCTCGAGGTACCGGTTCATCGCCTCCTCGTCGACCTCGACGATCTGCTCGATCGCCATGCGATGGACCTCGGCGACCGAGAGGAAGTCCGCGTCGCCGGAATCGTTGGCGAAGCAATCGATTACGCGAGTGCCGCCTTCGGCCGGCAGGTTGATCGGCAGGCACTCCTTGCCGAACGCCTCCTGGATCTCGCCGAGCACCTTGGGCAGGTCGACGTTCTCGTGATCGATCTTGCTGACGATCACCATTCGGCAGAGGTTGCGCGCCTTCGCCCACTCCATCATTCGCGCGCTGATGAGCTCGATGCCGGACGCGGCGCTCACGACCACCGCCACCGTCTCGACGGCGTCGAGGGCGCCGATCGCCTGGCCGATGAAGTCCGGGTAGCCCGGCGTGTCGATGAGATGTAAGCGCGTGCCCTTGTAGTCGATGTGGCACAGCGACGAGCGTAGGGAGTGCTGGTATTCCTTCTCGAGCGGGTCGAAGTCGCACACGGTGCTGCCGCGCTCGACGCTACCTGCGGCGCCGATCATGCCGCTCCTCGCGAGCAGCGCCTCGGCGAGGGTCGTCTTTCCCGAAAAGCCGTGGCCGACGAGGGCAATGGTTCTCAGGTTCTCGGTCGTGAAGCTTGGGGTGGTCGACATGTCATTCCTCCTCGCCCGAATTTACCCGCTCAGACGAGTGTGGATCAAATCGGCGTGCGTCCCCGCGCAGACACCCCGTGCTCCGCGGTCCGGGAGAAACAGCCGCTCGGCGGCGGCGATGCGCGCCTCAAGCCTGCTCCCAGCCTTTCGAGCGTTCGACGGCGCGCCGCCAGCTCGCGAGCCTTCCGGCTGCTTCATCGCGGCTCATGCGCGGCTCGAACACGCGCGAGCGCCGCCACTGGGCGGCGATCTCGGCCTCGTCGCACCACACGCCGGTCGCGAGCCCGGCAAGATAAGCTGCGCCGAGCGCCGTCGTTTCGAGGGTGGTCGGCCTCGCTACCGGCACGCCGAGCAGGTCGGCCTGGAACTGCATCAGCAGATCGTTCGCGGCGGCGCCGCCGTCGACGCGCAATTCTGCGAGCCGCACGCCGGCATCGCGCTCCATCGCCGTGAGCACCTCTGCCGACTGATAGGCGATCGATTCGAGCGCTGCACGAGCGAGGTGCGCCGCGGTCGTACCGCGCGTGAGCCCCACGATCGCACCGCGCGCGAACGCATCCCAATGCGGTGCACCGAGCCCGGCGAACGCGGGTACCAGGAAGACACCCCCTGCATCCGGGACCGAGCGCGCCAGCGGCTCGACCTCGTCGGACGATTTCAGGATGCCGAGCCCGTCGCGCAACCACTGGACGACCGCCCCCGCGACGAAGACGCTCCCCTCGAGCGCGAAGCCGCGGGTGCCGACCTGGGCGGCCGCGGTGGTGAGCAACCCTTGTTTGGACGCGATGCGCTTGGCTCCCGTGTGCATCAGCATGAAGCATCCGGTGCCATAGGTGTTTTTCGCCATCCCGGGCGAGTGGCATGCCTGACCGAACAGCGCCGCCTGCTGGTCGCCCGCGATGCCCGCGATCGGGACTACGCTGCCGAGCGTGGCGGGCGCGGTCGAGCCGAACAGCCCCGAGGACGGCCGCACTTCGGGGAGCAGCGCGCGCGGGACGCGGAACAGCGCACAAAGCTCATCGTCCCACCTGCCGGCGCCGAGGTCGTAGAGCAGCGTGCGCGAAGCGTTCGAAGGATCGGTGAAATGGAGCTTGCCGGCCGTGAGATTCCAGACGAGCCAGCTGTCCACGGTGCCGAATGCAAGTTCCCCTGCTTCTGCGCGGCTGCGTGCACCCGGCACGCAATCGAGGATCCACTCGATCTTGGTCGCCGAGAAGTAAGGGTCGATCACGAGACCGGTCTTGGCGCCCACGCGCTCGGCGTGGCCCTCGCGCTTGAGCTCGTCGCACCGCGCCGCAGTGCGGCGGTCCTGCCAGACGATGGCGCGGTGGATCGGGCGCCCGGTGGCGCGCTCCCAGATGATCGTGGTCTCCCGCTGGTTCGTGATCCCGAGCGCCGCGACGCGATGCGCGTCGAGACCGGCGCGGGAGAGCGCTTCGCGAGCGACCTGCAGCTCGGTGTTCCAGATTTCATCGGCGTCGTGCTCGACCCAGCCCGGCTGCGGGAAGTGCTGGCGGAACTCCGTTTGCGCCACCGCGCGCACCGCGCCATCCTCGCCGAACACGATTGCGCGCGAGCTGGTCGTGCCTTGGTCGAGCGCGAGCACGTATCTCATGGCAGTCACCCCATCGTCGTGAGCGATCGATTCTAGTCTCCGCCCCACGAGGGCGCGCACCCGTCGTGCTTCCCCGAAGGGTCACCGCCGCGCAGCAGCCGTCTGCTTTCGCCGACACCAGAACGCGGAAGCGGAGGGACACAGCGAGTGCCCGGGTTGGCCATAAGGGGCCCGAAGTCGAGTCGAGGGGAGCGGGCCGTGTGCTAAACTTCACAGTCCGCTCCCCGCTTCCCCTCGATCTCGTCCCGCCGCCAGCATGCCGCTGCCGCCGCCGACCGCCTCGCGCACGCTTACGCACTCGCGCCGCATTCGGTTCGAGGGCTACCGCCGCGCGGATGGCCTGTGGGACCTCGAGGCGCAACTGGTCGACGTGAAGCCGCAGGACTATTTTCTGTCGAGCGGCACGCGGCCCGCGGGGATGCCGGTGCATGACATGCGCGTCCGCGTGACCGTCGACCGGCAGTTGAACGTCGTCGCCGCGATCGCGAGCACCGACGGCGCGCCGTATTACGGCTATTGCAGCGATATCGCGCCCGATTACGCGAAGCTTGTCGGCCTGAATCTCATGCATGGCTTCCGCAAGGCATTGAAGGACCGTCTCGGCGGTACGTTCGGGTGCAGCCACATGAGCGAGCTCGTCGGCCAGTTGCCCACCGTCGCGCTGCAGACCTTCGCCAGCGAGGTGCGCGACAACGAGGATCGGGGCCAGAAGCCTTTCCAGCTCGACCGCTGCCGCGCCCTGGACACGCACGGCGAGGTGGCGCGTCGCTATTACCCGCGCTGGCACAAGTCGGCGCGGACCGGTACGAAATGACCGCGCGCCTGCGTTTCGGCGGAACCGTCGGGGCGCGCCGGGCGCGGACTGACGCGGCCCGCGGCGCGCGTGTTGCAGCGATTTTGAAGCGAACCTCATAGGGGGCGGGATGAAGATCCACGAATACCAAGCGAAAGAGATTCTGCGCAAGTACGGCGTGCCGACGCCGCGCAGCGTGCCGTGCTTTTCGATCGACGAAGCCGTGAAGGCGGCCGAGACGCTCGGCAGCAAGGTGTGTGTCGTGAAGGCGCAGATCCACGCGGGGGGCCGCGGCAAGGGCGGCGGCGTGAAGCTCGCCAAATCGGTGGCCGAAGTACGCGACCATGCGGGCAAGATCCTCGGCATGCAACTCGTCACGCACCAGACCGGTCCGCAGGGCCAGAAGGTGCGGCGCCTCCTCATCGAGGAGGGCGCCGACATCAAGAAGGAGCTGTACGTCGGCATGGTGGTCGACCGCGGCACGCAGAAGGTCGTGCTGATGGCGTCGAGCGAAGGCGGCATGGACATCGAGGAGGTCGCCGAGAAGACCCCCGAGCGGATCCACAAGGTGATGATCGACCCCGAACTCGGCCTTCGGGACGCGGAAGCCGACGACGTCGCCCGCAAGATCGGTATTCCCGAGGCTTCGGTGCCCCAGGCGCGCGCGACCCTCCAGGGGCTCTACAAAGCGTTCTGGGACTCGGATGCCTCGCTCGCCGAGATCAACCCGATGATCCTGACCGGCGACGGCCGCGTGATCGCGCTTGACGCAAAGATGAACTTCGATGACAACGCGCTCTATCGTCATCCCGAGATCGTCGCGATGCGCGATCTCGACGAGGAAGATCCGGCGGAAGTCGAGGCATCGAAGTTCGACCTCTCGTACATCCAGCTCGACGGGGACATCGGCTGCCTCGTGAACGGTGCAGGCCTCGCCATGGCGACGATGGACACCATCAAGCTCTTCGGCGGCAGCCCTGCGAACTTCCTCGACGTGGGCGGCGGCGCGAGCACCGAGAAGGTGACCGAGGCGTTCAAGCTCATGCTCCTGAATCCGAACCTCAAGGCGATCCTGGTCAACATCTTCGGCGGCATCATGAAGTGCGACGTGATCGCGACCGGGATCGTGGAGGCTGCCAACATCACCCACCTGACGGTGCCGTTGGTCGTGCGCATGAAGGGCACAAACGAGGACATCGGCAAGAAGATTCTCGCCGAGTCCGGGCTGCCGATCATTTCGGCGGACAACATGGGCGAGGCGGCGGAGCGCGTCGTCGCTGCGGCGCGCGGTAAGCACTGACAAAACTCAACCGACAAGGCGCAGGACGCAAATCCGGAACCACGCGTTCCCGCTTGTTCGCGTCTTGGCGGTCAAATAGGGGTCTGCAATGTCGATCTTGATCAACAAGAACACCCGGGTGATCACGCAGGGGATCACCGGCAAGACTGGCCAGTTCCACACTCGCATGTGCCGGGACTATGCCAACGGCAAGAACTGCTTCGTGGCGGGCGTGAACCCGAAGAAGGCCGGTGAGAACTTCGAAGGGATTCCGATCTTCGCGACGGTCAAGGACGCGAAGGCGAAGACCGGCGCGACCGTGAGCGTTGTCTACGTGCCGCCGCCCGGCGCGGCAGCCGCGATCTGGGAAGCGGTCGAGGCGGACCTCGATCTGGTCATCTGCATCACCGAGGGCATCCCGGCGCGCGACATGATCGAAGTGCGCGACCGGATGCGCAAGGCCAACAAGCGCACCGTGCTGCTCGGGCCGAACTGTCCGGGAGTGATCACCCCGGAAGAGGTCAAGATCGGCATCATGCCGGGCCACATCCACAAGAAGGGACGCATCGGCGTCGTGTCGCGCTCCGGCACGCTCACGTACGAGGCGGTGGGCCAGGTGACCGAGCTCGGTCTTGGCCAGTCGAGCGCGGTCGGCATTGGCGGCGACCCGGTGAACGGCTTGAAGCACATCGACGTGCTCAAGCTGTTCAATGACGACCCCGAGACCGATGCGGTGATCATGATCGGCGAGATCGGCGGCTCGGACGAGGAGACCGCTGCGCTGTGGGCGAAAGACAACATGAAGAAGCCTGTCGTCGGCTTCATCGCTGGTGTCACCGCGCCGCCCGGCAAGCGCATGGGCCACGCTGGCGCGATTATTTCCGGCGGCAAGGGCACGGCGCAGGAGAAGCTCTCGGTGATGGAAGCGTGCGGCATCAAGGTGACCCGCAATCCGGCCGAGATGGGCAAGCTCCTCAGAACCGTTCTCAAGTGAGTAGCACGGCGAGACCTGCGCCTTCGGCAAGTTCCTCGGGGTGTAGTTTGCACGCTACGAGACGGCATACCCCCGTGCTCCCCGGTCTCTGAGCAATTGCCGCTCCGCAGCTGCGGCTTTCTCTGCTTAGCTAAAGGCAAGCCCGGCGGTGCGAGAGCACCGCCGGGCCTTATGCTTCCGGCCCTCGGTACCGTCCGCTCCTCGCCTCGCCGGACAGCGGCGGGAACGCGGGCTCACCGGCGTGCTGCTGGCGCACCGCAGGGTTGTACTTGAGGCAGTTCGGGATGCAATCGCACTCGAACGCGATCTTCATCAGCGCGATCCTCCCCTCGTTCTTTAACTGGAACAGCCGCGGCACGACCTTGTCGCGCAGGGATTCCGGGTCGATCGTGTTGACGTAGATCAGCGTTCCCCCCTCGAAGCCGGCCGGGTTCGAAACCCGCCACTTGATCTGCACCCGCCATGGCATGGGAACGTCGGCGTCCGGCGGCTTGTAGTGCCATTCCTCGTTGCAGGGGATGTCCGGGCCCATGGCCGCGTGGCAGGCGTGGACCAGGTCGGAGACGCCGCGCAGTTCGTCGGCCGAATGGTTCCATGGCTGGCTGCGCTCGCTTTTGGAATAGATCTCGAGCGTCGGAAATCGATGGCCAAACCCGGCGAAGGCGATCGCATAGTCGTTTTCCGCGAAGACCAGGTTGCGGTACGCGGCGTGGTTGACCGCCTTCTCGTTGTAGATGTTGGGGTTCGCCCGGACCTGGCGGATCTCCATGTCATTGGCGACCCCCCGCTCGTCGATCGCCACCAGCTGCTTGTGCAGATGGTCGAAGGAGGCACCGGCCGGCTTGAGCCAGTTCTGAAAAACGGCCACGTAGCGAACGTACCGGTTCGCCAGATAGATGTCCCGGAGCGCGTCGATGGTGAACCGGAAGTACTGGTAGTGCTCCTCCGGCGTCATCGTGCCTGAGGAAGCGAGCTGGTCATCGTGGGTCGCGCCCTCCACGAAGTGCCGGCGAGCGATAATCAACTCGTGACCCCCGCCGAAGAAGCTGTTCGCCATCGTGAGCTTTTGTTCCACCGGCATTTCTCGAATCGTCGCCGCGTCGATACCGCTGAGCTTCATGCGCATGTCGACCATATCGAGGACGTGGCGGCGGCCCAGATCGGTCGAGAGATAGCGCTGCTTGCGCGCCTGCAGCGCCTCCGGCAGGGTGTAGTCGTAGTTCTGCTGCCAGTAGTCGAAAGAAACGATCTCGAACAGGTTGGCGACACGGCGGAACACCCAATCGGTGTCGAAGAGGTGATCCGCGTTCAGGTCCTTGCGGGTCTCCCAACCGGCAGCGGTGTGCACCAGCCTGGCCTTCTCAGGCGGCGTTTCGAACAGTCGCTTGCTGCAGAAAGCGCAATGCGCACCGTCCTTGGACAAATCGAGCAGCGTGCCGCGCTTCGAGCCGTCCCCGAGCGGCCGGTGCCCCCGGCCCGGCACGGTCCATACCTCGGTACCCGTAAAGGGGTTGATCTGCTTGATCGTGCCGTCCTTCATGCGGATCAAGTAGTTCGCTTCGGGCGTCAGATCGGGCAGCATGCGGTTTGCTGGCTGGGGCGAATGCGATGAGCGGCATCATACAAGCGCGCCGCGCGAAAGCGGGGACTTGTGGAGGGCGCGAATCGGGCTCCCTGCTCGCTTCGCGCTGCGCCGCGCAACGTGACGATCGACGCACTGAGTAGCACTGAGTCGCGTCAATGGCGCCGAGGGCTCGGCGCGGTGTAACATCGCAACGGTTCATCTCCCCCGGGAGCGTTCGCCTGCTCGAAGCAGGGCGCTCAAGGGTTGTGGGTTGCAGCTAAGCAAGCCACAAGTGCTGGAGCGAGGCGGGTGCAGCCCCGCGCAACAACGCGAAAGGCATTCGCGATGAACAACGGCCTGACTGTTTCTCCGCCGACCGCCGAGCTCCCCGCGGTGAAGGTTCGCGCCAAGCCCAAGGGTCGCCAGCCCGACCCCCAGTCGCTCGCGGAGGTGCGGGCGCTGCTCGGCGACCCGCTTTCCGAGCGCGGCGCGCGACGGCGCGATCTCCTGATCGAGCACCTGCACAAGATCCAGGACCGCTATGGCCATCTTGCCGACCGGCATCTCGTCGCGCTCGCGCACGAGATGAAGCTTGCGATGGCCGAGGTGTACGAGGTCGCGACGTTCTACCACCACTTCGACATCGTGAAGGAAGGGGAGACGCCACCGCCGGCGATCACGGTGCGCGTTTGCGACTCACTTTCCTGCGAGATGGCAGGTTCCCGCGCGCTGCTGGCGAAACTGCCGGCGATCCTCGGGCACGACGCACGCGTCATGCCCGCGCCGTGCATCGGCCGCTGCGAGCAGGCGCCTGCGGCGGTGGTCGGTCAGCACCCGGTCGCGTGCGCGACCGCCGAGAAGGTGAAGGCGTTGGTCGACAAGCGCGAGGTGAAGCACCCGGAGGCGAGCCCGCAGAGGCTCTTCGAGCCGGTGTCGTTCGTCCCCCCCGAGAATACGCCCAGCGACCGGCACGAGGTCACGCCGGCCTACGTCGACTACGATGCCTACCGGGGGGCTGGCGGTTATCGGCTCTTCGCCGAATGCATGGCCGGGAAACACGATCCCGAGGACATCATCAATCGCATGGACCACTCCGGTCTGCGCGGCCTCGGCGGTGCAGGGTTTCCGACCGGCCGGAAGTGGCGCATCGTTCGCGCCGAGCCCCAGCCCAAGCTCGTGGCGGTGAACATCGACGAGGGCGAGCCGGGCACGTTCAAGGACCGTACCTACCTCGAGCGCGACCCGCACCGGTTCTTCGAAGGGATGCTCATCGCCGCCTGGGCGGTGCAGGCGGGCGCGTGCTACCTCTACCTCCGCGACGAGTACCACGGCTGCCGCGCGATCCTGGAACGCGAGATCGGGCGGTTGCAGGCCGATCCGCCGTGCGTGCTGCCGCCAATCCACCTCCGTCGTGGGGCGGGCGCCTATATCTGCGGCGAAGAGTCCGCGATGATCGAATCGATCGAGGGCAAACGCGGCATGCCGCGCCTGCGCCCCCCTTATGTCGCACAGGTCGGCCTCTTCGGCTATCCGACGCTCGAGCAGAACCTGGAGACGCTCTACTGGGTGCGCGATGTTCTCGAGCGCGGCGCTGAGTGGTTTGCCGGCTATGGACGCAACGGGCGCCAAGGCCTGCGGTCGTTCTCGGTGAGCGGACGGGTCAAGCGCCCGGGCGTGCATCTTGCGCCGGCCGGGATCTCGGTGCGGGAGCTGATCGACGAGTATTGCCACGGGATGCTCGACGGTCACGGCTTCTACGGTTATCTGCCCGGAGGGGCCTCCGGCGGGATCCTGCCGGCGTCGCTCGGTCACCTGCCGCTCGACTTCGACACGCTGCAGCCGTATGGGTGCTTTATCGGCTCGGCCGCGATCATCGTCCTCTCCGACCAGGACCGGGCGGTGGATGCGGCACGCAACGTGATGCGCTTCTTCAAGGACGAGTCCTGCGGCAAGTGCACGCCGTGCCGCGTCGGGACGGCCAAGGCACTGGCACTGATGGAGCGACCGCAGTGGGATCAGCCCCTGCTCACCCAGCTCGCCGAGGCAATGATGGACGCCTCGATCTGCGGGCTCGGGCAGGCGGCCCCGAACCCCATGTTTTCGGTGCTCAAGTATTTCCCGCATGAGCTACAGGGATGACCCCGGAAGCCTGCATCGCAGGCGCGCGGAGAAGCAGGCAGGGCCTCTTCTCTAGCGGATCCGTTGGCGGCGCGCGCCGTCGCTCTCCGCGTTCCGCGCGCGCCCCCGTGTCGACTGATGTTGGAGTACTCGCATAAATGACTGCGACGAGAAAGCAAGAAGCCGCCACCCTGCCGGTCGAGTTCATGATCAACGGCCAGACGGTGGTGGGACGTGCCGGCGAGACCATCCTCCAGATCGCGGCGAGGCATGGCATCGAGATCCCGCATCTTTGCTACAAAGAAGGCATGCGGCCCGACGGGAACTGCCGCGCCTGCGTGGTGGAGGTCAAGGGCGAGCGCACGCTGACACCATCGTGCTGCCGCTTCCCGCGCCAGGGTACGGAGGTTTCGACCGACAGCGGGCGCGCGCGCAATGCACAGAAGATGGTGTTGGAGCTGTTGCTCTCGGACCTGTCCGATGCGAACTACACCCTTCACTCTGAACTCGATCAGTGGGCCAAGAAGCTCGAGATCGGCCGGCCCCGTTTCCCAATGCGCGAGCAGCCGGGGGCCGATCTTTCGCATCCGGCGATTGCAGTCAACCTCGACGCCTGCATCCAGTGCACGCGCTGCGTTCGCGCCTGCCGCGAGGAGCAAGTGAACGACGTCATCGGTTACGCACGCCGCGGCGACCAGTCGAAGATCGTGTTCGACCTCGGCGACCCGATGGGGGAATCTACTTGCGTCGCATGCGGCGAATGCGTTCAGGCCTGCCCGACCGGCGCACTCATGCCCGCTCGCGGGGTCGGCCTCGAACAGGTCGACCGTCGAGTCGACTCGGTGTGCCCTTATTGCGGCGTCGGGTGCCAGCTGACTTATAACGTCAAGGGCAACCGCATCCTCTACGTTGACGGGCGCGACGGACCGGCTAACCATGGCCGCCTGTGTGTCAAAGGCCGTTACGGCTTCGACTACGCGCATCACAAGCAGCGGCTTACGAAGCCCCTCGTGCGCAAACCGGGCGTGCCGAAGCACAAGGACTTCGCCGTCGACCCTGACCGTTGGGAGGATGTGTTCCGTGAGGCCACTTGGGAGGAAGCGCTCGCGCTCGCGGCGGGCGGCTTGAAGCGTATCCGCGATGCCCTAGGCGCGCGTTCGCTCGCTGGCTTCGGGTCTGCGAAGGGCTCCAATGAGGAGGCTTATCTCTTCCAGAAGCTGGTGCGCACCGGCTTCGGTTCGAACAACGTCGACCACTGCACCCGGCTCTGCCACGCATCGAGCGTCGCGGCGCTGATGGAGGGTGTAGGGTCCGGTGCGGTGTCGAACCAGGTGAACGACGTCGAGCGCGCGGAGGTGATCTTCATCATCGGTGCGAACGCGACCGCGAACCATCCGGTGGCAGCGACCTGGATGAAGAACGCCGCCAAGCGTGGGGCGAAGATCGTCGTCGCCGACCCGCGGCGCACCGAGCTCGCCCGCCACGCGACCTATTTCCTCCAGTTCAATCCCGACACCGATGTCGCGCTCCTCAACGCGATGCTGCACACCATCGTCGACGAAGACCTCGCAGACGAGGCGTTCATCAAGAGCCGCACGACCGGGTACAAGGCGCTCGCTGAGAACGTCAAGAGGTATAGCCCGGAGGCGATGGCGCCGATCTGCGGCATTCCGGCGCAGACCATCCGCGAGGTGGCGCGGCTCTACGCGCGCTCCAAAGGCTCGATGATTTTTTGGGGTATGGGCGTCAGCCAGCACGTGCACGGGACGGACAACGCGCGCTGCCTGATCGCGCTGGCAATGGTGACGGGCCAGATCGGTCGTCCAGGGACAGGCTTGCACCCGCTCCGCGGTCAGAACAACGTGCAGGGCGCGTCCGATTCCGGCCTGATCCCGATGGTCTACCCGGACTACCAGCGCGTCGACAGTCCGGCGGTGCAGAAGCGGTTCGAGAAGCTGTGGAGCGTGCCCCTGGATCCGGAGCCGGGCCTCACCGTCGTCGAGATCATGCTTGCCGCCACCGCCGGCGAGATCCGCGGCATGTACATCATGGGCGAGAACCCGGCCATGTCCGATCCCGACCTCGACCATGCACGCGAGGCGCTCGCGCATCTCGAACATCTCGTCGTGCAGGACGTTTTCCTCACGGAGACCGCCTATTTCGCCGATGTCGTGCTGCCCGCGACAGTCTGGCCGGAGAAGGTCGGCACCGTGACCAACACCGACCGAATGGTGCAGCTTGGGCGCAAGGCGATCGAGCCGCCCGGCGAGGCGAAGCCAGACCTGTGGATCATCAACGAGCTTGCGCGGCGCATCGGGCTCGACTGGAACTATGCGCACCCGCGCGAGGTGTTCGACGAGATGCGCGAGTGCATGGACTCGATCGCCGGCATCACCTGGGAACGGCTCGAGCGAGAGTCCTCGGTCACCTACCCCTGCGAGCACGAGGACGACCCCGGTGAACCGGTCGTGTTCACCGATCGCTTCTCCACCGCGAACGGACGCGCGAAGCTCGTGCCGGCGGACTTGATTCCAGCAGCGGAGCGGCCGGACGCGGAATATCCCATGGTGTTGATCACGGGTCGCCAGCTCGAGCATTGGCACACCGGCGCGATGACGCGCCGCGCGGGCGTGCTCGATGCGCTCGAGCCCGAGCCCGTCGTTTCGATGCATCCGCTCGATCTCGACGCGCTCGGCGCGAAGCCCGGCGACGTGATGACCGTGGCCTCCCGCCGCGGCGAAATCTCGCTCTACGCGCGGGCGGATGAAGGCACTCCGCGCGGGGCGGTTTTCATCCCGTTCTGCTACTACGAGGCTGCGGCCAACAAGCTCACCAACCCGGCCCTCGATCCGTTCGGCAAGATCCCCGAGTTCAAGTACTGCGCGGTGCGGGTGACGACGGGCGGGACGACACCGAAGCATGCGAGCTACGGCGGTGGGCAGGCGCCGCTGCCGGCGGGGCTGCCCTGAAGCGCAACCAAGCGCGAAACCATCTCGGCACTTGCCGACGCGCCCCGCGCTGCGCTCACGGACGACGTCGACCGCGAGCGGGTCCGACGTTTTGCGACAGCGCTGCTCGAGCACCCTGTCGACTGGCTCGGCGAGGTTGCTGGACGCTGCCAGCGAGCAGACTGACGGCGGTCAGCACGAGGCGCTGCGGCCGCGCCGCTTCAGTCCGGATGGCCCTGCGTTTCCTGCGTGTCTCCGCGCCCTTGCGTACGCTGCGCGGCCCTCTCCGGCACCGTTGTCCACCCGGCGCGGGAGCGCTCGCCCGCAAGGGTCCGGTCGCGCTGAAACGACTGCTCGAATTCGTCGCGAGCGGCCCGCGCCGCCGTGAGCAGCCGCTCCTCGTCCCCGTAGTGCAGGTACATTGCCTCGAGCGTTGCAACGTTGTGGCGCCGGAAGGCGTCCGCTGCGACCCGGGCGTCGTAGGGGGCGACACCGAGTGTCTCGAGGACGCCGCGGCCAAGCCGCAGGGCGCTTTCGAAGGTCTCGCGCTCGATCACCGCCACGCTGCGCTTGCGCAGCTCGAAGAGGTGGCGGACGTTGCGCGCCCGCGACACGATCGCGAGATGCGGGAAATACTCGCGCGCAAGGTCGACGAGCGCCAGGTTCGCATCGACGTCGTCGATCGCGTTGACGAGCACCTTGGCGTCACCTGCGCCGGCCGCCCGGAGCAGGTCGAGGCGCGTCGCGTCGCCGTAGAACACCTTGTAGCCGAACCGGCTTATCAATCCGATCTGCTCCGGGTCGCGGTCGAGCACGTTGGCGCGGATGCCGTGCGCGAACAACAGCCGGGCGGCAATCTGGCCCATGCGCCCGAAGCCTGCGATCACCACGGGCGCGTAGTCCGCGTGGATGTCCTCGGCGGATGCGGGCGGCGCAGTCTGGCCGCGCGCCGCGAGACGCTCGGCGAGCGACAGGGCGAGCGGCGTAAGCGCCATCGAGACGGCGACGGCCGAGTTGAGCACGTTCGCCTGCGTCGCGTCGAGCAGCGCGCCGGAGCGCGCCGCTGAAAAGACGACCAGCGCGAATTCTCCCGCCTGCGCCACCACTGCCGCGAAGGTGAGCCGCATCGGCGCGGGCACACCCAGCGGACGCGCCAGCGCTGCCAGTACCGCAAACTTGGTCGCGAACAGCACGCCCGCAACTGCGACGACAAGCGGCCACTGGGCGCGCAGCACGGAGAGATCGAGCCCCGCGCCGACCGTAAGGAAGAAGAGACCGAGGAGCAGGCCTTTGAACGGCTCGATGTCCGTTTCGAGAGCCTTCCGATACTCGGAGGCGGCGAGCAGGACGCCGGCGAGG